>Ga0265296_1000400_pt1 | contig 69970 bp, 71 predicted proteins | sample MunlanPumphouse1_FD_189073 | JGI IMG/M metagenome (GOLD analysis project Ga0265296, IMG submission 189073) | Groundwater microbial communities from a municipal landfill in Southern Ontario, Canada - Pumphouse #1 | ecosystem: Environmental > Aquatic > Deep subsurface > Groundwater | place...
CATCATGAAGATCTCTCAACTCGAACGCGGCACCATCCGCGACGTCCGATTCCTCCGGCACTATCGTGCCTGGCTCACGGCCACACCCGAGCTCCAACTCGCGGCTTGACAAACAATAGGAGCATCATTGCCCCTGAATGGCTTGGTCGTATCCTCATTCATGCCTTGATGGTAGATGTTCACCGGTAGACCTCCCTCCGGTGCGCGACGCGCAGGATAAGGATCACGAGCTCGTCGTCGTGGAGGTCGTAGACGGCCCGGTAGTCGCCGACACGGATCCGCATCTCGCCGTCGCCGCCGACCAGCACGATGGCCCCTTCCGGGCGGGGGTCTGCGGCAAGTTCCTCGATAGCCTGCTTGATGCGTTCGGCATCCCGCGGATGGATACGGCGGAACGCCTTGGCCGCAGCGCGGCTGTATGTGATCTGGTAGGACAAGCGTGGGGTCTGACGGCCTCAGAGCCCGAGTTCGGCCATCAGCTCCTCGTGGGAGATGCGGGGCTCGGTCTCCGCGCGAGCCTCCCGTGCTGCGTAGGTGTCGGCCTGGTCCTCGAGCGCTTCGAGCGCGCGGTCGAAGAACTCAGGAGAGACGACGATGGCGCGGCGACCCGCTCCGCGCGAGGTGATCTCGACTGGTTCGCGCTGCGCCTGTGCGATGAGGTCGCTCTGACGCGCGCGGAACTGGGAAAGGGTGACGGAGATCATACACCAATCGTACAACTTGTACAAGATGACCACAATGTACACATGGTCAGCGAACGTGCTGGTCGGGGAGCATCCCGACCAGCAGGGCGAAGTGGGGCCTCACGCGTGCAGTCTCGTCGGAGATGTGCGCTTCGCGCGGAGGAATCACGCCAGATCGCTCCGAAGAAGGTGCACTTCTCCGAGGAAAGCGTCGCCGCCGGTCAGGCGGACTCGGCCGCCGGAGCGTCCGCGGCGATGTCGGCACTGATGCCGTACAGCGTCTCGAGCGCAGCGGCGAACTCGTCGCCTCGTCCCTGAGCCGCGAGCTCGTGCGCCCGCGTGGTCGGGGTGTGCGTGAGCACGCCGGCGAGGTGGCGCATGGCCTGCTCGACCCTGCCTCCATCGTCGCCGCGCGCGCGAGACCGCTCGATCTCGGCTTCCATCAGCGAGAGGATGTGGGTGCGGAACGCCACGACCGACGGCGTCACGCTCTGCTGCGCACCGACCACGTGGAACGTGTCTGCGGCTTCTCGGACCACGGTGCGCGCGGCATCCGTCGCCTGCAGTTCTTCCAGCGGGGCGTGCAGACGGATCGTCTCGAGGTCGAGCAGCGCGACACCCTCGAGGCTCGCGATGTCGGGGTCGACATTGCGCGGCATGCCCAGGTCGATCACGAGCTGCGAGGTCTGCTGGCCCATCGGGCAGCCGGCGGACGCGTCGCCTGTCTGACCCTGCAGCTGCGCCCGGCCGAGCACGGGCTCGGTCGCGGTGGTGCAGGTGATGAGCAGGCTGGATGCCGTCGCGATGCGCGCGTAATCGGCTTCGGAGACCGCGGTGATGTCGTGCTTCTTGGCGAAGAGCTCCGCGCGGCCGGAGGGCGAGTACACCGAGATGTTCGTCGCGCCGCGCTCACGGAGCGTCGCGAGCGTCACCGCGGCGTACGCACCCGTTCCCACGAGGAGCACGCGCTCGGCCGACCAGTCGGCGATGCGGCTGTCGGCCAGTTCGAGCGCGAGGCGCACCAGCGACCGCCCGGCGCGTCCGAGTGCGGTGACGTTCTTGACCTTGCGCTGCGCTTGGCTGGCTCGCTGGAAGAGCCGCTCGAGTTCGGGGGAGGTCGTGCCGTGCTTGCGGGCCGTGGTGAGAGCGCGGCGCACCTGGCCGGCGATCTCGCCTTCACCCGAGACGACGGATTCCAGACCGGATGCCACTGCGAACAGGTGCTCGGCGACCCGGCGGCCGGAGTGCACGGCGTAGGCCCCGTCGAGTTCCTCGGCGGGGATGCCCGCCGACTGCTCGATCGCCTCGAGCACCGCCTCGACGCCGACGGCACCGGCTGCGGTCACCGGTTCGTCGACCTCGACGTACGCCTCGAAGCGGTTGCACGTCGAAACGACGACTGCACCCTGCACGCACGGAGCGAGGCGCAGAAGGTTCGGCGCGACGTCGTCGGGGGTGCGGCTCAGTCGTTCGAGCATTTCGAAAGAGGCGGTCTTGTGGTTCGCCGTCACACACAGCAGCACAGGTACATCCTACGCAACCTTTCGGAGTGCCTCCTGGATGCGGACACCGGGCACCCATAGAGACCGGATGGGAAGATGGATGCATGTCCTCATCCACTGCCCCGCTGCTGCGCGCGCTCGCCGGAGATCGACCAGAGCAGACCCCGGTCTGGTTCATGCGTCAGGCCGGACGCTCCCTTCCCGAATATCGCGAGCTCCGCGTCGGCACACGGATGCTGGACGCATGCCTGACCCCCGACCTCGCGGCCGAGATCACTCTGCAGCCGGTGCGGCGTCACGGCGTGGATGCGGCGGTCTTCTTCAGCGACATCGTCATCCCCCTGCGTCTGGCAGGCGTCGACGTGGTCATCGAGCCGGGCCGCGGGCCGGTGTTCGCCGAGCCGGTGCGTACACGCGCCGACGTCGACCGGATCACCGCAATCGATCCGGATGAGCTCGACACCACTGCGATCGCCGAGGCCGTGCGCATCGTCACCGCCGAACTCGGCGACACTCCGCTGATCGGGTTCGCCGGTGCGCCGTTCACACTCGCCGCATATCTGGTCGAGGGCGGTCCTTCAAAGGAGCACCTGCGCGCCCGCGCCATGATGCATACCGACCCCGAAGCCTGGAACCGGCTCGCCGGCTGGCTCTCACGGATCTCCCGCCGCTTCCTCGAGGCGCAGCGCGACGCAGGAGCGGCGACCGTGCAGCTCTTCGACTCGTGGGCGGGCTCACTCAACCCCGCCGACTATCGTGCGTTCATCGCGCCGCACTCCAAGGCGGCCGTGACGGACCTCGGCATACCCGTGATCCATTTCGGTGTCGGCACGGGACCCTTCCTCGGTGACATGAGACTCGACGGCATCGCGTCGGCCGTCGGTGTCGACTGGCGTCAGCCGCTCGATGAGGCCGCACGCATCCTCGGACCCGATGTCACCGTGCAGGGCAACATCGACCCGGCACTGCTTGCTGCTCCGTGGGAGGTTCTCGAGGCGCACGTGAGCGACGTGCTCGAGCGCGGTCGGGCTGCCCGAGCGCACATCGTCAACCTCGGCCACGGCGTGCCGCCGGAGACGGACCCCGACCAGCTCACCCGCATCGTGGAGCTGGTGCACTCGCGCGCGGAGTCGGCGCAGGCATGACGGACGATCCGGTCGAACTCGCGGCCAGAGCCGCCGAGCGCCGCGTCATCGTCATCGGCGGCGGCATCGGCGGTCTCGTCGCCGCTCGTGAGTGCGCCAAAGTCGGCATGAAGGTGACGCTGCTCGAAGCGGCAGAGAGCCTGGGCGGAGCAATCCGCCGAGCCGAACTCGACTCGATCGTGGTGGATGCCGGGGCAGAGAGCTACGCGACGCGCGGGGGGCACGTGCGCGAACTGCTCGCCGATCTCGGTCTGACCGACCGCGTCGTCACTCCGAACCCGGCAGGCGCATGGCTGGTCGGCGTTCCAGGCGTCGCCCCCGCCCCGCTGCCAAAGGGCGGCATTCTCGGCATCCCCTCGAATCCGTTCGCCGACGACGTGCGTCGGATCATCGGCTGGGGCGGAGCGTGGCGCGCATACGTCGATCGGCTGCGACCGCCGCTGACGATCGGCAAGGAGCACAGCCTCGGCAGGCTCGTCTCGACTCGCATGGGCGACAAGGTGCTGGGCCGACTGGTCGCCCCTGTGACCGCCGGTGTCTACTCCGCGCATCCCGATGACGTCGACATCGAAGTCGCAGCGCCAGGTCTCAACGAGGCCATGACCAGGGCGGGCTCGCTCTCAGGCGGCGTCGCTCAGCTGCTCGCGGACCGCGCCGACCGTGCGAAGCGGGCCCCCGGTTCCGCCGTGGAGGCGCTCGCCGGCGGTATGAGTGTGCTCGTGGACGCGCTCGCGGACGACCTGGTCGAGCTCGGTGGTGTCGTGCGCACCGGGATCGATGTGCAGAGCCCGGTCAGGGAAGGCGACGGCTGGACCGTCACGTTCCTGACAGACACCGCAGGCGAGGATGCGGCGGATGACGCGGACGACAGCACGGAGACGCTCACAGCGGATGCTGTCATCGTCGCCACCGCGGAGCCCAGTGCCCGTGCACTGCTCGATACCCACATCGATGCGCTCGGCGCCGCGGGTGCGGCCCCGGAGATCGAGATCGTGAGCCTGCTGCTCGACGCCCCGGCGCTCGATGCCGCGCCGCGCGGCACCGGGGTGCTCACCATGCCGGGCAGCCATGTGGCCAAGGCGCTCACCCACGCCACCGCGAAGTGGTCGTGGCTGCGCGAGACGGCAGGCGGCCGCCACATCGTGCGGGTGTCGTTCGGCGCTCAGGGAGAGCCCGCCGCCACCGCTGGGCTCGACGACGAGGAGGCCGCTCGGCTCGCGCTGAGCGAGGCCGCCGACATGCTCGGAGTGCCGCTGCCGGAGTCGATGCTCGTCGACTCGCACCGGGCTCGATTCACGCAGGCGCAGCCGGCATCCCTCATCGGAGCCGCCGAGCGCCGCGTCGCGGTGCGGGCGGCCGTTCAGAAGGTCGACGGCCTCGCCGTCGTCGGGGCATGGCTCGCGGGAACGGGCCTGGCCCAGGTCGTCCCGGATGCGAAGAACGAGGCCGATCGCCTGCGCCGGGCACTGCTCTGGACGTAAGTGAACTCTGGCTGTCAACCCCCTGAGGCATAGATGCCGAAATCGGCATATGGGGTTACGCTGGGTACCTGGCCGACAGGGGCAGAATCCTGCGGCCTGACCGGAACAACGTGAGGAGACCCCATGAAGGGGAAGATCGGACTCGTCGTCGGACTCGGCGTCGGTTACGTACTCGGCACGCGCGCCGGACGCGAGCGCTACGAGCAGATCAAGACGCAGTGGCTCAAGGTCTGGCACCTGGACCCGGTTCAGGAGCAGGTCACCAAGCTCACCGCGTTCGCGGGCGACAAGGCCGCAGCGATTCCGGGTGCCGTCTGGTCGGGGATCGTCAAGGTGGCGGGGTCCGTCGGCAACGGGACGACTCCTGGCGAGAAGCTCGACTCCGCGATCGCCACGACCAAGAAGGCGGCGGAGAACGTCGCCGATGTGGCCGAAGACGTGATCGAAGACGCGAAGGCGGCTGCGAAGAAGCCCGCCGCGAAGAAGCCCGCAGCCAAGACGGGCGCCGCCTCCTCGAGCGCGTCGACAGGGTCCGCGGCGAAGAAGACGACGAACGGGAACTGACATGGTCCGCGGATACCGTGACCGCGCCGACGACAGCTTCCTGACGCTGCTCGGTGACGTTCCAGAACTCGTCAGCAAGCTCGTCAAGGCCGAGATCGAAGCGGCGAAGGTCTGGATCTCGCGCACGGCGAAGGACGCCGGAATCGGCAGCGTCTGGTTCCTGATCGCGCTGTTCTTCCTGTTCTGGCTGATCCCGATGATCCTCGTGTTCGCGGTCGCCGGGCTGTCGTCGTGGTGGCCGGTGTGGCTCTCGGCGCTTGCAATGCTCGCACTGCTCCTGCTCTGCGTGCTGGTGTGCGCAGTGTTCGGACTGTTGAAATTCCGCAAGGTGCTGCGTCGGGAGAACCCCGGCCAGGCCGTCGCGACCGATATTCGAATCGTGAAGGATGCCGGTGATGACAAACTCTGAACTGAATCTGCCCCGTACCGCTGTTCCTGCGGGCATCACCGACCCCGTGGCATCCGCTCGTGCCGAGCTGAAGGCCGCACTCGCGGCGATCGAGGTCAAGGGCAACCTGCCCCGTCGCATCGAGAAGGCCTCGGTGCGAGGGGCGGCGAAGGCCCGCGTGTTCGCGGATCGCAATCCGGTCGGTGCTGTTGCCGCGGCCGTCGGGGTCGCTGCGATCGCCGGCGCTCTCGTCTGGGCGATCGCGCGCGCTCTCGCCCGCTGACGTCCGTCGGCCGCATTCGCTCCTTCCTCGAGAAAGGGGCAGACTGGACGCATGTCCGACGTGAGCGAAGAGAACCCGACCGGCTTCACCCTCTGGGCCGTATGGCGACGCAATCCCGATGCACCGGTCGCTGAGACCGATGCGACCGAGCTGGAGACGATCTCCGGGCACATCGAGGACTCCGGCGTCACCATCCGCGGCTTCTACGACGTCTCGGGACTGAAGGCAGACGCCGATCTGCTCGTGTGGCTGCACGGCGACACGGCCGAAGAACTCCAGAAGGCGCTGCGCCGTCTTCGCCGGACTGAGCTGCTGCGTACGCTGCTGCCCGTCTGGAACGTGATGGGCGTGCACCGCGATGCCGAGTTCAATCGCGCCCACGTGCCCGGTTTCCTGCGCGGTGTCGAACCCAAGGGCTGGCTGTGCCTCTACCCGTTCGTGCGCACACCCGAGTGGTATCTCGCCCCCGAAGAGGATCGGCGCAAGATGCTCGCCGATCACGGGCGCAAGGGCGCGGCGTTCACGGGCGTCATCGCCAACACGGTCGCAGCCTTCGCCCTCGGCGACTACGAATGGATCCTTCCCCTCGAGGCCGACGACGTCACCGAACTCGTCGATCTCATGCGCGATCTGCGTTACACCGAGGCTCGTCGCTTCGTGAAGGAGGAGGTCCCGTTCTTCACGGGACGCAGGCTCCGTTTCGACGAGATCGCGGACGTTCTGCAGTAGACCGCCATGACCACTTCGAATCGTCAGCGCCCGATCCGTCTGGGCACGCGCCGCAGCGCCCTCGCGCGGGCGCAGTCAGGGCACGTCGCCACCGCACTCGAGAAGATCTCCGGTCGCAAGGTCGAGCTCATCCCCATCGTCTCGGAAGGCGACACGAACCGGGCATCGCTCTCCGAGATCGGCGGCATGGGCATCTTCGCGACACGTCTGCGGGAGGCGCTCCTCAACGGTGAATGCGACATCCTGGTGCACTCGCTCAAGGATCTGCCGACGGCTGAGCCGGACGGACTGGTCATCGCAGCGACCCCTGTCAGGGAAGACGCTCGAGACGTCGTGCTCTCGAGGGACGGCACACCGCTGCACGAGCTGCGCCCCGGCGCGAAGGTCGGCACGGGCTCGCCGCGGCGGATCGCCCAGGTGCGTCGTCACGCGCCTCGCGCCGAGGTCGTCGACATCCGCGGCAACATCGGCTCGCGCATGGGCCGGGTCGAATCCGGTGAGCTGGATGCCGTGATCCTCGCCGCCGCCGGCCTGTCGCGGATCGGATCCGAGGTGACCCTCGCACGCGAGGAGCTCGACCTCGCCGAGTGGCCGACCGCGCCCGGCCAGGGTTCGCTCGCCGTCGAGACGACGGCGGACGCGCCGGCAGAACTCCTCGCCGCCCTCGCGGAGCTCGACGACGAGGCGACCAGGCTCGCGATCACGGTGGAGCGCGGGGTGCTGGAGGGATTGGATGCCGGATGCCAGGCGCCGATGGCCGCGCACGCGGTCGTCATGGGCGAGTCGGTACGCGTGCGAACGGTCGTCTACGCGCCCGAGGGGGAGAGGCGGATCGGCCTCGACGTCACCGAACGCCTGCGCCGGGGGTATATTCGTCTGAACGGCAGTGGCAATGGAGCGGATGCTGCCGATGGTGCGGACCCGAATCACGCAGCACGCGAGATCGGACTTTCTGTCGCCCGTCGGCTGCTCGATCAAGGGGCGGCCGGACTCGTCTCCCGAGAGCAATCCTGATGAGCATCACACCCGAAACGAATCATGAGAAGCCGTTGACCGGCTGGCGCGTCCTCGTTCCGCGAGGAGGCCCCTGGGGCGACGGCGTCGCCGCGAGCCTCCGGGCGCAGGGCGCCGTTCCTGTCGTCGCGCCGCTGATCAACTTCGGCCCGACGAACGACCAGGCCGCGCTCGACGACGCACTGACGAAGCTCGCCGCCGGAGGGTTCGACTGGCTCACGATCACCAGTGCCACCACTGTCGATGTGCTGTTCGCGCATCGCGCGGTGGTTCCCAAGTCGACGAAGATCGCCGCGGTCGGCGAGACGACGGCGGCAGCACTTCAGGCCGTCGGCTACGAGGTCGCGCTCGTCCCGGAGGAGGACAACTCCGCCGAGGGCATGGCTCAGCAGCTGCTCGCGCTGGAGCCATCGCCCCGTCGCATCCTGACGCTGCGCAGCGAGATCGCGAAGCCAGTGCTGACCCGGTCACTCATCGAAGCCGGTCACGAGGTCTCGAGCATCGTCGCGTATCGCACCGTCGGCGTGCCCGTCACCGAGCGCATCCGCCGTGATGTCGACAGCGGCCGCATCAACGCGATCCTCATCACCAGCGGATCGGTCGCACAGCAGGTGCGCGAGCAGTTCCCCGACATCCCGGATGACACGCTGCTCGCAGCGATCGGCCCTCGCACCGCGAAGGACGCACGCAAGGCCGGGCTGCCCATCACAGTGGTCGCAGACAAGCAGACCGTCGATGCACTCATCGACGCGGTCTCGCACTTCACCCTTCCGCACGCGGCCGACGAGTTCGCGCCGTGAGCTTCCCCGAGATCCGTCCGCGCCGGCTCCGTCAATCGTCGGCGGTGCGGAACCTGGTGCGGGAGACCTCGTTGGAGTCCCGGCAGCTCGTTCTGCCGATGTTCGTGCGCGAGGGCATCTCAGAGGCCGTGCAGATCAGTTCGATGCCCGGTGTCGCTCAGCACTCGCTCGATTCGCTTCGTCGTGCTGCGGTCGAGGCGGCGGAAGCAGGCGTCGGCGGTGTGATGCTGTTCGGTGTTCCCGCCATGCGCGATGCGACCGGCTCCGGTGCGGATGACCCCGCGGGCATCCTCAACGTCGCCACGTCCGCGCTGGTCTCGGAGGTCGGCGACGCGCTCGTCGTGCAGACCGATCTGTGCCTGGACGAGTTCACCGATCACGGACACTGCGGCGTTCTCGCCGACGACGGCTCGGTCGACAACGACGCGACGCTCGAACGCTACGTCGCGATGGCGCTTGCACAGGCACGGGCGGGATCGCACTTGCTGGGGCTGTCGGGCATGATGGACGGCCAGGTCGCCGCGATCCGTCGAGGACTGGATGCAGAGGGGTTCACCGACACGCTCCTTCTCGGCTACGCGGCCAAGTACGCGAGCGCGTTCTACGGGCCGTTCCGCGAGGCCGTCGACTCGCAGCTGCAGGGCGATCGTCGCACGTACCAGCTTGATCCGGGCAACCGTCGTGAGGGGCTGCGCGAGGCGCTGATCGATGAGGCCGAGGGCGCAGACATCGTCATGGTGAAGCCGGCGATGAGCTTCCTCGACGTGCTCCGCGAGGTGCGCGATGCCGTGCATATTCCGGTGTGGGCATATCAGATCTCCGGCGAGTACGCGATGATCGAAGCCGCGAGTGCGAACGGCTGGATAGACCGTCGTGCCGCCGTGCTCGAGTCGCTGCTGTCGATCCGCCGTGCCGGTGCCGACGCCGTGCTCACGTACTGGGCGACCGAGGTCGCCGGCTGGCTTCGCGACTGAGGGAGACTCCCATGAACGACCGCAACGATGACCTGTTCGTCGCCGCACGTGCCGTCACCCCCGGTGGAGTGAACTCTCCGGTGCGGGCGTACGGCTCCGTCGGCGGGACGCCGCGATTCCTGGCATCCGCCAAGGGTGCGATGGTGACGGATGCCGCCGGCGAAGAGTATGTCGACCTGGTGGCCTCGTGGGGGCCCGCCCTGCTGGGGCACGCGCATCCGGATGTCGTCGCCGCGGTGCAGGAGGCGGCGACCCGAGGGCTCTCCTTCGGGGCGCCGACCGAGGGAGAGGTTGAGCTCGCCCGCCTCATCACCGAGCGCGTCCGGGTGGGCGACCTCGCTCCGATCGAACGCGTCCGTCTGGTCTCCACCGGCACCGAGGCGACCATGACCGCGATCCGCCTCGCGCGCGGTGCGACGGGCCGCGACCTCCTGGTGAAGTTCGCGGGGCACTACCACGGGCACTCCGACGGACTGCTCGCCGAGGCGGGCTCCGGGGTAGCGACGCTGGCGCTGCCGGGCTCCGCAGGCGTCCCCGCTCCCATCGCCGCGCAGACCCTCGTGATCGGCTACAACGACCGCGCCGCGCTCGAAGCCGTCTTCGCGGAGCACGGCGACCGGATCGCCGCCGTGATCGTCGAGGCCGCGGCCGCGAACATGGGCGTGGTCGAACCCGAACCCGGATTCAACCGCTTCATCGCCGACACCGCGCACGCGCACGGCGCGCTGATGATCCTCGACGAGGTGCTCACGGGCTTCCGGGTGCACCACGCCGGCTACTGGGCGCTGCAGGCCTCGCTCGGCGAGGAGTATCTGCCCGACATCATCACGTTCGGCAAGGTCGTCGGCGGAGGCATGCCCCTCGCCGCGCTCGGCGGTCGCGCCGATGTCATGGAGCTGCTCGCGCCCACCGGGCCGGTCTACCAGGCGGGCACGCTGTCGGGGAACCCCCTGTCGGTCGCGGCCGGGCTCGCGACCCTGCGACTCGCGACGCCCGCCGTCTATGCGCGGGTGGATGCTGCGGCCGCTCGTGTCGCCGACGCCCTGGATGCAGCCCTCACCGAAGCGGGTGTCGTGCACGCCGTGCCGCGCGCCGGGAACCTGTTCGGCGTCGTGTTCGCCGAGAACCCGCCGCGCACCTATGCCGAGGCGCAGGCGCAGGAGGCGTTCCGCTACGCGCCGTTCTTCCATTCGATGCGCGAGCAGGGCATCGCCCTGCCGCCGAGCGTGTTCGAGGCGTGGTTCCTCACCGCAGCCCACGACGATGCGGCCCTGTCCCGCATCGAGGCTGCGCTGCCTGCGGCGGCTGCTGCCGCGGCATCCGCTCGGCTCTGAACAGGTGCAAATCTCGCTGACTCGGAAACCGCCCGCATAACTCCGGAGCTTCTTCAGAATTCGGGTGCCCGTGGTCGCGTAACCGTGCTCGGGCGGACGTTCCTCCGGAGCTGTGCGGGGCAATGCCGTCTGGCGGAATTGCACAACGGGATTGTTGCCGTCCTGTGAGGAAGTCGCAGACAGTTTGCAGGGCGTCGCTGGCAGACTGGGTTCATGGTGACGTTGCTGCTGGATCAGACACAGCTTGAGGTTGTGCTCTCCCCGCTCGAACGCGTTGCGACGTTCCATCGCGAGAACCTGCGAGTCGCGCGCGACACGATCACCAAGGTGCAGCTCACCGATGATGCGTGGACGTGGTTGCGCGGCGTGCCCGGTCCAGGGACGCACATCCCCAGCATCCTCGCGGCCGGAACCTGGAAGGCCGCGGCCACGACAGACTTCGTGCTCATCCGTCGCCGTCGGCCGAGCGTGGTCATCGACCTCGAAGGCGACGAGCAGTTCCAGCGGCTGATCTTCACGACCAGGCACGGCCTCTCCCTCACGCAGGCGCTTCGCCTCGATGTCTCAGAGGAGCCCGTCGACGTCGTCGAGATCGCGAGCACGGCGCCGATACCGGTCGTCAAGGGACGACAGCGTCCGGTCATCCGGCCGCGCCCGGTCTGATCGGCAGCGTCTGATCAGCAGCATCTGATCGCCAACGCCTGATCGGCAGCGTCTGATCGGCAGCGACTGACCGGCAGCGCCTGATCGCCAACGCCTGATCGGTGGCGCCGATCAGTCCTGTCTGATCAGTGCCGCTCGCGGGTGGACTCGTCGTGGTGCGAGTCGCCGTCCTCTGCGTCGGGCTCTGAGTCTCCGCCTTCCGACGCCTCGCCGGATGACAGGTCGGGCGCATCATCATCGTCGGATGAAGGATCGCCCGTGAACGCGTCGAAGAACTCGTCGGTCGCATCGGTCACGTCGGAATCCTCGCCCGGCTCGGACGACGGTGCGGCCTCGTCGCCTGCGATCGTCACGTCGTCAGCAGCAGCCTCGTCGGGGGCGACGTCGGATGCTGTCTGCTCAGCGCCGGGAACGACGTCGATGACGCGCGTCGCGTCGAGGTCGATGCTCTCGGCATCCGCCTCATCGCTCGCACCCGTGGACGACGACTCGGGGGCGGGATCGCTCTCGGCTTCGTCCGCATCGCTGCCGTCAGCGGCCGCTTCATCAGCCGCAGAGCGGGATGACGGGGTGTTGAACAGGCTGGCGACCGCCGCGAGTCCGGCCATGCCGGGGAGCGGACGGTCCTCGTCGCCCGGTTTCGCCGACGCTTCGACGCGCGCGGCTCGCTCGGAGCGCCTCGTCTCTCCTGCGGCAGGCTCACCCATCCGAGTGGAGTCACCCGTTGCGTCGCCCTCGGAGTCGGGTTCAGGCGCCTCGGCGTCGGCATCGGCGGGACCGTCGGCCACCTGGTCCTCGAGCTCAGGAGATGACGTCGCCGGCGACGAAACGGGCTCGGCGGAAGAGCCGAGCGGAAGCTGCTCGTCGTCCTCGTGGGGCATCTCGAAAAGCGCTGGCTCGTTCGTCGCTGGCTTCTCGACGCGCACGTACCGGTCATTCACGAGATCGAGGAAGACGTCTTCGAGCGTCGGGCCGCGTTGCTGCAGTGTGGTCAGCGCCACACCGGCACCGGCGGTCACGGCCCCGATCCTGGCGGCATCGCTGCCGCGCACGGTCAGGCCGGAGCGCAGGATCTCGAACTCGAACCCTGCGCCGCGCAGCGCTTCGGAAAGGGCAGGACGATCCGCGGCGTCGACGACGACGGGTCCGCTGCTGGGGTCTGCGAGGTCTTCCATCGTGCCGGCGAACTTCAGCTCGCCGCGGGCGATGACGAGGATCTCGTCTGCGGTCTGCTCGACCTCGGACAGCACGTGCGACGACACGAGCACGGTGCGCCCTTCGTCGGCGAGGCCGCGGATGAGGGTGCGCATCCAGCGGATGCCCTCGGGGTCGAGACCGTTCGCCGGTTCGTCGAGCACGAGCACGCCCGGGTCGCCGATGAGTGCGGTGGCCGCGCTGAGACGCTGGCGCATGCCGAGCGAGAGGGCTGCGATGCGGGTCTCGACGTCGTCGCCGAGGCCGACGAACGAGATGAGCTCGCCGACGCGCGAGAGTGGGATGCTGTTCGCCTTGGCCGCGGCGATCAGGTGACGCTCGACAGTGCGACGGGCGCGGAAGCCGGGATTCTCGAGCATCGCCCCGATCACGCGCGCGGGTTCGCGCAGCTCGGAGAACCGCTTGCCGCCGATCTTGGTCGTACCGATGGTCGGGCGCTCGAGGCCGACCAGCATCCGCAGCGTGGTGGTCTTGCCTGCGCCGTTCGGACCGAGGAAGCCCGTCACCACACCGGGGTTGACGCGCGCGGAGAAGTCCGACACTGCGGCGACAGCGCCGAAGCGCTTCGTCACGTGATCGAACTCGATCAGCTGTCCGTCTGGCATCCGGGGCCTTTCTGCGATGGGCGTTCTCTCTATCTTGTCGGAAAACACGCAGAATCTCGCGTCGGCACTGTGCAAAGCGTGAAGAAACAGGCGGGTAACGTGGCATTCGTGACTGACACCACCGCGGCACCCACTGTTCTCGTCCGCACCGAGGGATCACTGGGACGGCTCACTCTGAATCGGCCGAAGGCGATCAACGCGCTGGATCTCGACATGATCCGTCAGCTCACCGCAGCCCTTGACCGGTGGCGCGACGACACCGACATCGACATCGTCCTCATCGACGGGGCCGGTGACCGCGGCCTGTGCGCCGGCGGCGACGTGCGCGGGCTCTACGATCAGATCACCAGCGGGCAGCACCACGGCGTCGGCGACTTCTTCCGCGCGGAGTACGCGCTGAACCTCATGATCGCGCAGTACCCGAAGACGGTCGTCGCCATCGCCGACGGCATCACGATGGGCGGTGGCATCGGCCTCGCAGGCCACGCCGCCGTCCGCATCGTGACCGAGCGCAGCCGCCTGGCGATGCCGGAGACCAGGATCGGATTCACGCCGGATGTCGGCGGCACCTATCTGCTGGGCCGCGCTCCTGGCCGTATCGGCGAGTACCTCGGTCTCACCGGCAGCACGATGACGGGGGCGGATGCTGTCTACGCCGGTTTCGCGGACTACTACGTGCCCTCCGCACACCTCGACGAGCTCCGAGAGGCCCTCGGCAAGCGCGCCGACCCGACCAGCCCCTCCGAGCTCGTGCTGCTGTTCGATGAGACCCCTGAGCGATCGGCCCTCGCGGACGAACGAGCCTGGATCGACGAGGTGTTCTCCGCGGACACGATCGGCGACATCCTGCAGCGACTGTCCGAGCGCACCGAGTCCGCGGCATCCGATACCGCTGCGACGCTCGCAGAGCTCTCGCCGACCGGGATCGCCGTGACGCTGGACGCCGTCCGCGAGGCGCGCGAGGGCGACCTGCGCGACGCGTTGATCGGCGAGTACCGACGCGTGCTCTGGTTCGCCGCCCTCCACCCCGATCTCGTGGAGGGGATCCGTGCGCAGCTGGTCGACAAGGACCGGTCGCCGAGGTGGCAGCCCGCGACGCTTGCGGAGTTGGAGTCGGATGCCGGCGCCGCTGCCCGCGCGTACTCGCCTCAGGTGCCGCTCTTCGGCTGACAAGCGCACCCGGCCATTGCTGCACGCGGTGCAGAATCCGGCGATGACCAGCGGATCGTTCGCCCTGAGCGGATAATCCTCCTTCGTCGTTTCGAATGTCCGAGCTTCGTGACAATCTGTTCTGTGGCACTCGCTGCCACTATCCCCACGAGGACACTTTCATGCTCGGAAAACTCCTAGTCCGCTACCTCTCCAAATATCGATGGCTCCTCGTCGGCGTCCTGGTCTTCCAGTTCGCCAGCGCCCTCGCCACCCTCTACCTGCCGCGCCTGAACGCCGACATCATCAACAACGGCGTCGCCCAGGCCGACACCGGCTACATCTGGCGCACCGGCGGATTCATGCTCGTGGTGTCACTCGGTCAGATCGTCTGGTCGATCGTCGCCACCTACTTCGCTGCCAAGGCGGCGATGAGCGTCGGACGCGACATCCGTGCCGACGTCTTCTCCCGCGTGAACGGTTTCTCCGAACGCGAGGTGTCGCAGTTCGGCGCAGGCTCGCTGATCACCCGTAACACGAACGATGTGCAGCAGGTGCAGATGCTGGCGATGATGGGGGCGACGATGTTCGTCACCGCCCCGTTGCTCGCGATCGGCGGAATCATCATGGCCGTGCAGCAGGACGTCGGGCTCAGCTGGCTGATCGCCGTCTCTGTGCCGGCACTGCTGATCGTCGCCGTGCTCATCATCGGTCGCATGGTTCCACTGTTCCGTCGCAACCAGAAGCAGCTCGATGCGATCAACCGTGTGATGCGCGAACAGCTCACGGGCGTCAGGGTGGTGCGCGCCTTCGTTCGCGAACCGATCGAAGAAGCGCGCTTCCGCGAGACGAACACCGAGCTGATGATCCTCGGACGCAAGATCGGCTCGCTCTTCGTGCTGCTCTTCCCCTTGTTCATGCTGATCCTCAACGTCACCGTCGTCGGAGTGATCTGGTTCGGCGGCATCGAGATCAATGCGGGCAACGTCGAGGTCGGCACCCTGTTCGCGTTCATGCAGTACATCGGCCAGATCATGATGGGCGTGATCATGTCGAGCTTCATGGCGATGATGATCCCGCGCGCGGCCGTTTCGGCCGAGCGCGTCGGCGAAGTGCTCGACGCCGAGTCGAGCATGCACCGTCCGGACGACGGCGTCGCCGACTTCAGCGCGCCTGGCACGGTCATTCTCGAAGACGTCGAGTTCACATACCCCGGAGCCGACGCCCCGGTGCTGTCCGGCGTCTCCTTCGGTGCTGACAAGGGTGAGACGGTCGCGATCGTCGGCTCCACCGGTGCCGGCAAGACCACGCTCGTCTCATTGATCCCGAGACTGTTCGACGTCACGGGCGGCGCAGTGCGCGTCAACGGGACTGATGTGCGTGAAGCCGACGTCGACGCGCTGTGGAAGACCATCGGCCTGGTGCCGCAACGACCGTTCCTGTTCACCGGAACAGTGGCGTCGAACCTGCGCTACGGCCGCGAGGAGGCCACGGACGAAGAGCTGTGGCATGCGCTCGAGATCGCACAGGGTCGCGACTTCGTCGAGGAGATGCCTGATGGCCTCGAGTCGCGCATCGCCCAGGGCGGCACGAACGTCTCCGGCGGGCAGCGCCAGCGTCTCGCGATCGCCAGAGCGATCGTGCACCAGCCGGACATCCTCATCTTCGACGACTCGTTCTCGGCACTCGACCTCACGACGGACGCGAGGCTGAGACAGGCCCTGTGGCGTGAACTGCCAGAGGTGACGAAGATCGTCGTCGCGCAGCGCGTCTCGAGCATCATGGACGCCGATCGCATCGTGGTCCTCGATGGCGGCACCATGGTCGGCGTCGGCACGCATGACGAGCTGCTCGCCACCAATGACACCTATCGAGAGATCGTCGAATCGCAGCTGGGGGTGGACGCATGAGTTCGCGAGACAAGTCGGTCACTGAGCCTGTCGAAGTGTCAGTGACCGGGCTCACCGCAGAAGAGCAGTATGAAGCCGAGCTCGCCGACGCGGCGCGTCTGGATGCCGGAGGGTGGGACGCCCCCGCCCCTGGCAAGGCCGACAACTTCGGCAAGAGCTTCGGCCGGATGATCGGTCTGCTGAAGCCCTCCGCACTCTGGTTCGTCTTCGTGTCGATCCTCGGTGCGATCGGAGTCGTGCTGACTGTCGCTGCACCGAAGGTGCTGGGCGAGGCCACCAACATCATCTACGAGGGCTTCATCTCGAAGACGCTCGGAGACAGCGGCGTTCCTGCCGGTACATCGCAGGAGCAGGTCATCGAGCTCCTGCGGTCGCAGGGTCAAGATGACTTCGCGAACATGGTCGCGGCATTCACCGACTTCCAGGTCGGCGCGGGCATCGACTTCGAGCGACTGCGTTGGATCATCGTCGCCGTGCTCGCGATCTACGTCGGCGCCGCATTGCTGACCTGGATCCAGGGCTACGTCATCAACGTCATCATGGTGCGAACGATGTGGCGCCTGCGTGAATCGGTCGAAGCGAAGATCAACCGTCTGCCGCTGTCGTACTTCGACAAGGTGCAGCGCGGAGAGCTGATCTCGCGTGTCACGAACGACATCGACAACATCACCACCGCGATGCAGCAGTCCCTCTCGGGTGCACTGACATCGGTGCTCACCGTCGTCGGCGTGCTGGTGATGATGTTCTCCATCTCGTGGCAGCTGGCCCTCGTGGCCCTCGTCGCGTTGCCCCTCATGGGCGTCATCTTCGGCGTCATCGGTCCGCGCTCGCAGAAGGCCTTCGGCTCGCAGTGGCGCAAGGTCGGTCGCCTGAACGCATGGGTGGAGGAGGCGTTCTCCGGTCACGCGCTGGTGAAGGTCTACGGCCGTGAGAAGGATGCACTCGACAAGTTCCAGGTCGAGAACGAAGAGCTGTTCCAGGCGAGCTTCAAGGCGCAGTTCCTGTCAGGCATCATCATGCCCGCCATGACCTTCGTCGGCAGCCTGACCTATGTCGGCATCGCCGTTCTCGGAGGCCTGATGGTCGCGAGCGGTCAGCTTCGCCTCGGCGACGTGCAGGCGTTCATCCAGTACTCGCAGCAGTTCACGCAGCCGCTGAGCGAGCTGGGCGGCATGGCGGCCGTGGTGCAGTCCGGCACCGCTTCGGCCGAGCGGGTGTTCGACTTCCTCGACGCCGATGAGCAGGACCCTGACGCCGCGGATGCACCCGCCCTCGTCGAGGGCAAGGGTGTCATCGAGTTCGAGAACGTCTCGTTCTCGTATACGCCGGAGCGTCCGCTCATCAACGACCTGTCGTTCCGAGTGGAGCCGGGTCAGACGGTCGCGATCGTGGGGCCGACCGGTGCAGGCAAGACGACGCTGGTGAACCTCATCATGCGCTTCTACGAGCTCAGCGGCGGCCGCATCCTGCTCGACGGTCAGGACATCTCCAAGGCGACCCGGTCCGAGCTGCGCTCGCGCACCGGAATGGTGCTGCAGGACCCGTGGCTCTTCGCCGGTTCCATCCTGGAGAACATCAGGTACGGCCGTGCGTCGGCGACCGATGAAGAGGTGCTGGAGGCGGCGAAGGCGACCTACGTCGACCGCTTCGTGCATGCGCTTCCCGACGGCTACGAGACGGTCCTCGAAGAAGATGCGGCGAACGTCTCGGCCGGCGAGCGTCAGCTCATCACGATCGCGCGAGCGTTCGTGGCGAAGCCGTCGATCCTCATCCTCGACGAGGCGACGAGCGCCGTCGACACCCGCACCGAGCTGCTGCTGCAGCACGCGATGGCAGCGCTGCGACAGGGACGCACCTCGTTCGTGATCGCGCACCGCCTGTCGACCATCCGCGACGCCGACCTCATCCTCGTGATGGAGCACGGCGACATCGTGGAGAAGGGCTCGCACGATGAGCTCATCGCCGCGCAGGGTGCGTACTGGCGGCTGTACCAGTCGCAGTTCGAGCAGGCCGCGACCGACATCGATGCCGAGGAGGCCATGACCGGCACGACCCCCGTGGTCGTCACCGGGGATGCCGAGCCGGACGCCGTTCCAGCAGGCGTGGCCGATGTCGACGCCGAGGAGTCGACGGGCCTCTGATCTCGGTGTTGTGGCCGGCTGCGTGTCAGTCGGCCACGACCCCGAGAAGTTCGAGCGGGTGCGTCAGACGCCACCACGGACTCGGGCCGGGCAGCGCATCTGAGAACGATACGCCGATCTCGACGGCATCCAGCGGGCCGCTCACGCTGAGCGTGCCCGCCTCGTCGCCGGCGTCACGCTGCTCGCCGAGAGCGAGCGTCGCGCCGGCGCTGGCGGCAGCCCCGTTCCACAGCAGCACCGTCGCGTCTTCGTCCGTGACGAGATCGACGTTCGCACCCCACAGCGTGTCGACCGTGCCGACGACCGTCCCGGCCGGAACCGCAGGTGCCATGGTCTCGAGTGCGGTCTCGGCATCGGCGAACAGGGAACGGGTCACGGCGAGACGCTCCTCGTCATCGCCCTGATTCAGCACGGCGGCGTAGAGGCGCACGGTCGTGTCGCCGATCGTGACGTCCTTCGCGGTGAGTACGCTCCACCCTTCGAGCGTGCCCGTCTTGATGCCCACGACACCGGGGTCCGCGAGCATGCCGTTCGTGTTCGTGACGACGCCGGCACCGGGGATCTCGGCGCTGGCGGTGCCGACGATCTCTGCGAACACGGGATTCTGCATCGCGCGCTCGCCCAATTGCAAGAGCGCAACAGGTGTGGCGACGTTGCCCTCATCGAAGCCCGACGGTGTCACGATCGTGATGCCGGAGAGCCCGCGGTCGGCAAGCCACGTCGCCGCGGCGTCCGCGAAGCTGGCATCTGAGCCCCAGATGTCGCGGGCCAGGCGATCGACGTAGTTGTTCGCCGAACCGAGCAGCGTTCCCTGCAGCATCTGGTACTCGGTGAGCACTCCGCCGACCGGCACGTCCAGCGCCGACTGATCTGCACGGCGGTAGTCCCAGTACTCGACGTTGTCGCTGTAGCTGAACGCGAACTCGGGTCCCTGTTCACCGAGCTGAAGCGGCATCCGATCCAGCACCATCAGGGCTGTGACCACCTTCGTCACGCTGGCGATCGAAACGGCATCCGCAGAGGACGCCACCGATGAGATCCCTGCGATCCCTACGCCCGCGCTGCCGGCGGCCGGCCACGCGGGAGCCGCGACCTGCGCGGCGACCGTCTCGAACTCGGCGGCCTCGACGATCGGGGGCACCTCGTGCAGTGGCCACAGGAGCACGGTCGCCGCATACGCCAGCACCAGGGCGGCGACGGCGCCGATCGGCACCAGCCAGCGCGCCCGCAGCAGCGTCGGGTGCAGTCGCGCATCGGCAAGCAGATCCGGACCGGCCTCTCGCATCGTTATCTGATCGAGATCGGCAGGTCGGGTGCTCTCTTCCACGGTGTCGACATCGAGCCAGGCGAAGGCGGTCGCCGTCTGGCTCTCGTCGGCCCACCGCACCGTGGAAGCGGCGGATGCCGCGGGTTCGTCGAGATCGATGTCGGCATCCGACGCAGCCGCCGCGTCGACGTCATCGACCGAGAAGTCTGCGGGAACGGGCGCGATCGTCTGCTCGTGCGCGGTTTCCCGGGCATCCTCAGCGGACTCGAGGTCGACAGCATCCGGATCTGATGCGTTCGCGTCGTCGTTGAAGGGCGGGGCCGGCGGGCTCACGGTGTCGGTCGCGCCGGTGGCCGCGCGAAACTCACGCCGGGTGAGAGCCCCGGTCTCGGGCGTCGCGTCTTCAATGGTCACCTGTTCACGCTACCGAATCCGGTGCCATGCCGCGCGTGCGCGCCGTCCACGGATCGTCGCCGGTGCGCGTCGGTGCGGGTGTTCTGGAACCTGAGTATGATCGTCAGCACAACCACGGGAGTCCGGCGAGCCGGGCTGAGAGGGAGCGACAAGCGCTTCGACCGTCGAACCTGATCTGGGTCATGCCAGCGCAGGGAGGAGTTCAAATGAGCACGTCTACACGCACGCCCAATGCCACATCCACCGGCACCGGCGCGAATCCCTGGCGCTGGCGCGTCGTCGACATCGTCGTCGCCGCAGTGCTCGGCGTCGCGGTCGGTCTGCTCTTCTGGGGATGGAATGTCGTCGGCGGCGCCTGGTTCGGCGCTGCGGATGCCGTGACACCGGGGCTCGGCGGCGTCGCGGTCGGCATCTGGCTGATCGGTGGCGTCATCGGCGGCCTCGTGATCCGCAAGCCGGGCGCAGCCCTCGTCGTCGAGGTGGTCGCCGCGATCGTCTCGATGCTCATCGGCAACGTCTGGGGCGTCTCGACGGTTCTGTCCGGCCTCGTGCAGGGCCTCGGCGCCGAGCTCATCTTCGCGCTGTTCCTGTACCGCCGGTTCGGGCTCGGTGTCGCAGCCCTCGCCGGTGTCGGCGCTGGCGTCGCCGCCTGGGTGTTCGAGCTGTTCTACGGCGGCTCACCGAACATCCTCAAGTCCCTCGAGTTCAACACGATCTACCTCGTGTGCGTCGCCGTGTCCGGCGCGATCCTCGCCGGAGTCGTCGGCTGGCTGCTCGTGCGCGCGCTGGCGAAGACCGGAGCGCTCAGCCGCTTCGCCGCGGGCAGAGAACTCGCGCGCGAGGTCTGAGCATGACCGATGCCACCCCGGCCCGCGTGCAGGCTGCGGGCTGGGGCTGGCGCTACGCGGGGCGCAAGCGTCCCGCCGTCAGCGACGTCTCCTTCGCGATCGAGCCCGGCGAGCGCGTGCTGCTGCTCGGTGCATCCGGTGCGGGCAAGTCGACCATGCTCGCCGGGCTCGCGGGGGTGCTCGGCGACGCTGACGAGGGTGAGCGCACCGGGTCGCTGCTGATCGATGGCGCGGCTCCCGAGTCACGTCGAGGGCAGGCGGGCCTCGTCATGCAGGACCCGGATGCCGGCATCGTGCTGTCGAAGGTCGGCGACGATGTCGCATTCGGATGCGAGAATCTCGGCATTCCGGCATCCGATATCCCCGCGCGCGTGGCCGAGGCGCTCGAGGCCGTGGGCCTGGAGGTGCCGCTGCGTCGCCCTACTGAAGCACTCTCCGGCGGGCAGAAGCAGCGTCTGGTGCTCGCCGGTGTGCTGGCCATGCGGCCGGGACTGCTGCTGCTCGACGAGCCCACCGCGAACCTCGACCCTGAAGGAGTCGCGGAGGTGCGGGCGAGCGTCGAGCGGGTCGTCGATGCCACCGGCGCGACGCTGATCGTCGTCGAACATCGCACGCCAGTCTGGGTGGGACTGATGACCCGTGTCATCGTCCTCGCCGCCGACGGCGGCCTTCTCGCGGACGGCTCGCCCGCGCAGGTGTTCGCCGAGCATGGGCCAGCGCTGGCGGACGCCGGAGTGTGGGTGCCCGATCAGCCCCTCGAACTGCCGGTGCTTCCCGCGGCACCGGATGCGGCCGAGTCCGTTCTCTCCGCGACCGGACTCGCGATCGCGCGTACGTCGCGAACCGTCGTCCGGTCCGGGCTCGACGTTCGCGTGCCGCGCGGGAATGCGACCGTGATCACCGGCCCGAACGGCGTCGGCAAGTCGACGCTCGCGCTCACGCTCGCCGGTCTCATCCCGGAGCAGGACGGTGAGGTCGTCGCAGCCTCGCCTCTTGCGGGACGCGGCGGGCGCCGGCCGTTCCGGTGGACGTCTCGCGAGCTGCTCACGCGCATCGGCACGGTCTTCCAGGAGCCGGAGCACCAGTTCCTCACCCAGACACTGCATGACGAACTCAGCGTCGGACCGAAGGCGTTGGGTTGGGATGCCGCGCGCACCGCGTCCGTCGTCGACGCGCTGCTCGAGCGACTGCACCTGTCGGATCTCGCTCTCGCGAACCCGTTCACCCTGTCGGGTGGGCAGAAGCGTCGGCTGTCCGTCGCGACGGTGCTCGCGGCATCCCCCGAGGTGATCGTGCTCGACGAGCCGACCTTCGGTCAGGATCGGCGAGGCTGGATCGAGCTGGTCGCGCTGTTGCAGGAGGAGATCGCATCGGGCACCTCGGTCGTCGCCGTGACGCACGATGCGGGCGTGATCCGTCACCTCGGTGGGCATCGGATCGTGCTGGAGCAGGCCTCGTGAGCACAGGCGTCGAAATCGAGGAGAAGGTGCGCGGCGCGTGGCTCGACGGCGTGAATCCCGTGACGAAGCTGGTGCTCGCGCTGCTGCTGTCCGTGCCGCTGTTCGCGTCGATCGACGTCGTGAGCGGGCTCGTCGCGATCGGGCTGCAGCTATTGTGCCTGCCGCTCACCGGTCTGCGATGGGGCACTGTGTTGAAGCGTCTGCTTCCGCTTGTGATCTTCGCGCCGGTCGCCGGGCTCAGCATGCTGCTGTACGCGGAACCGGCCGGACGCATCTACTGGAGCTTCGGCTTCGCGACCATCAGTGAGGACTCCGTCAGCCTCGCGATCGCAGTGAGCCTGCGCGTCTTGGCGCTGGGGCTGCCGACGATCCTGCTGTTCGGCCGCACCGACCCGACCGAGCTGGCGGATGCTCTCGCGCAGGTCGCGAAGCTGCCCAGCCGGTTCGTGCTCGGCGTGCTCGCAGGCACCCGGATGCTGGGGCTGTTCCTCGACGACTGGCGCACGATGGGTCTCGCCCGCCGTGCACGCGGCGTCGGCGATCGAGGTGCGCTGAGGCGGTTCTTCTCGATGGCATTCGTGCTGCTCGTCTTCGCGGTCAGGCGCGGCACGAAGCTGGCGATGGCGATGGAGGCGCGCGGGTTCGGATCCGGCATCCAGCGCACCTGGTCCCGGCCGTCGCAGCTGCACGCGCGCGACGGCGTCGCGCTGCTCGGTGGCGCGGTGATCATGGCGCTCGCGCTCGCCGCGGCCGTGGCGCTGGGCACGTTCCGGTTCGTCTGGAGCTGAGACTCGCTTCCACGACCATCGCCCGCCGTGTCGTCATCCTCGAACATGATCGGATGAGCCGTCACGTCGCATTCCACATGTCGCGGTAGTACGCCAGTCGCTCGCGGTCGGGCTCGATGCCGTACGCCTCGATCAGCGCTTCGTCCCACCCGGGGCCGTAGTTCCACGTCGTGCTCATGGATGCCACCGCGATGTCGGCCCAGCGGTCGGCGGTGCCGAGTGCGGCGAGGTCGACGTGCGCGCGCCAGCGCCCGTCGGCGTCGAGCAGGGTGTTGGGCACGCACGCGTCGCCATGGCAGACGACGAGGCGATCGACGGCCGGGGCCTTGTGCAGCGCTTCGGGTATGCGGATGCCGCGTGCTTCGGCATTCGCGATTCGGGCGGGTACGCCCCAGCTCCATGCGCATTCGCCGGTCGGCAGTGCATCGTGCAGTGCTCGCAGACCCTCCCCGACGGCTCTCACAGCCGTTGCGGGCTCGGCGATCCAACGGGCCACGACAGCGCTTTCGCCGGCAATGGCGACCGTGACAAGCCACTCGTGGGTGGCATCCTCTCCCTGTTCGATGACCTCTGGCACCGGGGTCCACCGGGAGGCCCAGCGCATGCGCTCCGCCTCGTCGCGCATGTTCGCCTCGGCATCGAGGGGACCGTACTTGATGAAGCGCCCATCGTCGGTGCGGTACGTGAGTCCGCCGATGTTGTTGTGCCACACGGGCGCGAGCGCCGCGCGCCCCGCGAGCTCGCGCACCCGCCGCGGCACTTCGATGTGCGCGGAGGGGATGCTCACAGCAGTTCGCTCAGTGCCTGCTCGAGCACGACCGCGTGGTTGCGCTCCTCGTCATGGGCGGCATAGACGAGGGTGACGAGGTCGTGCTGCTTCAGTTCGGCTGCGAGCTCTTCGAGTGCGGGTGCGGTCTCATTTTCCAGTTCCGCGCGATAGCGGTCGGCGTATACGCCCCAGTCATCGTCGGATGCTGCGTGCCAGGCCTTGCGCAGTTCGGGGCTGGGAGCGGTGTCCTTGGCCCACAGATCGATCTCGGCCCGTTCCTTCGCCAGGCCTCGCGGCCACAGCCGGTCCACCAGCACGCGGAAACCGTCAGCCGCCTCGGCGTTGTCGTAGGCTCGCTTGCGACGCAGTTGCATACCCTCCACCCAACACCTGTTCGCATCGCGACGCCAGCATGGAACTGAGAACTGCGTATGCTGGAACTGAGTTGCACACTCGTTCGAAGGAGAACACATGCACGTCCAGGGATCCGGAGCTCTTATCACGGGCGGCGCGTCAGGCCTCGGCCTCGCCACCGCGCGCGCGCTCGCCGCAGCCGGCGCGCACGTGACGCTGCTCGATCTTCCTTCATCTCAGGGCGCTGAGCTGGCCGCAGAGCTGGGCGGCACGTTCGCCGCTGGCGATGTCACAAGCCCCGCGGATGCCGCGTCCGCCGCCGCATCCGCGAACGCAGCGGCTCCGCTGCGCATCGTCGTGAACTGCGCCGGCATCGCCCCGCCCGCGAAGGTGCTCGATCGCGACGGCAAGCCCGCCGTGCTCGTGGACTTCGAACGCGTGATCCGCATCAACCTCGTGGGCACGTTCAACGTCATCTCGCAGGCATCCGCCGTGATCGCGAAGAACGGCCCTTCGACCGGCTCAGGGACCGATGACTCCGGCGATCGCGGCGTCATCATCAACACCGCATCCGTCGCCGCGTTCGACGGACAGATCGGCCAGCCCGCGTATGCAGCGTCGAAGGGCGGCGTGCATGCCATGACGCTGCCGATCGCGCGCGAGCTCGCCCGTCACAGCATCCGTGTGTGCACGATCGCGCCCGGCATCATGGAGACGCCGATGCTCGCCGGTCTCCCCGAAGCCGCGCAGGATTCTCTCGGGCAGCAGGTGCCGTATCCCGCACGACTCGGCCGCCCTGCCGAGTACGCGGCACTGGCCATGAGCATCATCGAGAACGACTATCTCAATGGCGAGACGATCCGCCTGGACGGCGCGATCCGGATGGCACCGAAGTAGACCTGAACGCAGAAGAAGGAGCAGCATGAGCAACCTCGCAGGCAAGACGATCCTGATGTCGGGCGGCAGCCGCGGCATCGGTCTGGCGATCGCGCTGCGCGCGGCGGCGGACGGCGCGAACATCGCGATGCTCGCCAAGACAGACACCCCGCATCCGAAGCTCGAGGGCACGATCCACACGGCCGCCGAGCAGATCCGTGCGGCCGGTGGCAACGCTCTGCCGATCGTCGGTGACGTGCGCGAGGACGATGACATCACCGAGGCCGTCATGAAGACGCAGGGCGAGTTCGGCGGCATCGACATCGTGCTCAACAACGCGAGCGTGATCGATCTCTCGCGCTCGCTCGATCTCGGTGCGAAGAAGTACGACCTGATGCAGGACGTCAATGTGCGCGGTACGTTCATGCTTTCGCGCGCGGCGATCCCGCAGCTGCGCGAGTCGTCGAACCCGCACATCCTGTCGCTGTCGCCGCCGCTCAACCCGACGCCGAAGTGGCTCGGCGCGCACGCCGGTTACTCGCTGGCGAAGTTCGGCATGACCATGGTGACGCTCGGCCTCGCGGCGGAGTTCGCCTCGGACGGCATCGCGGCCAACACGCTGTGGCCGCGAACGACGATCGCGACCGCTGCGGTGCAGAATCTGCTCGGCGGCGACAAGGTGATGGCCGCGAGTCGCACGCCCCAGATCTATGCGGATGCCGCATATGCCGTGCTCACGAAGACCGCTGCCGAGTACACCGGGCAGAGCCTGATCGTGGAGGACGTGCTGGAGGCCGACGGTGTGACCGACTTCTCCGGCTACGCCGCAGTGCCCGGTACGCCCGACGACCGGCTCTTCCCCGACATCTTCCTCGGCTGACGCGATAGGTCTCACCCTTCGACAGGCTCAGGGATCGACCTTTCCGGTCACTGAGCCTGTCGAAGTGTCTTTTCCGGTCACTGAGCCTGTCGAAGTGTCTTTTCCGGTCACTGAGCCTGTCGAAGTGTCCGGACAGAGTCGGCATTTCCGGTCACTGAGCCTGTCGAAGTGTCCGGACAGAGTCGGCATTTCCGGTCACTGAGCCTGTCGAAGTGTCCGGACACATCGCTCAGAACAGCAGGTAGACGGCGCCGACGATCGTGAGGGTGATCACGATCCAGTCGAACACCTGCTGCTTCATCCGGCGCGCCACGCGCACCCCGACGAGCGCGCCGACGACGACGAGCGGAACCAGCACAGCATCCATCAGCAGCACCTGGCCGTCGAACAGGCCGATGCCTGCGAGGAAGGGCACCTTCACAAGGTTCACGATCGCGAAGAACCATGCCGATGTGCCGAGGAACACCTGCACCGGGGTGCGCATCGCGAGGAAGTACATCGACATCACCGGGCCCGCCGCATTCGCGACCATGGTCGTGAATCCGGCCAGCGCGCCATAGGTCGACGCCACCACGACGCCGTGCTCGGCGGGCGCAGCATCCGTCTTCCTGTGGCGCCACCGGCGCCACAGCGTGACCGCGATCATCGCGAGCAGGATCACCCCGATCGCGCGGCGCACGATGTCGTCATCTCCGAGCGCGAGGAAGGCGAACCCTGCCACGAGGCCCGCGATCACGGCCGGCGCCAGCCGCAGCAGGGTCGGCCAGTGCGCGTGCCGTCGATAGGCGATCAGGGCGAACATGTCGCCGACGATCAGCAGGAGCAGCAGCGCCGCGGTCGATGTGCGCGCCGGGAGTACAGCGGCGAAAAGCGCGACGGGCAGGATGCCGCCACCGGGGATCGCGGTCTTCGCGAGGCCGATCGTGAGTGCGGCGAGTGCCAGGACGGCCCACGCCCAGGGGAGGAGGTCGGGCACGCTCAGCCGCGTACGGCGGCGAACGCTGCGGCGAACGCCTCGGCTCGCGTCGTGAGGTCCACCCAGTCGCCGGCCTTGATCGATGCGGAGTTCGCGAGGTCGCCACCCGCTCCGGCAGCCACCGCGCCCGCGGCGAACCACTCGGCGAGGTTGTCCGGCTTCACGCCACCGGTGGGCATGAGCGGTGCATCGGGGAACGGTCCGCGCAGGGCTCCGAGGTAAGAGGGGCCGCCGAGGGACGCGGGGAAGATCTTCACGACGTCGACACCGAGCGCAAGCGCGCCCATGACCTCCGTCGGAGTCATCGCTCCCGTCATCACGACGCGTCCGGTGTCGAGCATCGCCCGGGTGAGGTCGGGTAGGGTGCCAGGGCTCACGAGGAACTCTGCTCCCGCATCTGCCGCGGCCGTCGCCTGCTCGATCGTGGTGACCGTGCCGGCGCCGATGTATGCGGCGTCGCCGTGACGTGCGATGAGTTCACGGATCACGGCAGGAGCATCCGGCGTGGAGTAGGTGACCTCGATACCGGCGATGCCGCCGCGGATGATCGCATCGGCCGCATCGAGCGCCTGCTCGGGGGAGGGAGCGCGCAGCACGGCGAGAACGCCGGTGGCACGGGCGCGGGCGAGACGGTCGGTCATGAGTGCTCCTCGATCGGTGATGCTTCCATTCTCGTGCATCCCGCAGGCTGTAGTGACAGGTCTGCCGACACGGCCACCAGCCGCTTCCCACCCGCCACCGCGTACCCTTGGAGACATGACTGAGTCCTCCCGCATCCGCTCGACGGGTCCCGCCACCTCGAAGAAGACCGGGACGGATGCCGCCCCGCAGGTGCACCCCCGTACCGAAGGCTGGACCCAGAAGAAGGACGAGTCGGGGCGTCCGCTGCTGCAGTTCGCGAGTCCGAAGCGCGGCAAGCCGCCGGTGCACCTCGCCGACCTCAGCGTCGAAGAGCGCGTCGAGAAGGTCAAGGAACTCGGCCTCCCGGGCTTCCGAGCGAAGCAGCTGTCGACGCACTACTTCACCCACTACACATCAGACCCGGCAGAGATGACCGATCTTCCCGCCGCGCAGCGCGAAGAGCTCGTCGCCGGCATGCTGCCGCCGCTGCTCACCGAGGTGCGCCGGCTCGAGACCGACGAGGGCGACACGATCAAGTTCCTCTGGCGACTGCACGACGGTGCTCTCGTCGAGTCGGTCCTCATGCGCTACCCGGGCCGCATCACGCTGTGCGTGTCGAGCCAGGCCGGATGCGGCATGAACTGCCCGTTCTGCGCCACGGGCCAGGCGGGACTGACACGCAACATGTCCTCCGCCGAGATCGTCGAGCAGATCGTCCGCGCGAACCGACTGATCGCCGAGGGCGGTCTCGGCGGCAAGAAGGCCGACGACCACAGCATGGAGCGCGTCTCCAACATCGTCTTCATGGGGATGGGCGAGCCGCTCGCCAACTACAAGCGCGTGATGGATGCCGTGCGCACGATGGTCGCCGAGCAGCCGCACGGCCTCGGCATGAGCGCCCGCGGCATCACGGTGTCGACGGTCGGCCTCGTCCCGGCCATCCGCAAGCTCGCCGACGAGGGCATCCCCGTCACGTTCGCGCTGTCGCTGCACGCCCCGGACGATCACCTGCGCGACGAGCTCATCCCGGTGAACTCGAAGTGGAAGGTCGATGAGGCACTGGATGCCGCGTACGGGTACTACGAGAAGACCGGCCGTCGTGTCTCGATCGAGTACGCGCTCATCAAGGACATGAACGACCACGGCTGGCGCGCCGATCTGCTGGCGGAGAAGCTCAACGCACGCGGCCGCGGCTGGGTGCATGTGAACCCCATCCCGTTGAACCCGACCCCCGAATCGGTATGGACGGCATCCACCCGCGAGGTCACGAACGAGTTCGTGCGACGCCTCAATGACGCGGGAGTCCCGACGACCCTCCGCGACACCCGTGGCAAGGAGATCGACGGTGCGTGCGGTCAGCTCGTGGCGACCACCGAGGATGAAGCTGCCTCGGCCGCCATGGCGTGAACTCCGCGGGCGCCGGGTCATCTCGCAGGTGCCGGAAGGGTTTGCCGGGTCGGAACCGCGTGCGAGCCGGGGAATCCTTCTGACATGATGCAGAGTCGGCGCAGGTTCCTGGGAGCCGCTCGCAGGGGTTTCGCACCGAGTCCACAGGCGACACTTCGTAAGTTGTCCTGATGCCCTACTCCGCCCATCGACCGGGTCGCTTCGACTCGCAGGGTCAGATCATCCTCGACAGCGACGCGGATGCCGAGACCGATGACCTCGACTTCCTGCGCGAGTTCGAACCCACGGGTTCCGAATCCACGTCCGACGACGCGACTTCCGTCGACGACGAGAGCGATCGCGACTCCGCCGCTTCCGTCGACGACGACCCCTTCATCGGAACGACGCCGCAGCGCCAGGCTCCCGCGGAGCCCGATGCCGCGCCTGTCGCCGCCACGCGCGTGAAGCCCGAGCGCCAGAAGCGCATCCGCCGCCCGCGTCGCGTCCGCACACCCGGTTCGCGTCTGCGCATCCTCGCGATCCTGGGCGGCGCCGACGGCGAGATCCTCGACCGAGTGCCGGGGGAGACCTCGCGCTTCGTGCAGATGTTCTTCGTGCTCGCAGGCACTGCGCTGGTCTCGGCGATCTCGATGCTCTTCGCTCTCACGACCGGCGTGCAGGCGATGATCTGGCTGGCGGTGCCGCTGGCGATCATCTGGGCGCTCATCATCTTCAACCTCGACCGGTTCCTCACCTCGACGATGACGTCGACCGGGAACATCTGGAAGCTCATCGGCCTCGCCATCCCGCGTGTGATCATGGCCGTGATCATCGGCTTCGTGGTCGCAGAACCGCTCGTGCTGCAGATCTTCCACAACGACATCTCCCGTGAGGTCGCCGCGACGAACATCGTTCAGGCGCAGTCCGACCAGGAGGGGCTCGAATCCGGGCCGGAGAAGCTCGCGCTGGATGCGGCATCCGAGCGCGTCGCGACGCTGGAGAATCAGGCCGCCACCGGAATCGTCGCCGGCACCGACTCGTCCTCCGCCAGCGAGTCGGCGGCCCAGGCGACGGTCGATGACCTCAACGCCAAGATGTCCGACCAGCAGGCGGTCATCGATCAGGCACGAGCGCTCTACCAGTGCGAGCTCACCGGCGAGGGCGCAGGCACGGTGCCCGGCTGCACCGGGGTGAACGGCGAGGGTGCGAGCTCCGACGCCGCACAGGCGCAGCTCGCCCAGGCCCAGCAGACCTACGACGCGCTCGCCGCGCAGCAGCGCGATGCGAACGAGGCTCTGGAATCCGCCGGCACCGCCGCGAAGGAGAACACCTCGGCGTCCGAGTCGCAGAACCGTGAGCAGGCGCAGACCCAGCTTCCGGCAGCGAGGGACAGTTACGACCAGGCGCTCGTCGCCTACAACGCGAGGGCGGATGCCGTGGCAGGAGGCAACGCAGGGGCCACGGGGCTGCTCAGCCAGATCAGCGGTCTGAACCGCCTCTCCGAGAAGGAGCCGGCGATCCTGTGGGCGCACCGGCTCATCGCCGCGCTGTTCTTCATGATCGAACTGCTCCCGGTGCTCGTGAAGGTTCTCACGAGTTTCGGCGAGCCATCGCTGTACGAGAAGACGGCTGCGATCCGCAAACAGGTGGCGCTGGACAGGGTGACAGCCGACGGGTTCCGAGATCGCGCCGCGATCGTGACAGAGCAGCCTGCCGCGCAGGCGACCTGAGCGGCAGGCTGAGCGTCTACTCCTTCACGGCTCCCGCCGTCAGGCCCTGCACGATCCACTTGCTGGCGAGAGCGAACAGCACCATCGTCGGAAGGATCGTGACGACGGCGGCCGCCGACATCGAACCCCAATCGACGTTGAACGTCGAGATGAAGCCGTTCAGCGCGGCGGGGACGGTGCGGTTCTCCTCGGAGTGCATGAGCACGACCGAGAGGAACAGCTCGTTCCAGCAGTTCACGAAGTTGAAGATGAACGCCGCGATGATGCCGGGGGTCATGACCGGCACGAGCACCCGGAACAGCGCGCCGAGGCGCGAGCATCCGTCGATCATCGCCGCCTCCTCGAGCGCCACGGGCACGTTCTCGAAGAAGCCCCGCAGCATGACGGTGGAGAACGGGATGCAGATCGCGACGTAGACGAGGATCAGTCCGAACTTGTTGTCGACCAGGCCGAGGTCGGCCATCATCGAGTACAGCGGACCGAGCGCGATGAATGCCGGGATCATCTGCGTGAGCAGGAACGCGATCAGCACTGCGCCCTTGCTGCGGAACTCGAAGCGCGCGATCACGAACGCACTCAGCAGCGCGATGAACGTGCTCGTGACACCGGCGATCAGCGCGACGATCGCGGAGTTCGCGAGGAACACCCCGAAGCTGCTCGTCTCGAACAGGTTGGCGTAGTTCTGCATCGACGGCTGGCTCGGCCAGTACTCGATCGGGTACACGTTGACCGTGGCCGGCGCCTTGAACGAGGTCAGCGCGATCCAGTACAGCGGGAACAGCGTGATCAGCAGCCAGACGGCCAATCCCACGAAGCGCAGGATGCTGAGGGTGGAGAACTTCTTCTTGCGGCGTCCGATCGGCCGCTGTCGCGTTCCGGCCGGAAGGACCATCTGTGCGGTGGCGCTCATCGGTTCGCCCTCCTCATCGCCATCAGGTAGAAGGCGCAGAACACGAACAGGAACCCGACGACGATCAGGCCGATCGCGCTGGCGATGCCGTAGTTGCCCTGCTGGGTGTAGTTGATCATCCAGGTGGTGATGATGTGGGTCTGGTTCGCAGGCCCGCCCCTCGTCATGGCCCAGATGATGTCGGGGAAGTTGAAGATCCAGATCACACGCAGCAGCACGGTCAGCATCAGCGTCATCCGGATGTACGGGATGATCACCGAGAACAGTTGACGCAGCTTTCCCGCACCGTCCAGGCTCGCGGCCTCGAGCATCTCGTCCGGGACGGACTGCAACGCGGCGAGGATCATGATCGCGAAGAAGGTCACGCCGTACCAGATGTTCGCGACGATCACCGCGACCATCGCGAGCTTCGGATCAGCGAGCCACGGCAGCGGCGCGTCGATCAGCCCGGTTTTCATCAGCAGGTCGTTGATGACGCCGAACTCCGCGTTGAACATCCAGCGGAACAGCATCCCGATCAGGAAGCCGGACACGGCCCACGGGAAGAACACGAGCGCCTGGTAGACGCCGCGGAAGCGGAATCGGGTGCGAAGCGCCAGGGCGATCAGGAACCCGATGACGAACTGCGGCACCAGTGAGCCGACGACCCAGAGCACGGAGTTCCAGGCGACCTGCGGGAAGACCGGATCGCTGAAGATGCGAGTGAAGTTGTCGAACCCGACGAATGGGGTGGAGGTGAGATCCCACAGATTCCAGTCGTGGAAAGCCATCCGCACGCCCTGCAGCATCGGATAGTACGTGAACCAGCAGACGAACAGGATGGCGGGGGCGAGGAAGGCGAGGATCGTCCAGGCGTGACGACTGCGGAAGAGCTTCTTCCCCGGCCGCGCCGGGGCGGCCCCACCGGATTCACCGGTGGAGCGCCCCGCACGCGTCAGCAAGGTCATGATCAGTCCTCTTCGGAGGCGTACTTCTCGACCCAGTACGCATCCCACGACTCGAGCAGCTCGGCCGTGGTCATGTTGCCCAGGAGCACGTTCTGCACGTCCTGGTCGGACTTCTGGATCCACTCGGTCCACCAGCTGACGCCGCGCGGCTGCTGCACGTTGACGTAGGTGTCGGGGTTCTCGGTCATCGTCACATAGCTCGTCCACGGGCCGGTCGAGTAGAACTCGTCGTCGGATGCGGCGGCGATGATCGGCACGAGGCTGTTCGCCTGCGCGAACTCGGTGGCGGGCTCAGCAGACGAGAGGAACTCGACGAGGTCGACAGCGGCATCCTTGTTCTTGCTAGCCTCGGCGACACCCCATCCGGCGACCGCGAGAGGCTGTGCGGCCTTGCCGTCAGGGCCGGTCAGCAGCGGCGCGGTGTCCCACTGGTCCTCGGTGAGGTTGGATTCCTGCACGGTCGCGATGACCTCGGGGTCCTGCAACAGGAAGGCGGTCGAGCCGTTCGTGAAGCCGGCCACCATCTCGGGGTAGCCCCACGACACGGCAGAGGGCGGCGAACCCTGCTCGAACAGGTCGAAGTAGGTGTCGACGGCATCCTGCGCTTCAGGCGCCGCGAAGATCGTCGAACCGTCTTCGAGGCGGAAGGCATCGCTCGGATCGAGGTCGTCGACGAGGTACGCCTCGATGGCGGCGACGACGTTCGTGTTGCCGTTCTGGCCGCCGCGGAACGCGTACCCGTAGGTGTTGTTCGCCGGGTCCTGGATGGCGGATGCCTGCTCGAGGAGCTCTTCCCAGCTGGCGGGAGGCCCGTCGAAACCGGCTTCCTCGACGAGGTCGGTGCGGTAGAACAGCGATAGGCCGTAGAAGCCGTACGGGACGAAGTAGCTCTCGCCGTCGCCCTCGGCGGCGGCCTTCGCGTTGTCGGTCAGGGCATCCCAGCCGTCCCAGCTCTCCAGGTCATCAGTCATGTCGTACAGCCACCCGTTGTTCGAGAATGGGCCGACGGTGATGTCGCGCACTTCGAGCACGTCGACACCGGAGCCGGACTGCAGCATCTGCTGGATGGTCTGGTCTGCCTGCTCGGTGGGCGGCGAGACCAGCTTGACAGTGACGCCGGGGTTCTCGGCCTCGAAGTCGTCGAGCAGGCCGCGCAGCAGCTCGGTGCGCGCGGGGTTGGTCAGACTCTCGACCATCTGCAGTTCGACGTCGCCGCCCTCAGCGGAGGAATCGGAGCCGCCGCCGGAACATGCGGTCAGAGCCAGCAGGGCGACTGTGCCCACGCCGGCGATCGTCGTCAGACGAGTGCGCTTCATGACGTACCTCTTTCGTGTGTGGTGCTTTCTCGGGGGTATTCAGGTCAGGATGCTGCGGCCTCGGCCGCACGGAGGATCTCCGGGATGCAGCGCTCGACGAACGCCTCGAAGTCGCTCGTCTCGGTGTAGAGGTGCACGGAAAGCCGGTAGTAGCCGCGGCCCTCGAAGCTCGTGAACGCCGTCTCGACGCCGACGCGGTCGAACAGCGTCATGCGCAGGTCGTCGGCTTCTTCGCGGGTCTTGCCGAGGCCGTCTGGAAGACGGATCAGCCGCATGGCGTCGACGGGCTCTGGCAGCTGTACGAGTGCGTCGTCCGCCACATAGGGCTGCACGGCACCGGCGATCATGCGGGCACCCGCGTCGGCGAGCTCACGCATGGTGGTGCGGGTGCGCTCCCAGGTGTACTCGCGCTCGATGAAGTCGATCGCGGCAGGGGTGCTGATGTACGTCGTCGCGTCGATCGTTCCCTGCGTGTCGAAGCGGCCGGGGAACGGCTCAGCCGCTCCCCACGAATCGATGAGTGGCCAGAGGTCTTGACGGTCGGGATCAGCCGTGACGAGCACCGCAGAACCGCGCGGGGCGCACGGCCACTTGTGCAGATTGCCGAACCACCAGTCACCGCCGCCGACCGTCGCGGCATCGGCGACGAGACCCGGCGCGTGCGCGCCGTCGACGAGCACGCGGATGCCGTGTTCCCGAGCGAGTGCGCTGATCTCGGCCGTCGGAAGCACGCGGGCGGTGGGGGAGGTGATCTGATCCACGACGATCAGGCGAGTGCGGCCGGTGATCGCCTGGCGGAAGAGTTCGATGACCTCGTCCGTGGGCGCGAACAACGGGATGTGCACGGCCCGCACCTGCGCGCCGAAACGACGGGCGAGACGGGCCGCCCCCATCGTGATCGCGCCGTACCCGTGGTCGGTGACGAGGATCTCGTCGTCTTGGGCCAGGCGGAGACTGTTGTAGACGACCGTCGCCGCGGCCGAGGCGTTCGGCACGAACGCGGTGTCCTCTGCGCGGGCGCCGACGAACGGGGCGACCCTGGTGCGAGCATCCGCCACATGCTCGGCGATGCGGGGGAACCATCCGACCGGGCTGCGGTCGGCCTGCGCGCGTAGCCCGTTCTGGTGCTCGACGACCTCTGTCGGCACGGCGCCGAACGAGCCGTGATTGAGGTGGATGATCGCAGGATCCAGAGGCCAGGCATCGCGGGCTCGCATGCCGGATGCAAGCTGCACCGGGGCGATGGTGGATGTCGGCTGCTGCATGGTGCCTCGTTCGGGGAGATCATCTGAAGGGGAAACTTGTTGCACAACTTTGCCACACAGTGCCCAGAAAGGCGATCCTGAGACGTACATTTAGCAAAGTCGTAATACAACTAGGTGCTCGGGAGCATGCACGGCAGACTCCGACTGTGGGTCGGCGCACACCGGGCGCCCGAGAGAGAGAGCAGGCGCATGGGCGCGATGGAGACGGCACTGCACGGCTTGCGTGCGTTGATCGCCGACGGTGACCTGCGCCCGGGCGACCGGCTGCCCAGCGAGGGCGAACTGTGCGAAAGGCTCGGCGTCTCGAGGGGCCCCCTGCGCGAGGCCATCCGCACCCTTTCTGCGCTCGGGGTTATCGACACCCGGCACGGATCCGGCAGCTACGTCTCCGAGCTGCACGCCGCCGATCTGATCAAGGGGCTCGGTCTCACTGTCGGCCTCCTGCCGTTGGACTCGATCATCGAGCTGTACGAGCTGCGCCGCGCTCTCGAGGCGCATGCGGCCAGCCTCGCGGCGGCCAGGGTCGACCCGGAGACGATCGCGCGACTGGACGCTCTGCTCGATCGCTTGGAGGCGGTCACGGATGACGAGGCACTCTCCGAGCTGGACAACGAGTTCCACTCCGCGATCGCCGACATCGCGGGCAATGACGCGCTGGCGACGCTGCTCGACGTGCTCCGCTCGCGCTCGCGGGCGTACCGGATCTTCACCACCGACGACGCCGCGCAGATCAAGCTGCTCTCGGACGCGGGGCACCGATCGATCCTGCGCGGGCTCGAGGCACGTGACCCGGTGGCCGCCTCGGCTGCCGCAGCCGGCCACGTCGCGCAGACCGAGTTCTGGCTGCGCAAGCATCAGGCTCCGGCGTAGACGTGACGCAGTGCGACGGAGCCGACCCTCACCGTTTCGTCAGCCGCTAGCGTTGAGACATGGTCAACTATCGCTATCTCGGCAACAGCGGTCTCAAGGTTTCTGAGATCACCTACGGCAATTGGGTCACTCACGCATCGCAGGTCGGCGACGACGCCGCGGTGAAGACCGTGCACGCGGCACTGGATGCCGGCATCACGACGTTCGACACCGCAGACACGTACGCGAACACCGCCGCGGAGGTCGTGCTCGGCAAGGCGCTCGATGGTCAGCGCCGCGAAGGGCTCGAGATCTTCACGAAGGTCTACTTCCCGACCGGCCCCAAGGGCCCGAACGACACCGGGCTCTCCCGCAAGCACATCCTCGAGTCGATCAACGGATCGCTCACGCGCCTCGGCACCGACTACGTCGACCTCTACCAGGCGCACCGCTTCGACTACGAGACCCCGCTGGAGGAGACGTTCCAGGCGTTCGCCGACGTCGTCCGTCAGGGCAAGGCGCTGTACATCGGCGTCAGCGAGTGGACGGCAGAGCAGCTGCGCGAAGGCCACGCCCTCGCCAAGCAGTTGGGTGTGCAGCTCATCTCGAACCAGCCGCAGTACTCGATGCTGCACCGCGTGATCGAGGGCAAGGTCGTGCCGGCATCCGAAGAGCTCGGAATCTCGCAGATCGTGTGGTCGCCCATGGCGCAGGGAGTGCTCAGCGGCAAGTACCTGCCGGGTCAGCCCGTGCCCGACGGCTCGCGCGCGACCGACCCGCACAGCGGCGCCGATTTCATCAAGGGCTTCCTGCGCGATGAGATCCTCACCGCCGTGCAGAAGCTGGGGCCCATCGCCGCGCAGGCCGGTATCTCGATGCCGCAGCTCGCGATCGCGTGGGTGCTGCAGAACAAGAACGTCGCGGCGGCACTGGTCGGGGCATCCCGCCCGGAGCAGCTGGCAGAGACGGTCAAGGCATCCGGCGTGACGCTCGACGCCGACACGCTCGCCGCGATCGACGCCGCCCTCGGCGACACGGTCAACCGCGACCCGGAGGGCACGTACTCGGTTTCTCCGAAGCGCCGCCTGGTCTGAACAGCTGGGGCGCTCGCTTTCGACTCGTCGCTGCTGCGTTTCGACTCGCCTCCGGCTCGCTCAACGACCACCTCGCTCAAGCCGTTTCGTCTCGCTCCGCTCGCTCAACGACCCGCAGCGGCACTCCCGCAGAAGTGCTCCCCGCGGAGGCGCTCCCCGCTGAAAGCTCCCCGCTGAAAGCTCCCGCGGAGGCGCTCCCCGCTGAGGCGCTCCCCGCGGAGGCACTCCCCGCGGGGCGTTGAGCGACGAGCGGAGCGAGGAGACGAAACGGGTTGAGCGAGCGGAGCGAGTCGAAGCCGCCGGACCAAACCTCAGGTCAGGGTGATGTCGACCTGAAGCTCGGACGTGAGGCGCTCGAGATCCGCACGCAGCGCGTCGAGGTCGGCGGATGCCGGCACCTCGGCCGTCACTGACGCCTCGAACAGGCGGCCGCCGGCCATCGCGGCATCCTTCGTCTCGGTGCCGATCTTCTCGATGCTGACGCCGTGCGCCTGCATCACCCCTGAGATCTCGCGGACGATGCCAGGCCTGTCGTTGCCGAGGACCTGCAGCGATATCGGCCGTGCGGCGGCGGCCGCGGCATCCGACCCCGCATGCACGGCGACGGTGAGCAGGCCGTCGAGGGCGCGCAGCGCCGAGGTGAGATCACCCTCGCGCTCTGGCGTCACCGACACCTGGATCACGCCGGCGAAGACCCCGGCCAGCTCCGCGAGCTGACTGTTCTCCCAGTTGCCGCCGTGAGTGTCGACGACGTCGGCGACGGCTGAGACGAGGCCAGGACGATCGGATCCGGCGACGGTGAGGATCAGAGTGGTCATGCCGTCAGCGTAGCCGCGTCACGCGTCCCATGCGCCGGTCTCCAGGAACCGGTCGAGTTGGGCGCGGTGCGGGGCGAGGTCCCACCCCTGGGATGCGACCCATTCGTCGGAGTAGTACGTGCCGGCGTATCGGGCGCCGCCGTCGCAGATCAGCGTGACGACGCTGCCCGTCTTGCCCGCTGCGCGCATCCGTGAGATCAGCTGGAATGCGCCGACGAGGTTCGTGCCCGTCGAGCCGCCTGCCCAGTGCAGTGTGCGCTCCTTGAGAAGGCGGATGGCGGCGATGGATGCGGCATCCGGGATCTGCAGCATCTCATCGATCACGCCCGGTACGAACGAAGGCTCGACCCGCGGACGCCCGATACCCTCGATCCGGCTGGGCGTGCCTGTCGTGTAGTCGGCGGCACCGGTGCTCCAGCCGCCGTAGAACGCCGAGCCCTCGGGGTCGACCACGGCCACCCTGGTGGGATGCTGGCGGTAGCGCACATACCGGCCGAACGTCGCACTCGTTCCGCCGGTGCCAGCGCCGACCACGATCCATTCCGGGATCGGATGCCGCTCGCGTGAGAGCTGGCTGAACACGCTCTCGGCGATGTTGTTGTTGCCGCGCCAGTCGGTCGCCCGCTCGGCGTAGCTGAACTGGTCGAGGTAGTGCCCGCCGCACTCGGCGGCAAGACGCTCGGCCTCGCTGTACATCTCCGGCGCGCGGTCGACGTAGTGGCAGCGCCCGCCGTAGAACTCGATCAGCGCGATCTTCTCGGGACTGGTCGAGCGGGGCACGACCGTGACGAAGTCGAGTCCCAGCATGCGCGCGAAGTACGCCTCTGACACGGCAGTCGATCCGCTGGATGCCTCGACCAGGGTCGTGCCCTCGTTGATGCGTCCGTTCACCAGGCCGTACAGCAGCAGCGAGCGCGCGAGGCGATGCTTGAGCGAGCCGGTCGGATGCACGGACTCGTCCTTGAGGTACAGGTCGATGCCCCACTCGACCGGCAGCGGGAAGACGTGCAGATGGGTGTCGGCGCTGCGGTTGGCGTCGGCTTCCAGCAGGGAGATCGCGGTGCTGGTCCAGGAGGTCATGCGATGTTCGACTGCGAGCTCTGCGGTGCTGTCTGCAGGGAGTTGCTCCAGGCGATGCCGCCGGCGATCAGCCCTGCCAGCACGACCAGCACGGCGACGATGACCACCCAGCGCCGGCGCTTCTTCGGCGGACGGATGACAGGCGCCGGCTTCGTCAAGGGGCCGGGAACCGGGCTCGGGCGGGTGCTGAGGTCAGCCAGCGGTGGTGCAGGATCGTCATGCGGGTGGGGCTGCTCTTCGACCATCATCGTCCCTTCCGAGGGGATCAATCGCCCTCAGAGAGAGACTGTACCGGCTCGTGACGTGCCACCGTCGCCGTCGACGTGCAGCAGCGACGCCTGCGACTGCTCCTGGCGGAGCTGGAACTCGAAGCGCGAGCGGTCGCCACGGTGCAGCGCGATGAAGTACTCGATCGGAATCCCGTTCGCATCGCGGCTGATGCTGCGCAGCCGCAGCAGGGCGGAGCCGGCGCTGACACCGAGACGCTGCGCCTGGTCGTGGGTCGCGACGGTCGCTTCAGCCGAGCGGACGCCGTCGGTCGCGCGGATGCCGTGCTCGGCGAGTACGCGATACAACGAGGCCTCGGACAGATCGACGTCGAGGGTCAGGGCGCCGACGGCATCCGGCATCCATGTCGTGGAGAGCGACCACGGCTCGCCGTCGACGTGGCGCAGTCGCTCCAGCGCGATGACCGCAGACCCGACGGGCACCTCGAGAGCTGCGGCGACGTCGGCATCGGCATCCGTCCGCTCATGCCGCAGGATGTCGCTGTGCACGTGTCCGCCGCGTCGCTCGACGTCGTCGAACAGGCCGATCAGGGTGTGGACCAGCGCTTCGCTCGTGCGCGGGCGCGACACGAAGGTGCCCTTGCCCTTGACTCGTTCGACGAGCCCCTCGTGCTCGAGCTGCGCAAGCGCTTGCCGTACGACCGTGCGCGAGATGCCGTAGCGCTCGCACAACCGGTGCTCGCCGGGGAGCGGATCGCCGGGCTGCAGGCCGTCCCTGGTGATGCCGTCGATGATCAGCTGGCGCAGCTGGTCGTACATGGGAGCTGCGGAGTGCCGGTCGATCGCGTCGGTTGCGGCCGCCCCGGCCGGGGCCGTGGCGGACATCTAGTACGCCACCCCCGCATGCAGGATGATGTTCGCGTACGGGGTGAACTCGCCGGAGCGAACGAACGCGCGGGCGCCGTGCGTCCGCTTCTTGAACTCGACGTGCGGCACGAGTTCGATCTCGATGCCCGGCAGCCGGTCACGAAGCCCGGCCAGCACCTCTGGACTCTGCTCCGCGATCTCGGCCGACACCGTCGCGCCCTCGACGACCATCTCGGCCAGCACGGTGTCGAGCACATCGAAGAATGCCGGAGCGCCGGGTCGATAGGCCAGATCGATCCGCTCAGATCCGGGAGGGATCGGCAGCCCGGCATCCGTCACGACGATGAGATCGGTGTGCCCCGTCTCGCTGATGACTCGGGAGAGAGCGGGATTGATCGTTGTCGACGTCTTGCGCATCGGGGCTCCTGGGATTCTGGCGTCAGACTCTGGATGCCAGGAAGGCGTCCACGTCTGCACGGACGGGCAGGCTCGGCGAGGCGCCCTGCTTCGTGACGGTGAGTGCGCCGGCGGCCGTGGCGAGGCGGACGGCGTCGGTGAGTGAGGCGCCGTTCGCGAGAGCAGCGCCGAGGTAGCCGGCGTAGGCATCGCCGGCCGCCGTGGTGTCGACGGCTTCGACCGGCAGCGGAGGCACGAGCGTCGCACCGTCTGCCGTGACCACGCAGGAGCCTTGAGCTGCGAGCGTGATGACCGCGGCAGCGACGCCGTGGCCGAGGAACCAGCGCCCGGCCTGCTCGGCGGTCGCGGCATCCGTCACCTCGATGCCGCTCAGCACCGACGCCTCGGTCTCGTTCGGCGTGACGATGTCGATGTTCGCCCAGACCTCGGCCGGCAGCGGCGCGGCGGGGGCAGGGTCGAGGATCACGGTCATGCCGAGCTCGCGGCCCCTGGCGGTGATGTGCGCGGTCAGCGCTGACGGCGTCTCGAGCTGGGTCAGCAGCACGGAGGTGCTCGGCGCGAGCGCATCGAGCGCCTCGTCGATCTGCGCGGTGTTCAGCTCGGCGTTGGCGAGCGGCACCATCACGATGTCGTTCTGCGCCGAGGCGTCGACGCGGATGTGGGCGACGCCGGTGGGGCCGGGAACCGTGCGCAGATGAGTGAGGTCGACACCGGCATCCGTCAGCCCGTCGACGACCAGGTCGTGGAAGAGATCATCGCCGACGCAGCCGACGAAGCTCGTTCGCGCCCCCGCGCGGCCGGCCGCCACGGCCTGGTTCGCGCCCTTGCCGCCGAGCATCAGCGTGAACTGGTCGCCGAGGATCGTCTCTCCGCGCGCGGGTAGGCGCTGGGAGAAGGTGGTCACATCCGCCGTGACGCTGCCGACGATGACGACGCCGTTGCGTCCTTCGGGGGAGGGGGTGGCCATGTGGCTCCTTCGACGTGGCCCGCTTTGACAGGGCCGTTTCCTGTCATTACATTAGCCGAATCCGAACTTGTAACGACAGGTTCGTCACAAGGAGCCGATCCCATGCCCGCTGCAGCCATCGCCCCGCGCCTGTATGTCGACAGCGCCGACACCGAGCGCGTCTCCGCTCTGCTGGCGGCCGGGGTGGTGCACGGCGTGACGACCAACCCCACGATTCTCGAGCGCGGAGGCCGTACGGCGGCCGAGATCCCCTCGCTGTACTCGCAGTGGGTGGCGGAGGGTGCGAGGGAGATCTTCTTCCAGACCTGGGGCACCGCTCGGGACGAGTTGCTCCGCAACGCCTCGACGATCAGAGGACTGGGCGATCGGGTCGCGGTGAAGGTGCCGGCGACCGCCGAGGGCTTCGCGGTCGCGTCGACGCTGGTCGCCGATGGCGCGACCGTTCTCATCACCGCCGTGTACTCGGTGGCGCAGGCGCTCGCCGCGGCGAGTATCGGAGCGGCCTACATCGCGCCGTATCTCGGACGGCTGCGGGATGCCGGCGTCGACGGCGACGCGCTGATCCCCGAGATGCAGGCCGTGTGCGCGGGAAGCACGACGAACGTGCTGGCGGCGAGTCTGCGCTCAGCGGACGACATCGTGTCGCTGCGGCTTGCCGGCGTGCCGTACTTCACGGCGGCACCCGACGTGCTGGATCAGGTGCTGCAGCATCCGGTCAGCGACAGTTCTGCCGTGGAGTTCGACGCCGCCATGGGGCGCATCGGGGGTTGAGCCGTGCATGGGCTGCAACTCTGGCGGCCACGTGCAACTCTGGCGGCCACGTGCAACTCTGGCGGCCACGCAGGCGCGGAGGGGCCGCCAGAATTGCGTTTGGCCGCCAGAATTGCGACGGGCCGCAGAAGTCGACGGCGAGTGGATGCTACGCCTCGGTGCCGCTCTCGGTCACGGCCGCGGCCTGGCGCAGCCAGCGCTCGATGCCGGCGATGTGCGCGGTGGCCAGTGAAGTGGCGAGGTTCGGGTCGCGCTGCGCGATCGCCTCGGCGATGCCTCGATGCTCCGACAGCGTGCGCTCGACCGCGCCTTGCTCTGTGAGGCCGCGCCAGATGCGTGCGCGCACGGTCTGACCGCTCAGGCTCTCGATGAGGCTGGCCAGGTAGGCGTTGCCCGCCATGCGGACGATATCGCGATGGAAGCGGATGTCGTGCTCCACCAGCGCATCGACTGAGACGTCGGTGTCGATGCCGTCGAGCTCCGCGTGCAGCGCCTCGATTCCCTCAGCGGTGCCGAGGGTGGCGGCGAGCCCGGTCGCCTGAGATTCCAGCATCCGCCTGACCGCGAAGATCTCGAGCAGCGAATCATCGTCGTGCATGTCGGCGACGAACGAGATCGCCTCGAGCAGCAGGTGCGGCTCGAGGCTGGTGACGTAGGTGCCGTCGCCGCGACGCACATCGAGCACACGGATGACTTCGAGCGCCTTCACCGCTTCGCGCATGGAGTTGCGCGAAAGCCCGAGGCGCTCGGAGAGCTCCTTCTCCGGTGGAAGACGATCGCCGGGCGACAACTCGCCGGACACGATCATCGCCTTGATCTTCTCGATCGCCTCGTCGGTGACAGCCATGATCGCCATCCTAGCGATTGATCGGATGTCTGGGGCAGGATGGTGCCATGCGCGTTCTCGATTCACATCTGCACCTGTGGGATCCGTCCGTTCTGGACTATCCGTGGCTGGAGGGCCCGCTGCGCGCACGCTTCGCCGCGGAGGAGATCGCGGGCACGATCGGTGAGGTCGGCGACGAGCGAGGATTCGTGTTCGTGCAGGCCGACTGTCTGGAGGCGCAGTATCTCGACGAGATCGACTGGGTGACCTCACTCGCCGAGCAGGTGGGCGTGCGCGGCATCGTCGCCGGAGCCCGGCTGGATCGCGGGGCGGCGACGGTTCGCCACCTGGATGCTTTCGCTGAGCGCCCGCTCGTCGTCGGCGTGCGTCACCTGCTGCAGGGCGAGCCGGTCGGGTTCGCCGCGACGCCGGCGTTCCGCGCGGGCGCCGCGGCTCTGGCCGAACGAGGCCTGACCTTCGACGCGTGTGTTCGCGGCGAGGGGCAGCTGCGCGATGTGATCCGGCTCGCGGCGGAGATGCCGGAGCTTCGGATCGTGCTGGATCATCTCGGCAAGCCCGCGGTAGGGACGGCCGCGACACCATCATTGCCGTCTGCAGAGTGGGCGAATGCCCTGACCGCGCTCGCCGCGCACAGCCAGGTGTTCTGCAAGCTCTCCGGGCTGCCCGCCGAGGCCCGCGGGTCGTGGAGCGCCGAGCAGACGGAGCCGTTCTTCGACGTGGCGCTGGAGGCGTTCGGACCAGAGAGGCTGATGGTCGGCAGCGACTGGCCGGTGTCGGCGGTCACGGCATCCGGTTGGAACAGCGGCGCGGATGCGGCGCTGGATGCCGGGGCCATCGGCGCATGGGCGGATGCCGTGGCATCCTGGGCTGCCTCACGCGCCGTCGATGGCGACGCGATCCTCTGGAGAAACGCCGAGCGGTTCTACCGACTGAGTTAACGGCTTCGACTCGCTGCGCTCGCTCAACCCGTTTCGTCTGCGTCGCTCCGCGATTCCGCTCAACGCCCCGTTCGTTGCGGGTCGTTGAGCGAGCGCAGCGAGACGAAACGGGTTCAGTGAGGAGCCGCAGGCGACGAGTCGAAGCCTTCCTCGGCGACTACTCCGCGCGCAGGCGCAGTTGCGCCATGCCTCCGTCGACCTCGATGAACGTGCCGGTCGTCGAGCCTGCAGCGGGACTGACCAGGTATGCCACAGCCGCAGCGACCTCGTCCGGTGAGACCAGACGCCCGTGCGGCTGGCGCGCCTCGAGGGCCGCACGCTCGGCATCCGGATCGTCGGCCTGGCCGAGCAGCCGTCCGACCCAGGGGGTGTCGGCGGTGCCGGGGTTCACGGCGTTGACGCGGATGCCCTCGCGCAGATGATCTGCGGCCATCGCGCGGGTGAGCGCCGAGACGGCGCCCTTCGACGCGCTGTAGAGCGCGCGGGCCGGCAGGCCGGTCGAAGAGGCGATGGATGCCGTGTTGCACACCGCTGCGGCGGGCGACCTGCGCAGCCAGGGCAGGGCAGCCGCGGTCACGCGTGCGATGCCGGTGACATTCACGGAGAGCACGCGTGCCCACTCCTCATCGTCATTCGCGCTGATATCGCCGATGGCACCGATGCCGGCGTTGTTCACGACGATGTCGATGCGACCGAACTTGTCTGCGACGCCGGCGACCGCGGCATCCACGCTCGCGCGATCCGAGACGTCGGCCGTGAACGCGGCGAAGCGCTCGTCGGCGCCGGACGTGTCGCGGTCGAGCACGGCGATCTGTGCACCGTCGGCGTGAAGGCGGGTGGCGATCGCCGCGCCGATGCCCGAGGCGCCACCGGTGACGATCGCGACGAGGCCGCCCAGAGCCGGTCCCTGAGCCTGTCGAAGGGTCATCGGGTCGCCTCCCATGCCACGAAGCTCTGCCGCTGATGTCCGAGTCCGTCGATCTCGATCTCGACGACATCGCCCGCCTTCAGGTACGGGTACTTGCCCGACAGGGCAACGCCCTGCGGCGTGCCGGTGAGGATCAGGTCGCCCGGCTCGAGCGTGACGTACTGCGAGAGGTGATGCACGATCGTGCGCACGTCGAAGATCATGTCGCTGGTGTTCGAGTCCTGGCGGGGCTCGCCGTTCACGAAGCTCTTCAGGTTGAGGTCGTCGACGTCGACCTCGTCCGGGGTCACCAGCCACGGCCCGGTCGGATTGAAGCCGGGAGCGATCTTGCCCTTCGACCACTGTCCACCGGAGACCTCGATCTGGAAGGCGCGCTCCGACACGTCGTTCGCGACGACGTAGCCGGCGATGTGGGCGTCTGCCTCATCGGGGGAGTCGAGGTACGCGGCGCGTGCGCCGATGACGATGCCGAGCTCGACCTCCCAGTCGGTCTTCTCGCTGCCTCGGGGAATCATGACGTCATCGTTCGGTCCGACCACGGTGTTCGGCGTCTTCAGGAAGATGATCGGGATCTTCGGCGGTTCGGAGCCCGACTCGGCCGCATGGGCGGCGTAGTTCATGCCGATGCAGATGACGGCGCTCGGGCGTGCGATCGGCGCGCCGATGCGGAGATCCGCGGCGCCCTCGAGCTCGGGAAGCTCGCCGGCGGCGCGAGCCGCATCCACTCGCTCACGGAAATTACCGGCGAGAAAATCGCCGTCGACATCGGATGTCACGGGCCGCAGGTCGAAGTGGTGATCACCGTCGACCAGGACGGGAATCTCGGATCCAGGGGCGCCAAGCCGCGCGAACTTCATGGTTCTCCAGCCTCTCAGGGAAACCGTCTGCTGACGGCACGTGTGATTGACAGTATAGACATCCGATGTTTACACTCCAAGGGATCCGTGCAGAATATTCGTGCTGCACGAGGAGAGGAATCCCCGTGAGCCGCATCACCGCACTCGAGACCACCGACATCCGCTTCCCCACATCGTTGAGCCTGGACGGCTCTGATGCGATGAACCCAGACCCGGACTACTCGGCGGCGTACGCAGTGATCCGCACCGACGCGGGTGACGGCGTCGAGGGCCACGCGTTCGTGTTCACGATCGGACGCGGCAACGACGTGCAGGTCGCGGCGATCGATGCGCTCGCCGGACACCTGGTCGGTCGTGAGATCGAGCCCTTGCTCGACGACATGGGCACGACGTTCCGCGAGATCATCGGCGACTCGCAGTTGCGCTGGCTCGGCCCGGAGAAGGGCGTGATGCACATGGCGATCGGCGCCGTGACCAACGCCCTGTGGGACATCAAGGCCAAGCGCGCCGGCCTGCCGCTCTGGCAGCTGCTGGCGCGCATGACTCCGGAGGAGCTCGTCGCGCTGGTCGACTTCCGCTACCTCACCAACGCACTCACCCCCGAGGATGCCCTCGAGATCCTTCGCGCCGGCGTCGAAGGGCGCGAAGAGCGAGAGGCCGACTTGCTCGCGACCGGCTACCCGGGATACACGACGAGCCCCGGATGGCTCGGCTACTCCGATGAGAAGCTCGAACGCCTCGCCCGTGAGGCGCTCGCCGACGGCTTCACCCAGATCAAGCTCAAGGTCGGCGCCGATCTCGAAGACGACATCCGCCGATTCCGAAAGGCGCGCGAGGTCGTCGGCCCCGACTTCCCGATCGCGATCGACGCCAACCAGCGCTGGGAGGTGTCGGAGGCGATCGAATGGGTGAAGGCGCTGGCCGAGTTCAACCCCGCCTGGGTCGAGGAGCCGACCAGCCCAGACGACATCCTCGGTCACGCCGAGATCGCCCGCGGGATCGCCCCCATCCGCGTGGCGACGGGCGAGCACGCGCAGAACCGGGTGATCTTCAAGCAGCTGCTGCAGGCGCAGGCGATCGAGGTCATGCAGATCGACGCCGTGCGCGTCGCCGGTGTCAATGAGAACATCGCCAACCTGCTGCTCGCCGCGAAGTTCGGCGTTCCGGTCTGCCCGCACGCCGGCGGCGTCGGTCTCTGCGAGGCCGTGCAGCACCTGTCGATGTTCGACTTCGTCGCGGTGACCGGCACCCGTGAGGGGCGGCTCATCGAGTTCGTCGATCACCTGCACGAGCACTTCGTCGTGCCCACCGACATCCAGGGCGGTTCGTACATGCCGCCCACCGCGCCCGGTGTCAGCATGGAGATGAAGGCGGAGACCATCTCGAAGTACACCTGGAAGGGGGAGCATGTCGTCGACTGACAGGCAGCTGCCGACGCTCGGATACGGTGCCGCGAACGTCGGCAACCTCTTCCGCGAGCTCTCGGACGATGAGGCATGGGCGGTTCTGGATGCGGCGTGGGAGAGCGGAGTGCGCTACTACGACACCGCGCCGCACTACGGCCTCGGGCTTTCCGAGAAGCGTCTCGGTGCATTCCTGCAGACCAAGCCGCGCGATGAGTTCGTTCTCTCGACCAAGGCCGGGCGGCTTCTGCGGCCCAACCCGGACTTCGCCGGCGGCCTCGACACTGCGCATGACTTCTTCGTGCCGGACGAGCTGCAGCGGGTGTGGGACTTCTCGGATGCCGGCATCCGCGCATCTCTCGACGAATCACGAGAGCGGCTGGGGCTCGACCGGATCGATCTCGTCTTCCTGCACGATCCGGAACGGCACGATCTCGACCTCGCGCTCGCCGAGGCCTTCCCTGCGCTCGAGGCGGTCCGCTCCGAAGGCGGCGTGCAGGCGATCGGCATCGGATCGATGACGTCCGACGCGCTGGCGCGCGCAGTGCGCGAGGCCGACCTCGACATCATCATGATCGCCGGTCGCTACACGCTGCTCGAGCAGCCGGCCGCCGCCGACGTGCTGCCCGCATGCCATGAGCGCCGCACGGATGTGGTCGCGGCATCCGTCTTCAACTCCGGCCTGCTCGCGAAGTCCGAACCGACGCGCGACGACCGCTACGAGTACGGCGGCGTTCCGGACGAGGTCTGGGACAGGCTGCAGCGCATCGTCGCCGTCTGCCGCGCGCACGACGTGCCACTCCCCGCCGCGGCGATCCAGTTCCCGCTGCGCGACACCGCGACGCAGTCGGTCGTGCTCGGCAGTTCGCGCCCGGAGCAGGTGCGGCAGAACGCCGAACTCGCCGCACTCACGATTCCCGACGAGTTCTGGGCGGAGCTTGTCGCGGACGGACTCATCCCCGCCTGAATCCGAGATCGAGGAACAAGACATGCTCGAAGGAATCAACCCGTTGCTCATCGGCGAACTGCTGCTGCATCTGGATCGGATGGGCCACTCGGATGCCGTCGTGATCGCCGACGCGCACTTTCCCGCTTGGGGTCTCGGCGAACGTGTGATCGATCTGCCTGGCACGACGACGCCCGAGGTCCTGGCCGCGATCCGCACCGTGATCCCGCTCGACGATGCGCCAGGGCTCGACCTGATGGAATCCGCAGACGGCGAGGTTCTCGACGTGCAGCGTGAATTGATGGATGCTGCCGGCACGACGGCCGACACCACTCGTTTCGTCGAGCGCTTCGCGTACTACGAGGTCGCGAAGCCCGCGTATCTCATGGTGCGCACGGGCGAGACGCGCAAGTACGGCAACGCGCTGTTGCGCAAAGGCGTCGTGGGGCACGCCTCTGCGTGAGCTGGCTGGCTTCGACTCGCTGGCGCTCGCTCAACCCGTTTCGTCTCGCTTCGCTCGCTCAACGACCCACGGGGTCGGGCGTCTCGCTCGCTCAACGCCCCGCGGCGGAGGCGTCCGATCTTGGATCAGTGCAGGTCGATCGTCCTCACAGCGTGCAGCGCGTCGCGGAGGAACCGGTTCGCGTGTGCGGCGAGGTCGTCGGAGTCCTGCCAGAGGTTGCGCCAGATCCCGAGGGTGTTGCTCAGCTCGGCGCTCACCACGGCAGACGAGAACGACTCGAACACGACCGGTCCGTCATATGCGACGTCGTGCAGCGCGCGGAAGAAGGTCGCGAAGTCGACGGTGCCGGTGCCGAGGTAACCGCGGTGGCTGTCGCCGATGTGCACGTAGCCGAGCTTTCCGGCTTCGGAGACGTCGTGCACGGGCTGGAAGAAATCCGACTCCTCGATGTTCATGTGGTACGTGTCCAGGTGCACGCTGACGTCTCCCTCGACGCCGCCGAGGTAGCCGAGCGCACCCCGGCCGGTGTTGAAGACGTTCGACTCGTAGCGGTTCACGACCTCGAGCGAGAGGCGGATGCCTCGTTCCGCCGCCTTCGCGGCCAGTTCCGAGATCGCCCTCTGGCTGTTCGCGATGCCTTTCTCCGTCGCCGGCGTCATGTACTTGCCCATCGCCGAATAGATCACACCGCACAGCACATCGCCGCCCATCGTCGCGACATGATCCAGGCAGCGCTCGAGAATCGAGACTCCGGCGACGACGACCGCCGGGTCCTCACTGGTGAGGTCGGTCGCCGCTGTCAGGCCGAGGGATGCTGTCACGGCGAGGTCGTTGTCGCGCAGCATCCGTTCAGCAAGAGCCGAGTCGAAGCCTGCGGCATCCATCAGCGGGATCTCGATCAGGTCGAATCCCGCGTGCTTCGTACCTTCGATGGCGCGCCGCAGGCCTGCGTCGTCGAAGGTGCCGGTGAAGACGAGTCCGTGCGCGCCGATGAGCATGTCGTTCCCTTTCGCTGCGCGTTCGCGCAAATCCGTGACGAAGTTGTTATTACAGGTCTACCATGATCGGATCGGGTTAGGTACATTTAGGTACAACTTGTGCTGACGCGATCCGGCAGGCACAATTGATCCGATGTTTGAAATGGATTCCATGATGGAACCGAGTACGACCTTCAAGGGAGCAGGTGAGCACATGAGCGATCCCATCCTCCGGGTGGAAGGCATCAGCAAGGGTTTCCCCGGCGTGCAGGCACTCAAGGATGTGCACCTCGAAGTGCATGCAGGTGAAGTGCTCGTCCTCGTCGGCGAGAACGGCGCGGGCAAGTCGACGCTCATGAAGATCCTCTCCGGGATCTACACGCGCGACGAGGGCACCATCACGTTCGAGGGGCAGCCGGTCGAGCTGACCAGTCCGCTCCAGGCGCAGCAGCTCGGCGTCACGATCATCCACCAGGAACTCAACCTGATGCCCGACCTCACCGTCGCGCAGAACATCTACATCGGCCGCGAGCCCACTTCGGTGGGCCTCCTCTCCGAACGACGGCTCAACCGTCAGACCGCTGAACTGCTGAAGCGCCTGAACATCCGGCTCGACCCGCGCCAGAAGGTCGGCGAACTCACCGTCGCCGAGCAGCAGATGGTCGAGATCGCGAAGGCGCTGTCGTTCAACGCCAAGGTGCTCATCATGGATGAGCCGACCTCAGCGCTCACCGACAGCGAGACAGAGACGCTGTTCACACTCATCGAGCAGCTCAAGTCCGACGGCACAGGGATCGTCTACATCTCGCACCGCATGGACGAGCTGCGCAGGCTCGCCGATCGGGTGAGCGTGCTTCGCGACGGGCATTACATCGGATCTCTCGAGAAGAGCGAGATCAGCGTCCCGAAGATCATCGAGATGATGGTCGGCCGCGTCATCGACGAGGGAACGCGTCCGTCGGCCCGCGAGCACCAGGACGAACCGATCGTGCTCGACGTCGCGAATCTGTCGACCAAGACGCTGCTGAAGGACGTGTCGTTCCAATTGCACAGGGGCGAGATCCTCGGCTTCGCCGGTCTCATGGGGGCCGGTCGCACCGAGACCGCCCGTGCGGTCATCGGAGCCGACCCGCGTAGCGCGGGGACGATCAGGATCAACGGTCGCGACGCGAAGATCCATCAGCCTGAGGACGCCGTGCGCCGCGGCGTCGGCTACCTCTCCGAGGACCGCAAGCAGCTCGGTCTCATGCTCGAGCAGGACGTCACGTTCAACACCGTCCTCGCCTCGCTCAGTAACTATGCGGGCGCGCTCGGCTGGATGGGCGACGGCAAGGCGAAGAGTCGGACCAAGCAGTACGTCGAGCAGCTGCGCGTCAAGACGCCGTCGGTGAACCAGATCGTCAAACTGCTTTCCGGAGGCAACCAGCAGAAGGTCGTCATCGCCCGCTGGCTGATGCGCGACTGCGAGATCCTCATCTTCGACGAGCCGACCCGAGGCATCGATGTCGGCGCGAAGGAAGAGATCTACCGACTCATGCAGCAGCTCGCTGACGCCGGGAAGTCCATCATCGTCATCTCGTCGGAGCTCCCGGAGATCCTGCGCGTCGCGAACCGCATCGCCGTGTTCGCGAACGGCCGGATCACCGGAACGCTCCGCAACGAAGAAGCCAGCCAGGAGAAGATCATGCAACTCGCAGCCCACGGGGAGGAAGACTGATGAGCACCCCACAGCAGCCAGGAGAGACGACGACCGTCATCCAGCAGGCCGTGAACGAAGACACCGACAAGCGGGACGTCGCGGGCTTCCTGAAGCGCCAGCTTCAGCAGTCGCTCGCGTTCGGGACGCTCGTCGTCCTGCTGATCTTCTTCTCGATCGCCAGCCCGAACTTCTTCACCTTCAGCAACATCGCCACGGTGCTGCTGTCCACCGCGGTGATCGGCATCCTCGCCCTCGGCACCACTTTCGTCATCATCACGGGCGGCATCGACCTGTCGCTGGGAACCGGGATGGCGCTGTGCGCTGTCATGACGGGTGTGTTCGTCACGAACATGGGGCTCCCGGTGTGGGTCGGCATCCTCGGCGGCATCGCGACCGGCGTGCTGATGGGGCTGGTCAACGGTCTCAACGTCACGTTCCTGCGCCTGCCCCCGTTCATCGCCACGCTCGCCATGATGATGATCGCCGGCGGTCTCGCCCTGGTCATCTCCGGTGTCGCACCGATCTACTTCTCGACATCCGCACCGGACTTCAAGAAGATCGCGCTGGGTGTGCTGATCCCCGGCATCCCGAACGCGGTCCTCATCACGGCGGTGCTCGCGATCATCGCGGCCATCGTGCTGTCCAAGACGCTGCTCGGCCGCTACACGTTCGCGATCGGCTCGAACGAGGAGGCGACGCGCCTGTCGGGCGTGAACACCCGCCGCTGGACGATCTTCATCTACATGTTCGCGGGCGCCTTCACCGGTATCGCGGGCATCATCATCGCCTCCCGTCTGGATTCCGCGCAGCCGCAGATCGGCACCGGCTACGAACTGCAGGCGATCGCCGCGGTCATCATCGGCGGCACCTCGCTGCTCGGCGGTCGCGGGTCGATCCTCGGCACTGTGATCGGCGCGCTCATCATGAGCGTGCTCGTCAACGGCCTGCGCATCCTGTCGATCCAGACCGAGTGGCAGAACGTCGTCGTCGGCGTCGTCGTGCTGCTGGCCGTGTTCCTCGACTCGCTGCGCAACCGCCAGCGAACCTGATCGTTTCCTTCCCTGTCCACCACAGCGTCGGCCCTGCCGGCAATCACACAGAATAATGGAGTTTCCAATGCGATTTGGCAAGAAGACCGCATTCGCGGCACTCGTGGCCGCATCCGCTCTCGTCATGGCCGGCTGCGCCGGCGGCGGCGGTGACGTCATCGAAGAGGGTGGCGGCACAGACGGCGGCAGCGGCGACGGCGAGATGTACATCGCCCTCGTCTCGAAGGGCTTTCAGCACCAGTTCTGGCAGGCCGTCAAGAAGGGCGCAGAGCAGAAGGCCGAAGAACTGGGCGTGAAGATCACTTTCGAGGGCCCCGCTGCCGAGACCGAGATCGCGCAGCAGCTCGAGATGCTCACCGCTGCCATCGACAAGAACCCGGATGCCATCGCCTACGCAGCTCTGGACCCCGAGGCGTGCGTCGCCCCGCTCGACCAGGCGAAGTCGAAGGACATCCCGGTGGTGTATTTCGACGCACCGTGCAACGGCGACGTGGGCCTGAGCCTGTCCGCCACCGACAGCAAGGTCGCGGGAGCCCTGGCGGCCGAGAAAATGGCAGAGCTCATCGGCGGAGAGGGCGAGGTGGCCATCGTCGGTCACTCGCAGATCAACTCCACCGGTGTCGAGCGCCGAGACGGCTTCGTCGACAAGATCGAGGCGGACTACCCCGACATCAAGATCGTCGACATCCAGTACGGTGACGGCGACCACCTCAAGTCGGCCGACATCGCCAAGGCGATGATCGCGGCTTACCCCGATCTCAAGGGCATCTACGGGACCAACGAGGGCTCGGCCATCGGCGTCGTCAACGCCGTCAACGAGCTGAACCTCGAAAAGGGCAAGATCACCATCATCGGATTCGACTCGGGTGCGGCGCAGATCAACGCGATCAAGGACGGCACCATGGCCGGCGCCATCACACAGGACCCGATCGGCATCGGCGAGCAGGTCGTCCAGGCCGCGTACGACGCGGCCAACGGCGACTCGGTCGAGGAGTTCTACGACACCGGCTCGTACTGGTACGACGCCAAGAACATCGAAGACGAGGACATCGCAGCGGTCCTCTACGAGTGATCCTCTTCTGAGCGAGCGGCCTCCGTCTTCGGGCGGGGGCCGCTTTGCATTGCGGGATGCTGTGGCAGTGACGGCTTCGACTCCCTTCGGTCGCTCAACCCGTTTCGTCTCGCTCCGCTCGCTCAACGCCCCGCAGAAGTCGTCTTTGCGTTGCGGGATGCCCTGGCTTCGACTCCCTTCGGTCGCTCAACCCGTTTCGTCTCGCTCCGCTCGCTCAACGCCCCGCAGAAGTCGGTCGCTCAACGCCCCGCAGAAGTCGGTCGGGTCGTTGAGCGCAGGCGCGGAGCGCCGAAGACGAAAAGCGTTGAGCGAGGAGCGCAGCGACGAGTCGAAACGGGACTTCACCCGAGATCGAGCAGCCTGGCGGGGTTCGCGACCAGCATCCGCTCCAGGGCACCCGCGCCGATGTGCGACCGCAGGCGCGGCAGATAGCGGTCGCCGAGATAGGCGAGGCCGGGCATGCCGCCGTAAGAGATGTAGCGGGTGCGGCGGGCGACGTCGCCGCCGAGCAGGATGCGGTCGGCTCCCACCTGTGCCACGACCGCGGCTGTCAGCTCGAGCAGCTCAGCATCCGAGCGCGTTCGCGGTCGCGCGAAGCCGTCATATCCCAGGTACGCGCCGCGTTCGGCGAGCGAGGCGTGCAGCCCGGCATCCGGATCCCGGTCGGCGTGGGCGAGGACGACCCGATCGGATGCCACGCCCTCCGCCGCGAGCAGATCCAGCGCCTCGTGCGCCGCGGTGCAGAACTCCAGGTGCACCATGATCGGCGCGTGCGTCGCACGGTGCGCGGTGGCCAGAGCGTCGAGCGTGGTGCGCTCGAACGGGCTGATGTGCCAGTAACCGATGCCGCCCTTGAGCATCCCGGCGCGCACCGGCTGGCCGTGCGGGGTGCGGGCGAGCGGAACGTCGGGGCTCTCGAAGACGACGGCGTCGTCCACCGGCATCCCTCTTGTCACCTCACCGATGAAGAGCTCTGCGAGCTGCTCGGCCGTCCACACCTGCATCGGATGCTCTTCGCCGTAGTGCGCCTCGCGGTGCCGTCCGGTCGTGGCGATGACGTGCAGCCCGGCGGAAGCGCTGATGCGTGCGATGGCTTCCGGATTCCGACCGAGCCCGAACGGCGTGGCATCCACCATCGCGGCGAAGCCGCTGCCCTGCAGCAGGGCGGCCTCGGCGCCGGAGGCATCCTCGTCGTCGAGTTCGTCGCCGGGCAGCAGCGGACTCACCTGGAAGAGGTGCTCGTGGTAGTTCGTCGAGCCGAGCAGCGCAGGGTCGATGTCTCCGAGGACCGTGCGGATCATCAGCGCACTCCCTCGGCGGCCTCCGCGAGCTGTTCGACGATCTCGGGTGTGAGATCGAGCTCGAACACGTCGGCGACGACCTGCGACCAGCCGTGGATGAAGTACCGCCACCCGTCGACGACGTGCAGGCCGCGTGCGGCTTCCCGCGCGCGTGCCTGGTGCAGGAACTCCAAGGACCCGCGGTAGTTGAACTCCCAGACGTACGCGTCTTCGGGGAAGACGACCTCATCCGGCAGAGGGGAGCCCGGGCGATCCTTGCCGAGCCCTGTCGCGTTGACGAATAGCGATCCGGGAGGCGCTTCGGCGACGATCGCAGCGGCGTCCGCCGGAGCATCCGTGCGCACGTACTCGATGAATCCGTCGCGGGTGCCGTGCTGGCGGTGCACCTCGCGCAGGTGCTCGAGCTTGGCATCGTCGCGTGCGGTGGCGATCACGCGGGACGGGGCGTCGGCCCGCTCGGCGAGCGCCCAGCTGAGTGCTGTGCCCGATCCACCCGCGCCGAGGACGACGACCTCGGCCCCGGTGCGCGCGAAGTGATCGGCCGGAAGGAAATCGTTCAGGGCGAGGTCGACCGTGATCGGATCCTTCGCCCGTCCCGACAGGCGTGAGCCGCGCTTGGCGATGCTCGAGATCTCCGAGCACGACACCGCGAACGGGTCGAGCTCGTCGAACAGGTCGGATGCCGCGGCATACACATTCATCTTGTGGGTGGTGACCAGGGCGCCGCGGTGATGCGGGTCGTCGCGGATCTGCTCGACCATCGCGCGGTACTGCGCCGGCGTGGCATCCATCGGCAGATCGTGCCCGACGAGCGTGCGGGTCGGAAGCCCCAGGATGTCCGCCCACAGAGGGAACACCTTCATGATCGACGAGGATCCGGTCGTGACGCCGACGAAGCCCATGTAGTCGGACGAAGGAGCGGTCATGATGCGGCCTTTCGGGAGACGGGGAAGGCGGGTTCGCCGCCCTCGAGAACGGCGATCACGTCGTCGAGCGACATGGATCCCATGTTGTCGACGGCCTGCGTGGTCTGCGCCCCCAGGTGCGGCGTGACGATCACGCGGTCGGCGAGTTCGGGCGCGAGCAGGGGGCTGGCGGATGCCGCGGTGTCGCCGTCGAGCGTATCGGCGGCGTACCCGGCGAGGATGCCGTCGCGCAGGGCGTGCGCGACCTCGCGCTCGTCGACCAGGTCTGGCCTGGCGGTGTTGACGATGATCGTGCCGCGTCGGATGCTGTCGAGCAGCGCCCCGGCGACGAGCTGCTGCCCTCCCGGGGCGTGCAGGGTGATGAGGTCGGCACTGCGGAACAGTTCGTCGAGCTCGACCGGCTCTGCGCCGAGTTCGCGGATGCGATCTGCCGGCAGGAACGGGTCGGCGGCGAGGACGCGCGGTCCGAACCCGCTCAGCCGTCGTGCGACGCCCTGGCCGATGCGGCCGAATCCGACGATCCCGACCGTCGCGGCGCCGAGCTCGCGACCGCGTCGCACACTCCAATCACCGTCGCGCACGCGCCGGTCGCCGTCGGGTATGCAGCGCAAAGTGGACAGCATGAGGCCGACGGCGTGGTCGGCGACGGCATCCGCATTGGCGCCGGGAGTGTTGGTGACCAGGATGCCGCGGGCCTCAGCAGCGTCGAGATCGACCGCTTCGGTGCCGACGCCGTAGCGCGCGATGATCTTGAGGTCCGGTGCGGCGTCGAGATGCGCGCCCGTGATCGGGCCGGTGCCCGCAATCCAGGCATCCGCTGCCTCGAGCAGCGGGGCGAGTGTCTGGAGCTCGTGGTGCGCCGGTCCTCGGACGATCTCGTGCCCGGCATCCGTCGCTCGCGCGACGAGATCGATGTCGCCGTCCGAGAAGGAGCGGCTGGTGGCGAGGATGATGCCCATCAGTGTGCACCCTCCCGAGGCGCGGCGGCGAACCACGGCGCGAGCGCGTCGTACGCCCCCGTGAATCGCGCGTGCCGCGTCGCGTACACACCGTGACGACTGGCATCCGGAACGAACTCCGCCGTCACTTCACTGAGTTCGCGCGCCGCCGAGAAGTCGGCGAGGCCGAGCCCTACCGCACCGGTGACGGCGGCACCGAGGCTGTTCGCCTCCTCGACGATCGTGCGCCGACGCACCGGCACGCCCCACACATCGGCGAGGATCTGCAGCAACACGTCGCTCTGCGCACCGCCGCCGACGGCGTCGATGCGGTCGATCGTCGCGCCCGATTCACGGAAGGCGTGGATGCTGGTGAGCAGGTTGTACCCCAGGCTCTCCAGCACTGCGCGGACGAGGTGCTGTCGCGTGTGATGGCGGCCGATGCCGACGAAGGCGCCACGGGCGTGCGGGTCCCAGATGGGGGAGCGCTCGCCGAGCAGGTAGGGCAGGAAGTAGAGGTCTTCGGTGTCGAGATCGCCCCCGGCCTCGGCCGTGAGCCGAGCCGTCTCGGGCTTCGCGGGATCGGGCGAGAGCGCCTCGCTGATCCACTGGATCGAAGCGCCGCCGGCCTGCATCGTGGCGGTCGGCACGAACGATCCCGGCACGACGTTGTCGAACGTGAAGGTGCGCATGCCCGCGTCGATCAGCGGCGTGTGCGAGGCGAACGAGATCCACGACGACGTGCCCAGTGACACGTATGCGCCGTCCTCCGGTGCGACGATGCCGGATCCGACGGCGGCCATCGGGCCGTCGCCGCCGCCCATGACCACCTGAACGCCCGTGTGAAGACCGAGGGCTTGTGCGGCAGCATCCGTGAGCGAACCGGCGATCGCGGTGGAGTCGAGGATCTCGGGGAACAGCGAGCGGTCGAGGCGTGCCGCGGCCAGCACCTCGTCTGACCAGTCGCCGGTCTGCTGGTCGTAGGCGTTCGTGCCGGAGGCGTCGGAGCGGTCGGTCGCGAGGCGTCCGGTGAGGCCGAGGACGATGTAGTCCTTGGCGATGCAGAAGCGGCGCACGCGCGACCAGACATCGGGCTCGTTGTCGCGCACCCACATGATCTTCTCCACCGAGTACGTGGGATTCAGGCGATGTCCGAGCATCCGGTAGGCGTGTTCGGCGCCGAGCGCCTGCTCCAGTTCACGCTGCTGCGCGCCGGCGCGGGTGTCGGCCCAGATGATCGCGGGGCGCACCGGGCGGCCGTCGCCGTCGAGCAGCACCGCGCCCATCATCTGCCCGCTGACGACGAGTCCCTGCACGTCGGCCGACGAGGTCTCCGTGCGGGCGAGGAGGTCGCGGGTCGCCGATACGACGGCATCCCACCAGTCCTGAGGGTTCTGCTCTGCGACGCCGCCGGCGGCGAAGTGCGCCGGATACCCGACGGTCGTGGATGCCACGAGCCGACCGTCGTCGTGGTGCAGCGATGCCTTGTTCCCGGTGGTGCCGAGGTCGTGGGCGATGATCACAGTTCATGCCTGCTTCGTTGGTTGCGGTTTCCTGATCGTGCTGTTTTGGAGTATACCTGTCATTACAAGTCCTGTAGTTACAAGTCGTAGGAGATCATCGTGAGCACCCCAACCGCCGTGGATGTCCCCACCCTGCTGGAGATCTCGCCGCAGGGCGGCATAGAGGGTCGGTCCCGCCGCTATGAGAAATACCTCGGTGACATGGATGGCGTCTACCGCGATGAGCAGGCGTGGCAGGATGCCGTCGGCGAGCGCGGCACAGACGACCTGGTCTACTGGGTCGACGACCAGCGCTACCAGGAGGGTCCCGGCGCACTGATCGTCGGCACCAGCACGCTGCTGCCCGGACGCTACGGCGACGAGTTCGCCATGACCCGTGGCCACCTGCACGCCGTCGCCGACCGGGCCGAGCTGTACTACTGCTTGAGCGGGCGCGGCGTGATGCTGCTGGAGACGCTCGACGGGCAGACCTCTGCCGTCGAGCTCACGCCGGGGCAGGCTGTCAACGTGCCTGGCCACTGGATCCACCGCAGCGTGAACGTGGGCGACGAGCCGTTCGTCACGCTGTTCTGCTACGCCGCAGATGCGGGACAGGACTACGCCGTCATCGCCGAGGCCGGCGGCATGAAGAACCTCGTCGTCGCGGACGGCGACGGCTGGGCGCTGAAGGACAACCCCGACCACGCCGGATACCGCGCGGCCGAGTAGGTTGTGATCACTTCGACAGGCTCAGTGATCGGGGGCGTCTCCCTGAGGCGGGGCGTCGCTCCCTGAGGCGGGGCGTCGCTCCCTGATGCGGGGCGTCGCTCCCTGAGGCGGGGCGTCGCTCCCTGATGCGGGGCGTCGCTCCCTGATGCGGGGCGTCGCTCCCTGATGCGGGGCGTCGCTCCCTGATGCGGGGCGTCGCTCCCTGATGCGGGGGCGTCGCTCCCTGATGCGGGGCGTCGCTCCCTGATGCGGAGGAATCGCTCCCTGATGCGGAGGAATCGCTCCCTGAGCCTGGGGCGTCGCTCCTTGAGGGGGAGGAATCGCTCCCTGATGCGGGGCGTCGCTCCCTCTGATGCGAAGGAATCGCTCCCTGATGCGGAGGAATCGCTCCCTGATGCGGAGGAATCGCTCCCTGAGCCTGTCGAAGGGTCGATTCCGTCACCGCTGCCGCGCCCGGTAGGCGGCCACCGCGTTGCGGTTCGTGCAGGTCGTGGAGCAGTACCGACGCGAGCGGTTGCGGGAGAGATCGAGGACGATCCCCTCGCACTCCTCGTCGGCGCACACCGCGAGGCGGCTGCCCTCCTCTGCGCGGACGACGTCGAGCAGCGCCATCGCTGTTTCGGCGAGGATGCGCTCGGCGAGCGGCCGGTCATCGGCGACCGCGTGCAGATGCCAGTCCGCCCCGTCGTGGCGGACGACGTGGGCGTCGAAGGTCACCTCGCGCAGTGCGTCGTTGATCTCTTCCACCATCGCGTCACGTGGAGCGAGCAGCATCCCGCGAAGCCGTGGTCGCAGGCTGCGGATGGCCGCCAACTCGTCGGCGTCGCAGTCGATACGCCCCGTGTACGGGAAGGTCGTGAGGAACTCCTCGAAGTCGTGCCCCGTCTCGAGCGTGTCGGGGTCCTCTGCAGTGTTGGCGAGGTGGACAGCGGCGCGCAGCGCTTCGACCGTGTCATCTGTGAAGAGCATATTGACACCTTACATCCGCGGCCGATAGCGTCATTGATCATGAGCACTTTGGTAGATGACAGTCGCGTCCGGTCCGGCTTGCGGCTCGGCCTCCCGCTCGCGATCGGCGCGGCATTCGCGTTCGGGATGTCCGGCGCCTGGGCACGTGGATTGATCGATGCGGGCTGGACGCCGGGTGCAGCGGTGACCGTGCGGATCTGGGTCGCGGCGCTCGTGCTGCTCATCCCCACCGTCATCGCACTGCGTGGACGATGGCGACTCATGCAGCGCAATGCGGGGGTCATCGCGGCGTACGGACTGCTCGCCGTGACGGCCACGCAGCTGTTCTACTTCCAGGCCGTCGCAGTGATGGATGTCGGACTCGCTCTGCTCATCGAGTACACCGCGCCGATCGCCGTCGTGCTCTGGCTGTGGATGCGGCGGGGCGAGAAGCCCACCGGTCGCAGCATCCTGGGCGCACTTATCGCTTTCGTGGGCCTCATCCTCATGCTCGACGTGCTGTCGGGGCGCAGCGTCGACATCGGCGGAGTGCTGTGGGCGTTCGGTGCGATGGTGGGCGCGGCGGCCTACTTCATCCTGTCCGCGAAGAGCGACACGGGGCTCCCTCCGCTCGTGCTCGCCGGAGCCGGCCTCTTCGTCGGCGCGATCGGCCTGACCGCGGCGGGTCTGATCGGCATCCTTCCGATCGCCTGGAACACGGATGACGTCACCTACCGGTTCGAAACCGTCCCGTGGTTCGTGCCGGTGCTCGCCATCGGGATCATCGCGACCGCGCTGGCGTACGTGCTCGGGATCGCGTCGACGCGTCTGCTCGGCTCGCGTCTGGCGTCGTTCATCGCGCTCGCCGAAGTCCTGGCGGCGCTGCTGTTCGGGTGGCTGCTGCTCGATCAGCTTCCGAACCTTCTGCAGGGTCTCGGGGCGGCGCTGGTGCTCGCCGGAGTCGTCGTCGTTAAGCTCGGTGAGCCAGCGGCCGCGCAGTCGGGGGATCCGGCACTCGCCACACCCGGTGAACAGTTCGTGGATGCTCTTGAAGTCGAGGGCACGTCGGACGAAACTGGCCGTGCCGGTGCTCGCACGGGCCCGGACCCTTCGAATGGCCCCTGAGCCTGTCGAAGGGCTCAGGGGTCAATGGATAGGACCGAAATGGCACACGGAGACATCACGCACATCGACATCCCGGTGGGTGACATGGAACGCGCCAAAGCCTTCTACTCGGGGCTCTTCGGCTGGGAGATCGCGGAGATGCCCGGGTTCGAGGGCTATCCGATGTGGCAGGCGCCGAACAAGATCAGCGGGGGAGGGCTCGCCCCGCGCAGCGCCGACTTCGCTCAGCCGCGCTCGTACGTCGAGGTCGATTCGATCGATGAGACCATGGCCGCTGCCGTCGAGGCCGGCGCGACGGTACTGCTGGAGAAGCAGCCGATCACCGAGACGAGCTGGTGGGCGGCGATCAGTGACCCAGACGGCAACTCGATCGGACTGTATGAAGGCGTGACTGACGCAGGTTGAGCGACCGGGGAGATCGCCATGATGCCCGCGGAACGAGTTCGAAGCAGGGGAACTGGCTTTCACAGCGCGTCGCGGATCCGGGTGACCGCGGCGAGGTCGCCCGGCGCGTTCTCCACGAGGGTCTTCCAGATGATCTGCCAGTCGATGCCCTCGCCGTAAATGTGACCGACTTTGTCGCGGGTGTTCATGAGCGCTCGCCAGTTCGCTTCCGCATGCGAGTCGCGAAACGCCGAGGGGAGGTCCTTCACCGCGTTGCCGATCTGGATCAGTGCGGCATATGACGCATAGCGGTTGACGAAGTCGTCAACGAAGAACGCGCTCTCGCCTCGGCCGGCGATGTCAACGCACTGCCGTAAGAGCGACTCGATCGCGGCAAGATTCGGCTCGATCCTCGCTTCCCGCTCTCGGTTCTGACGCACTGGATCCGCCGTCATCCTGCGACCTTCTCGGGCATCGGCAGATCGAAGGCGGTGCGTTTCATCTCCTCGTTCGCAGTCCGGCCGGAGACCAGATCGACCTCGACTCCTAGCAGTGCCGAGATTTCGTCCTCCATTGCGACGACCGTGTACAGAGACGTGTTCGTCCCGAAGTCGACGAGGAGGTCGAGATCGGACTCGGGGGTGTCGTCACCCTTCGCCGTCGAACCGAACACGCGTACGCGAGTCGCCCCGTAAGCTGCGACGATCCGCGCGACCTCTGTCTCACGGCCCGCGAGTGCTTCGCTTGGCCGAGGTCGCATGGCGTTGATCAGTCGGGTTCGCAGTTCCGGTGACAGGGCTTTCGTGCCGGACTCGTATGCTGCGATGTTCGGCCGTGCCGTTCCGGCGCGTGCGGCGAGCTCGGCCTGGGTGAGTCCTGCGGCGAGGCGCATTGTTCGAAGATCATCCATGTATATAAATATACGCTCTCGGGAGACTGCGCACCAGAGGGTGATCTGTATACGTTCTCTTGCTCGCAATGAGCGAGCGTGCCCGTATGGACAATTTATGTATACACTAGCCGTGTGAGCACCACTGTCGAGGGCACCACTCCCGAGCGAACCAGGGCGAGTGATCGCGCCTACGCGACGCTGCTCGAGGAGATCCAGTCCGGCGATCTCGCTCCAGGCACAGTTCTCGCCGAGGTCGAGCAGGCCTCCCGTCTCGGCGTCAGCCGCACGCCGCTGCGAGAAGCGCTGCAGCAGCTCAGCGCCGACGGCCTGGTCGAGCAGCAGTCGCCGAGGGTCACGGTTGTGACGGACATCGACGCCGACGACATCCGATCGCTCTTCGAGATCCGCCGCGCGCTGGAGGAGTCGGCCGCCCGCCTCGCCGCCGCACGCGGCGACGCCGAGCTGTTCGCGCGCCTTGCCGCCGAGTTCGCGGATGCCGGAGCATCCCTCGATGCCGCGACGGGGCGCGACGGCTACTACGCGCTCATCGCGCGCTTCGATCGGGCGGTGGATGCTGCGGTCGACAACGACTACATCGCCGCCGCCCTGCGCACCGTGCGCACGCATCTCGTGCGAGTGCGCCGGCTGTCTCGCGACAACCCTGCTCGGCTCGAAGCATCCGTCGCCGAGCACCGGCTCATCGCCGAGGCCCTCGCCGAACGCGACGGCGACCTCGCCGCGCACGCCACGCATGTGCATCTGCGGAACGCTCTCACCAGCATCCTCGGGAGCATCCACAACCCAGACATCGCTCAGAACCCCGAGCGCACCGAGAACGAAGGACAGCCATGACCGTCACCCACCACGTCCGCGTCTACAAGAGCGAAGAAGACCTGCCCCGCGAGAACCAGCTGGCCTGGAAGATCGCCGAGGTCGCCACGGATGCCGTCGAGGTCGAGCAGGACGTCGTCGACATGATCATCAACCGCATCATCGACAACGCCTCCGTCGCCGCGGCATCCCTCACCCGCGGTCCGATCATCGCCGCTCGCGATCAGGCGTTCAGCCACCCGGCATCCACAGGCGGCACCGGCTCGAATGTGTTCGGCGCGCCGCTCGAGCGACGCACCAGCCCCGAGTGGGCGGCCTGGGCGAACGGCGTCGCCGTGCGTGAACTCGATTACCACGACACGTTCCTCGCCGCCGAGTACTCACATCCAGGCGACAACATCCCGCCGATCCTCGCGGTCGCGCAGCACACCGGTGCCGACGGGCGTGCACTCCTGCGCGGCATCGCCACCGGCTACGAGATTCAGGTCGACTTGGTGAAGGCGATCTGCCTGCACAAGCACAAGATCGACCATGTCGCGCACCTCGGCCCTTCGGCCGCCGCCGGGATCGGCACGCTTCTCGGCCTCGACGCCGAGACGATCTACCAGGCCGTTTCGCAGGCGCTGCACACCACCACCGCCACACGGCAGAGCCGCAAGGGCGAGATCTCGACGTGGAAGGCGCACGCCCCGGCGTTCGCAGGCAAGATGGCCGTCGAGGCGGTCGATCGCGCCATGCGCGGCCAGACCAGCCCCTCGCCGATCTACGAAGGTGAAGACGGCGTGATCGCCTGGATGCTGGACGGCCCGGATGCCGCGTACGAAGTGCCGCTGCCCCCCAAGGGCGAAGCGAAGCGCGCGATCCTCGACTCGTACACGAAGGAGCACTCCGCGGAGTATCAGGCGCAGGCCTGGATCGACCTGGCGCGGAAGCTGCACAAGGAATATTTCTCGCTCCCTGAGCCTGTCGAAGGGCGCACCTGGCATGACATCGAGTCCGTTGTGCTGCACACCTCGCACCACACGCACTACGTGATCGGCTCTGGCGCGAACGACCCGCAGAAGTACGACCCGACCGCGTCGCGCGAGACGCTCGACCACTCGATCCCGTACATTTTCACCGTGGCGCTGCAGGATGGCAGCTGGCACCACGTCGACTCGTATGCTCCTGAGCGTGCCGGTCGTGCGGACACCGTCGAGTTGTGGAACAGGGTCACGACGCTCGAGGATGCCGAGTGGACACGTCGCTACCACTCCAACGACATCGCGGAGAAGGCGTTCGGCGGTCGCGTGGAGATCACCTTCACCGATGGCTCGACGCTGGTCGACGAGATCGCGGTCGCGGATGCGCACCCGCTCGGCGCCAGGCCCTTCGCCCGCGAGAACTACATCGCGAAGTTCCGCCTGCTGGCTGAGCCGGTGCTGTCGTCTGAGGAGATCGAGCGGTTCCTGTCGCTCGTGCAGCGCCTGCCGGAGCTCACCGCCGCTGAGGTCGCCGAGCTCTCGATCATCGCGAAGCCGGGTGTCGTGGCATCCGAGCCCACCACCAAGGGGTTGTTCTGATGACGCCCTTCGACGGGCTCAGGGCTCGGGGCCGCAGCCGGTCGCTGAGCCTGAGCCTTAGCCGGTCGCTGAGCCTGAGCCTGAGCCTTAGCCGGTCGCTGAGCCTGTCGAAGCGTCCGGCGATCCACCGAAAGGACTTCTAATGCTGTATTCCACCACCACCCCCGCCGAGAAACGCCGCCTCTTCCGCGAGCGTCTCGCCACCGGTGAACTGCTGCGTTTCCCTGGCGCGTTCAATCCGCTCTCCGCACGCCTCATCGAGCAGAAAGGCTTCGAGGGCGTCTATATCTCGGGCGCCGTCCTCTCTGCCGACCTGGGGCTGCCGGACATCGGACTCACCACGCTCACCGAGGTCGCGGGCCGCGGTCAGCAGATCGCACGGATGACCGAGCTGCCGGCGATCATCGACGCCGACACCGGCTTCGGCGAGCCGATGAATGTGGCTCGCACGATCCAGACGCTCGAGGACGCTGGCCTTGCCGGAGCCCATATCGAGGATCAGATCAACCCGAAGCGCTGCGGTCATCTCGATGGCAAGGCCGTGGTTGATCTCGGCACGGCGGCGAAGCGCATCCGTGCCGCCGTCGACGCGCGCCGTGACGAGAACTTCCTCATCATGGCGCGCACCGACATCGCCGCCGTCGACGGTCTCGTGGCCGCGAAGGATCGCGCCAAGGCGCTGGTGGATGCCGGGGCCGACGCGATCTTCCCCGAGGCAATGCGCTCTCTCGAGGAGTTCGCGGCGATCCGGGATGCTGTGGACGTGCCGATCCTGGCGAACATGACCGAGTTCGGGAAGTCGGATCTGTTCAGCGTCGACCAGCTGCGCGATGTCGGCGTGAACATCGTCATCTGGCCGGTGTCGCTGCTGCGCATCGCGATGGGCGCGGCGGGTCGTGCGCTCGATACGCTGAACGACGAGGGGCATCTCACGAGCAAGCTCGGCGAGATGCAGCATCGCGCAGACCTGTATGACCTCATCGACTACGAGTCGTACAACCATTTCGACTCCGGCGTCTTCAACTTCACCGTCGACCGATAGTCGGTCGCACCCGCGGGTCGTTGAGCGAGCGAAGCGAGACGAAACGCATTGAGGACACTTCGACTCGCTACGCTCGCTCAGTGCGGGCCTCCGTGAGTCGAAGTGACGAAACGCAATCTGCAAAGGAGCACGGTATGACTGACAACGACATCAAGAAGGGCCTCGCAGGGGTCGTCGCGGATGAGACGGCGATCAGCAAGGTCAACCCCGAGACGAACAGCCTGCTCTACCGTGGCTATCCGGTGCAGGAACTCGCCGCGACCCAGTCGTTCGAGGCCGTCGCCTACCTGCTGTGGCACGGCGAGCTGCCGACTTCCTCGGAATTGGAAGCCTTCCGCGCGACCGAGCGCGCGAACCGTGCGCTCGCCCCCGCGGTGAAGGAGGCCATCGATCGCCTCCCGATCGATTCGCACCCGATGGACGAGGTGCGCACCGCGGTCAGCGTGATCGGCGCGATCGAGACGGCCGGCATCAGCAACGTACTGGATGCCGTCGGCACTCCGGAGGAGAACCTCGAGCGCAGCCTCAAGCTGTTCGCGGCTCTTCCGGCGATCGTGTCCTACGGCCAGCGTCGTCGTCGCGGCCAGGAGGCCGTCGAGTCGCGTGATGACCTCGACTACGCCGCGAACTTCCTGTGGCTGACGTTCGGTGAAGAAGCCGCCCCGGAGGTCGTCGACGCGTTCAACCGCTCGATGATCCTCTACGCGGAGCACTCGTTCAACGCGTCCACGTTCACGGCGCGCGTGATCACCTCGACGCTGAGCGACCTGTACTCGGCCGTGGTCGGCGCGATCGGTGCGCTGAAGGGACCGCTGCACGGTGGCGCCAACGAGGCCGTCATGCACATCTTCGATGAGATCGGTACGGCATCCGAGGTGAAGGGCTGGCTCGACACCGCGCTCGCCGAAAAGCGCAAGATCATGGGCTTCGGCCACCGCGTGTATAAGCGCGGCGATTCGCGTGTGCCCACGATGAAGGCAGCCCTCGACACTCTCGTCGAGCACTACGACCGTCCGGATGTCGCGGAGCTGTACTCGACGCTCGAGGACGAGTTCGTCTCGCGCAAGGGCATCTACCCCAACCTCGACTACCCGTCGGGACCGGCGTATAACCTCATCGGCTACGACACCCTCACCTTCACGCCGCTGTTCATCGCGTCGCGTATCACCGGTTGGACCGCGCACATCCTCGAGCAGCAGGCGTCGAATGCGCTGATCAGGCCGTTGTCTGCGTACAACGGTCCGGATGAGCGTCACATCGAGGAGTACGTGCCGGATACTGCGGCGATCGATGTGCTGGAGCGGGCTGAAGAAGCGGCGGGATGATGTCTACCTCGCGGGAGAAGATCGCGATCGTCGCCGGGGCGCGGACCCCGGTGGGTCGTTTTGGTGGGGCGTTCAAGGACACTCCTGCGCATGAGCTCGGTGCTGCGGCGACGGTTGAGGCGCTGAAGCGCTCGGGTATCTCGGGTGACCGCGTCGGCGAGGTCGTCATCGGCAACATCGGTCAGGTCGCAGGGGATGCCTATATCTCGCGTCGGATCGCTTTGTCTGCCGGTCTCGACGTCAATACGCCGGCATTCACGGTGAATCGACTGTGCGGGTCGGGGCTGCAGGCGATCTGGTCGGCGGCGCAGGAGCTGCTGTGGGGCGGTATCGATGTTGCTGTCGCCGGCGGTGCCGAGAACATGACGCGAATGCCGTTCTATGACTTCAACGCGCGGTTCAACGACCGGCTCGGACATCGCCAACTGCTCGACGGCACGATCGCGATGCTCACGGATCCGTTCACCGAGAAGCACATGGGAACGACGGCCGAGAACGTCGCGTCTCGATTCGGTGTGACTCGGCAAGAGCAGGATGCTTTCGCCCTCGAGTCGCAGCGAAGGGCGGCGGCTTCCGAGGCTCAGGCTGCTTTTGTTGAAGAGATCGTTTCAGTGACTACGTCGGGCCGTAAGCCCGTTGAGGTGTCTCGCGATGAACACCCGCGACCGGAGACGACTCTGGAGACGCTCGCTTGCTTGCAGTCGGCTTTCGTCAAGGATGGTACCGTCACTGCGGGCAATGCCTCCGGCATCAACGATGGTGCTGCGGCTACGGTGCTGATGCGTGAGACAGATGCGCGCGCCGAGGGTGCTCCCGTTCTCGCAACGATCGAGGCGGTGACCACCGCGGCACTTGAGCCGGAGATCATGGGCTACGCGCCCACGCTCGCGCTGAAGAAGCTGTTCAAACAGACCGGACTCACGCCCTCGGATATCTCGACAATCGAGCTGAACGAGGCGTTCGCGTCACAGGCGCTTGCAGTGATTCGCGATACGGAACTCGACCCGGCTCAGGTGAACCCTTACGGCGGAGCGATCGCGCTGGGGCACCCGGTTGGCGCTACGGGTGCGATCCTGACGTTACGGGCCGCGCTAACGCTGCAGCGTACCGGGGGAGAATACGCGATCGTCACGATGTGCATCGGTGGCGGGCAGGCACTGGCTGCGCTGTTGAAGCGGGGTTAAGCAGTCTACGGCGGCCCTTCGACAGGCCCAGGCCGTCGCGGGCTCTTACTCTGCAGGAAAGAAGCGCGATTCCTTCACCTTGATTTGGTCACGAGAAGCGTTGAACCTTGCATAGTTTTGAATTATGCCCCTCCCTGCAGCGCAAGACGACGCTGCTCCCCGCGCCGCATACTTCGTCTCGGACAGCACGGGTGTCACGGCTGAAACCCTCGGCAACGCGCTCCTCGCGAACTTTCCCGGCATCCGCTTCTTCAAGCACACGATCCCCTTCGTGCTCACGGAGGCGGAGGCTCGATCTGTCGTCGCCAGCATCAATGCCGACGCGGAACAGGGCCGAGAGCCGCTGTTGTTCATCACTGTCAAGCAGGCGGCGCTGCGCGGCATTCTCCAAGAATCCCGCGCCACACTCATCGACCTGCTCGCCGGGCATCTGACCGAGCTCGAGCAGGCGCTCGGCGTGACAGCATCCGAGCAGCTCGGCAACTATCACGGCCTCGGCGACACCGACCGGTACTTCGCGCGGATGCGCGCCGTCGAATACGCGATCGAGCATGACGACGGGCAGAGCTCCCGTGCTCTCGACCAGGCCGACGTCGTCATCATCGCCCCATCGCGCTGTGGCAAGACGCCGACGACGATGTATCTCGCACTGCAGCACGGTCTGCGCGTCGCGAACTACCCCCTCACAGACGACGACTACCCGGCTGAAGGACTCCCGCGCGCGGTCGCGAAGTACGGCGCTCGCTGCTTCGGACTCACTACCACGCCTCTGCGACTGAGCCAGGTGCGTCACGAGCGCCGTCCGAGTTCGCAGTACTCCAGCCTCGAGCAGTGCACCATCGAGTTGCGCCGTGCCGAAGACCTCTATCGACGAAACCGTGTTCCCTTCCTGAACTCTTCGACCAAAAGTGTCGAGGAGATGTCCGCGGTCATCATGCAGACCATGAAGCTGCGTGCGTGATCGTGCTTTTAACAAACCCAGTGAAAGAGGCATCACTATGAGCAACATCCTCTGGTTCGACGAGGTCGGCATGGCGGACCTTCCTCAGGTCGGTGGCAAGAACGCCTCTCTCGGCGAGATGGTCTCCCACCTCTCCGATCTCGGCGTGCGCGTGCCAGGTGGTTTCGCGACGACCGCCGACGCGTACCGCGCGTTCCTGACAACCAATGGCCTGGACGCCCGCATCCGCGAAGCCGTCGAAGCCATTGACGTCGATGATGTCACTCAGCTCTCGCGCGTGGGTGCCGCGGTGCGTGAATGGATCGAGCAGCAGCCCCTGCCCGCCGAAATCGAACGCGACATCCGCGCTGCGTACGCACGCCTGGTCGAGAACGACCCGACCCCGGATGCCGTCTCCTGGGCCGTCCGCTCGTCGGCCACCGCAGAAGACCTCCCGGACGCCTCCTTCGCCGGTCAGCAGGAGACCTTCCTCAACATCTCGGGCATCGACAACATCCTGCAGGCGGTGAAGCAGGTGTTCTCCTCGCTCTACAACGACCGTGCGATCTCTTACCGGGTGCACAACGGCTTCGATCACCACGACGTCGCATTGTCGGTGGGCGTGCAGCGGATGGTGCGCTCCGACATCGGAGCATCCGGAGTCATGTTCACCGTCGACACCGAG
>Ga0265296_1000401_pt1 | contig 69822 bp, 74 predicted proteins | sample MunlanPumphouse1_FD_189073 | JGI IMG/M metagenome (GOLD analysis project Ga0265296, IMG submission 189073) | Groundwater microbial communities from a municipal landfill in Southern Ontario, Canada - Pumphouse #1 | ecosystem: Environmental > Aquatic > Deep subsurface > Groundwater | place...
AGCGATCCTGGCGCCAGAGAGCAAATAAGGCGAGCGGCGAACGACGGCGCCTCCGCCGTTTTCGCGGCGGAGTTGGAGGCCCTTTGGAAGCGGAGGGCTGGGCGGGGCGCCGGGCCTTCGCCCGGAGTTTGATCTAGAAATACCGTTTCGACGAAGGTTTGACGCCCCGCGCGAATGGTTGGCCTGCAAGCTCGGGGCGCCGAGCGGTGGCGGTCTTATCGCCTAACCCCATAAGCCTGCGACGGGTCGGCGGTCCCTGCGAAGAACCGTCCCGAGTGCGATCGAGTATCCCCCTCGACCCTCCGGCGGCGTCCTGAGACGTCGTCGGCGCGGAGGGATCACACCCCCGCTCCCGTTCCATCCGCTCCCGCCGCCGCAAGGTCGCAGGCCTTACGAGCCCTCCAAGCGACGAGACCGGGCGTGATTATAGGGGACGGGGAAACACTGGCGGGAAAGTCGGGGCGAGAATCTGACAAGGGGTTGGAATCATTGGAGTGAGACCAGCGTCATTGTGACAGTTGGGGCCGTTCGGGCCCCCTCCGTCTCGCCGGCTTCGCCGGCGATCCACCTCCCCCAGGGGGGGAGGATTTCGGTGTTCGCATTCCTCCCCCCCCTGGGGGAGGTGGCGCGGCGCAGAGCGCCGTGACGGAGGGGGCGTGTCGCGTCGGCGTCGTGGTGAAATTGCCTTGAGCGGGCTTCCATTCGGAGATCGAGACGTTAGACCCCCCTTATGTCGAATGCCTCCCCTATAGCCGAAGCCGTCGCCGCCGGGCGTCAGGCCGTGGCGGTCGATACCGTCATGATCGCCAAGATCACCGACATGGCCGGTGATTTCGCCATCAATCTGACGATCGCCGCCCTGATTTTTGCGGCGACGGTGATCGCGGCCAAATGGTCGGCCCGGCTGGCGCGCAACGCCCTGTCACGGGTCGGCGCCTTCCGGCACGACCAGACCGTGCTCAGCTTCGCCGTTCAGGTCGTGCGGGTGGTGGTGTTCATCATCGGCATGATCGCCGTGCTGCAGCGGCTGGGGGTGCAGACCACTTCGATCATCGCGGTGCTGGGCGCGGCGTCGCTGGCCGTGGGCCTGGCCCTGCAGGGGACCCTGTCGAACGTGGCCTCGGGCATCATGCTGCTGGTGCTGAGACCCTATCGCGTCGGCGATGTGGTGGACGTGGGCGGCATGGCGGGCACGGTACAGCGGCTCGACCTGTTCACGACCCAGTTGTCGAACGCCAACAACCACAAGATCGTCATTCCCAATTCCAAGGTTCTGAGCGATCCCCTGACCAATCTGACCGGCCAGCAGACGCGGCGGATCGAGATCAATTTCGGCGTCGGCTACGGCGACGACCTGAACAAGGCGCGTTGCGTCCTGGCCGACATGGCGGCGGCGCACGAGACCGTGCTGGCTGATCCGCCCCCCTGGACCGGGGTGACGGGCCTGCTGGACAGTTCGGTGCAGGTGACCCTGCACGCCTGGGTCAAGGTCGAGGACTGGTGGCAGACCCAGGCCGATCTGATGCAGGGCGGCAAGGAGGCGCTGGACGCCGCCGGGATCGAAATTCCCTTCCCGCATCAGGTCGCCGTGCCCTATGGCGATGAAGACGTCATGCCGGTCGTCCGTGTACGGACGGTGGAAGACGGCGGGCATGACGTGAAGGTGAAGACGCGCTGATGCGATACGATTTCGGATCCGACAACACCGCCGGCATGGCGCCGAGCGCGGTCGAAGGTCTGGCGCGGGCCAACGCCGGATACGCCCGGTCCTATGGTTCAGACGAGATCACGGCGCGGGCCGCCGATCAGATCCGCCAACGGCTGGACGCCGACGCCGAGATCCGGTTCGTCTTCAGCGGCACGGCGGCCAACGCCATCGCCCTGTCGATGCTGGCCTTTCCGTTCGAGGCGGTGCTGGCGCACAACGCCGCCCATGTCTGCACCGACGAGACGGGGGCGCCGGGCTTCTTCGGCCAGGGCGTCGGCCTGATCGGCCTGCCGGGGTTTTCGGGGCGGATCGATCCGCTGGCGCTGAAGGCGCAACTGGCCGAGCCCGAGGTCGGCCATCGCCAGCCACCGGCGGCCCTGTCCCTGACCCAGGCGACCGAGTACGGCGCGGTCTATACCGAGGAAGAACTGCGCCATCTGATCGAGCCGGTGAAGGCCAGGGGATACGGCGTTCATATGGACGGGGCGCGTCTGGCCAACGCCGTCGCGGCCGGGTTCGACCTGAAGGATATTCCGCGCCTGGGCGTGGATGTGCTGGTGTTCGGCGGGGCCAAGGCGGGGGCGAACTGCGTCGAGGCCCTGGTCCTGTTCGACAAGAGCCTGGCGCGGCGGCTGGACAACCGGCTGAAACAGGCGGGGCAGGTGGCGTCCAAGGCGCGGCTGCTGGCCGGGCCGATGCTGGGCCTGCTGGAAAGCGGCGACTGGGAATCGGGCGGCGCTCACGCCAATCTGATGGCGCAACGGCTGGCGGCGGGGGTGGCGACCCGCTCGCCCTATGTCCTGGCCCATCCGGTCGAGGCCAATACGGTGTTCGTGCGAATGCCGGCCGAGGCGCACCAGAGGCTGAACGCCCTGGGCTGGGCCTGTTATCAGTTCGACGACGGATCGGTGCGGTTCGTGTGTTCCTGGGCGACCCAGGCAGAGGCCGTGGACGAACTGATCGAGGCGATCGCGGGCCTGAACTGAGCCCTTGTCGCGCGTGCGGCCTTTCCCCGGTCGCATAGTCTGTCCATATGCGGATCATGGCGATGCGCGGAGAGCGCTCCGGCGGCCGGCGCGACCCTATGGTCAAGGCGCAACAGGCGGGGAGCATGCAGGAAAAGACAGAGGGACCCCCGACGCTGCAGGCGTTGGCGGACCTGGTGCGGCTGGTGGGCCGGTCGGGCGCGCCGCAATTGCGGTTGCGGCTGGTCTCGGCCGTCGGCCTGACGCTGGCGGGCAAGGCGCTGGGGGTGCTGGCGCCCCTGATGCTGGGTGCGGCGGTCAATCGGCTGGCGGCGGGGCAGGGGGCGGCCGTGGCGGTCGGCTGGGGTTTCGCCGCCTTCGCCGTAGGCTGGGCCATCGTGCGCTTCCTGTCGTCGGTCGCGCCCCAGGTGTCGGATGTGGTGTTCGCCCCGGTGCGGTCCGCGGCGCAGAGAAAGACGGCGGCCGAGGTGTTCGCCCATGCGCTGAGCCTGTCGCTGGATTTCCACCAGACCAAACGTTCGGGCGCCCTGTCGCGGACCATGGATCGCGGCTCGCGGGCGGTGGATTTCCTGTTGCGCATCCTGGCCTTCAACCTGGTTCCGACCGGGGTGGAGCTGGCGCTGGCGGCGGCGGTGCTGGGCGGCAAGTACGACTGGCGGTTCGCGGCGGTCGCGGTGGCGGTGGTGGTGGTCTACACGATCGCGACCTTCGCCCTGTCCAACTGGCGGCTGGAGCATCGCCGGGTCATGAACGCCGCCGATTCCGAGGCGGCCGGCGTCTCGGTCGACGCCCTGCTGAACTATGAGACGGTCAAGTCGTTCGGGGCCGAGACCCGGGCGGCCCAGACCTATGACCGGGCCCTGGGCGACTACGCCCAGGCGTCGCTGAAGGCCAACAGTTCGCTGGCCCTGCTGAACGGGGTCCAGGCCCTGATCATGAATATCGGCCTAGGCGTCATGGCGGTGATGGCCGGGTTCGAGGCGGCGGCGGGGCGGATGGGGCCGGGGGATGTGGCGGCGGCGGTGCTGATCATGATCTCCCTGTACGCCCCGCTGAACATCCTGGGCTTCGCCTATCGGGAAATCCGCCAGTCCTTCATCGACATGGAGGAGATGCTGAAGGTGACGCGGCTGACGCCCCAGGTGGCGGATGCGGCCGACGCCGTCCCTTTGCCGCGACCGGTCGATGCGCGCGGGGCGTCGGTGGAGTTCCAGCAGGTCGGCTATCGCCACGACGCCCGGACCAGCGGGCTGGAGGACGTCAGCTTTGTCGCCGCGCCGGGCACGACCACGGCCCTGGTCGGGCCGTCGGGAGCGGGCAAGTCCACCATCGTCAAACTGGCGCTGCGGCTGCTGGATCCGCAGGAGGGGCGGGTCCTGATCGACGGGCATGACGCGCGGACGGTGACCCAGGCCTCGTTACGGGCCGCGGTGGCCCTGGTGCCGCAGGACGTGGCCCTGTTCAACGACAGCCTCTACGCCAATATCGCCTTCGCCCGGCCGGACGCCGATGCGGCCCAGGTGTGGGCGGCGGCGGCGGCGGCGGAACTGTCCGACTTCATCCAGGGTCTGCCCGACGGGATGGAGACCCGGGTCGGGGAGCGGGGGCTGAAACTGTCGGGCGGAGAACGCCAGAGGGTGGGCATCGCCCGCGCCCTGCTGGCCGATCCCTGCATCCTGATCCTGGACGAGGCGACCAGCGCCCTGGACAGCCGCACCGAGGCGGCGATCCAGAAGACCCTGCGCCGGGTCAGCCAGGGGCGGACCACCCTGGTGGTGGCGCACCGGCTGTCGACCGTGGCCGACGCCGATCAGATCCTGGTGCTGAAGGCCGGGCGGATCGTCGAGCGCGGGGCGCACCACGAGTTGGTGGCGCGGCTGGGCGGGGAATACGCCGCCCTGTGGCGAAAGCAGACACGGGCGGGCAAGGCGGCTCAGGCCGGGGACTGAGGCGACATCGGCAGTTTGCGTTTCAGGACTTCGCTCAGATTGGCCATGATGGCGATGCGGGCCTCGGCCGTGCCGGGGGCGTCCGGGGTCAGGCTGAGCAGCAGTTTCATCGCCTGGGCGTGGACCGTGGCGATGCGCCAGTCGAACCCGCCCTGGCGCGGCGCGGCGTCCAGCAGATCGCACAGACCCTTGGCCGCCGTGCACAGGTCGTCCAGTGCGAAGGGGCTGGCGGCGTCGATGACCTGGCTGGAGGCGGCGTAGGCGCTGTCCAGACGCAGGGCTTCGGGGATGTCCGGCGTCGGGTGCGCCAGCAGGGCGCCGATATTCTCGGATATGATGGCGAGGGCCTGGTCCTTCAGCCCGTCCAGATTGGCCTTGGCCTGGGCCAGGGCGACTCCCACGCTGACGCCGCCGGGACGATCCACCATCTCCGCGAGACGGGATTTGCGCTGGACATGGGTGATGACCGTCATGCGAACTCCATGGTCTTCTTGCGGATCATGTCGGCCCGCCGTTCTTCGCCGTCATAGTCGTCGTGCCGGAACCGGCGATCCGGTCCCAGATAGTCGCCCACCTCGAGGAAGGGCCGGCTGTCGCGCGCGACCCACAGGATCCGCTCCAGCAGCATGGCGGCGCTGAACGGCTTGGTGACGACGAAATTGGCGCCGCAGTCGCGCGCTTCGGTGACGCGTCCGCGCCGAATATGGCTGGCGGTCATGATCACGGGCGTGAAGGCGTTGGGGTTGGGCCCTGACCGACGCAGCCAGCGCACCAGTTCGAAACCGTCGATGTCCGGCATATCGGTATCGACCAACAGCAGATCGACCGGCTTCTCCTGAAGAATGCGGCGCGCCTCGGCGCCTCTGCCGACCGTGAAGGCGGGGCGAATGCCGAAACCGGCCAAGGCGCCCGCCGTCAGGGTCAGGGAGAAGGGCGAATCGTCGACGACCATGGTGATGGCGCCGCTGAGGTTGAAAACCGCGCTTTCTCGAAGAGAATCGCCCTGTGTCGCCATGATTGGTTAGATTTCGCCCCGGTCAGGGGAGAGCTTCACCTGATTTCATGGATTCGGGGTTAACGCCGTTCGGTCAAAGCGCGCCGATGGCGTAGAAGCGGTCGGCGCGCTGTTTGCGGATCTGCTGGGGCGACAGGCCTTCGAAGGCCTTCAGCTCCTCGGCCAGGACGTCGCCGACGTTGGCCATGGCGGCGGCGCGGTCGGTGTGGGCGCCGCCGACGGGTTCGTCGATCAGCCGGTCCACGATCTTCAGCGCCAGCAGGTCCGGGCCGGTGATCTTCATGGCCATGGCCGCGTCCCTGGCCCGGGCGCCGTCGCGCCACAGGATGCCGGCCGCGCCTTCGGGCGAGATGACCGAATAGATCGAATGTTCCAGCATCAGCACGCGGCTGGCGGCGGCGATGGCGATGGCCCCGCCCGAGCCGCCTTCGCCGGCGATGGTGGCGATGGAGGGGACGCCCAGGGTCAGGCAGCGTTCGGTGGAGCGGGCGATGGCCTCGGCCTGGCCGCGCTCCTCGGCGCCCAGGCCCGGATAGGCGCCGGCGGTGTCGATGAAGCTGAGCACCGGCAGGCCGAACTGTTCGGCCAGGTCCATCAGGCGCACGGCCTTGCGATAGCCCTCGGGCCGGGCCATGCCGAAATTGTGGGTGATGCGGGTGGCGGTGTCGTGGCCCTTTTCCTGGCCCATGATGACGACGGGCCGACCGCGGAACCGGGCCAGACCGCCCAGTATGGCCTGATCATCGCCGAACTTGCGGTCGCCGTGCAGCTCGTTCCAGTCGGTGAACAGGCTCTCGACATAGTCAATGAAATGCGGCCGCTGCGGATGGCGCGCCACCTGGGTCTTCATCCAGGGGTCGAGACCGGCGTAGGTCTTCTTGCGCAGCTGTTCCGCCTTCTTGCGCAGGCCGGCGATCTCGGCGTCGAAGCCGCCCGAGGTCTCGGACAGGGCCGACAGTTCCTCGATCTTGGCTTCCAGATCGGCGATCGGCTTTTCGAAGTCGAGATAGTGCGTGGCCATAAAGGCGTCCGGGAACTGCAGGCGGGAAAACCGCCCCTAGGGAAGGCGGGGGAAACTAGAGAGGTCGAGGCCGCCGGGCAAGCGGGGTTCAGAAGGCTTTGGGTAGGCCAGCCTGTTTGAGGATGTTGTTGGCGGTGTGCCGGCTCTTGGAGCGCGGAACGATGATGGCGTGGGGTTGATCCGGGTGCCGCCATTTTTCGTGGCTGCCCTTGGCGTTGGCGACGCGACGCCACCCTGCGGCGAAGAGGAGGGCAGTAAGTTCGGGGTAGAAGTCCTTGGGCATGTCCAGCTCACTGGTGGTTCTGGAATGCTAATGGCGTCACGGGAGCAATGGGAGAATGCACCGCTGTTGTGCGGTACGGTTCTGACAACACCGCGAGATGTCACGCCGCGATAACGTCGAACCCGCCAGCAGCCTCGAAGCGCACCGGGACGGCACCGTGAATGCCAAGGTTCTCGGCTAGAAGCTCAGGGGCGAAATGACGAGCGAGATTCTCGAACTCTCCGAGAGTCGCGGTTTCCAGCACCAGCCCCACGATATTGGACTCGCTGCACCAGACCTCCGCTTCGGGGTCCCAGATCGCCTTGACGTAGAAATCCTCGGCCATGGCTCGAATATGCGCCGTCAATCATCCCGCGCCAAGGGGTGGTTTTGCTGGACGACCTGGGCCAGGCGGTCGGTGGCGACGTGGGTGTAGATCTGGGTCGTGGCGATGTCGGCGTGGCCGAGCAGGGTCTGGACGACGCGCAGGTCGGCGCCGCCTTCCAGCAGGTGGGTGGCGAAGGCGTGGCGCAGGACGTGGGGGCTGACGCGGGCGGGGTCGACGCCGGCGACCAGCGCCGCCTCGTCCAGCAGCTGGGCGAACCGGCGCGGCGTCAGATGGCCGGTGCGGCCGGACGAGGGAAACAGCCAGGGACTGTCGGGCGCCTCGGGCTTTCGCCCATCTTTGCCCTTGAGCTTGGCGTCGCGGGCGGTCAGCCAGGCCTTGATCGCCTCGCGGGCGGCGGCGTTCAGGGGGGCGAGCCGTTCCTTGCCGCCCTTGCCGCGCACGATCAGATAGGCGGGGTCGCGACGCACCGCATCGACCTTGAGCCCCAGCAACTCCGAGACCCGCAGCCCCGAGGCGTAGGCCATCTCGACCAGGGCGACCAGGCGCAGGCCCGCCGCGGCGTCGCGCGCGGCGGCGGCGGCCAGCAGGCGGTCGATCTCGTCGCGGCTGAGCAGTTTGGGCAGGGGGCGGCCTTGCTTGGGCGCGTCCAGACGGCGCGACGGATCGTCCGTGCGCCAGCCTTCGGCCAGGGCGAACCGGTAGAACTGGCGCGCCGAGGAACGACGTCGGGCGGCGGTGGCGGCCGACAGGCCGCGCCGCGACAGGTCGGCGAACCAGACCTCAAGCGCTTCCTGGTCGGCCTGCATGAGCCCACCGGCCTCGACCAGGGCGGCCTCGGCGTCCGCCAGGTCGCGGCCGTAGGCGGACAGGGTGTGGGGCGAGGCGTCGCGTTCGACCGCCATCATCTCCAGAAAGGCCTCGATCTGGGGCGTCATGACGCGATCCGGTCCCTGGGCGGCTGGCGCGCGGGCGGGCTTGGTGTAGAGGTTTGATCGATCATGCCTGCCCGTTCCGCCGCCTTCGCCGTCCTTTCGACCGTCCGTTCCGCCGGAGCCGCCGGATGAGGCGGCGCGCGAATCCGGGCCCGAGCCGCACCATAGCCCTGGTCGGGCTGATGGGGGTGGGCAAATCGTCGGTGGGGCGGCGGCTGGCCAACCGGCTGAAACTGCCCTTCGCCGACGGCGACGTGGAGATCGAATCGGCGGCCGGGATGACGGTGTCCGAAATCTTCGCCGCCCTGGGCGAGGAGGAATTCCGCGCGGGCGAGGCGCGGGTGATCCGTCGCCTGCTGGAGGGGCCGCCCATTGTCCTGGCCACCGGCGGCGGGGCGATGATGAATGCGGAAACCCGCGCCCTGCTCAAGGAACGGGCCGACACGGTCTGGCTGAGGGCCGATCTGGCGGTGATCGCCGAACGGGTGGCGCGGCGCGACACCCGGCCGCTGTTGCGGGGCAAGGATCCGCTGGCGGTGCTGACGACCTTGGCCGAAGCCCGCTATCCGATCTATGGCGAGGCGGATGTGACCGTGGACGTGGGCCAGGGCTCGCACGGCCAGGCGGTGGACGCCATTCACAAGAACCTGCGCCGGCACTGGCGCCACAGACGGCGCGCGGAGACGAGGCGATGACGATCATTCCGGTCAGCGGCGGGGCCTTTGCGGCCTATGAGGTCGTGGTGGGGCGTGGGCTGCTGGCCCAGGCGGGCGCGCGCATCGCCCCCCTGGCCAGGGGACGGACCGTCATCATCACCGACGAGACCGTGGCGCGCATCCACGCGCCGGCCCTGACGGCGTCCCTGACGGCGGCGGGCGTGAAGAGCGAGATCGTGGCCGTTCCGGCGGGCGAGGCCTCCAAGTCCTTCGCCGAGCTGGAGCGGGTGCTGGACCGACTCCTGGAGATCGGGCTGGACCGCAAGGATGTGGTCGTCGCCCTGGGCGGCGGGGTCGTGGGCGATCTGGCCGGTCTGGCGGCGGCGCTCTACATGCGCGGCGTCGACTTCGTGCAGATCCCGACGACCCTGCTGGCCCAGGTGGACTCGTCGGTCGGCGGCAAGACGGCCATCGACACATCGCGCGGCAAGAACCTGGTCGGCGCCTTTCATCAGCCACGTCTGGTCCTGGCCGACATCGACGTGCTGGCGACCCTGCCGGCGCGGCAGGTGAAGTCCGGCTGGGCCGAGGTGCTGAAGCACGGCCTGATCTGCGACGCGGGCTTCTTCGACTGGCTGGCGGGCGAAGGGGCGGCGGGCGCCGAGGGCGATCCGGCGGCGCTGGAACGGGCCGTGATCCGCTCGGTCGAGATCAAGAGCGCCGTGGTCGGCGAGGACGAGAAGGAGGCCGGGCGGCGCGCCCTGCTGAACCTGGGCCACACCTTCGGCCATGCGGTCGAGACCGAGGTCGGCTTCGACGAAGACGCGCTGGCCCATGGCGAGGCGGTGGCCTTGGGGTGCTGCATGGCCTTCTGCTATTCGGCGCGCGAGGGCCTGTGTTCGGCCGAGGATGTGGCGCGGGTCGAGGCGGTGGTCGCGGCGGCGGGCCTGCCGACGCGTCTGGATCAGGCGGGCGTGTTCGGCGCCGACCGGCTGCTGGCCCTGATGGCCGGCGACAAGAAGGCCGAAGGCGGGGCCCTGACCCTTATCCTGGCGCGCGGGATCGGCCAGGCCTTCGTGGCCAAAGGCGTGGACGCGGCCAAGGTGCGCGCCTTCCTGATCGAGGAAGGCGCGTCGGCGTGATGCGGATCGTCCCGGTCCCGCTAGAGGATCGGTTCGTGCGGCTGGAGCCGTTCGAGGACGGTCGGAAAGACGAGGTTCGTGCGGCGCTGAACTGCGATCCCGAGGCATGGGCCGCCATGGTCGGCTCGGCCCAGGGCGAGCATTTCGGCGGCTGGTGGGACAGCGCCCTGACGGCCATGCGGTCCGGCACACGGATCGCCTATGCCGTGCGGCGACGCTCGGACGGGGCGGTGGTGGGCACGACCAGTCTGTACGAGATCAACCCGGCCTATCGTCGCTGCGAGATCGGCTCGACCTTCTATCGGCCTGAGGCGCGGGGCGGGGCGATCAATCCGGCCTGCAAACGGCTGTTGCTGGGCCATGCGTTCGATGCAGGCGCCGTGCGGGTCGAGATCATCACCGACGCCCTCAACGCCCGAAGCCGGGCGGCGATCCTGAAACTGGGCGCCAGGGCCGAGGGGGTGCTGAGAAAGCACAAGATCACCTGGACCGGCCGGGCGCGGGATACGGCCATGTTCGCCGTGATCGACGACGACTGGCCCGAGGTGCGGGGCGGGCTGGATCGAAGGCTGGCGGCGTTCGGCTAGGCAACTGCGAACGTTGTTCGTCTCTTGTCGAGCAGAAGTTTCAGCTGGCAGGCCGCGGCCACTCCAAATCCTTCGTGTTGAATTCGATCGCTTGGTCCCCAGCCTCGTATAACGTCATTTGGATCCGCGTAACGTCTGCAGTTTTCACGCCGGTGAGGAAACGGCTGGCGTTGGAGATGAACACGATATTGCTGGAGCCATCAGCTGCATCCGTTGAACTGAACGACTGAAGTGTTCCGTCACCAAAGCGGACCTTTACTGTACAGTTGTCGTAGGATCGGCAGATGATCTGACCGTCACCGTTTAGTTGGACGAAAGCGTCCAGCCCGTAACGCGGCGATTGGCGTATGCAGAGCTCCGCTTTTACGTCGCTATAGGGCGGGTTCAACCTCACATCGTTCGACGAGGTTACGCAGGCGAAAAACGTCTTCTTGTCCGTCATTGGATCGACGCTATCGCGATAGCTCCAAGCCGTTGTCGGCACAGCCGGTTGGTTCGCCACTTCTGCCGCGATCCGCTGTTGTGTCGTTGTCTCTGGAGAGCTGTTGCTGGAGGTTGACGACCCATTTCCAGAACAAGTCGCGATCACGATCAAAAGCCCGAATAACGCCAACAGAGTTACGGCAACATTCACGCACCCATTCTTGGGCTTGATCGTGCTCTCCACAAGTTGCGGCGATGGTGAGGCTCCACTCGCTCTAGATTCTTCGAGTCGTGCGAGTCGTTCGCGTAGCTCGCGGATTTCGGCATCCTTGTCGTTGGACATGAAGAACTCCCCCCTGGTTGCTTGTATCCTCAATCCTGGCGAGCGGGAGTCAATAGGTTCGATCAGTGCATTGGCTAAGCGGCGCGCCTTGAATGATGGCGCGGTAAAGCCGAGTTGTTCAGTTCAAAGTCTGGGGGAGGGCTGAAGCAACTCTTTGCGACAAGCTAATCCACCGCCCGGCATTGCGTCGGCTGGCGGCCCTGGACGGACCAGGTGGCGAGGACGCCCTTGCCGCGCAGATCGACGTTGGAGGCGCGGTACCAGATGCCGTCGGCGGCGCGTTCCTGGTACAGGTCGATGGCCTCGCCGGACGAGTTGCGGATGGTCGCCATCTGGCGCGGATTGTCGAAATCGACCGACAGGCGTTCGCCGTTGTCGCACAGATAGACGGTGTGGACGACGCGGTTCAGGGTGCGGTCCTGGACCTCGGCGCCGGTGCGCTGGCGGGCGGTCTGGGCCTCGATGGCGCGTTCCTTGACTTCGTCGCCGGTGCTGGGGGCCTTGTCGGGATCGGGGCCGCAGGCGGCCAGAAGCGCCAGGGCGGCGACAAGGGCGGGGGCGGCCAGGCCGCGGTGGACGAGGGACGACGGCGGAACCGGCTTGAACAAGACGCTTATCCTCACAACGGCGCCGCTTGGCGCGCCGGTCTAACGTGCGCCGCTCGCGGCCGTTCCCCTCCGTTGACGGAAGAAGGATTTGAGCAGGCCGGACGACTCGTCAGCTAGAAGACCCCAGTCCGTCGTCGGGCGCCAGTGGCATGTGGGCTGTTCGAACAGGCGGGGGCCGTGGAGCACGGCGCCGCCCTTGGGATCGTCGGCGGCCCAGACGACGCGGCCGATCCGGGCGTGGCTGATGGCGCCGGCGCACATGGCGCAGGGCTCCAGCGTCACATAGAGGGTCAGGCCGGTCAGTCGGTAGTTGTCCAGCGCCGTCGCCGCGCGCCGCATGGCGACGATCTCGGCGTGTGCCGTGGGGTCGTGCGCCGCAATCGGACCGTTGGCGCCGGTCGAAATTACCTCACCTGAGGCAGGATCGACAAGAATTGCGCCCACAGGCACCTCTCCTGCGTCCGCCGCCGCTTGCGCTTGGTCCAGCGCCATGCGCATGAACCGCTCATCATGGTCCGCCATACAGACGACAACGACAAGAAGCCCCGCGCCCGTCAAGACGAACGGTCGCCCCGGCCCTTTAAATCCTCCGGTCCTCGCAAGAGCGGCGACGGGAAGACCTCCTTCGGCGACAAGCCGCGCAGCCCTCGCGAAGACGGCCCCAAGCGGTTCGGCGACAAGCCGGACCGGGGAGATCGGCCGCGCGCCGGCAAGGACGGCAAGCCGTCGTCCAATGCGGGCAAGAGCGACACGCCCCTGCGCGCCGAGCGAATCGCCAAGACCATGGCCCGCGCCGGCATCGCCTCGCGCCGCGAGGTCGAGCGGCTGATCGGTCTGGGCAAGGTGGCGGTCAACGGCCGCATCCTGGACACGCCCGCGACCCTGGTGACGCGCGACGACGTGATCACCGTGGACGGCAAGCCCATAGGCTCGACCCAGGCGACACGGGTCTGGCGCTATCACAAGCCGGCCGGTCTGCTGACCAGCCACAGCGATCCGACCGGACGGCCGACGGTGTTCGACGCCCTGCCGGCCGGTCTGCCGCGCGTGATCTCGGTCGGGCGGCTCGACCTGGCGACCGAGGGCCTGCTGCTGCTGACCAACGACGGCGAACTGAGCCGGGCGCTGGAACTGCCGGTGACCTCGCTGGTGCGTCAGTACCGGGCGCGGGCGCGGGGCAAGATCACCCAGGAACAGTTGGACAAGCTGAAGGACGGCGTGGTCGTGGACGGCGTCTCCTACGGCCCCATCGAGGCGACGCTGGACAAGGCCAAGGAGTCCAAGTCCGAGGATGGTCGCGCCCCGGCCAACCTGTGGATCTCGGTCTCGATCACCGAGGGCAAGAACCGCGAAGTCCGCAAGGTGCTGGAGTCGGTCGGCCTGACGGTCAACCGCCTGATCCGCCTCGCCTATGGTCCGTTCCGTCTGGACGTCCTGCCCATCGGCTCGGTCGAAGAGGTCGGGCCGCGGGTGATCCGCGAACTGCTGGCGGAGTACATCCGGCCCGAGAACCTGCCGACCGGCAATACGGTCGAGACGCCCGCGCCCATCCCCGGCCGCCGGGTGTCGACGCCCATCGTCAAGGGACGCTCGGGTTCGGCCATGTCGGACCCGTCGCGCAAGCCCAGCCGCGTCCGCGCCGCCGAAACGGCCCAGGCCGACGCGGTCGAGCGCCGCGAGCGTCCGCCGAAGAAGGAAGGCTGGGCCAAGGCCGCGCCCAAGACCGGCCATCCGAAGAAGAGCTTCAAACCGCGCGAGGGCGCGCCGACCGACGGCGAACGCCCGGCCCGCACCTACAAGCCGCGCGAGGACGGCGACCGTCCCGCCCGCGCCTACACCCCGCGCGAGGGGGCTCCGGCCCGCAGCAGCGACGGGCCCAACCGCGAGTACAAGCCACGCACGGCGGGCGCTGACGCCGGCAAGCGGGAGTTCAAGCCGCGCGGCTTCGGCGCAGCCTCGCCCAGCGGACGCGAAACCCGGCCGCCACGGACCGGCGGCGGCAAGCCGGCTGGCCCGTCGGGCACCAGCGGCCGCGCGCCGGGGGGCAAGCCCCGCACGCCGCGCTAAGAGGCGAATGGAGACCTGACGATGGATGCACGCCTGTCCGGCCGGTGCCTGTGCGGCGCGGTAACCTTCACAGCAACGCCCAACGGCGGCATGCACGCCTGCCATTGCGGCACGTGCCGGCGCATTTCGGGCGGCATCCTGTTCAGCGTCGATTGCGGCGACAGCGTCGAGGTCCAGGGCGATGTGGCGACCTACGCCTCGTCCGACTGGGCGACGCGGCAGTTCTGCCCGGCCTGCGGGACCGGCCTGTTCTGGCGCGCCAACGACGGCGGGATCACCATGGTCTCGGCCCAGGCGTTCGACGATCCGACGGCCTTTGCGCTGGAGGACGAGTTCTGCATTGAAAGCAAGCCGGACGGCTACGCGCTGGCGGGCGACCGGCCGCGCCTGACGACCGAACAGCTGTGGGCGCAGTTCGCGCCGCCGCAGGACTGACGCCGTGCGGATCGTTGCGGGAAGCCTGAAGGGTCGGGCCATCGTCGCGCCGGAGGGGCAGGGCACGCGCCCGACCTCTGACCGGGCGCGGCAGGCCGTGTTCAACGTCCTGGAACACGCGGCGTGGGCCGAGAGCCTGAACGGCGCGCGGGTCATCGACCTGTACGCCGGATCGGGCGCCCTGGGGTTCGAGGCGATCAGTCGGGGCGCGGGCTTCTGCCTGTTCGTCGAGACCGACGACGGGGCGCGGGGCGCGATCCGCGAGAACGCCGACGCCTATGGGGTGATGGGGCGCACGCGGGTGCACCGGCGCAGCGCGACGGACCTGGGCGTGCGGCCCGGATCGGACGGCGAGGCCTTCGACATCGCCTTCCTGGATCCGCCCTATGGCAAGGGGCTGGGGGAGCAGACCCTGGCGCGGCTGCTGGAGGGGAACTGGCTGAAGCCCGGCGCCCTGGTGGTGTTCGAGCGCGGGTCGGACGAGCCGGACATCGACACGCCCGGGTATCAGCGGCTGGACGCGCGGGATTATGGCGCGGCGCGAGTGCTGTTCCTGCGGGTGGCCTAACCCGGACCTAGGGGGCGTCCATTTCCAGCGCCTCCAGCGCCGCCCGATGGGCCGCCATCCGACGGCGGCAGCGGCGGGCGTGACGCAGGTAGTAGCCGATGCAGATGACCAGGAAGCCGAACATCCCGGCGATGACGGCCCCGGCGGGGCCCCGCGCGGGATCGACCGTCGTCAGGACGACCCCCAGGAAGATCATGGCCGCCACGCTGATGGCGACGCCGGACAGGGCCCAGCGATAGCCGGTGCGGGCCTGGCCCAGGGCGAAGCGAAGCCCGGCCTGGGGCGTCTCGGTCAACAGGCCGGGATGGTCGCGTCGCGCCCAGACGGTCAGGCCCAGGGCCGCGAGGACGAAGACCAGGCCGGCCGCGAGCGGGGCCAGGGGAAGGCCGCGATACGCGCCCCAGCCCACGACCCCCAGCACGACGGCCCCGCCGCCCATCTCCAGCCAGAAGTTGAGCCGCGCCAGCCGGTCGCGGCGGCGCAGCGACCGGATGAAGCCGGCGTCCAGCCGGGGTTCGGGATCGGGGGTCTCGGTCCAGGCCTGGGTCAGGTCGGTCCAGTCGTCATCGGGGCGGGTCATGGGCGGACCTCTTGGGACGGTGTGGGGTTCAGCGCCTCCCGCAACGCCGCCCTGGCGCGGGTCAGGCGGATGGAGACGGCGTTGGGGTTCATCCCCAGCATGTCGGCGATCTCGGCCGGGGCGAAGCCTTCCAGGGTCAGAAGCGCCGGCTGGCGCAGCGACAGGGGCAGGGCGCGCACCGCCTGGCCCAGCCGGTCGTGCAGATCCCGCGTCTCGGCCGCCTCGTGCGGGGTGGGGGCGTCCGAGGGGGCGGCCTCGTCCAGGGGCTGGCGACGCGGCTCGGCCGCCTCGCGCGCCACATGGGTGACGGCGCGGTTGTGGGCCACCCGGGCGATGAAATGGCGCAAGGGCGCCTCGCCCCGGTGCTTGGGCAGGGCGCGCCAGACGGCCAGCAATATGTCCTGCTCGAGCTCGCGCCGCCGCTCGCGATCCGCCTCATAGGCCGAGGCGATGCGGCGCAGCATGCCGCCGTGCTCGGCCAGCAGGGCCTCGAAGGTCTGGTCGCGTCCCAAGCGCGGCGGTCTCCGTGAAAGAATCGTCGGTCGGGATGAAAGACTCAGCAACCGGCCGAGACTTTCAGGTCAGGCGTCGAAAAACAAAGGAGTTCGCCATGACGATCGAGACAGGGACGGTGGAGACGCCGAAAAAGGGCGTGCTGACGCGCGGCAAAGGGTTCCTGAAGGTGCTGGCCCTGCTGCTGCTGGTCGGGGCGATCTGCGCCTGGATCGGTCTGGGGGTCGGCCTCTATCTGGACGTGGATCGCGGCGCGCGCATCACCCTGGTCCTCGTCGCGGCGGTGACGACCGAGGCCCTGTTCTGGACCACGGCGGCCCTGCTGGGGGTGTCGGTGGTCGAGGCGCGCAAGCGCATCTGGCGCAGGATCACGGGACGGGGCCGCGACTGATCGGCGAAGCTGACGGCGGGGGCGACCGCTTCGGGCGCCGGCCGCGCGCCCGGCCCCCTCCACCACCGCGCGAAGAGGCGCGGCGGTCCCCCTCCCCCAAGGGGGGAGGAATGCGAACGGTGATGACGACCGAAATCCTCCCCCCTTGGGGGAGGTGGATCGCCGGCGAAGCCGGCGAGACGGAGGGGGCCCGTCTAGCCCTGAGCCGCAACCCGATCCCGTCCAGCACCCCGGCCATGTCCGCCAGCACATCCCGCGCCGGTATCCGCAGCACGGCGACGCCCCTCTGGTTCAGCCAGTCGGTGCGGCGGGCGTCATGCCGCGCCTGATCGGGGGCGTCATGGCTGGACCCGTCGATCTCGACCGCCAGCCGGGCCGCGTCGCAGTAGAAGTCGAGGATATAGGGCCCGATCGGATGCTGACGCCGGAACCGCGCGCCGCACAGCCCGCGTTTGCGCAACGCCTGCCACAGCAGGACTTCGGGCAGGGTCAGGCTGCGGCGGAGTTCACGGGCGTGATCCAGGGTTTTGCGCGGTGCATCCATGACGGGAATGTGCGTCGAGACCCGGTGCGCGGCAAGCCCCCTCCACCACCGCGCGAAGAGCGCGGCGGTCCCCCTCCCCCAAGGGGGAGGAATGCGAACGGTGATGACGACCGAAATCCTCCCCCCTTGGGGGAGGTGGATCGCCGGCGAAGCCGGCGAGACGGAGGGGGCGCGGTCAGTCGCGCGTGCGGCGCAGTCTCCCGGCCAGCTGTTCCGCCGCAGCCGTAACCTCGGCCCAGGTGATCTCGAACCCGGCGTCGTCGCCGAAATAGGGATCGGTCACGGCCTGGCCCTCGCGGCCGGGCACGTGGTCGAGCAGCAGGCTGAGTTCGGCGACAGTGTCGGCGGGCTGGATCCGGCGCAGATCAGCCAGGTTGTCGTGGTCCAGGGCGATGACGTGGGTGAAGCGGCGGAAGTCGGCCGGCCTCACCTGCCGGCCCTGATAGCCGGAAATATCGATCCCATGTTTGCGCGCCACGGCCTGGGCGCGCGGATCGGGCGGATGGCCGACATGCCAGTTCCCCGTGCCGGCGGACTCGACGATCAGGTCGAGGCGGAGGCGTTCAGCCTCGGCGCGGAGAGCGGCCTCGGCGAGGGGAGAGCGACAGATGTTGCCGAGGCAGACGAAGAGGATGGAGGGCATGGGGCGTTAATGCTCCGAGCCTGTGAACTCCAGTGGGAGCTCTAAGGTGCTCCCTTTCTTAGGAAGAACTTGATCAACCATGTGCAAAAATCTCTTCCATCCATATCCATTTGCAATGGCGAGTCTTTGAAACATCAATATTGAATGCATATGAGTGGCAAGCATAGGGTCGCCTATGTCTTGCGATAGCCACTGATGAAGACGATTTGGTCGATATCCTTTATCGTTTCGTGGAGTTTTTCGAATTAGTTCTTCCGTTATTCCAGGGCCGAGTCGATCATATATGAGATTGGTCGTGTAATTGGCGACCACAGAATACCTATTCTTGGTCATACCGGGCCATGTCCAACCTTTCAGCTTGTAAATGTTTTCATAGAATTCGTCGGGAAATTTCTTTGCCCACACGGCAAGCTCGCGTTGAATGACAAGTTCAAGGTATGACTGAAGTGCATTCTGAGGGCGGACGCTTTGATACCCTGTTGCTTCGTCAACTAGCGCAACAATGCCCGTTTCTGCCAAAGCGCGCATAAGCACTTCGGCTTTCATTGCTTTTTCGAGTTGCTGTGGTTGGAGTGCTCCTGCCTCTCGAGCCTTGAGCCATACGTTGCAGACAGCTGTAAGGATGGATGCGTCGTAGCCTCGCACCATGCGGGAGCCATCAAGATAGTCGATCGGCTTTAGAGGCCCCTCTCGCATCTCCGCCGAGATGAAGGGTTCCAGCTGTCGCGGCGCGACGAATATTGGCAGGGAAGGGGCGTCGTCGGGCGCCGAATATTTAAGCCGTTTTGAGGCCCCGCTTCGGTCGCCCAAAACTGCGTTGGTTATGCCGCTCTCACTGAGCACGCGCTGAACGCCATCTGGTCCCATTACGACTGCGCATGGGATCATTGCACCTGCAATGCTCAGCTTGCTCTTGAAGCTCTCCAAGACGCGGGGGCTGTTGTCATCAGTTGCTCGCGCTGCTTGGGCCCAGCGCTTTTGAGCGCCAGCGCGCGCGATTTCAGATCGCTTTTCGGGGCTTAGTTTGGCAGCCCGCGCGCGACCTCCCTTAGAGGCACCATCTTCTTCAACGCTCATGGCAAGCATTCCTTCAATGATGCTTGCTTCTACCGCATCGTTTCGATCTCAGCAAGCAATTTTATAAAAATGCTTGCCGCTCTTTAAGGGGAATTCACGCCCAAGGCGTGAGGACGCTTGCTCCCCAATTCCGTCATCCTCGCCCTTGTGGCGAGGATCCATACGCCCGGTGTGTCGGCAGCGTGCGACGGCGTTGAGACCGGGAGTATGGATCCTCGGGACAAGCCCGAGGATGACGGGGTGGGGACGTAGTCAACCCATGATTGCTGGCGCATATGACGATGCGGAGGAAGCTATGATCAAGAATCGTTTTGTTTTGAGCGCGCTTTGCGTGCTGATGGGGTTGAGCGCCGGTCAGGCGACAAGCCAGAGTATTTTTGGCCCAAAGGGGAAGTTTTCGTCCTTCCTCAGCCGTTTGGAGTGGGAACCTAGCTGTAGGAAGCCAGATATCCCGCAATCGTGGTCATCAGACTGGGAACGCGAGCAGTTTCCTGCGGAAGTTCGGCGCTGGGCGCAGTGCGTGGACAGCGAAGCTGAGAGCGACGCTTTGTATGCGGCGGATGTGATCTCGGAAGGGAGACGTAAGGCTGTGAGCGAATTCCGTAGGGAGTTGGAGTTGGCGAGGTAGCCACAAGACCTGCTGCTCCCCATCACCCGTCATCTTCGCCCTTGTGGCGAGGATCCATACGCCCGGTGTGTCCGCAGGCAGGTGCGACCGCGTTGAGACCGGGCGTATGGATCCTCGGGACAAGCCCGAGGATGACGGGGTGGGGTGGGTGCGAACGCTTTAGGACGGGGTGTGGCGTGGGGGCGAACGCCCGAGGATGGTGTGCGGCGGCGTGGGGCGCGCTCACTACTCACCAGTCACCAGTCACCACTCACGCTTCACCGCCGCCCGAACAGCTTCTCCAGATCGTGCAGCTTCAGCTCCACATAGGTCGGCCTACCGTGGTTGCACTGGCCCGAATGCGGGGTGGCTTCCATCTGGCGGAGCAGGGCGTTCATTTCCGGGGCGGTGAGGATGCGGCCGGAGCGGACGCTGCCGTGGCAGGCCATGGTGCCGCAGACCTCGGCCATCCGCTCCTTCAGCGACAGGGCGGCGCCGTGTTCCGCCAGGTCGTCGGCGATGTCGCGGATCAGGCCCTGGACGTCCGTGTCGCCCAGCATGGCCGGGGTCTCGCGCACCAGGACGGCGCCGGCGCCGAAGGCCTCGACGATCAGCCCCATCTCGGCCAGTTCCTCGGCGCGGGAGGCGACGCGTTCGGCCTCGGCCGGGTCCAGATCGACCACCTCAGGCGTCAGCAGGGCCTGGCGGGTCACGGACCCCTCGGCCATCTGGGCCTTCATCCGCTCATAGACCAGCCGCTCGTGGGCGGCGTGCTGATCGACGATGACCAGGCCGTCGCGGGTCTGGGCCACGATATAGTTGGCGTGCAGTTGGCCCCGGGCGGCGCCCAGGGGGTAGTCGAGGGGGTCTAGGGGAGTGGCGAGTGGCGAGTGGCGAGTGGCGAGGTCGCCGTCTTGGGCGGGGTGCTGAGGCCAGGCGGGGGCGTCCCAGCGGGGTTCGACGCGGGCGCTGCGTTCGTTGAGGCCGGGCAGGACCTGGGCGGCGGCGGCGGGCTGGGACCAGCCGGTCCAGCCGCTGAAGCCCTGGGCCGAGGGGGCGCTGGGGCTGTAGGCCGGTCCGGTGGAGACGCCGGTGTGGGGTTGGAACCCCGCCATGGCGTCGGCGGCGACGGTGGTGGAGGCGCGGTGGCCGGCGGCGTGCAGCGCGTGGCGCAGGGCGCCGACGATCAGGCCGCGCACCAGGGCCGGGTCGCGGAACCGGACCTCGGCCTTGGCGGGGTGGACGTTGACGTCCACGTACAGCGGGTCGATGTCCAGGAACAGGACGGCGGCCGGGTGCCGGTCCCGCGCCAAAAAGTCGGCATAGGCGCCGCGCAGGGCCCCTTGCAGCAGCCGGTCCTTCACCGGGCGGCCGTTGACGAACAGATACTGATGCGCCGCATTGCCGCGCGAATAGGTGGGCAGGCCGGCGTAGCCCGACAGGCGCACCCCGTCCCGCTCCTGATCGATCAGCAGGGCGTTGGCCTCGAAGTCGCGACCCAGCAGGGCCGACAGCCGCTTCAGCCGGCCTTCGTCGCCGGGGTGTTCGGCGGGCAGGCGCAGGGCGACCTTGCCGTCCAGCGACAGGGTGAAGGCGACGGCCTCGTGCGCCATGGCCTGGCGCTTGATCTCTTCCGAAATGGCCATGGCCTCGGCCCGTTCGGACTTCATGAACTTGAGCCGGGCGGGGGTGGCGTAGAAGAGGTCGCGCACCTCGACCCGCGCCCCGTGCGGGCCGGGGAAGGGGGCGGGGGCCAGGGGGCGGGTCGCGCCGCCCTCGACCTGGATGACCCAGGCCTCGGCCTCGTCACGCGACCGGGTGGTGATCGACAGGCGAGCGACCGAGCCGATGGAGGGCAGGGCCTCGCCCCGGAAGCCCAGGGTGTGGATGCGCAGCAGGTCCACGTCGCCGGCGTCGTCGGGCTCGAGCTTCGACGTGGCGTGGCGTTCGACGGCCAGGGGCAGTTCGGCCTTGGGAATGCCCTTGCCGTCGTCGGCGATCAGGATGCGCGACAGGCCGCCGCCGTCGGCCTGGATCTCGATATTGCGGCCTCCGGCGTCCAGGGCGTTCTCGACCAGTTCCTTGATGGCGCTGGCCGGCCGCTCGACCACCTCGCCGGCGGCGATGCGGTTGACGGTTTCGGGGGAGAGGCGGCGGATGGGCATGTTCACCCAAGATAGGGCGGCGAAGGGATTCGCGCCACGACGGCGTGTGGGCGCGCGGCCCCGTCAGGCGTCAGCGTGCTGGGGGGCGGCCGAGAGAACGGCCTGGAGGGCGGCGATCTCGATGGGCTTGCGCAGAACGCCGTCGGCGCCGGCCGCCATATAGCGGGCCACGTCCTCGTCGAACACATTGGCGGTCAGCATCTGGATCGCCGTGCGGGGGCGGCCGGTGGCGGCCTCCTCGGCGCGGATCGCCGTCAGGGCCTCGACCCCGTCCATGACCGGCATCATCACGTCCATCAGGACCAGATCGAAGGGCGTCGCGCGCAGGGCCTCGACCGCCTCGCGCCCGTTCTCGACCAGCACCAGGTCCAGGCCGAAGGACTGGAACAGCAGGGCCAGCAGCTTGCGGTTCGCCGCATGATCCTCGGCGGCCAGGACGCGGCGCGCGCGCGGGACGGCGACCGAGGCGTGGGGCTGGACGGCGGCGGTCGAAAGCGTCGCCCGCTCCGCCGTGAAGCGGAACCAGAAGACCGCGCCCTGGGGCTGGGCCGGCCGCACGCCGAGGGCGCCGCCCAGGGCCTGGACGCTGGCGCGACACAGGGCCAGACCCAGGCCGGCGCCGCCCGCCGCGCGGCCGGCGTCCAGTTGTTCGAACGGCAGGAAGATGCGTTCGCGCTGATCCTCGGGCACGCCGGGGCCCTGGTCGTGAACCTCGAAATCCAGGTCGATGCGGCCGTCGGCGGCGGGCAGGGCGCGGATCCGGATGCAGATGGTCCCGGCCGGCGTCAGCTTCAGCGCATTGGACAGATAGTTGATCAGGACCTGCTCGACCCGACCCTCGTCCGTCATCACGACGAAATGCTCGCGCGCGCCCTGAAGCTCGATCTTCAGGCTCAGGCCCAGTTCGTCCACGCGGGATCGCCAGACGCGCGCGATGGCGTCCAGCCGCTCGCCCAGATCGACCGGGGCGAGGCGCAGATCGATCTCGCCGGACTCGATCTTGGAGATGTCCAGGGCGCCGTTCAGCAGGCGCAACAGCATCCCCCCGGCCTCGGCCATGTCGTCGATCACGGCGGCCTCGGCCTTGGGGCGACGACGGCCGCGCAACACCTCGGTCAGGCCCAGGATGACGTTCAGGGGGGTGCGGACCTCGTGGCTGATCATGGCCAGGAAGCGGGACTTGGCCCTGTTGGCCCGTTCGGCGGCGGCGCGGTCGGTCTCGGCCTGGGCCAGGGCGGTCTGAAGCTCGCGCGAGCGTTCGGTCAGGGCCACCATCAGTTCGACCGTCTGGCGATCGCTGCGCCATTGGCGCCAGGAGGCGGCGATGACGCCCAGGACGAACACGCCGACGGCGACCTTGATCCCCGTGGTCGCCTGGGGCTGGTTGGAGGCGAGGATCATGGCCGCGATGGACGGCGGGACGACGGCGGCGGCGAAACTGCGCCGGCTGATGTGCACCTGAAGGGCGCCGACCATCAGATTGCCGGCCAGCAACAGGCGCAGATAGTCAAGATAATGGGGCTGGGAATGCCAGACCGCGAGGATGAACAGGGCGTTGTGCGTGGCGAGGCCGAGGGTGACGGCCTCGGTGCTGAGCCTGAAACGTCGCTCGGCCCCCGGGGCGCGGGGGCGGGCGCGAGCGGTCTGGACGACGTTCCAGAGCACCAGGTAGAGGCCGAACTGGAAGACCGCGAAATTGGTCGCCCAACCCCAGCCGATCACCCACCAGCCCACGATCACGATCGCGGCGATAGTGACCAGCCGCACCGGGAACATGTCCCGGTAACGGTCGGCATAGGCTTTTAGGTAATCTGTACTGTCGGCCACTACGCCAAGTCCCCGCTTCAAGCGTGGCCTTACGCGAGGGAGCTTAACGAGGCCTCAATCGTGCTTGATTGATCGGCATAACGCCATACGTTATGCTGCCGCCATGATCCGCAGTTTCCGTGACCGCGAGACGGAGCGCTTCTGGAACGGCGTCGCCATACGGCGACTGCCGCCGGATATCCGACGCGCGGCGCAGCGGAAGCTGGAGCTGATCGATGCGGCCTCGCGGCTGGACGACCTGAGATCGCCGCCGGGAAACCGGCTGGAGGCCTTGTCAGGCGACCGGAAGGGACAGCATTCGATCCGGATCAATCAGCAGTGGCGGATCTGTTTCCGCTGGACAGACGGAGGCGCCGAAGATGTCGAAATCTGCGACTACCACTGAGGAACTGATGGAACCGGTGACGCCGGGTGAAATCCTGCTGGAGGAATTCATCCTTCCTGCGGGCCTGAGCCAGACTGCGCTGGCCAAGGCTATCGGGGTGCCGCCGCGCCGGATCAACGAGATCGTCCTGGGCAAGCGCGCGATCACGGCCGACACCGACCTGCGCCTGGCCCGCTACTGGGGCATGAGCGAGGGGTTCTTCCTGCGGCTGCAGAACAGCTATGATCTGCGGACGCAGCGGGTGAAGATGGGCGATGTGCTAGCGATGATCAGGCCGAGGGCGGCGTGACTGTGCTTAATGCGATTGGAGCGATTGCGGCGACAGCGCTGGCAAGCGGATCTGTGGCCGCGTTGGTCACACACTTTCTAACTAACGACCGCGAAAGAAGAAGCCTGCTTCGACAGAAGGCGGAAGATCTCTACGTTTCTGTTGAAGCGCTCGAGACCTCGTGGAGCATTGAGGTGGTTTCGCTAAAATCTGTCGTCGATGGTGTAATTAATTACAACCAATATCTCGACCTTATAATTGAGCGCGGAAAGAAGGACGATGGAAATTTAAATCGTCGCGTCGATATGCTGACGGAAATTTACTTTCCTTCAGCCGTATCCGATCTAAACGCGGTGCGTGATGCGCTATCTAAATACAATAGATTGGTTTCTGTTCATAAAGAAGCATATCGGGCTGGCCAAGCTGACGGGTTTTCCTGGCACCAAGATTTTGCCCCCAACGTTGGCGCTGTTTCAGCGGCTTTCGCTAATTACAAGCGGGTCGTCGTGCGATGCGCGCAATCAAGCTTCACGCCGCTGCGGGTGCGGACGTAAAATTACCCCACCTTCACCCGCGTCGCCGCCTCGGGCAGGTCTTCGCCGAAGGCGCGTTGGTAGAACTCGGCGATGGTGGGGCGTTCCAGTTCGTCGCACTTGTTCAGGAAGGTCAGGCGGAAGCTGAGCGCCAGGTCGCCGCCGAAGATGATGGCGTTCTGGGCCCAGGTGATGACGGTGCGGGGCGACATGACGGTGGAGATGTCGCCGTTCATGAAGGCGTTGCGGGTCATGTCGGCGACGCGGACCATGGCGGCGATGCGGCGGCGGCCCTCGGCGTCCTTCCACTCGGGCACCTTGGCGGCGACGATCTCGGCCTCGACGTCGTGGTCGAGGTAGTTCAGCGTCGTGACGATGTTCCAGCGGTCCAGCTGGGCCTGATTGATCTGTTGCGCGCCGTGATACAGGCCCGTGGTGTCGCCCAGACCGATGGTGTTGGTCGTGGCGAACAGGCGGAAATGCTTGTTGGGGCGGATGACGCGGTTCTGGTCCAGCAGGGTCAGGCGGCCCTGGGCCTCGAGCACGCGCTGGATCACGAACATCACGTCGGGGCGGCCGGCGTCATATTCGTCGAACACCAGGGCGACGGGGCGTTGCAGCGCCCAGGGCAGGATGCCTTCGCGGAATTCGGTGATCTGCTTGCCGTCCTTCAGGACGATGGCGTCCTTGCCGATCAGGTCGATCCGGCTGACATGGCTGTCCAGGTTGACGCGCACCAGGGGCCAGTTCAGGCGGGCGGCGACCTGTTCGATATGGGTCGACTTGCCCGTGCCGTGATAGCCCTGGACCATGACGCGGCGGTCGAAGGCGAAGCCGGCGCAGATGGCGATCGTCGTCTGCGGATCAAAGCGATAGGCCTCGTCGATCTCGGGCACATGGCTGTCGCGCTCGGCGAAGGCGGGCACGGTCATGTCGCTGTCCACGCCGAAGGCCTCGCGCAGGGTCACGCGGCGGGCGGGTTCGAGCGTCAGCAGGGGGTCGGGAGTGGCGTCGAGCGGGGAGGTCATCCGCATCCCTTAGAATTCCAGCGCCGCGGGGTCCAGTGGGCGCTTTGACGAGGATGGGAGGACGCGGCTTTACAGCCGGGTTGCGGCTGATTAATAACTGACTGGTCAGTTATAAAGAGGCGTCATCTTGTCCGTCGGCGAGCCCAAATTCCGACGCCGCCCCGCCGATCGCCCGGCTGAAATCCTCGCCGCCGCCCTGGACGTGTTCGCCGAGCGCGGCTTCCAGGGCGCGCGGCTGGAGGAGGTGGCGCGGCGGGCCGGAGTGTCGAAGGGGGCGCTGTATCTGTATTTCGAGACCAAAGCCGATCTGTTCCGAGCTGTGGTGACCGACGCCATCTCGCCCAACATCGAGCGGGTCAAGGCCATGGCCTCGGCCGAGGTTCCGTTCGAACAGGCGGCGCGGCTGGGGATCGGCATGCTGGCGCGGACGGTGGTCACTGACCGGCGCATCAGCGGCGTGGTCAAGCTGGTCATCGCCGAAAGCCGCAACCATCCCGAACTGGCGACCATCTGGCATGAGACGGTGGTCGCGCCGGGGCTGTGGCTGATCGGCGGGCTGATCGCAGCGGCGCAGGCGCGCGGCGAGGTGCGGGCGGGCGATCCGCGATTGTTCGTCTTCGGCCTGATAGGGCCGATGCTGCTGGCGATGATCTGGCGCGAGACCTTCGAGCCGATCGGGGCCGGCACGATCGACCCGGTGGCGCTGGCCGACCAGCATCTGGATACGGTCTTGAGGGGAATGAAACCATGAAACGCCCGGGCATGAGCGTGCGGTTCGTGCTGGCGATCGGGGCGATCGCCGTCGTTGGAGCCCTCGTCTGGTGGTTGGTCCTGCGCGGCGACGGGTCGCGGACCCTGACCGGCTACATTGAGGGCGAGCGGGTCTATCTGGCGGCGCCGGTCTCGGGCGCCGTCTCTGCCCTGTATGTGCGGGAAGGCGAGCGGGTGGCGGCGGGCGGCCGCACCTTCCTGATCGACCCGCGGGTGCAGCAGGCCCAGGCCGACAGCGCGGCGGCGGCGGTCGGTGCGGCCGAGGCGCGGGCCGCCGACCTGAGAAAGGGCCAGCGCGTTGAGGAACTGTCGGTGTTCGACGCCGAACTGGCCGCCGCCCAGGCCAGCGAGCGGGCCGCCGAGGCGGACTTTGCGCGGATCGAGCCGCTGGTGCGGCAGGGCATCTATGCACCGGCGCGGCTGGATCAGGCGCGGGCGGCGCGCGACGCGGCCCGCGCCCAGACGGCGGCGGTCAGGCGACGGCGCGATGTGGCGGCGATGGGGGCGCGGCAGGATGCGATCTCGCAGGCGGAACAGCAGGCCTTGCAAGCGGGCGGCGGGCTGAGCGAGGCCGAGGCGCGGCTGGGCCAGTTGTCGCCGACGGCGCCTGTGGCGGCGCGGGTCGAGGAGATCTTCTTCCAGCCCGGTGAGTGGGCGGGGGCCAATACGCCGGTGATGGCCCTGCTGCCGGACAGCGAGGTCAGGCTGGTCTTCTTCGCGCCCGAGGCGGAGATGGCCCGCTATCGGCCCGGCGGGACGGTGCGGTTCAGCTGCGACGGCTGCGGGGGGGCGAGACGCGCCCGGATCAGCTGGGTCAGCCCGCGGCCCGAGTTCACCCCGCCGGTTCTATACAGCCGCGCCAGCCGGGACCGGCTGGTCTATCGGATCGAGGCGCGGCCGGAGCAGGCGGCGACGTTGAACCCGGGCTTGCCGGTGGATGTGACGCCGCTGGGGGCGGGGGAGTGACCGACGCCGCCGGACCGGTGATCGACGTGCACGGTCTGAACAAGTCGTTTGGCCCACTGCACGCGGTCAGGGATTTCGGCATCACGGTCGAACGCGGGCGCATCTGCGGCTTCCTCGGGCCCAATGGGGCGGGCAAGACGACGACGCTGCGGATGCTGTGCGGCCTGCTGACGCCGGACAGCGGCGAGGGCACGGTGCTGGGCTATGACGTCTTGCGCCAGTCGCAGGCGATCAAGCGGCGCGTCGGCTATATGACGCAGAAATTCTCTCTCTACGAAGACCTGTCGATCGAGGAGAACCTGACCTTCACGGCGCGGGTGCACGAGTTGGACCGGCGACGCGAGCGGGTGCAGACAGCCCTGGACCGGCTGGGGCTGACCGAACGGCGGGCGCAGCTGGCGGGTCATCTTTCGGGCGGCTGGAAGCAGCGGCTGGCGCTGGCGGCGGCGACGCTGCACGGGCCCGATCTGCTGCTTCTCGACGAGCCGACGGCGGGGGTCGACCCGCAGGCGCGGCGCACCTTCTGGGACGAGATCCACGCCCTGGCGGCCGAGGGCATGACGGTGCTGGTCTCGACCCACTACATGGATGAGGCCGAACGCTGCCACGAGATCGCCTATATCGCCGGCGGTCGGACCCTGGCGCGGGGTACGGCGGACGCGGTGATCGAGGCCTCGGGGCTGGTGACCTTTCAGGCCGAGGGGCCAGGGGCGGACCGGCTGGGGGCCGAGCTGCGCGCGAAGCCGGGCGTGGAGATGGCGGCGCCGTTCGGCACGGTTCTGCATGTGTCTGGGCGGGACCGCGCGGCGCTGGAGGCGGCGATCCGGCCGTTCCGCAAACCGCCGCTGACATGGCGCGAGACGCGGCCGACGTTGGAGGACGTGTTCATCCAGCTGATCCACGATATCGAGGTGGAGAAGGGGAGGCCGGCCTGAGATGCTGTCCCTGACCCGCACCTGGGCCGTGATGGCCAAGGAGTTCGTCCAGCTGACCCGCGACCGGCTGACCTATGCGATGATCCTGCTGCTGCCGATCATCCAACTGCTGCTGTTCGGCTACGCCATCAACGACGATCCGCGGAACCTGCCGACGGCGGTGCTGGTGCAGGACAATGGCGCCTTCTCGCGCTCGATCCTGACGGCGTTGCACAACAGCGGCTATTTCGACATCGCCGTGCAGGCGCGCAGCCAGCCGGAGCTGGACCGGGCGCTGGAGCGGGGCGAGGTGCAGTTCGCCGTGATCATCCCGGCCGACTTCACCCGACGGGTGGTGCGCGGCGATGCGGCGCAGATCCTGGTCGAGGCCGACGCGACCGATCCGTCTGCGACTTCCGGAGCGGTGGCGGCCCTGGCGAACCTGCCGGCGCAGGCGCTGACGCGCGACCTGACTGGACCGCTCGCCGCCCGGGCGTCGGGCGCCGCGCCCTTTGAGGTGATCGTGCACCGGCGCTACAATCCCGAGGCCATCACCGCCTACAATATCGTGCCCGGCCTGCTGGGCGTGATCCTGTCGATGACGCTGGTGATGATGACCTCGCTGGGCATGGCGCGGGAACGCGAGCGGGGCACGATGGAGACGCTGCTGTCGACGCCGGTGCGGCCGCTGGAGGTCATGGTCGGCAAGCTGACGCCCTATGTGCTGGTCGGCCTGGTCCAGGCGACGGTGATCCTGGTGCTGGCGCGGCTGTTGTTCAACGTGCCCATGAGCGGCGGCTGGATCGCCCTGGGGGCGGGGCTGATTCTGTTCATCGTCGGCTCGCTGGCCCTGGGCTTCCTGATCTCGACGGTGGCGAAGACCCAGCTGCAGGCGATGCAGATGAGCGTGTTCTACATGCTGCCGTCGATCCTGCTGTCGGGCTTCATGTTCCCGTTCCGGGGCATGCCCGACTGGGCCCAGGCGCTCGGCACGGCGATCCCCGTCACCCATTTTCTGCGGGTGGTGAGGGGATCGCTGCTCAAGGGCGTCGGGCTGGAGAACGCCGGGCCGAGCCTGTTCGCACTCGGGCTGTTCGTGCTGACCGTCGGAGCGCTGGCGATGCTGCGCTACCGGACCACGCTGGATTAGACGGCGGCCAGTTTCACATCGACGTTGCCGCGCGTGGCGTTGGAATAGGGACAGACTTGGTGGGCCTTCTCGATCAGGTCGTCGATGACCGCCTGGTCCAGGCCGTGGTCGGTGACGGTCAGGTCGACGTCGAGGTTGAAGCCCTCGCCGCGCGTATTCTTGCCGAAGCCGATACCGGCGGTGATCTTGGTGTCCGGGCCGACCGGGGTTCCGGCCTTGCCGCTGACCAGACGCAGGGCGCCGAGGTAGCAGGCGGCGTAGCCGGTGGCGAACAGCTGTTCGGGATTGGTGCCGTCGCCGCCCTTGCCGCCCATTTCCTTGGGCGTGGACAGTTTGACGTCGATCTTGCCGTCGTCGGTGGCCGAGCGGCCGTCCTCGCGGCCGCCGCCGGAGGCGGTGGCCTGGGCGCGATAGAGAACTTCCATGATGGGCTCCTGGGGTTGCGAAGGCTTCAGATGGGGGCTTAACGGGAGACGGTAAGGGGGCGTTGCATCCGCGCCCTAGCCTTTGGGGGGCGACGCGGTCTAAAGCACCCTTTCGGGGCGCGTCGTCGGAGTACGCAGTGAAGATTGCCGAACGCTGGTTCGTATGGGCGGGCATGGTTCTGCTGGGCGGCATCGCCCTGGCGGGGTTGGTCGTCGCCGTCTATGCGGCATGGCTGTTTCACGACCTGCCGGACGCGTCCGAGCTGGCCGATTATCGGCCGCCGACGGCGACGCGGGTCTATGCCGGCGACGGCACCCTGATCGGCGAATTCTCGGACGAGCGCCGAATCTATGTGTCCTATGACCAGATTCCCCTGACCGTGGTGCAGGCCTTCCTGGCCGCGGAAGACCGCAACTTCTTCCAGCACGGCGGGATCGACGTGGGCGGCATCGGCCGGGCCTCGATCAAGAACATCTTCAACCTGGTGCAGGGGCGCCGGCTGGAGGGCGGATCGACCATCACCCAGCAGGTGGCCAAGAACGTCCTGCTGACCAACGAATCGAGCCTGAACCGCAAGCTGAAGGAAGCCATCCTGGCCAATCGCCTGGAGGCGACCCTGTCCAAGGAGCAGATCCTCAACCTGTATCTGAACGAGATCTTCCTGGGCTATCGCTCGTTCGGCATCGCCTCGGCGGCCTACAACTATTTCGGCAAGTCGCTGGCGCAGCTGACGCCGGACGAGGCGGCCTTCCTGGCCTCCCTGCCCAAGGGGCCGAACAATTATCACCCCAAACGCCACCCCGGCGCGGCCAAGGGCCGGCGGGACTGGGTGCTGGGCGAGATGGAGCAGAGCGGCTGGCTGACCGAGGCCCAGCTGGTCGAGGCGCGCGCCCGGCCGCTGACCACCCGCGATGCGCCGCAGCGGTCGGAATACAAGGACGCGGACTTCTTCGTGGAAGAGGCGCGGCGCCAGGCGGCGGCCAACCCGGATTTTGGGGCGCAGTTGCGCGCCGGCGGCTTCTATATGCGCACCACCCTGGATCCGACGTTGCAGACGGCGGCGCGCCAGGCCCTGATGCAGGGCCTGGAGAATTATGACCGGCGCCACGGCTGGCGCGGGGGCTGGGGCACGACGGACTTCGCCGAGGGATGGCAGGCCGCCGCCCTGAAGGAACAGGCGCCGCCCGAACGCCGCACCTGGCAGGCCGCCGCCATCGAGAGCGTCAGCGGAAACACCGTCCGCGTCCGCACCGCCAAGGATGACGAGACCGGAACCCTGATCGCCGCCGACGCCGCCTGGGCCAACGCCAACAAGCAACTGCGGCGCGGCGAACTGATCTTCGTCGAGCGGAAGGGCGGTCAGTACGCCCTGAAACAGGTGCCGCGCGTCAACGGCGCCCTGGTGGCGATCGAGCCCCAGTCGGGCCGGGTGCTGGCGATGGTGGGGGGCTATTCCTACGCCCTGTCCAGCTTCAACCGGGCGACCCAGGCGCGGCGCCAGCCGGGTTCAGCCTTCAAGCCCTTCGTCTATGCGACCGCGCTGGAAGGCGACTTCACCCCGGCCTCCATCGTGCTGGACGCGCCAATCAGCTTCGCCGGCGGGGCCAACGGCCAGCGCTGGACGCCGGAGAACTACAGCCGCGAATACTATGGGCCCCAGAGCCTGCGGCGCGGGCTGGAGCTGTCCCGGAACGTCATGACGGTGCGGCTCGCCCAGTCGGTGGGGATGAAGAAGATCGTCGATCAGTCGGCCCGGATGGGCATCCCCGGCCTGACGCCCAACCTTTCGGTGTCGCTGGGGGCCGGCGAGGTGACGCCGCTGGAGATCACGGCCGCCTATTCCGCCTTCGCCAACGGCGGGCGGCGGGTCACGCCCTATCTGATCGACTATGTCCAGGATCGCGACGGCGAGACCATCTTCCGCGCCGACACCCGCAGCTGCCGCGACTGCTCCCGGGGCTTCTCCGGTCAGGAATCGCCGCGCCTTCAACCGCGCGGAACCCAGGTCATCGATCCCATCACCGCCTATCAGATGAGTTCGATGCTGGAAGGCGTGGTCCAGCGGGGCACGGCCGCCAGCGCGCGCGGCCTGGGCCGCTGGGTGGCGGGCAAGACCGGCACGACCAATGAATATCGGTCGGCCTGGTTCGTCGGCTTCACCACCGACATCGTGGTGGGCGTCTTCATCGGCTTCGACGACAACCGGTCGCTGGGGTCGGGCGAGGCGGGCGCCTCGGCCGCCGTGCCGGTGTTCACCGAATTCATGCAGACGGCGCTGAAGGAACGGCCGGCGCGGCCCTTTGTGCGGCCCAAGAACGCCGTCTTCCGCATGGTGAACGGCATCGAAGAGGCATTCCGTCCGGGTACGGAGCGTCAGGCCCCGCGGCCGGTCCAGGCCCCGACCCAGCCCGTCGGGCCCCAGAACTATTATGAGGTGATCCGCCGCGAGCAGGAGGCCGCCGCAGCAGCAGCCGCAGCGCCACCGCCGCCCGCCGCCACCCCTCCGCCGAAGAAGGCGCCCGCCGAGGACTTGAGCGGATTGTATTGAGGCTCTAGGTAGGCCTTTCGAACGGCGCGTCCTCGTGGCGCGCCGTTTTCCTTTAATCCTGCCCTTTTGCAAGGCCGCGAGCCTTGCTGTCTGAGGGCCTTGTGTCGCTGGAGATTGCGATGAGACCGGATGTCGAGGCCATGAAGGCCGACATCGAGCAGAGCGTCGCTCTGCTCAGGAGGCGTCTTTGACTGGGATGTCGCTCTAAGAAAGCTCGATGAGCTGAACGCGCGGGTCGAGGATCCGACCCTGTGGGACAAGCCCGAAGAAGCCCAGGCCGTCAGCCGCGATCGTTCGCAGCTGGAAGCCAAGATCAACACCGTCAAGGCGATGGAGCAGGACCTCGAGGACGGGGTGATGCTGGCCGAGATGGCGGACGAGGAAGGCGACGAGGGCACGCTGGAAGAGGCGCGCGTCCTGCTGCGGGGCATCAAGGACCGCGCCGCACGGGCCGAGCTGGAAGCCCTGCTGTCCGGCGAGGCCGACGGCAACGACGCCTATCTGGAAGTCAATTCCGGCGCCGGCGGCACGGAGTCGAACGACTGGGCCGGCATGCTGCTGCGGATGTATTCGCGCTGGGCCAAGGCGCATGGGTACGAGGTCACGATCGAGGCCCACGAGGAGGGCGAACAGGCGGGGGTCAAGTCGGCCACCATCCTGATCTCCGGGCCGAACGCCTACGGCTGGCTGAAGTCGGAATCAGGCGTTCACCGCCTGGTGCGCATCAGCCCCTATGACGCGGCGGCCAAGCGGCACACCAGCTTCGCCTCCATCGGCGTCTCGCCGGTGGTGGACGACGCCATCGAGATCGATATCAATCCGTCGGACGTGCGCACCGACACCTATCGCGCCTCGGGCGCGGGCGGCCAGCACATTAACAAGACGGACTCGGCCGTGCGTCTGACCCACGTGCCGACCAATACGGTGGTGGCCTGCCAGGCCGGCCGGTCGCAGCACCAGAACCGCGAACAGGCGTGGAAGATGCTGCGGGCGCGGCTGTATGAGTTGGAACTGCAGAAGCGCGAAGCCGTGGCCCAGGCCCTGGCGGACGCCAAGACGGACATCGGCTGGGGCCACCAGATCCGATCCTATGTGCTGCAGCCGTACCAGATGGTGAAGGACCTGCGGACCGAGGTCGAGACCTCGGACACCCAAGGGGTGCTGGACGGTGATCTGGACGCCTTCATGGGCGCGGCCCTGGCGGCGCGGGTCGGCGAGACGCGCGGCTCCAGCGCGGACGCCTGATCGGCGCCGGGACGACCGCGGACAAGAAAAAGGGCGGCCCGGACACCGGGCCGCCCTTTTGACTTCAGGGCCTCGGGGTCAGACCGTTTCCTTCCCCTGGACGACCGGAGCGGTTTCCGGCTTCGGAGCGAGAGGGGCCGCCGCCTGCACGACCGGCGCGACCGGGGTCACGGCGGCGGGGGCGGGCGCCTGACGCTGCCCTTGGGCGACGCGGCCCTGGAAGAAGGCGCCGACGTCGATCGACAGCTGTTCGGCCGTGATGTCGCCGTCCACATAGGCGGTGGCGACCAGTTTGACCTGCTTGCCCTGGACGCCGCCGACGACCCGGCCGCGCACCTCGACATAGTCGGCCTGAACATTGCCTTCGACGGCGCCGGTCTCGCCGACGATCAGGCGGCCGACGCGGACGTCGCCCTTCACCTGGCCGTCGATCTGCAGATCGCCGGCGCCCGAGACATTGCCTTCGAACACCAGGTCGGACGACAGGGTCGACAGACCGCGGCCGGTCGGCACGGCCGAAGGGGCGGCGCCGCCGGCGCGCGGCGCGGCGGGCATGTCCGGCAGCGGCGGGATGACCGGAGCGGTCGGGCGAGCCGCCGGGGTCGGGCTCGAGGGTTTGCTAATTTTGTTGAACAAGTTGGTCTCCTGCTCTGAGGAAGCGTGCGGGGTTCTGGGGTCGGCCGTTCAGCCAGACTTCGTAATGGAGGTGGACGCCGGTGGAGCGGCCCGTCGTGCCCATCCCTCCGATACGTTGGCCGAGCGCGACCGACTGGCCGGGCTGAACCCCCAGGGTGTTGAGATGGGCGTAACGCGTCTTGAAACCGCGACCATGGTCTAGCTCTACAGTATTGCCATAGCCTGAACGGACGCCGGCGTAGGCGACCACGCCCGGGGCCGTGGCGTAGATGGGCGTGTTCAGGGGAGCGGCGAAGTCCTGGCCCTGGTGGACGGCGGGACGGCCGTTGAACGGATCGAAGCGGACGCCGAAGCCCGAGGTGGTGCGGGCCTGGGTCGGACGTTTGAACGGCAGGCCCCCGGCGGCGTCGGTCAGGGCCCGCATCTCGTTCAGATTGGTGGCGGCGTGGCGGATGCGGACGGCGAAGGGCTCGTCCACGTCCAGGATGGCGGCCAGGGCGCGCGGGTCGCGCGCCTCGACCAGGGGGCCGCCCAGGGGTTCGGACGCGGCGACATAGGCGGCGGGGTTCAGACCCGCCAGACGGAAGGCGAGACGCAGCCGTTCCGCGCGGGTCTGGGCGAAGTCTTCGGCCCGGTCCAGCAGCCGCTCCTGATCCAGCCGCACGGCCAGGATCCGCTGGATCGGGCTGGCGCTGTCGGGGATGGCGGCGGGCGCGAGGGCGCGCTGGGCTCCCTCTACGCCGTGGAAGTCGGTCATCACCGTGGTCAGGGCGGCGTGGCGCCGTTCGATCATGGCGGCGGTCTGTTCCAGCGAGCCGTTGGCGGCGGACATGCGGACCACCGCGCTTTCCAGCCGGGCCTGAAGGTCGGCGTTCAGACGTTCCGACGCGGCGCGTGCGCGCACGACCTCGGCGTCGGAGCGGTGCTGGGCGATGAGGTCGAACAGGAAGGCGCCGGAGGCCACCAGAGACCAGAGGACGACGGCCACGGCGACGGCGCCCAGAACCAGCTGTCTCTGCGCGGTCAGGGCATAGGCCCGGATATCGTCACGGCTGCGCAGGTAAAGGTATCGAACGGGCAAAAAACGTTCGAACCAAGATGATTCCGGCGACTGTTCTTGCACGGTCATTACGCAACGCCCCCACGTCGAGGTGAGGTTTATCCGGTGCAACGATGACACGGGCAAGACTGTTCATGCCCTGTTAACCACGATTGATGGCGTTTTGCGGCCTCATCACGCGATTGTTGATTGAGATTCTCGCATTTGGCGAAACTCCGAATCGGAATTCAACCCAATGAACGGGCGGCCTCCAGAACGGCGGCGGCGTGGTCGGCGACCTTGACGTTGCGCCAGGCCCGGACGACCCGGGCGTCGGCGTCGATCAGGAAGGTCGCGCGCTCTATGCCCATATATTCGCGGCCGTAGAGCTTCTTCTGCACCCAGACGCCCCAGGCCTCGCAAGCCGCGCCGTCCTCGTCCGAGGCCAGGACGACGGCGAGGTCGTACTTGGCCTTGAACTTGTCGTGCTTCTTCACCGTGTCCTTGGACACGCCGATGACGGGAACGTCCAGGGCGGCGAAGTCGGGCGCCAGGGCGGTGAAGTCCTGGGCCTCGCGGGTGCAGCCGGTCGTGTCGTCCTTGGGATAGAAATAGACGACGGCGGGCTTGCCGTTGAGGGCGGAGAGGGAGACCCGGCCGCCGTTGTCGGTCGGCAGATCGAGGGCGGGGGCGGGCTGGCCTTCGGCAGCGGACATTTCAAACTCCGATCATCCCGGCGAAAGCCGGGACCCAGTTCTTTCGCGAGACAGTACGTTGGATCAAGCGCTGCGGACGTCGGATGCGGCGGAGCGCCCAAAGCACTGGGTCCCGGCTTTCGCCGGGATGAGCGGAAATCAAATCGGGCGAACGAGCACGATCTTCTTCTTGCCGGCCGCCAGCTTGATGACGCCGTCCTTGAGGTCGGCCTGGGTCAGCAGCTGGGCGCCGTCGGCCACGGCGGCGTCGTTGAGGCGCAGGCCGCCCCCCTGGGCCAGGCGGCGCGCCTCGCCGTTCGAGGCGGTCAGGCCGGCCTTGGTCACGACGGCGGCGATCATGGCGCCGTAGACCTCGGCCGCCGGCAGTTCGACGGTCGGCAGGTCCGAAGAGACCTGACCCTTTTCGAAGGCGGACTCGGCGGCGGCGCGGGCCTTGGCGGCTTCCTCGGCGCCATGCAGCAGGGTGGTGGCGGCGTCGGCGAGGGCCTTCTTGGCGTCGTTGATGGCCGCGCCTTCCAGGGCCTCGTATTCGGCGATCTGCTCCAGGCTCAGGTCGGTGAACAGGCGCATGAAGCGGCCGACGTCGGCGTCCTCGGCGTTGCGCCAGAACTGCCAGTAGTCATAGGGGCTGAGCTGTTCGGCGTTCAGCCAGACGGCGCCCTGGGCGGTCTTGCCCATCTTTCCGCCCGAGGCCGTGGTCAGCAGCGGGGTGGTCAGGCCGAAGGCGGCCTTCTGATCCACCCGACGCACCAGATCGACGCCCGAGGTGATGTTGCCCCACTGGTCCGACCCGCCCATCTGCAAGGTCACCTTCAGGGCGCGGTTCAGCTCCAGGAAGTCCACCGACTGCATCAGCATGTAGTTGAACTCGAGGAAGGTCATCGGCTGCTCGCGCTCAAGGCGCAGCTTGACCGAGTCGAAGCTCAGCATCCGGTTGACGGTGAAGTGGGTGCCGAAGTCGCGCAAGAACTGGATGTAGCCGTAGCCCGACAGCCAGTCGTCGTTGTTGACCATGACCGCGTCGGTCGGGCCGTCGCCGAAGGTCAGGAATTTGGCGAAGACCGTCTGGATCGAGTCGATGTTCGACTGGATCGTCTCTTCGGTCAGCTGGGGGCGCGACGTGTCCTTGCCGGTCGGGTCGCCGACCTTGGTGGTGCCGCCGCCCATCAGGACGATGGGCTTGCCGCCGGCCTGCTGGAGCCGGCGCAGCATCATGATCTGGATCAGGCTGCCCACGTGCAGCGACGGGGCGGTGGCGTCGAAGCCGATGTAGCCGGCGACCACGCCGGAGGCGGCCGCCTCGTCCAGCTCGGTCGGATGGGTGATCTGATGGATGTAGCCGCGCGCCTGGAGGGTGCGGAGGAAGTCGGATTTGAAGGCGTGTTCGGTCATGGCGGGGCTCCGTTAGCAGGGATGCCGGCGGTCGTCTTCCATTTCCGAAGAGCGCGTCGCCAGCGAAGGCGGCGCGTGTTCGCGGGCCGCTCGCTTACAGCGGGCGGTAATACAGGCCGGCGATGGCGCGGGCGGCGAACATGGGGCCTTCGATAAGGCGGAGCGTTGACCGGCGTCAAGCCTTCGCTACGAAGACGGGATGCGTCTGCCCCTGATCCCGCACCCGACCTGTTCCCCCGCCGGGCTGACGCTGGAGGTCGAGGCGCGGCGGGCGGGGCGGGTGTTGAGCCTGGAGTATCTGTTGGCCGGGCCGGTTGAAATGGTGCGCTGGCCGCAGGCGGCGGCGCGGGCCAGAACGGACGAGCTGTGGCGGACGACCTGTTTCGAGGCCTTCGTGCGGACGGCGGACGGCTATGTCGAATATAATCTGTCGCCGTCGGGGGCCTGGGCGGCCTATCGGTTCGACGGCTATCGCGAGGGGATGCGGGGGCTGGAGATTGCGGCGCCCTTCATCGTGACGCGGATGGCGCCGGGTCGGTTCGGGCTGACGGTCGATGTGGACCTGCCCGAGGATGCGACGGACGCGGTCGGGCTGACGGCGGTGGTCGAGAGGCTGGACGGGGCGATCGCCTATTGGGCCCTGGCGCATCCTTCGGATAAGCCGGATTTTCATCATCCCGACTCGTTCGCGCTGGAACTGCCATGAATTTCGGTCTCGACCGCCTGCTGTCCGACGACGCCCTGAAGGCGCAGCTGAAGGGGCGGCGCGTGGCCCTGCTGGCGCATCCGGCCTCGGTGACCAGGGATCTGGGTCATGCGGTGGACGCCCTGGCCGCCTGTCCCGAGATCGAACTGACCGCCGCCTTCGGGCCGCAGCACGGGATGAAGGGCGATCTGCAGGACAATATGATGGAGAGCCCGGATTATCGCGATCCGGTGCACGGCTTCCCGGTCTTCAGCCTGTACGGCGAGGTGCGCCGGCCCAGGGACGAGTGGATGGAGACGTTCGACGTCGTCCTGATCGACCTGCAGGACCTGGGCTGCCGCATCTACACCTATGTGACCACGCTTCTGTACGTGCTGGAGGCGGCGGCGAAACACGGCAAGTCGGTGTGGGTGCTGGACCGGCCCAATCCGGCGGGGCGGCCGGTCGAGGGGCAGACGCTGAAGCCCGGCTGGGAGAGTTTCGTCGGGGCGGGGCCGATGCCGATGCGGCACGGGCTGACCATGGGCGAACTGGGCCTGTGGTTCATCGACCGGTTCAAGCTCGATGTGGATTATCGCGTCGTGGAGATGCAGGGCTGGGCCCCCGAGGCGGGGCCGGGCTTCGGCTGGCCGCTGGGCGAGCGGGCCTGGGTCAATCCCAGCCCGAATGCGCCGAACCTGAGCATGGCCAGGGCCTATGCCGGGACGGTGATGCTGGAGGGGGCGACCCTGTCGGAAGGGCGGGGCACGACCCGGCCGCTGGAGCTGTTCGGGGCGCCGGACATCGATGCGCGGGCGGTGATCGCGGAGATGCAGGCTCTGGCGCCGGAGTGGCTGGGCGGCTGTACCTTACGCGACATGTGGTTCGAGCCGACGTTCCATAAGCATGTCGGGAAACTGTGCAGCGGGGTGCAGATCCATGTCGATCACCCCGGCTATGACCACGCCGCCTTCAAGCCGTGGCGGGTGCAGGCCCTGGGGTTCAAGGCGATCCGGCGGCTGTATCCCGACTACGACCTGTGGCGGGATTTTCCATATGAGTATGCGTTCGGGAAACTGCCCATCGACGTGATCAACGGCGGGCCGGGCTTGCGGGAATGGGTGGACGACGCGGCGGCGGGGGCGGGGGATCTGGATGCGGCGACGCGGCCGGACGAGGCGGCGTGGGAAGAGGCGCGGCGGGGGTTCCTGCTGTATTGAGGCGGGCGGCCAGCCTGATCCAGATGTATAACGCATCCATCGCAGGGGGAAGAATCGGTTCAACTCGGCCTTAAGACGGGCGACCGACACTGTCCGAATTCAAGTTTCGAAAAATGCATTCGTGCTATCAGCAGTGGATGGTCTGGCTACGTGCTCAACTGTGCCAATAGAAGACGTGGTAAGCGGGCAAGATGCGCTCAACGAAGCTAGGACGGTCTACAGCGTCGTCGCTATTCTGCCGGCCGTCAGCGGCTCCACCTACTTCTGCTCGATCGAATTTCCGGGGGTAAGCGTCGAGCGAAGATATGAACTACGGCTCGCCTTGGCTGATTGGCGTCTTGCAATATTTACAAGTCTGAGAGTGTCTGCTTGTTACGAATTTAGACGATTTACCCCAAGGACATCTTCTCTATATATCCCCCAAATTCTTTTATTCGTAGTGCAAATTTTTCAAACTGGAACTCTGAGGTAGGTACCATATCGTACACCATGCGCCCATTCTGAGCATTGCCAATTAAGTAGACTTCGCCATCCAGCGGAGAGCGCTCGAAAGCATCGACATTTTCCAGGGGAATGCTAAACTGAATATAGTATGGGTGAGATGGTGCGATATTTTTGCGTGCCGGTGAGGGATTGTACTGCGTGAAGATGCTAGATTTCTCTAACCGAGACATCCGCCTTGCCATCTCTTCGAGCCGTTCGAGAACCGCCTCCCCGATACTGACTTCCTTGGTTTGGGGTTCCAAGACCTCAACGACGACGTCCCCTAAGTATGGCTCGTAGGTACCGTCGGCAAACGCAGCTAGCCGCGCATTCAGGAGGGCGGAGAACTTTTCAAGGAAAGTTTCCATCTCCAGAATGTTTAGATCTCCTGGGTAAGGTAGGGCGCCGACATCGCCGATATCGAACGGAATTTTGCCCCCATGTTCGTATACGATGACTGTCGGTTTCTTCGAGGCCAAGCGAAGCCCAAGCTCAAGCATTACATTGGGATTTAGGTCACTTATGTCCGCAACTACTATGTCTTGGCGGAAGATATTGCTTACTATCCTTTTGGAAATTCGATCATTCACACCTTCCCAGACGTTTGCGGGCTGAAGTCCCGCTTTCCGTATTCCCCTATGCAGAAGCGTCTGCACGGCCGCCCAATGTTTCTCGTTGTGGTTGTCTGTGGCAGAGATGGGCATGATCAAACCGCACGCAGGCGCATCGGGTGCCAAGTCATCTGCAGTCAACGCTTTGCTGTCAGACGTTATTTCTTTGCCTTTAACTGTCGCCACTTTTCCCCCCTCGCTCCAGTCGGTACGCGATAGCGCACGCGCCAAGCGCGAAAATCAAGTCCTCGCGGATACTGGTTGGAGCGTATTTGCTCGTCGCGAAGTCAAGACGGTCCCCGTTCCGCGCAATAGCGACTGCCCGTGTCTACTGCCTCTTCCCGCTGTCTAAACATCGGCAGTCTGATCCTCGAGCCAAGCCGGAGGATGACGGGGCTGGGTGGGGTTCTCGTTATAACCAAAATCTATCACGCATCTGCAAATAAGTGATTGGGCTTATCTGCTGCGGTGCGGTAGGAAGCGGGCCTCCCCAACCTCCCAACGGAATGGAAGCCCTGCATGGCCCTCATCAACACGACCCTCAAACCCTTCACGGCCGAGGCCTACAAGGACGGCAAGTTCCTGACCGTCACCGACGCGGACGTGGCGGGCAAGTGGGCGGTCTTCTTCTTCTATCCGGCCGACTTCACCTTCGTCTGCCCGACCGAGCTGGAAGACCTGGCCGACCACTACGCCGAGTTCCAGAAGCTGGGCGTCGAGATCTATTCGGTGTCGACCGACACCCATTTCTCGCACAAGGCCTGGCACGACTCGTCGCCGGCCATCGGCAAGATCACCTACACCATGCTGGGCGATCCCTCGGGCCTGGTGACCAACAACTTCGACGCCATGCGTCCGGGCGTGGGCCTGGCCGACCGTGCGACCTTCCTGGTCGATCCGGACGGCGTGGTCCAGTTCACCGAGACCACCTCGGAAGGCATCGGCCGCAACGCCGCCGAACTGCTGCGCAAGGTCAAGGCCGCCCAGTATGTGCGTTCGCACCCGGGTGAAGTCTGCCCGGCCAAGTGGGAAGAAGGCGAAGCCACCCTGGCGCCGTCGCTCGACCTCGTCGGCAAGATCTAAGACTGACGCGACCCATCGGGTCCGGCCCGGCGCCGGACCCGTCCGTCGGCGGGGGCGCGTTGCGTTTCCAGCCCCCGCCGACATCCTTCTTCATGTCTCGCCTCGCCCGCGGTCGGGCTTGCAGGCGTCATGAGTTCAACTGTTTCAAGGACCTCTCCCATGCTGGACGCCAATCTGAAATCTCAGCTCGAGGCCTATCTGAAGAACATCGTCCATCCGGTCGAACTGGTCGCCTCGCTGGGCGCCGGGCCGAAGTCGCAGGAGCTGAAGACCCTGCTGGAGGAGATCGTCTCGGTCTCGCACGGCAAGGTCGAGATGGGCCGCGACTATGACGACGAACGCCAGCCCAGCTTCCTGATCCGCCGCAAGGGCACGGACATCGGCGTGCGGTTCGCGGGCATTCCGCTGGGCCACGAGTTCACCTCGCTGGTGCTGGCCCTGCTGCACGTCGGCGGCCATCCGTCCAAGGCGGCGCAGGAGGTGATCCAGCAGGTCAAGGACCTGGAGGGCGACTATGTGTTCGAGACCTATTTCTCGCTGTCGTGCCAGAACTGCCCCGACGTGGTGCAGGCCCTGAACCTGATGAGCGTGCTGAACCCGCGCATCAAACACGTCGCCATCGAGGGCGGCCTGTTCAAGGACGAGGTCGAGGAACGCAAGATCATGGCCGTGCCGACGGTCTTCCTGAACGGCGAACTGTTCGGCCAGGGCCGGATGGAGCTGGAGCAGATCGTCGCCCGGCTGGATTCGGGCGCCGAGGCGCGGGCCGCCGAACGGCTGAAGGCCAAGGACCCGTTCGACGTTCTGGTGGTCGGCGGCGGCCCCGCCGGGGCGGCGGCCGCCATCTATACGGCGCGCAAGGGCATCCGCACCGGCATCGTGGCCGAGCGGTTCGGCGGCCAGGTGCTGGACACCATGGCGATCGAGAACTTCATTTCGGTGCCGCACACCGAGGGGCCGAAACTGGCCGCTCATCTGGAACAGCATGTCCGCGAGTACGAGGTGGACATCATGAACCTGCAGAAGGCGGCCAGGCTGGTTCCGGCTGAGGTTCCCGGCGGTCTGCACGAGGTGGTGCTGGAGAACGGCGCGAGCCTGAAATCGCGCACCGTGATCCTGGCCACCGGCGCCCGCTGGCGCCAGATGAACGTGCCGGGCGAGGACCAGTACAAGAACAAGGGCGTGGCCTATTGCCCGCACTGCGACGGGCCGCTGTTCAAGGGCAAGCGGGTGGCCGTGATCGGCGGCGGCAACTCGGGCGTCGAGGCGGCCATCGATCTGGCGGGCATCGTGGCCCATGTGACCCTGATCGAGTTCGACAGCGAACTGAGGGCCGATGCGGTGCTGCAACGCAAGCTGGCGACCCTGCCGAACGTGCGGATCGTCACCTCGGCCCTGACGACCCAGGTGCACGGCGACGGCGAGAAGGTGACGGGCCTGTCCTACAAGGACCGCAACTCGGACGCCCATCATGACGTCGATCTGGAAGGCGTCTTCGTCCAGATCGGCCTGGTGCCGAACACCGAATGGCTGCGCGGCGCCGTGGCCCTGACGGCGCGCGGGGAGATCGAGGTGGATCATCGCGGCGAGACCTCGCAGCCGGGCATATTCGGCGCGGGCGACGTGACCACCGTGCCCTACAAGCAGATCGTCATCGCCATGGGCGAAGGCTCCAAGGCGGGGCTGTCGGCCTTCGACTATATGATCCGCACGATTCCGGCCGAAGAGGCGGTCGAGGCGGCTTAGGGGCGGTCGATCCATCGGTCTGGGGGCCGGTGTTCGCCGCCTGACAAACCGTGTAAGCGCGGCCGGGGGTGAAGGCGGAGCGCGACAATGACGGCATCCTCGGACCGGCTGTGGGGCGTGGCTTCCGGCCTGGGGGCAGGCGCGATGTGGGGGCTGGTGTTCCTGGCGCCCAAGTTCGCGCCGGAGGCGTCGCCGCTGTTGCTGACCGCCGGACGCTATCTGGCCTACGGGCTGATCGCGGTCGTTCTGATCGCCCCGCGCTGGCGGCGGCTGGCGCCCCTGATCGAGGCGGGCACGTGGCGCGCTCTCGTCTGGCTGAGCCTGGCGGGCAATCTGGTCTATTTCGCCTTTGTGGTCGTCGCCGTTCACCTGGCCGGGGTGGCGGCGTCGGCCCTGATCGTGGGCATGGTGCCGGTGGTGGTGGCCCTGTGGGGGCTGAAGGATGGAGGCGGGCCGCCGGCGTCTCGGACGGCGCCGCCCATCGTCCTGGCGGCCGTGGCGGTGGGGCTGATCGGCTGGCGCGCCCTGTCGCACGGCCATGGCGTTTCCGGCGGACCAACCGGGATTCAGACTTTGATCGGTCTGGGCTGCGCCCTGGGCGCCCTGATCTCCTGGACGGTCTATGCGGTGGGCAACAGCCGCTGGATGGCGCGGCTGACACAGGTGTCGCCCCACGACTGGTCCCTGCTGACCGGGGTGGTCACGGGCGGTCTGGCGCTGCTCCTGGCGGTTCCCGCGGCGCTGACGACCCAGGGCTGGACCGGCGGCGCGTGGCTGAAGCTCGCCGGCGTCTGTCTGGGCGTGGCCCTGTTCGCCTCCATCATCGGCAACGCCCTGTGGAACCAGGCCAGCCGCCGTCTGCCGCTGACCATGCTGGGGCAGATGATCGTGTTCGAGACGGTGTTCGCCTTCGTCTATGGCTACATCTGGGAGCGACGGGGACCGGCTGTGATCGAGATCCTGGCCATACTGATGATGATCGTCAGCGTGATCTGGTGCGTGCGCGCCCACGGTCCGGCCCCAATCGCCGAGGAACCGCTGCACTGAGCCCTGGGCCGCGCGCGCCTCAGTGCAGCTTCAGCCGTCCGGAGACACGGCGGTGCAGCAGGCGCGACAGGGCCAGGATGGCGGTGCGGCGGACGCCCAGGATGGCGCGGTGATGGTCCAGGTGCAGGGCCATATAGGCCCATTTGGCGATCAGGCCCTCGATCAGGAAGTTCGGACCGCCCAGATTACCCATCAGGGAGCCGACGCCCCGGTCGCCGCCCAGGGACACCAGCGAACCCTTGTCATGATAGACGTAGGGGCCGGGATCGCGCGACGGGTCGGATCGAGCCATGGCCAGGGCCTTGGCCAGATAGACGGCCTGCTGGGCCGCCGCCTGGGCGCGGGCGGGGACCGGACGCCCCTCGGGCCCCGGCGCCTCGGCGCAGTCCCCCATGGCGTAGATGTCAGGGGCCGAGGTGCGCAGGTGGTCGTCCACCACGAACTGATTGAGGCGGCCGGTGGTCAGGCCCAGGTCGCGGTTGGTCTCGGCCGCCTTCACCCCGGCCGCCCAGACGATCAGGTCAGCGGGCACCTCGCCCCTGGAGGTGTCCAGCCGGCCGGCGTGGACGGCCTTGACCTTGGCGTCGGTCAGCAGGCGCACGCCCTTTTCTTCCAGGGCATGGGCGGCCTTGGCCGAGACCCGTTCGGGCAGGCCGCCCAGGATGCGGGGCGCGGCCTCGACGAGGGTGACCGCGAGGTCGAACTTCTGACCCTCGGTCAGGCCGGCCGACAGTTCGTCATGCCCCTCGATCAGTTCGGTGGACAGTTCGACCCCGGTGGCGCCGGCCCCGACGATGGCGATGTTCATCGTCTGCCCGTCGGAATAGGCGGTCGCCAGGAAGGCGGCGGTCAGCCGTTTGTTGAACGCCTCGGCGTCCGCCACGTCCTCCAGCAGATGGGCGTGTTCGGCGGCGCCGGGCGTGCCGAACAGGTTCGAGCCGCTGCCGATGGCCAGGACGAGGGTGCGGAACTTCACCGTGCGGGGGCGAACCAGGACGGCGTCGTCCTGATCGCGGATTTCGCCCAGGGTCAGGGTCTTGTTCGTCGGATCGAGGCCGGTCAGATCGCCGAAGGCGAAGCTGAAATGATTGCGCCGCGCCAGCACCGGGTAGGACAGGCCTTCCTGGTGGCTGTCCAGAGACCCCGCAGCGACCTCGTGCAGGCTAGGCTTCCACAGGTGGAAGATGGAGTGATCGATCAGCAGGACGCGACGGCGGCCCTCGCGCGGGCCGAACCGACGGCCCAGGCGGGCGGCGAGCTCAAGCCCGCCCGCGCCGCCGCCGATAATGACGATGTCATGTTCCATCCGGGTCTCCAACGCGCGACCCGAGGATCGGATCAGGCCGGCTTTTCTTCCAGACGCTTGTCCAGATAGGCGCCGACGCGGCGTTCGACGGCGCTGATGTGGTCCTGCCAGAAGTGGCTGGCGCCCTCTTCCAGCTCATAGTCGATGATGATGCCCTTCTGGGTGCGCAGCTTGTTGACCACGCGTTCGACCTCGGCCGGGGGCACGACGGTGTCTGCGGTGCCGTGCAGGAACAGGCCCGAGGCCGGGCAGGGGGCCAGGAAGCTGAAATCGTACATGTTGGACGGGGGCGAGACCGAGATGAAGCCGTCCGTCTCGGGGCGGCGCATCAGAAGCTGCATGCCGATATAGGCGCCGAACTGATAGCCGCCGACCCAGGTCTGGCTGGCGCCGGGGTTGTTCGACTGAAGCCAGTCCAGGGCCGTGGCCGCATCGGCCAGTTCGCCGATGCCCGAATCGAATTCACCCTGCGACTTGCCGACGCCGCGCGAATTATAGCGCAGGGTGGCGAAGCCGCGCTGCTGGAACAGCTGGTGCAGGGTGACGGTCACCGGGTTGTTCATATGTCCGCCCGCCTTGGGATGCGGATGCAGAATCAACGCGATGGGGGCGTTCGGGCGCTTGCCCGGGGAATAGCGGCCTTCGATGCGACCGGAGGCGCCGGGCAGGATGACTTCAGGCATAGGGGCTCTGGAATCCGTTCAACTGTCGTTTCGCGTGTGCGTAATACTTGACCGCTGAGGTGGGACTTTCTAAGTCCCTCCGCAAGCGAGGCGCCTTTGCGAAGGCGCGGGTTCTAGCACAAGAGCCCCGAAAAGCGCGCAATTTTTGAGGCTGCAATATGCGTCTGTCGACCAAGGGACGATACGCCGTGATGGCGATGGCCGATCTGGCGAAGAACGGACGCGGCGAAAGCGGCGAGATCCGGGCGGTTTCGCTGGCTGAAATCGCCGCGCGCCAGGAGATTTCGCTGAGCTATCTGGAGCAGTTGTTCGCCCGGCTGCGTAAGAGCGACCTGGTCAAGAGCGTGCGCGGACCCGGCGGCGGCTATCGGCTGGCCAAGGGGGCGCATGAGACGGTGGTGGCCGAGATCGTGCTGGCGGTGGACGAACCGATCCGGGCGACGCGCTGCGTGGCGCATGGCTCGCCCAAGGGCTGCATGATGGCCGGCGAACGCTGCATCACCCATGATCTGTGGGAAGACCTGGGCGACGAGATCCATCGCTATCTGGCCGGGGTGTCGCTGGAGGACGTGGTGATGAACCGCACAGGCCAGCGTCGGCGCAATGTCGAACCGCCCCAAGCTGTGGGAGTGGCGGCATGAGCGCGATCTATCTGGATTACAACGCCTCAGGCCTGGTGCGGCCCGAGGTTCTCGAGATCATGACGCGGACCCTGGCCGATAACGGCAATCCGTCGGCGGTCCATGCGGCCGGGCGGCGAGCGCGGGCGCGGGTCGAGACGGCGCGGGCCCAGGTCGGTGAACTGGTCGGCGCTGATCCGACGGCTGTGGTGTTCAACAGCGGCGGGACCGAGGCGAATGCCCAAGCCATCGCCAGCGCGCTGGCGGCCGGATGCGAGCGGCTGATCGTTTCGGCGACGGAACATCCGTGCGTGGCCGAGGCCGCGGCGAATGCGGGCGCGCCCGTCGAGGTGCTGCCGGTCGATGCGAACGGCGTCGTCGATCTGGCGTGGTTGGCGCAGGCCTTGGCGCGTCCGGGCCGGGCCGTGGTCGCCATCCATCATGCGAACAATGAAAGCGGCGTGATCCAGCCGGTGGTCGAAGCCGCCGCCCTGGTGCGCGCGGCCGGCGGCTGGCTGCACGTCGATGCGATCCAGTCGGCGGGCAAGATCCCGGTCGACATGCGCGTTCTGGACGCGGACAGCCTGACGCTTTCGGCGCACAAGCTGGGTGGGCCGCAGGGCGTCGGGGCCTTGATCCTGAAGGAAGGCGTGGCGGGCGTTCGCATCCTGCACGGGGCCGGGCAGGAGCGGGGTCTGCGCGCCGGGACCGAGAATGTGCCGGGCATCGCCGGGTTCGGCGTGGCCGCCGACTGTGCGGCGCGGGATCTGGAGACTATGGCCTCGCATGTGGGCTGGCGCGACGCCGCTGAGGCGAAGGTGAAGGCAGTCGGGGCGACCGTGATCGGCGGAGATGTGCCGCGCCTGCCCAACACCCTGTTCATGGCGGTCGAGGGTTGGGACAGTCCTCAACAACTTATCATTCTTGATATGGCCGGCGTCATGGTGTCGGCGGGCTCGGCCTGTTCGTCCGGCAAGGTGAAGCCGTCCAAGACCATCAGCGCCATGGGATTGAACGCTCTGGCGACCGGGGGCGTGCGCGTTTCCGGCGGCTGGGCCACGACCGAGAGCGACTGGAGCCGGTTCGCCGACGCCTGGATCGCCGCCTACGACAAGCACAAGACACGCGCCGCCGCGCGCGTGAGAGAGGTCGCCTGATGGCCGCCGTCAAGGAAACCATCGACGCCGTCGCCGCGCTGGAGAAATACGCGCACGGCTTTACGTCGGACATCGAGCAGGAGTTCGCGCCGCGCGGCCTGAACGCCGACATCGTGCGCTTCATCTCCGAGAAGAAGGGCGAGCCGGAATGGATGCTGGAATGGCGCCTGGCCGCCTATGAGCGCTGGCTGGCGATGGAGGAGCCGACCTGGGCGGCGGTGAAGTATGAGCCGGTCGACTATCAGGACCTGTTCTACTACGCCGCGCCCAAGCAGAAGGAGGGGCCGAAGTCTCTGGACGAGGTCGATCCCGAGATCCTGGAAATCTACAGGAAGCTGGGCATCCCGCTGAAGGAGCAGGAGGTTCTGGCGGGGGTGCAGGGCGCGCCGCGCGTGGCGGTGGACGCCGTGTTCGACAGCGTCTCGGTGGTCACCACCTTCAAGGAGGAACTGGCCAAGGTCGGCGTGATCTTCATGCCGATTTCCGAGGCCTTGCGCGAATATCCTGAGCTGGTGCGGCAATATCTGGGGTCGGTGGTGCCGGTCTCCGACAACTATTTCGCGGCCCTGAACAGCGCGGTCTTTTCGGACGGGTCGTTCGTCTACATTCCGCCGGGCGTGCGCTGCCCGATGGAGCTGTCGACCTATTTCCGCATCAATGCGTCCCAGACGGGGCAGTTCGAACGCACCCTGATCATCGCCGATAAGGGCAGCTATTGCTCCTATCTGGAAGGCTGCACCGCGCCGATGCGCGACGAGAACCAGCTGCACGCGGCCGTTGTCGAGATCGTGGCCCTGGACGACGCCGAGGTGAAATATTCGACGGTCCAGAACTGGTACCCTGGCGACGCCGAGGGCAAGGGCGGCATCTATAACTTCGTCACCAAGCGGGCGGATTGCCGGGGCGACCGGTCCAAGGTGTCGTGGACCCAGGTCGAGACCGGTTCGGCCGTGACCTGGAAATATCCGTCCTGCATCCTGAAGGGCGACGACAGCTCGGGCGAGTTCTATTCCATCGCCATCACCAACGGCTGTCAGCAGGCCGACACCGGCACCAAGATGATCCACCTGGGCAAGAACACCAAGTCGCGGATCATCGCCAAGGCGGTGTCGGCGGGGAAATCGGACTCGACCTATCGCGGCCTGGTCTCGGTGCATCCGAAGGCGACGGGGGTGCGCAACTTCACCCAGTGCGACAGCCTGCTCATCGGCAAGGAGTGCGGCTCGCACACCATCCCCTATATCGAGGCCCGCAACGGCTCGGCCCAGCTGGAACACGAGGCGACCACAACGCGGCTGTCGGACGACCAGATGTTCTACGCCCAGCAGCGGGGGCTGTCGCAGGAAGAGGCCGTCGCCCTGCTGGTCAACGGCTTCGTCCGCGACGTGATGCAGAAGCTGCCGATGGAGTTCGCCGTCGAGGCGCAGAAGCTGGTGGCGATCAGCCTTGAGGGGAGTGTGGGGTGAGCATCGCCATCGACAATCTCCACGTCTCCGTCGGTGAAAAGCCGATTCTAAATGGCCTGACGCTCGATGTTCTGGCGGCCGGGGCGGCCGCCATCTTGGGGCTGGATCGTGGTATCATCGACAAATCTGGTCTGATCCGAACGTTGAGGACATTCTGATGGAAACGATTGCCGTTCCTTTCCGAGAAGATGCCGCTGACCGCCTGAAGCGTGCGGCGGCCGAGATCGGGATGCCGGTCGGCGAATTTATCGCCTCGGCGGCCGAAGGTTTCATCATGGACAATGAGGCTCATCGCGGCTCGCCGTTGTCGGCGGACCAGATCGCGCAGATCGAAGCGGGACTGGCCGCGGAGCGTGAGGGGCGGATTATTTCGAACGAGGAAGCGGAGGCCCGGCTTGCGGCGCGGCGTACGCGGTGAAGGATTTCGAATGGTCTGAGCCCGCGCTGACGGCGTTCTCCGACTTTCTGGATCACCTTGACGCGCACAGTCTTGCAACTGCGGACAAGGCGGAAACGGAGATCAAAGCCACGCTCTGGCGTCTGGCCGAGCATCCTCATCAAGGTCATCTGTCCCGCTGGCCTGGGCTTCTCGAATGGAGCGCAGCCGACTGGAAGAAGATCATCGTCTATCGCGAACGCCCGGACGGCATTCGTGTCATCGCCTTCTACGACGCTCGACAGGATTTGAGCGTCGTTCATCCCACTCCGAACGACTGATTGAACATGCTCTCCATCTCCAACCTCCACGTCTCCGTCGGCGACAAGCCGATCCTCAAGGGCCTGACGCTCGACGTTCCCGCCGGCGAGGTGCACGCCATCATGGGGCCGAACGGGGCCGGGAAGTCGACCTTGGGTTACGCCCTGTCGGGCCGGCCGGGCTATGAGGCGACGGAAGGATCGGTCGAATGGGCGGGCGAGGACCTGCTGGCGCTGGACCCGGCCGAACGGGCGGCCAGGGGCGTTTTCCTGTCCTTCCAGTATCCGATCGAAATCCCCGGCGTCCCGGCCCTGACCTTCGTGCGGACGGCGCTGAACGCCCAGAAGCGCGCGCGGGGCGAGGAGGAGGTGGCGGCGCCGGCCTTCCTGAAGCTGGTCCGCGAGGCGTCCAAGGCGCTGAAGATGGACTTCGACATGCTGAAGCGGCCGCTGAACGTCGGCTTCTCCGGCGGCGAGAAGAAGCGGATGGAGATTCTGCAGATGGCCCTGCTGGAGCCGTCGCTGCTGATTCTGGACGAGACGGATTCGGGCTTGGACATCGACGCCTTGCGGATCGTGTCGGAAGGGGTGAACGCCCTGCGTCGCCCGGACCGGGCCATGCTGGTCATCACCCACTATCAGCGCCTGCTGGACTACATCAAACCGGACCGCGTCCATGTGCTGGCCGGCGGCCGGATCGTGGCCTCGGGCGGGCCGGAGCTGGCGCATCAGCTGGAGGCGGAAGGATATGACAAATATCTTCCGGAACCCGCATGAGCGCGACCTTCGCCATCGACCTGACCGACGCGGCCACCTTCCCGTCGCGGCGGGATGAGGCGTGGAAGTACAGCGACCTGAAGCGTCATCTGCGCGAGGCGCCGACGCCGTCGGGCACGGCCGCCGTGGGCGCGCCGGGGCCGTTCTACGCCCTGGGTGGAGAGGCCATCGTCTTCGCCAATGGGCGGCCGGTGGGCGTGACCGACTTCATCGCCTCGGGCGAGCAGACGCTGCGGCTGCGCTATATCTCGAACGCCGTCGGGACGGGGCATACGGCCAGGGCGCGGGTCGCCGTGCGGGCGGGCGCCAAGCTGCTGCTGCTGGAGACGCACGAGGGCGCCGGCTCGGCCTATGTGGCCCACAATACGCTGGAGCTGGATGTGGCGGCCGGGGCCGAGGTGACGCGCGTCGTCCTGGTCGAGGAGCCGGAGGACGCCATTTCCATCGCCGAAGCCCATGTGAAGGTCGAGGCGGGCGGCGTCTATCGCCAGACTATCATCGCCACCGGCGCCAAGCTGCAGCGGATCGAGACCCGCATCGCTCACTTCGCCCAGGGGGCGCAGGTTCAGGCCGACGGCCTGTATTTGCTGAATGGATCGCGGCAGGCCGACCTGACCAGCGTGGTGCGGCACATGGAGCGCGACGGCGCCACGTCGCAATTGATCAAGGGCGTGGCGCGCGATACGGCGCGGGGCGTCTTCCAGGGCAAGATCGTGGTCGAGCGCGGGGCCGACGGCACCGATGCGCGCATGGGGCACCACGCCCTGATCGCCTCCGAGCGGGCCGAGATCGACGCCAAGCCCGAACTGATCATCTATGCCGACGATGTGCAGTGCGCGCACGGAAATACGGTGGGGGCGCTGGACGAGAGCGCCCTGTTCTACATGCAGCAGCGCGGCATTCCGGCCGAGGAGGCCCGCGCCCTGTTGACCCAGGCCTTCCTGATCGAGGTCATCGACCGGATCGAACATGAGGGCGCGAGAGAGGTGGCGCGGGAATGGCTGACGGCTCGGTTGTGACTGATCTTGCCCCCTCCGTCGCGGCGCAGGAGCGTCCCGCCACCTCCCCCAGGGGGAGAGGCTTTGATCCCTATGCTGTGCGGGCGCAGTTCCCGATCCTGTCGCGACAGGTGAACGGCAAGCCGCTGGTCTATCTGGACAATGCGGCCTCGGCCCAGAAGCCGCGCGCGGTGATCGACGCCCTGGTGGCGACGATGGAGGGCGGATACGCCAACGTCCATCGCGGGCTGCACACCCTGTCGAACGAGGCGACCGAGGCCTTCGAGAAGGCCCGCGAGATCGTGGCTCGCTTCCTGAACGCCGAGAGCGCCGAACAGGTGGTCTGGACCAAGGGCGGGACCGAGGCGATCAATCTGGTGGCCAATGGGCTGGGCCTGTCCATCCAGCCGGGCGACGAGATCCTGGTCTCGGAGATGGAGCACCATTCCAACATCGTACCCTGGCATTTCCTGCGGGAGCGGCGCGGCGCGGTGCTGAAATGGATCCCGGTGCTGGACGACGGTTCGCTGGACATGGCGGCCTATGCGGACCTGCTGTCGCCGAAGACGCGGATGGTCGCGGTCACCCATATGTCGAACGTGCTGGGGACCATCAATCCGGTCGCCGAGATCACGCGACTGGCGCATGCGGCCGGCGCCCCCGACTCCCGGATCAAGGTGCTGATCGACGGGTGCCAGGGGGCGGTCCATGCGACGCCGGACGTCCAGGCCATCGGTTGCGACTTCTATGTCCTGACCGGTCACAAGCTGTTCGGGCCGACCGGCATCGGCGCCCTGTACGGCAAGGCCGAGGCGCTGGAGGCCCTGCCGCCCTATCAGGGCGGCGGCGAAATGATCGAGACGGTCGAGATGGATCGCGTGACATACGCCAGGCCGCCCCATCGGTTCGAGGCGGGAACGCCGCCGATCCTGGAGGCCATCGGCCTGGGCGTGGCGCTGGAGTGGCTGGCGCAATACGATCGGGCGTCGGTTCAGACGCATGAGCATTCGCTTTACCAGCACGCTGTCGATCGGCTGCAGGGGCAGAACTGGCTGCGGATTCTGGGGCAGGCGGAGGGGAAGGGCGCGATCCTGACCTTCGCCGTCGAGGGCGCCCACGCCCATGACGTGGCCCAGATCATGGATCGTTACGGCGTGGCCGTGCGGGCCGGACAGCACTGCGCCGAGCCGCTGGCGAAAAGAATGGGCGTGACGTCGAGCACACGCGCCTCCTTCGCCCTATATAACACCATGGAGGATGCCGACGCCTTCGTGGACGCGCTGATCAAGGCGCGGAACTTCTTCGTGTAAGCCCATGACAGACGACACCATTCAAGACACCGACGCCTTCAAGAACGCCTGGGACGAACCCCAGAAGAGCGCCTTGTCCCAGGTCGAGCTGGACACGCTGACCGAGGAGCTGATCGCGGCGCTGAAGTCGGTCTATGACCCGGAAATCCCGGTCGACATCTATGAACTGGGCCTGATCTACCGGGTCGATGTGTCGGACGACCGTGACGTGGTGGTCGACATGACCCTGACGGCGCCCGGCTGCCCGGTGGCGGGCGAGATGCCGGGCTGGGTCGAGACGGCGGTCGAGAAGGTGCCGGGCGTGCGCAGCGCCAAGGCCAATCTGGTGTTCGATCCGCCGTGGGATTCCTCCAAGATGAGCGACGAGGCCAAGCTGGCCCTGAACATGTTCTGATGACCGAACTTCAAGCCACATCCCGTCCGCGCCGCCCGCGTCCGAAGGCCGTGACCCTGACGGACGCCGCCGCCGAACGCGTGCGCGAGATCCTGGACAATGCGGAGAACGACCACATCGGTCTGCGGATCGGGGTCAAAAACGGCGGTTGCGCCGGGCAGGAGTACACCTTCGCCTATGCCGACGAGATCGGCCCGCTGGACGAGGTGGTCGAGGACAAGGGCGTCACCATCCTGATCGAACCCAAGGCCGTGCTGTTCCTGATCGGCACCGAGATCGATTACGAGACGACCCGGCTGTCGTCCAAGTTCGTGTTCAACAATCCGAACCAGACCGACGCCTGCGGCTGCGGCGAGAGCGTCACCATCGTCCCGGCCGCCGCCGTCTGACATGGCGTATGACGCGGCCTTCGGCGAATGGGTGCGCGAGCATTTCGCGGGCCTGGGGCGGCTGGAGATCAAGCGGATGTTCGGCGGCGCCGGGGTTTACGCCTCGGGCGTGATGTTCGCCTTGCTGGATGACGGCTTGGTCTGGCTGAAGGGTGACGAGGCGCTGGGCGAGGCCTTCGTCGAGGCTGGGTGTAGGCAATTCAGATATCCGACCAAGGACGGGCGGACGATGTCCATGGGATACTGGACCCTGCCGGAGACGGCGCTGGACGACCCCGACGAGGCCGTCGTCTGGGCGCGTCGGTCGCTGGAGGTGGCGGTGCGCAAGGCGTCCGGGAAGAAACCGAAGCCTATTTAGGCGTATCCATCAGAACCGCTGGCGTCACCGGCTGGCCCGTGGCCTCGGCGATCAGTTCGGCCGTGCGGGTCTCGACCACCGCCTCCAGGCGCGCCAGGAACTCGTCCTTGGGCAGGCCCACGGGGATGGGGTCCAGGAACTCCAGCGTCGCTGTGCCCGCGTGCTTCTCGTACTTCTCCTCGGGCCAGAACAGGCCGAGGTTGGTGGCCAGGGGCACGACCGGCATGTCGAAGTCGCGGTACATGTGCCAGACGCCCGAACGGTAGCGGAACTTCTGACCGACCGGCGCCAGATGACCCTCGGGGTATATCAGGATCTTGCGGTTCTCGGCCTTGGCCTCGGCGGCGCGGGTGGCCAGGGCCTGGCGGGCTTCGTGGCCGCCGCAGCTGTTGACGACGATGGCGCCCAGCTTCTTCAACACCCCGCCCAGCAGGGGAAACTTCTCCAGGTGATCGCCGGTGACGAAGGCCAGGTCGTCGAACTGGTCGTAGGTGGCGAAGCCGTCGCCCCAGCTTTGATGTTTCGAGGCGATGATGAAGGCGCCCGGGGGCAGCCGTTCCTTGCCCCGCACATCCAGCCTGATGCCGGCGAAGACCGCCATGGCCTGGACCATCCGCCTGACATAGGCGCGGATGACCCGGCTGGTGGCGCCGCGTCCCGGCGCCAGGGCGGCGAAGGCGGCGGTCAGGCCATAGCTGATCGACAGGATCCAGTAGGCGATATTGAAGGCGAGGCTGCGCATGGGCCGACTATGGCAGAAAGTCGCGGCTCAGGCGGCGTTTTCGAGCGCGCGCGCGCTGGTGACGCGATTGCGGCCGCCGCGCTTGGACGCATAGAGGGCCTCGTCGGCGCGTTCGAGCAGGGCGGCGGCGCCTTCACTGGGCAGATGTTCCGCAAATCCGGCGGAAAGAGTGACGGCGCCGAGATCGTCGTTGGTGGAGCGCCGCCGCAGGGAACGGGAGGAGACCTCTTCGCGGATATGCTCCAGCGCGGCCATGACGGCGCCAGGGCTCTCGCCCGGGAAGATGATCGCGAACTCCTCGCCGCCGAACCGCGCCACGAACCGATTGCCGGAACAGACGCGTGACAGGATGGTGGAGACATACCGCAGCACCTGATCACCGGTCTGATGGCCCCAGGTGTCGTTGAACCGCTTGAAATGATCGATGTCGAGGATGGCCAGGGTCAGGGGCGTGCGGCCGGCGTCGGCGCAGGCCTGTTCCAGGCGCTCGTCGAAGGCCTTGCGGTTGGCCAGATTGGTCAGGGCGTCGGTCATCGCGTCGCGGCGCACCTGTTCCAGATGCTCGCGAAGACGGGCGACTTCCTTGTTGGAGCTTTCCAGGCGTTTTTCGAGGCTGGCGGTCTCGCGGCGAACGCGTTGGGTGGCCGTGGACAGTCCGCCGACCAGGCTCTTCAGGGCGGAGGCGTCCTCGACGGCGGTGTCCATGGTCTGCGAGGCGTCGGCCAGAGTCTCGCCAAAGTCGGTCTGGGTCTTGTGGGCCTTGGCGATGGCGGCGGAGACACTGGCCAACTCGCGATCCAGCACGGCGCCGGCGTCGCGGATCTCTTCCGACAGACGGCCGCGGGGCAGGAATTCGGCGGCGAGCATTTCCGAGGTCTCGTCGGATATGACGACGTCTTCAGCCAGTAGACGCTTGATCTCGATGCCCAGAGGACCTTCGGGGTCGCCGAGATAATGAATCCAGAGTTCGAAATTCAGCGGCGTGGGCCAGACGCCGGCCTTCTCCATTGCGGCGATGGCGTTGCGCGCAAGAGAATAGGCTTCCGGTCCCCGAACCGCCGTTTCGACCTGCGCTGTCATTCGCTTCTCCCGAAGTCCCGTTCTGGAACTTCGGGGAGATTAGAGGCCTATCCGTAATACCGGGTAAACGGCGTTACAAATCAGGCGCGGATGACGACGGGGCGACGCAGGAAGGCGGGGATGTCGTCGCCGAAACCCTTGACGCCCGAACGTTCGCGTTCTTCCGGACGACGCTCGCCGCGACGGTCCGACTGACGGAGCTGAGGCTCGCGATCCGTGCGAGCGGCGCGGGCTTCTTCCGAGGGGGCGGGCTCAGCCTCGATCCGGGATTCGATCCGGGGTTCGATCTTCGCTTCGGGCCGGGGTTCAGACCGGGCGCGGCTGCGGCCGCGGCCAGCGGGCTTCTCAACGACAGGAGCCATCTCGGTTTCGACGACGGTCTCGACGGAAACCTCGGGCTTGGCCTTGCGGCGGCTTCGCGAGCGCGTCGGCGCCTCGGCGGCGTCCGTCTCGGCCAGAGCGACGGCGGGCGCGGGGGCCTGGGCCGGTTCGGCGGCGCGTGAACGGCCGCGACCGCCCGAGCGGGTCTCGTTCGACCGGGACGAACGCTTGTCGTCACGCCCGCCGTCCTTGATCGCGTCGAAGTCGATGTCGTCGAGGACCAGCTCCTGCGGATCCATCTTGATCAGCTTCAGCACCTTATCCAGCGACTTGTCGTCGGCCGGGGTCACGATCATGAAGGCCTGACCCAGCTTGCCCGCGCGACCGGTGCGGCCGATGCGGTGGACATAGTCGTCGGCGTGGTGCGAGACGTCGTAGTTGAAGACGTGGCTGACGTCCGGGATGTCCAGGCCGCGCGCGGCGACGTCGGAGGCCACCAGGATCTTCAGCGCGCCCGAGCGGAAGTCCGCCAGGGTCTTGGTGCGGTGCGACTGGTCCAGGTCGCCATGGATGGCGGCGGCGTCGAACCCGTGGGTCTTCAGCGACTTGGCTACGATATCGACTTCAGACTTGCGGTTGCAGAAGACGATGCCGTTGCGCACGTCGGTGCGGCTCATCAGGGCGCGCAGGGCGGCGCGCTTGGCCTTGGGGTCCGAGGTCGGGATGCGGACGATATATTGGGTGATGGTGTCGGCGGTCATGGCCGGACGCGAGGCCTCGATCCGGGTCGGATCCTTGAGGAAGGCGGCGGTCAGACGCGTGATCTCGGGCGGCATGGTGGCCGAGAAGAACAGGGTCTGGCGACGCGGCGGCGTCAGTTTGAAGATGCGCTCGATGTCGGGGATGAAGCCCATGTCCAGCATGCGGTCGGCTTCGTCCACCACCATGATCTCGACGCCCGTCAGCAGCATCTTGCCGCGTTCGAACAGGTCCAGCAGGCGGCCCGGGGTGGCGATCAGGACGTCGACGCCCTTGTTCAGCGCCGCCACCTGGTCGCCCATGGAGACGCCGCCGATCAGCAGCACCCAGGTCAGTTTGGTGCCCTTGGCGTATTTGGCGAAGCTCTCGGCGACCTGGTCGGCCAGTTCGCGGGTCGGGGCCAGGACGATGGCGCGCGGCATGCGGGCGCGGGCTCGGCCTGACGCCAGGCGTTCGACCAGGGGCAGGGTGAAGGCGGCGGTCTTGCCGGTGCCGGTCTGGGCGATGCCCAGGACGTCGCGGCCGGCCAGGGCCACAGGGATCGCCTGTTCCTGAATCGGAGTGGCGGTCGTGTAGCCGGTGTCGGCGACGGCCTGCAGGGTCGTGGGCGAGAGGCCCAGTTGGGAAAATTCGGTCATGAATCCTTGGGAGAGAAAGCGTCTGCGTGCGTAACAGCAACGGAACCGCCCCTCTTTGGGCGAGCGGGCGGCGCGTATCGCAGACCTGTCCCGAGGCTGGACGCGATATAGAAGTCCCCTCGCAAAAGTCAACTATTATCGATATTCCGCCGTCGCCACGCGATGGAGGATGCGACCCCGGCGTCGGCCGAGGTCGCGTCTTTTCCAGGGGCTGAGCCGTCAGCCTATGGCCGGAGCCGTGGCGGGGGCGCGCTTGCGGGTCAGAAAGAGGACCAGAACCAGACCCAGGGCCGCAGAGGCGGCGCCGGCCAGGGCGACCGCCGGATAGCCCAGTCCCCCGGCGATCACCGCCCCGCCCACGGCCGCGCCGACGGCGTTGCCCAGGTTGAAGGCCCCGATATTGACCGACGAGGCCAGGTTGGGCGCATCCGAGGCGGCGGCCATCACCCGCACCTGCAGCGGCGGCACCAGGGCGAAGCTGGCCACGCCCCAGATGAAGATCACGAACGGGGCGGGAACGGCGAACGGCATGGTGAAGGCGAACAGAACCAGGATGGCCGCCAGAGACGCCAGGGTGATGATCAGGGTGCGATCCACCGACCGGTCGGCGAACTTGCCGCCCAGCCAGTTCCCGACCGTCAGGCCCAGGCCGTAGACGACCAGCATGGCGGTGACGAAGCCGATGGAGGCGTGGGCCTCTTCATGCAGGATCGGGGCGATATAGGTGAAGACGGTGAACATGGCGCTGGAGCCGATAACGGTCAGGGCCAGGGCCGACAGAACGGGGCCGCGACCCAGGACGCGCACCTCCGCCAGGGCGTCGCCGCCGACCGGCGCCGGCAGTTTGGGCAGGGTCAGACGCAGGGCGGCCATGACGATCAGGCCGATGCCGGCGATGGCCCAGAAGGAGGCGCGCCAGCCCAGGACGTCGCCCGCCCAGGCCGCCAGCGGCACGCCGACGACGGTGGCGATGGTCAGGCCCATGAACATGGCCGCGACCGCGCCGGCCTGTCGGTTAGGGGGAACCAGGCTGGCGGCCACGATGGAGCCGACGCCGAAGAAGGCCCCGTGGTTCAGCGAGGTGACCACCCGCGCGACCAGCAGCATGGCGTAGTCGGTCGAGACGGCCGCCATCAGATTGCCCAGGGTGAAGACGGCGGCCAGGCCGATCAGCAGTGCGCGGCGCGGCACGCGACCCGTGGTCAGGGTCATCAGGGGCGCGCCCAGCATGACGCCCAGCGCATAGGCGCTGATCAACAGACCGGCCGTGGGAATGGAGACGCCCAGGTCCGTGGCGATGACCGGCAGCAGGCCCATCGGGGCGAACTCGGTCACGCCGATGCCGAAGGCCCCGGCCGCGAGGGCGAGGAGGGGAGGATTGAGTTTCATGGGGGAGGAGACCTTTGGGAGATTCAGACCAGCGGCGGGTTCAGGCGCGCGAACCCTTCCTGCTGGCGATAGGGGCTGTGGGGATAGGACGGCAGGACGGCGCTGGCGGCGTCCAGCGTCGCGAACGCGCCCGTGCCGAAGCTGAGGACGGGAACCCGCAGGCCCGATGATCCAAGTTGGCGATAGTCCATGACTGTCCCTCGTCTGTGTTCGGACGCACAGATGGACGCCGCGCCGCAGCGGCGGTAGGCAGGCGGGAGGCCAAGGATTTTTGATCTGGACGCAAAGATGCAGATGAATGGCGCGGACCGGGCGCGGGAGATGGAGATCTTCGTCGCCGTGGCGAAAAGCGGCAGTTTCTCCGCCGCCGGTCGGATCCTGGGACTGACCCCGTCGGCGGTCAGCCGGACCGTCGACCGGATCGAGGCGCGGCTGGGGGTGCGGCTGATGCTGCGCACGACCCGCGTCCTGACCCTGACGGCCGAGGGCCAGACCTATCTGGGCGCGGCGCGTCGCATCCTCGCCGACCTGGACGACGCCGAACAGGGCATCGCCGATCAGGGGGCGCCGCGCGGGCGGGTGCGGGTCAGCGCCTCACTGGCTCATGGCCGCCAGCATGTGGTGCCTCTGCTCGGGGATTTCGTGCGTCGCTATCCGCATATCCTGATCGACATCAACTTGACCGATGTCGTGGTCGATGTGGCGGCGGGGCAGGCGGATGTGGCGATCCGGTTCGGGCCGCTGGCCGACAGTCCGCTGACGGCGCGGCGGTTGGGCGACACGGGGCGGACCATCGTCGCCTCGCCCGACTATCTGGCCCGCCGCGGGACGCCGACGGTTCCGGAAGACCTGCACGATCATGATTGCCTGAACTTCAACTTCCGCCGCGCCGAGCCCGTCTGGCCGTTTCGCCGGGACGGCCGCGACTACGCCCTGACGGTGCGGGGGCCGATCGAGGCCAACAACGGCGAGACCCTGACTCAGCTGGCGGTGGCCGGGGTCGGGGTGACGCGGGTCGGGAATTTCAGCGTGGCCGACGCCATCGACGCGGGGCGGCTGGTCCCGTTGCTGGAGGACTTCAATCCGGGCGACCGGGAGCCGATCCATGCGGTCTTCGTCGGCGGCGCCAATATGCCGGCGCGCGTGCGGGTGTTCGTGGATTTTCTGGCGGAACGGCTGCGCTGAAACGAAAATCGCCGGACGGGGCGAACCGTCCGGCGACTTCAGTCTGGTCTGTGAGCCGTGATCAGCGCTTGCCGAAGATCATGTCGCCGAGCTTGGCGAAGAAGCCCTTTTCCTCAGCCTTGGGCGCAGCAGCGGCGGCCGGCGCGGGCTTGGGCGTTTCGACCGGCTTGGGCGTCGGCGCGGGAGCCGGTGCAGCGGCGGCGGGCTTGGGAGCCGGAGCGGCGACGGGTTCAGCCGGCTTGGACGCAGCGGCCGGAGCCTTGGGCGTCGGCACCTTGGCTGCGACAGGCTTGGCCGTGGCGGGCTTGGGCGCAGACGTCTTCGGCGCGGCCTTGGCGGCGGTCTTCGTCGTCGCCTTGGGCGCGGCGGCCTTCACGGGGGCAGACTTGGAAGCGGCGGGTGCGGCCGGCTTGGCGGTCGGCTTGGCGGCCGGGGCGGCCTTCGGCTTGGCCGGCGACGTCTTGGCGACAGCGGCCTTGGGCGCGGTCGTCTTGGCGGGTGTTTTTGCAGCGGCCGGTTTGGCGGCGGCGGTCTTCACGGCGGCGGGCTTGGCGGCCTTGGGCGTGACGGTTTTCTCGGCGACGGCCTTCGCGGCGCTCGACTTCGGCGCAGCTTTAGGCTTGGAAGCGGCGGTCGCCGGCTTCGGCGACGCAGTTTTAGACGTAGACGGTGACTTGGCCATGTATTCCCCGACCCCTCGGTTCGTTAAAAAGCCCGGCGGCGTCGGGAAGACGAAGCGCCGGATCGCAATGATTCGTCATCTTAGCGGTGTTTGAAAAATGTCCGAGTCTGCAGTTCAGATAATCGCACGGGGTCCGCGCGAAAACGCAGAGGCCGCCGCCGCCGCCATCGACGCCGATCCCACGCTTGAGGGCGCGACCTATTCCATCCTGGAAGAGGACGAGGATCGCAACATCTGGCGCATCGACGCCTTCCCGACCACGGCCGAGGAGGTCGAGGGGCTGAAGGCGACCCTGGCCGACTATCCGGTCACTGTCACGGTCGAGAAGCTGGCCGACGCCGACTGGCTGGCCATGTCCTTGTCGGGCTTGCCGCCGGTGCGCGCCGGGCGCTTCTTCGTCTATGGGGCGCATGACGAGGGACGGGTGCCGCCCAACGCCGTCAATCTGAAGATCGACGCCGGCGCCGCCTTCGGCACCGGCCACCACGGCACGACGGTCGGCTGTCTGGAGGCCTTCGACGACCTGCTGAAGCGCGAGCGGTTCGAGCGGGTGCTGGACGTCGGCTGCGGCACGGGCGTCCTGGCCATCGCGGCGGCGCGGACCGGCAGCCGGATCGCGGTCGGCACCGACATCGACGCCCCCTCGGTGCGGATCGCCAACGAGAACGCCGCCTTGAACCAGGCCCACGCCAGCTTCGTCCACGCCTCGGGCCTGAACGATCAGCGGGTGCGCCGCCACGGGCCCTATGATCTGGTCTTCGCCAATATCCTGGCCCCGCCGCTGGTGGCCCTGTCGCAGGACATCAAGATGGCCTTGAGCCTGGGCGGGGTCGCCATCCTGTCGGGCCTGTTGCGGACCCAGGAGCGCCGGGTGACGGCGGCCTATACCTCGCGCGGATTCCGGCTGGAGAAGCGCATCCATCACGACGCCTGGAGCGCCCTGGTGCTGCGGCGGATGGGCTGAGGAACGAGAGACGAGACGATGCGCCAGACCTTTGATGAGACCACCGATCCGTCCTTCGGGGCGAAGCACCTGCCGCTGCTGCGCGCCCGAATGGCGGAGCAGGGGCTGGACGGCTTCCTGATCCCGCACGAGGACGAGCATCAGAACGAATATCTGCCGGACGCCAACGAGCGGCTGGCCTGGGCCACCGGCTTCACCGGCTCGGCCGGGGCGGCGGTGGTGTTTCAGGATCGGGCCAGCATGTTCACCGACGGCCGCTATACGGTCCAGGTCAAGGCCCAGACCGATCCGGCCCTGTTCGAACGGCGTGATCTGAACGACGTCGCCGCCTATCTGGAGACGGCGAGCGCGGGTCAGGTGATCGGCTTTGATCCGAAGCTGCACAGCCCGGACGCCCTGGTCGCCCTGAAGCGGGCGGCGCAGAAGGCCGGGGCCGAGCTGAAGCCGGTCGAAGCCAATCCGCTGGACCTGGCCTGGGGCGCGGAGCGTCCGGCCCAGCCGACCGCCCCGGTGGTTCCTCACGAGGACGTCTATTCCGGCGAAAGCCATGCGGCGAAGCGGGCGCGGATCGGTCAGGCCGTGGCCGACGCCGGCGCCGAGGCCGTGGTGCTGACCGCGCCCATGTCGATCGCCTGGCTGTTCAATGTGCGCGGCGGCGACGTGATCCGTTCGCCCCTGCCCATCGGCCAGGCCGTGCTGGAGGCCGACGGCAAGGCGCGGCTGTTCCTGGACGGGGCCAAGGTGACGAATGAACTGCCGGCCTGGCTGGGCGACGACGTCCAGCTGGAGGCGCCCGAACGGCTGGCCGAGGCGCTGGACGGTCTGGCGGGCAAGAACGTGATGATCGATCCGGCCCTGTCGTCCGCCTGGTATTTCGACCGGCTGGAGCAGGCGGGAGCGACGGTGGTGCGGGCGGCGGACCCCTGCGCCCTGCCTCGCGCGACCAAGAATGCGGTCGAGATCGAGGGCAGTCGACGCGCCCATATCCGCGACGGCGCGGCCCTGGCCAACTTCCTGCACTGGGTCGATACGACGGCGCAGCAGACCCTGCCGGACGAGCGCGAGGTGGTGGAGACCCTGGAGCGGTTCCGCGAGGAAACTGGCGCGCTGAAGGACCTGAGCTTCGACACCATCGCCGGGGCCGGGCCGAACGGCGCCCTGCCGCATTACAAGCCGGTCGGCGCCACGATCCGTCGGATCGAGCAGGGCTCCCTGCTGCTGGTGGACGGCGGCGGCCAGTATCTGGACGGGACGACCGATGTGACCCGCACCATGGCGGTGGGGGAACCGACGGCGGACCAGCGTCACAAGTTCACCTTGGTGCTGAAATCCCATATCGCCATGGCGACCATCCGCTTCCCGGCGGGGACCAGCGGCATGGCTCTGGACGCCATCGCCCGCGCGCCGATGTGGGCGGCGGGGCTGGACTATGATCACGGCACCGGCCACGGCGTCGGCTCCTATCTGGGCGTCCACGAGGGGCCGCAGCGGATCGCCAAATGGGGCACCAGCCAGCCGCTGCTGGAGGGGATGATCCTGTCCAACGAGCCCGGCTATTACCGCGAGGGCCATTGGGGCATCCGCATCGAGACACTGCAGGTGGTGACCCCGGCCGTGGTTCCCGAGGGCGGCGAGCGGCCGATGCACGGGTTCGAACAGCTGACCTTTGCGCCGATCGATCGCAGGCTGATCGCGGTGGATCTGCTGACCCCGCCCGAACGGGCTTACGTCAACGCCTATCACGCCGAGACCCTGGCCAAGGTCGGGCCCCTGGTCGAGGGCGAGGTGCGGGCCTGGCTGGAGCAGGCCTGCGCGCCGCTGTGACCATGCTCGCCGCCATAGCCCTTCTGATGACGTGCCAGTTGATGGGCGAGGTGATCCACAGGGTGACGGGTCTGCCGCTTCCGGGGTCCGTTATCGGTCTGGTTCTGCTGCTGGGCTGGCTGGCGCTGGTCCCGCGCGAGCGGCCCACTCTGAAGGCGGTGACGGCGTGGCTGACGGCGCACCTGTCGATCATGTTCGTGCCAGCGGCGGTCGGACTGATTGACGAGGGCGAGCCCTTGTCCCGCTACGGGATCGGTATTCTGGCGGCCACCGCGGTTTCGACGCTTCTGACGATGGTGGTGACCGCGCTGGTGTTCCGGTGGGCGGTCACGCGGTTTGGGCCTGAAGACGCAGGGGACAAAAAGGGCGGGGAGGCGATGTCGTGAACGCCTTGATGACGACGCCGCTGTTCTGGCTGGCGGTTACGCTGGTGGTGTTCGAGGGCGCCGACCAGTTGTCGCGTCGCAGCGAAAGGCATCCGCTCTGCCATCCGGTTCTACTGGCGACGCCGGTTCTGATCGGTCTGTTGCTGATCACCCGCACCGGCTACGCCACCTACAGGAGCGCGACTGAGGCGCTGAGCTTCCTGCTGGGACCGGCGGTCGTGGGCCTGGCGGTTCCGGTTTGGGCGCAGCGGGCGCTGATCCGGCGGCTGGCTGTTCCGATCAGCCTGGCGCTGACGGCGGGAGCGACGACGGCGGTGGTCAGCGCGGTGGGTGTTCTGGCCTTGTTCGGCGCGCCGCGTGAAATCCTGGCGTCGATCGCGCCGCGGGCGACGACGACCCCGGTGGCGATGGCCGTCGCCCAGCAACTGGGCGGGGTTCCGGCCTTGGCGGCGGTCATTGTGCTGATCGCCGGGGTGATCGGAGCCATGACCGCGACCCCCTTGTTCAATGCTCTGAAAATCCGGGATTTCCGCGCACGCGGTCTGGCGATCGGGGTGTCGGCCCACGGATTTGGCGCTGCGCGCGCGTTTCAGGTCGATGCGACGGCGGGCGCGTTCGCCAGCCTGGGCATGGCCTTGAACGCCGTGGCGACAGCTACGCTCCTGTCGGTTCTGGCCCTGCTGCTATAGCCTCTGAGCCGGGGCGATTGCGGATACGTCCCACCGGACAGGGCAGGTCCGCCAGCGCCGCCTTGGTCGCCTCGTATCCCGCGGCGACCGGTTCGTCATAGGCTTTCCAGTCGCGGATGTCGGTTCCGCCGATCTTGGGCAGGATCAGGACGTCGGCGGCGGCGCGCGACTGGTCCATCTCCGCGTCGGTGGTGATGGTCGCCGAGCGCATCAGGATGGAGACGATGGGCGGGCCGGCCTTCCAGGCGCCCGACAGCACCCATTTCCACCAGGAGGGCGGATTTTCCAGCGCGGCCGGATCGACGCCGCGGGTCTGGGACATGTCCACGCCGATGATGGGGCCGCTGTTCAACTGGCGCATCACGCTGGTGGGGAAATTCTTCAGCACCGCCCCGTCCACCAGCACCTGGCCGTCCATGACCACGGGCGGCAGGACGCCGGGAATGGCGATGGAGGCGCGCATGGCCCGGCGCATCAGGCCGGTGCGATGGACCTCGATCCGGCCCGAGGTCAGGTTGGAGGAGACGGCGAAGAAGGGCAGGGCCAGATCGGCCAGATCTATGTCGCCATAGGCCCGCTCCAGCAGGCCCGCCACCTTGCGGGCGCGGGACATGGCGATGATGGGAAAGGCCAGGTCGGACAGGGGGTCGGACTCGACGAAGGCGCGGCGGATCTCGTAGTCCAGCCGTTCGAACGACCAGCCCAGGGCGGGGCCGGCGGCCACGACCGCCCCCATGGAGGCGCCGCCCACGAAGTCGATGGGCACCCTGGCCTCTTCCAGCGCCTTGATCGCCCCCATGTGGCAATAGGCCCGTGCGCCGCCCCCTGAAAGAACCAGACCCACGGCCGTGCCGGTGATGACGCGGGCCATCCGCTCGGTGTCGGCCGCCACGCCCGAGACGCAGTGGAACCAGCGGTCGGGCTGGAGCACGTTCAGCCAGACCCGGGTGTTGGCCGGCTGGTTCATGCGTGGATCGCGCAGCAGGATCAGGTCGGTAAGACGCCGGCCGTCGCCGAAGCCCATCCGGCGGGGCAGGTCGGCGGGCGGCGCCAGGAGGCCGCTGCCGACGATGAACAGCCGGTCCACCTGGCGGGCGCACAGTTCAGCCCAGGCCGGCTGGCCCTGTTCGGCGACATAGAGGACATAGTCGTGGCCGTCCTCGACCCGGCTGAACCATTCGGCGGCCGAGGTCAGGGCCGACTGGTCGATGACCCGGCAGGTGAAGCCCATGGCCTGGATTGCGGCGGCGATCCGTTCGACGAAGGCGCGGATCGGACGGGGGCGGGCCGAGACGAAGCCGAAGACGCTGGGTTCGGCCGCGCCGCCCGCCCGCTCGCGGGCGCGGTGGATCATCAGCCGCGACAGTTCGACCATCAGGTCCGGCTCGGTCCGGGCGGCCTCGAAGAAGGCTTCGCGCGGCAGGGCCAGGATTTCGGTGTCGCGCAGGGCCACGACGTCGGCGGTGTGCGGCGTCCCCGCCAGCATGGCCATTTCACCGACCGGTTCGCCGGGACGCACGACGCCGAGCAGATGGACGGGCTGATCCGGTTCGCTGTGGAAGACGCCCAGACGGCCCGAACGGACCAGATACAGGGTGTCTGACGGATCCCCCGCCGTGAACAGCCGCTCGCCGCCGGTCAGGGCGAACCAACTGGCCCGATCGATCATCGGCCCCTCGAAGATGCGCGACAGGGCCGAGGCGAGGGTGTCGGAACGAAGCGGAGCCATGGGAGGATTGTCCGATCAGGCCGCCGGCTTCACGTCCAGAAGTTCGACCGAGAAGCGCAGGGTCGAGTTGGGCGGCAGTTCGTCGCCGCCGACCCAGCGGCCGCCGTAGCCGAGCGAGGCGGGGATGACGAACTCATAGATCTCGCCGACCCGCATCAGGGCGACGCCCTCGGTCCAGCCCTTGATGACGCGGTTCAGCGGGAACTCGGCCGGCGCGTTGCGGGCGTAGGAGCTGTCGAACTCGCGTCCGTCGATGAAGGTCCCGCGATAGTGGACCTTGACCGTGTCGGTCGCCGACGGCTGGGCGCCTTCGGGATGAGCCTTGCCGATGCGACGGTACTGCAGGCCGCTTTCGGTCGTGGTCCAGCCGCGCCGGGCGCCGTTCCAGGCCAGATAGGCGGTGTTGCCCGCGTCCCAGGCCTGTTGCGGCGTCAGAGAGGCCTGGCCCTCCACCTCGGCGGCGGCGCGGGCGGCGGCCGAGGCGGTCTCGGCATAGGTGACGGGTTCGCCGCGCGAGGCGCAGGCGGCGAGCGAGAGAGCGGCGAGGAGGAGTGGGGCGATGCGGATCATACGGTGACGTCTACCAAGGCTGGTGCTACGCCGCCAGACACGTCTGTCGCCTCCAGGTGTGAGGCAGCGATGGGCAAAGGGGATGATACCTATGATGACCCAAATGGCCGAGCCGCCGGCACAGGTTGCCGATCAAGTGGTCGGTTTTCGTTCTGTGGAGGCGCTGGTTTCGAGCGAGCCATTGGCAGTGCTGATCCACGCGACCGCAGAGCGAAACTGGAAGCCAGTCGTTCAACAAGCACTGGGGTCCTGGACAACTATGGGGGTCGCGCCCGACTGCGTTGATACGACAGTAGACGCCGATAGCATCGTTGCTCAAACTGCCTTGGAGACCTTACCGATAAAGGTCTCGGCTGACGGCGAGCGGGTGGAGCAGGGCGAAGCCTTGATACGCACGACAACGCAGTGGTGCGGAGCGGAACGTCAGATCAATGTCCTCGTCTTTTTCCATGACGGACAGTGGCGTGGACTGAACCTGAGCGTTGGCGCCACCATGACCGGGCCGAGACTCTATTTGGATATCCTACGGCAGGTGACGCCTCAGCTTATCCCCATGTTGAACGCCGATAGTTCGTCCTGCAAGGCCCGGTTTCCCCAAGCGGCAGGGCGTCTGACCGATACCGAGCTAACGTCTCTGACCGGCGATCCGCTGAATCCGACAACGTGGAGCGAGCGTTGGACCTGGACCGCCTGCGGCCATGATACGCCTGTGGACTTTGTGATGACCGTTCAGCCCGACGGCTCGACACGCTTTGAGATGAAGGTGGCGATTCAAAAATAGACGCGGTCGAAGGCGGGGAGGCGAAAGGGTCTTTATTTCGCCGTGGAAGCGAGTATATGTCCGCGTTCCGCAACACTCCTAAAGAGTCTGCGCGCAAGCGCCGAGGCCCGGTCCGTCGCCCTCCGACCGGAGCGAAGGCGCGGCTCCTTCCCCAGGGAGCCGGTACATTTCAGGCGTCCTGGCCCGGCAGCGGGCCGAGGGTGGACGCCGAAAACCTGGCTGCGGACGCTTAAAACGCGCGCCGTGGCTGCTGCATTTCACGCGCGATTTCCCCGGATTGCGCGCCATGGGAAACACTGAATGACTGACGTCGCCCACGATCTCGCCATCAACGGTCAGATCGCTTCCGCCACTTCGTTCACCGGCAAGAAGCGCATCCGCAAATCCTTCGGGCGCATCCCCGAAGCGGTCGCGATGCCGAACCTGATCGAGGTCCAGCGCGCTTCCTACGAACAGTTCCTGCAACGCGAGGTCCGTCCGGGCCAGCGCAAGGAGCAGGGCATCGAGGCGGTCTTCAAGTCGGTGTTCCCGATCAAGGACTTCAACGAACGCGCCATCCTGGAATACGTCTCGTACGAGTTCGAGGATCCGAAGTACGACGTTGAAGAATGCATCCAGCGCGACATGACCTATGCCGCGCCGCTGAAGGTCAAGCTGCGCCTGATCGTGTTCGAAACCGACGAGGAAACGGGAGCCCGTTCGGTCAAGGACATCAAGGAGCAGGACGTCTACATGGGCGACATCCCGCTCATGACGGACAAGGGCACCTTCATCGTCAACGGCACCGAGCGCGTGATCGTCTCGCAGATGCACCGTTCGCCGGGCGTCTTCTTCGACCACGACAAGGGCAAGACGCACAGCTCGGGCAAGCTGCTGTTCGCCGCCCGCGTGATCCCGTACCGCGGTTCGTGGCTCGACTTCGAGTTCGACGCCAAGGACGTGGTCTACGTCCGCATCGACCGCCGCCGCAAGCTGCCGGCCACGACCTTCCTGATGGGTCTGGGCATGGACGGCGAAGAAATCCTGAAGACCTTCTACGAGACCGTGCCCTACGAGAAGCGCGGCGAGGGCTGGGTCACGCCGTACAAGGCCGAGCGTTGGCGCGGTGTGAAGCCGGAGTTCGACCTGGTCGACGCCGACACCGGCGAAGTGATCGCCCAGGCCGGCCAGAAGATCAGCGCCCGCGCCGCCAAGAAGCTGGGCGACACCACGACGTCGCTGTCGCTGGCCGCCGACGCCCTGGTCACCAAGTATCTGGCCAATGACGCCGTCAACTTCGAGACCGGCGAGATCTTCGCCGAGGCCGGCGACGAGCTGGACGCCCCGACCATCGAAGTGCTGGAGCAAAACGGCTTCACCACCATCGAAGTGCTGGACATCGACCACGTCACGGTCGGCGCCTACATGCGCAACACCCTGCGTATCGACAAGAACGACACCCGCGAGGACGCCCTGTTCGACGTCTATCGCGTGATGCGTCCGGGCGAGCCGCCCACCCCGGAAGCCGCCGACAACATGTTCAACTCGCTGTTCTTCGACAGCGAACGCTATGACCTGTCGGCCGTCGGCCGGGTCAAGATGAACATGCGCCTGGAGACCCCCGAGGTTTCCGACGAGATCCGCGTCCTGCGCAAGGACG
>Ga0265296_1000403_pt1 | contig 69608 bp, 53 predicted proteins | sample MunlanPumphouse1_FD_189073 | JGI IMG/M metagenome (GOLD analysis project Ga0265296, IMG submission 189073) | Groundwater microbial communities from a municipal landfill in Southern Ontario, Canada - Pumphouse #1 | ecosystem: Environmental > Aquatic > Deep subsurface > Groundwater | place...
CAACCTGTCCGGCAGCTATCGCCTGGAAGGCGGGTGGGAAGCCTTCTTCTCGGTGCGGAACCTGTTCGACAATGCGCGCAACGTGATCGTGCCGGGAGAACTGGCGCCGGCGGGAGATCTTGAGGATCACAGCGCCATCTACATCCACGGGGGCAGAAACCTGACCACCGGCATCCGGGTGCGTTTCTGATGACCGGCATCGCGCTTGATCGCCGCAAACTGCTGACCGCCGCGGGCGGCCTGGCCTTCGTCGGCGGGGTAAGCCTGCAAACCCGGGCCTGGGGCTCGGATCGCTTCAGCGGCTATCCCTTCGCGCTTGGGGTCGCCTCGGGCGACCCTTGGCCCGACGGTTTCGTCCTGTGGACCCGCCTGGCGCCGCAGCCGCTCGAACCCCACGGCGGCATGCCGCTGGCTGTCGTCCCGGTGCGGTGGGAAGTGGCCGAGGACGAGCGCTTCGGGCGGATCGTCCAAGCCGGCGAAACATACGCGCGTCCCGAGCTGGCCCACTCGGTCCACGTCGAGGTCGAGGGCCTCCAGCCCTTCCGCCACTACTGGTACCGATTCCTGGTAGAGGGCGCCGAGGCCAGTCCGGTTGGCCGCGTTCGCACCGCGCCAGCGCGAGGTCAGGCGCCGGATAGTGTGCGGATGGCGGTGGCCGGATGCCAGGCCCTCTATCATGGCTGGTTTGACGCCTATCGCCACATGAGCCGTGACGCCGACCTGGACGTGGTGTTCCACTACGGCGACTATATTTACGAAGGCGGAGCGACACACGGCGCTGGCCGCTACGAGATTCGCGACGCCTCAGGCGCGGTCTTTGACGGCCGCACTCATGTCGGCGGCGAAATCTACAGCCTCGACGACTATCGCCGACGCTATGCCCAGTATCAGAGCGATCCGGACCTGCAGGCGGCCCAGGCGGCCTTCGCCTTCATCTCTTCCTTCGACGATCACGAGGTCGATAACGACTGGGCGTCGGCCTATGATCAGGACGGCACGCCTCCTGAGGTGTTCGCGCTGAGAAGACAGGCGGCGATGCAGGCCTGGTACGAGCACATGCCTGTGCGTCGTTCCCAATTCCCCCGACTGGGTGAAGTGACCATGTACCGCCGCCTCGATTACGGCGGCCTGATGCGGATGCATGTGCTCGACACGCGCAGTTATCGCGATGATCAGCTGTGCGTGCGCTCGGGACAGAAGAATTGCCGGACAGGAGGGGAGGCGGAAGCCACCATTCTCGGCCAACCTCAGGAGGCCTGGCTGAACCAGGGCCTGCGTAACGACGCCGTCTGGAATCTGATCGCCCAGCAGGTCTTCATCATGCCGCTGAAGGGCGTCAATGCTCAAGGGCAGGCCTTGCCAGCCTTCAATGACAAATGGGACGGCTATCCCGCGTCGCGTCGCAGGCTGGTCCAGACGATTTCCGACCTGAAGCTGACCAATGTCGTCTTCTCGGGCGGAGACGCCCACATGCACGCCGTCGGGTCTGTGCCTCTGCGCGACGATGAGCCCGACGGCCCCTCGGTCGGCGCCGAGTTCCTGTGCTCCTCCATCACCTCCAACGGCGACGGCGCTCTTCGCTCGCCGAATGTCGCCCGCTTCCTGGATGCGGACAATCCACACCTCGCGCTCTGCAATGATCTGCGTGGCTATCAGACCTATGACATCACGGCTCGCGAGTGGCGCACCGACGTCATGGTGATGGATCAGGTTCAGAAACCCGGGGGGCAGATATCAAGGATCGCCAGCTTTGCTCTGGCTCCTGACAGTCCCGAACTGCACCGCGTCTGAAGCCCCCGGTGCGAGGTCCTCAGAAGGCAAGGGCGCCCGCCATGCCGGCCAGAACCAGTATGGCGGGTACGGCCAGTTGCGCGCGCCAGCGGTAGGCGGCGATGAGGGCGACGCTGAAGATCGCTACGGCGAAGGGCCAGAAGGGCGCCGTGTCGATCAAAGAGGCTCCCAGTTGAAGGACGGTGGCGACGATCAGGCCGACGACCGCGGCGGCGACGCCGTCCAGCAATGCGTGCAGCGCCTTGTTTTCCAGAACCAGCTCCAGGCGATCATAAAAGAGGAGGGAGAAGGCGAAGGCGGGAAGGAAGATGCCGGCTGTCAGCGCCAGCGCCCCCGGAAAGCCGCCGCCGGCGTAGCCGACGAAGGTGCCGAAGATGATGAGGGGCGTCGGGATCACCTGGGCCAGGGCGACGCCGTCCAAGAACTGGCCGTCGCTGATCCAGCCGCCGCTTGCGGCGTCGGCCCGCATGACCGGAATGGCGGTGTAGGCGCCGCCGAAGGTCAGCAGTCCCGCCTTCAGGCCGGTGAAGAAAAGCGCGGCCACTGACGCGCTCATCGGCGCGAAGGCCGTCGCCGTGACAAGGGGCGCGCTGTGGTCGTCGAGCCAGTAGCGCGCCGCCAGGCCGATCAAGAGCGTCAGGATGAAGAGGGCGGCCGCTGCAAGGCGGCGGCCCTTTTGGACAAGGGCATAGGCCAGGCCGGCCGCAGGCAGGATCAGCCAGAAACTCACGCCCAGCAGCGAGGCTGCGCAACTGGCGGCGGTGATGGTCCAGAGGCTGCGGTCGATCATGACGTGCCGACCGATTCTGTGGGCGGCTCTCACGATCACGGCCAGGACAGCGATCTGAACCCCGATGAAGGCGCTGGTCATCCAGCCGGATTTCACGCCGATCGAGAAATAGAGCCAGGCCAGCCCCAACATCAGAACGAAGCCGGGCAGCATGAAGCCCAGACCGGCGAGGACGCCGCCGATCCGGCCGCGCGCCCTCATGCCCAGGTGGACGCAGAGTTCGTGGGCCTCCGGGCCGGGCAGGACCTGAAGCACGGCGAGCAGCCGGTTGAAGCGCGCGCTCGACATCCACCGGCCTTCGTCGATCAGCCTGTGCCGGATCATGGCGATCTGAGCGACGGGGCCGCCGAAGGCCAGGGCGCCGAACCGCAGGAACTGCAGGAAGAGGGCGCCATAGCTGAGATGCGGAGGGCGAAGATCGTCAGGGCCGTCGGACATCATCTGGCTTCCGTCAGTCGACACGACCCTTCCATGCCATCAAACTGCGTCTCGGCCGATCTCCGAAGCAGGCGGCATTGAGGGGGCGATCAGGTGTCAGGCCGACCGGATCGCGATGGCGGACAGGTCATTGGCGGCGTCGATAGGCGTGCCTGACGCCTTCCGTTCAGAGTAGCGATCCACCAACTGGCCGGCATGGACGCGGGTCAGGACGGTGAAGCGCACCAGCTCCTCCATCACGTCGACGATGCGGTCGTAGTAGCTGGATGGCTTCATGCGGCCGTTGTCGTCGAACTCCATGAAGGCCTTGGCCACGCTGGACTGGTTGGGGATGGTGATCATCCGCATCCAGCGGCCCAGCAGGCGCAGGGTGTTGACCGCGTTGAAACTCTGCGAGCCGCCGGAGACCTGCATGACCGCCAGGGTGCGGCCCTGAGTCGGGCGCATGCCGCCCATGTTCAGCGGCAGGTGATCGATCTGAAGCTTCATGATCCCGGAAATCTGGCCGTGGCGCTCAGGACTGCTCCAGACCATGCCTTCAGACCACAGGGCGTGTTCGCGCAGTTCGTGCACGGCAGGATGGTCGTCATAGTCGACCTGATCGGTCAGCGGCAGGTCGGACGGATCGAAGATGCGCGTCTCGCAGCCCATGAAGCGCAGCAGGCGCGCGGCTTCCTCGACGCACAGGCGGGAAAAGGACCGATCCCGCAGCGAGCCATAGAGCAGCAGGATGCGCGGCGGGTGATCGTTCGGGCCGAGGCCCAGCGCCGGCTGGCTGGACAGGTAGGCCGGGTCGAGCGCGGGCAGATGGTCGGGATCGGGCAGGTCACGGAGGCGGGTCATCAGCAGGCGTCCTTCTTGGGCGCGGTCGCGGGGAAGTAGCGGCGGCCCAGCCACAGGGCGACAGACACCAGCAGGATCAGCACAGGCACCTCGACCAATGGACCGATGACCGCCGCGAAGGCGACCGGCGAGGCCAGTCCGAAGGCCGCGATGGCGACCGCAATCGCCAGTTCGAAATTGTTGGAGGCGGCGGTGAAGGCCAGGGCCGTGGTGCGCGGATAGTCCGCCTCGATCAGCCGCCCCATCAGGAAGCTGACCACGAACATGACGACGAAGTAGATCGTCAGCGGGACGGCGATGCGTAGGGCGTCCAGCGGTAGGGCGACCACCTCGCCGCCCTTCAGGCTGAACATGGCGACTATGGTGAACAGCAGGGCGATCAGGGTGATCGGCGCGATGCGCGGCAGGAAGCGCGTCTCGTACCAGTCGTTCCCCTTCCTTGAGACCAGGGCTCGCCGGGTCAGGAAGCCGCCGAGGAAGGGCAGGCCCAGATAGACCAGGACGGCGCCGGCGATGGTCCAGACGCTGACGTCCACCATGCTGCTCTCCAGTCCGAACAGGGGCGGCAGCACGGTCAGGAACACCCAGGCGTAGAGGCTGAAGAAGGCGATCTGGAACAACGAGTTGAAGGCGACCAGACCCGCCACATACTGATTGTCGCCGCGCGCCAGCTGGTTCCAGACCAGGACCATGGCGATGCAGCGCGCCAGGCCGATCAGGATCGCCCCGGTCATGTATTCCGGCTGGTCGCGCAGGAAGAGGACCGCCAGGGCGAACATCAGCACCGGCCCCAGCACCCAGTTCTGGAACAGGGACAGCAGCAGCACCCGCTTGTCGGCGAAGACGCGCGGCAGTTCCTCGTACTTCACCCGCGCCAGCGGCGGATACATCATCAGGATCAGGCCGATGGCTATGGGGATGTTGGTCGTCCCGACCGACAGGCCGTCGATCCAGCCGGGCAACCCCGGCACGACCGTGCCCAGCAGCACGCCCAGCGCCATGGCCGCGAAAATCCACAATGTCAGCCAGCGGTCGAGGAAGGACAGGCGACGCTTCGGCTCTTCGGTTATTACGGCGTCGACCATCAGCGGACCCTCCGGCCCTCGGCGTTGATGACGACCTCGCCGTCCTCCTTGATGAAGGGCTTCAGGTTCTCGGACGGCAGAAGGTCCAGCACCGCCTCGGAGGGTCGGCACAGCTTCACGCCCAGCGACGAGACGACGATGGGACGGTTCAGCAGGATCGGATGCGCCTCGATGGCGTCCAGCAGCTGATCGTCCGTATGGGCGGGGTCGCCCAGCCCAAGCTCAGCGAAGGGCGTGCCTTTCTCGCGCAGCAGGCTGAGCAGCGGAACGTCCATGCGCTTGACCAACCCCCGGATCATGGCGCGGCTGGGCGGCGTCTTCAGATACTCGATGACGTGGGGCTCGATGCCGACGTGGCGGATCAGAACCAGGGCGTTGCGCGACGTCCCGCAAGCGGGGTTGTGATAGATGACGACGTCCATGAGAGCCTCAGGTGCGGCAGGGCGAGAGCGAGAGTTCGGCCAATAGCGGTTCGCAAAGTTCGGCGCGGCCCTGGCAGCAGTCCTTCAGCAGGAACAGAACCAGCGCCTGGAGGCGGGCCAGGTCGGCGCGATAGATGATCGACCGGCTGCGGCGCTCCGAACTGATCAGGCCTGCCCGCGACAGGACCCCAAGGTGGGCCGACATGGTGTTGGCGGGCACGGCGAGCGCGTCCGCGATCTCGCCGGCGGGCAGGCCGTCGGGCTCGTGGCGTACCAGGAGGCGGAAGGTCTCCAGCCGCGTGGGTTGCGCCAGAGCGGCGAGAGCGAGGATGGCGGATTCTGTTTCCATAATTCTAAGATAATGGAATGGTTGGCGATGTCAAAGCGTTCTCAATGCGCTTGCCTGTTTTCCGGCGTTCGGCACAAATTTCTTGCAGAAACAGCAAAACGGAATCACAGTTCGGAGCAAGGGAGGCGATCATGTTGTCACGGCTACGGTACTATGGCCCGCTCATTGGGCTGGCGGCATTGGCGGTCGGTGGATGGGCAGAAGCCGCCGAGCCGGTTCGTCTCAGCGAACGGCAGATCGATCAGGTCGTTGAGACGGCGATCGCGTCTTTCGAGATTCCGGGCGTCGCCATCGCCGTGATTCAGCCGGGGCAGGCCCCCTATCTGAAGGGCTACGGCGTCGTGGATCACCGGACGAATGTGCCGGTCAATGCGGATACCCTGTTCGGCATCGGTTCGATCTCCAAGGCCTTCACCACGACGGAGATCGCCCTTCTCGAGCAGGAGGGGCGGCTGGACTGGGATGATCCTGTCATCGACTACGTGCCCGAGTTCCGCCTGTCCGATCCCTGGGTGACACGCGAATTCACCATCCGTGATCTGGTCAGCCACCGTTCGGGCCTGGCGCCCTATGCCGGTGATCTGGTGATGTTGACCGAGGGCAAGGCCAACCGCGCCCAAGTCTATCAGGCGCTGGCGCACCTGGAGCCCAAGTCCAGCTTCCGAACCGAATTCGCCTATGACAACCTGCTCTACATCGTCGCCGGTGACCTGATTGAACGGGTGTCGGGTCGGTCCTGGCAGGATGAGATCCAGAGTCGTTTCCTGACCCGTCTGGACATGAGCGGCTGCGTGCCGGACCAGAAGCAATTGGCGCAGGGCGTCGCGCGATCACTGGCCCACGACTATGCCGACGGCCAACTGACCACGGTGGACTTCCCTCTGCCGGACATCACCCTGGCGGCGGGCGGCATCTTCTGCAATGCGCGCGGCATGGCCCAGTGGATGGCCTTCAATCTTGATCCGGCCAAGGGGCCTGAACTGGACGCCGCGCGCCGCGCCGACCTGTTCAGCCCAGTCACCCTGATGCCGCTCGGGCGCGCGGCCTCGCCCTATCAGGCGGGCACGACCTTCAGCGCCTATGGTCTGGGCTGGATGGTGCAGGACAGCTTTGGTCGACGCGAGGTCCAGCACGGCGGCGGTCTGCCCGGCATGGTCAGCTATCTGAGCCTCTATCCCGACGACGGCTTCGGCGTCATGGTCATGACCAACAAGACCAGCGGCGCGGCCCGCGCTATCGCCCAGCAGCTTGCCGCGCTGAAGTTCAGCCCTAATCCGGTTCGCGCCATCGCCGATCAGGGCAGGGCGGAGATGGCCGCCATTCGCGCCGCTCAGGCGGACACGGCCGTCGCAGGCTCTGAAGCGGCGGCGGCGGGCGACGCCCCGCGTCCGGCCCTGCCGCTGGAGCAGTATGCCGGTCGCTATGACGACGCCTGGTTCGGCCCCGTCGAGGTGCGGCTGGACGGCGAGGACCTGATCATGGATCTGGGGTCGGAGGCGATGAGCGGGCGGCTGCGCCATGTCGACGGCGACCGTTTCATCGCCGTCTGGCGGGATCGGGCGCTGAATGCCGACGCCTATGTCAACTTCCGCCTCGACCCGCGCGGCCAGGTTCGCGACATCGAGATGGCCCCCGTGTCGGCGCGCACAGACCCGTCGTTCAATTTCAGAGACCTGCGTCTGGTCAGGGCGACGAAGCAGCCGTAGGGAAGAGAGATGACGCGTCCCTACGCCCCCCCTGCCAGCGACGACGAAGCCGCGACGGGCGGCGCCGCCCTGCGCCGCATCCGCAAGAGTCGCAAGCTGACGCTGGAGCAGTTGTCGCAGCTGACGGGGATACCGACGTCTTCCCTTTCACGCATCGAGAACACGCGGCTGCGGCTCACGGTCGACAAGATGCATCTGCTGGCCAAGGCGCTGGACGTGCCCGTCGAGCATCTGTTGGGCGAGCCGTCGGTTGGGGCTGATGATGCGCCGGGCGCCGCTGCCCGGTCGTCGACGATCCGAACGGGCGCGGGACGGATGACGGTGGACCGTGCGCCTGATCGCCGGCCTGAACGCTTCTGCGACGCCATGGTCCACTATCTGTTCGGAGCGGACGAAACCCGCGCGCTCGACTGCGGCCATTTCCATTTTCAGCCCGTGAGCGTCTGGGAATCCGAGTTCGTCCGTCACCCGGGCGAGAAGGTCGTTTACGTCGTCAAGGGTACGGCCGTGGCCTATGTCGAGGGGCAGGAACCTGTCCTGCTCGAGGAAGGCGACGCCATGCACATGGACTCCTCCGCCTGGCACAGCGTCGTCGCGGTGAATCAGCCCGCCGAGGTGCTGGTGACCTATTTCCACGGCGGGGGACGGGGATACGACGCCTTCGAAAGCCGGGTCTTCTCGCGCGAGGCCTGGGCCGCGTTTTCCGGGGTCGGCGCCGAATAGGCCGGTGCGTGCCGATACTGGCGAGCGTGCGCATTAGCGCCCCGTTTTTTCGTTATTTCCGGGTGACTTAAGCCGCTTCCTGGTCGGAGGTGGGCGTAAATTTGCACTTGCGCATGGTGAGTTGTGCCGATTTTGCAAATTTCATTCTTGCCTTGTGCAAAATTTCACGAATATTGCTGTGACTGCAAAACGAATTCTGGGAGGGATCGTGAAGCTCACAGCCTTGAGGCGCCGTCTGGATCTGACGACGCCGTTCCGTGTGTCCTTTGGCGAAATCTCCGGCATGGACGTGGTCGCCGTGGCTCTCGAAGGCGGGGGCGTCGTCGGCCGGGGCGAGGCCTGTCCGATGCCGATGTTCGGGCATACGGCTGAGGCGGTGCAGAACGAGCTCGCCCTTATCGCGCCTGACATCGAGAGCGGCGCCGTTGATCGGCTTGAGTTGCAGACGCGCCTGTCGGCGGGGCCAGCCAGAAACGCTCTGGACTGTGCCTTCTGGGATCATGAAGCCAAGCGCACGGGCCGCTCGATCTGGGATCTGACCGGGCTGACGGCGCCGGCTCATCTGGCGTCGGACGTCACGATCGGGATCGAGACCCCGGAGGAGAGCGCGCGCCTGGCCGCGACGCACCGCCACGCGGGGATGATCAAACTGAAGCTGGGCGGGCCGGACGACATGGCCTGCGTGCGCGCGGTGCGTGCCGTCCTGCCGACGACCCGGCTGTTCGTGGACGTCAACGGCGGCTGGACGCTGGAGCAGTTGAACGCCCTGGCGCCGGAACTGGCCGCGCTGGACGTCTTCATGATCGAGCAGCCTCTGCCGCGCGGTCAGGACGAGCAACTCGACGGCTATACCGGCCCTGTGCCGCTGTGCGCCGACGAGTCCTGTCAGGATCGAGCCGATCTGGACCGGCTGGAGAGCCGCTATGCTTACGTCAACATCAAGCTCGACAAGACCGGAGGCCTGACCGAGGCCCTGGCCCTGGCCCGCGAGGCCGAGGCGCGGGGCATGAGGCTGATGGTCGGCTGCATGATGGGATCGGGCTTGGCTATGGCGCCGGCCTACCTGGTCGGCACGTTGTGCGAGGTCGTCGATCTGGACGTCTCCCTGTTGTTGAAAAACCCGGCGGACGCCGCCGTGCGCCATGACGGGCGCCGGCTGAGCTTGTTCGACCGGGCGGTGTGGGGTTGAGGACGTGATGAATTCGGGAGGGAGAACCAAGATGAGCGGCAAGAACAAGTATCTGGGCGTGAGTTCCCTGGCGGTCGTTCTGGCGCTGACGGCGTCGTCGGCGGCGGCGCAATCGGCTGCGGGGGCTGTGGACCCCGCCACGACGGTCGACGACATCGTGGTCACGGCGCAGAAGCGCTCGCAGAACCTGCAGGACGTGGCCAACTCGGTCGCTGCCCTGTCCGCCGCCGAGATCATGGAGACGGGCAAGAACGGTCTGGCCGACATGGTGGCGTCTGTGCCCAGCCTGTCCATGGTGTCCCAGGGGCCGGGGCTGTCCACCATCGCCTTGCGGGGGATTTCGACGGGCGGCGTGCGCAATGACGAGCCCCAGAACAAGGAGACGGTCGGGGTCTATATCGACGAGACGCCGATCTCGGTGAACGGCTTCAACCCGGACCTGGGCCTGTATGACCTGTCGCGGGTCGAGATTCTGCGCGGACCGCAGGGCACGCTTTATGGATCGGGCGCCATGGGCGGCGCCATCCGCATCATCACCAACAAGCCGAACCTGACGACCTTCTCGGGCTCAGCCGAAGGCTCGGCCTCGCACACCCGTCATGGCGAGGCCAACTATAGCGCCAAGGGCATGATCAACCTGCCTCTGCTCACAGACGTCGTGGCCCTGCGCGCGGTCGCCTATCATACCTATCAGGGCGGCTATATCGACAATACGGCGACGGGCGAGGACAACCAGAACGACGCCACGACGACCGGGGCCCGTCTGCAGCTGGGGGCGCAGCTCAGCCCCGACCTGCGCGCCAACCTGACCTATATGTATCACGACCTGGAGACGGGCTCGCGGGCCAGTCAGTCGGCGCCGTATCAGCGCAACATCCGCGCCTTCGACGGCCTGACCGACCGGATCAACATCTTCAACGCCGCTCTCGACTATGATCTGGGCTGGGCCTCGATCAATTCCTCGACCTCCTTCCTGAAGAAGAAGAACACCAACCGCACCAGCCTGGAGTTCCTGACCGAGGCGGCCCTGGGGCTGGATTCGCCCGCGCCCCTGATCGACACGACAGAGATCGAGGACTTCTCGCAGGAGCTGAGGATCGCCTCCAGCGGCGAGGGCCGCCTGAACTATATCGCCGGCGTCTTCTATCAGGACCGCAAGCGCGACTATACGCAGGACGGCGTCGTGCCGGGTCTGGACGCCCACGTCGGCGCTCCGTCGTCGGACTTCGGCGCGCCGGGCGTGGATCAGGTCTTCTACGGCTTCCAGAACATCCGCCAGAAGCAGAAGGCGGTGTTCGGCGAGGTCTCCTACAAGATCACGCCGCGCCTGACAGCGACGGCGGGCCTGCGTTATTTCGACTTCAGCGAGGAGTATGAGACCTTCTCGTCCGGTCTGCTGAACGGCGGCGTGTCGCGCTACTCCGGCGAGTTTTCGGAAGACGGGTTCACGCCCAAGTTCAACCTGTCGTTCGACGCCACGCGCGACAGCATGGTCTATGTCCAGGCGTCCAAGGGCTTCCGCCTGGGCGGGGTCAACACCACGGTTCCCGCCGATCTGTGCCGCGCCGACCTGGACAAGCTGGGCCTGTCGGAGACGCCCGGCAGCTTCGGTTCCGACTCGGTGTGGAACTATGAGATCGGTTCCAAGAACCAGTTCATGGACCGTCGCCTGACCGTGAACGCCAGCGCCTATTACATCGACTGGACCGACATCCAGACGACGATGAGTCTGCCGTCCTGCTCCTTCTCGTTCCGCACCAATGCGGGCAAGGCGCGCAGCATCGGGACGGAGATCGAGACCCGCTTCGCCGTCAACGACGCCCTGGATGTCTACGCCACGGTGGGGCTGACCGATTCCACCCTGACCGAGGACGTGCCCTTCACCACCTGGTCGGACGGGGATCACGTGCCCGGCGTGGCGCGCGAGCAGGTCAGCGCGGGTCTGCGTCAGGCCTTTACGGTCTTCGAACCGCGCGACGCCTTCGCCCGGGTCGATTACAGCTACACCGGCAAGATGAACACGCGCTTCGACGTCGAGAACGCCAACAACCGCGAATATGGCGACTATCATCTGGTCAATCTGACGGCCGGGGTTCGCCTGCCGGGGCGTCCGATCGAGGCCTCGATCTTCGTGCGCAACCTGTTCGACGACGACGGCCGCGTTCTGGCCAGCCCGGTCAGCATCACGGCGCCGGAAAGCTGGATCACGGTCCAGCCGCGCACCATGGGCTTTACCATCCAGGCCTATTTCTAAACCTGGACGCGACGTCTTGCCTCGAATGGGAGAGACGTCGCATCGCCACCACGGCCAAGGGGAAAGCCGAGCGTCATGACCATCGCCGCCAGCGAAAAGAGCTTTCTGGGTCAGCCGCGCGGGCTGACCGTCCTGTTCCTGACCGAGATGTGGGAGAAGTTCTCCTTCTTCGGCATGCGGACCCTGCTGGTCTACTACATGACCACCACCCTGCTGATCGAGCAGGGCCGGGCCTCGATCATCTATGGGCTCTATACGGCGGTCATCTATCTGACGCCCATCTTCGGCGGGGTGCTGGCGGACCGCTGGCTGGGGCGCCGACGCTCGGTGGTCTTTGGCGCGTCGATCATGATCCTGGGCCACTTCATGATGGCTTCGGAGGCGCTGTTCTATCCGGCCCTGGCGGTCATCGCGATCGGCAACGGCCTGTTCCTGCCCAATCTGCCGGGGCAGGTGGCTAGGCTATACAAGCCCGATGATCCGCGGCGAGGCAGCGCCTACAATATCTACTACATGGGCGTGAACCTGGGGGCCTTCATGGCGCCTCTGGTCTGCGGCGCGGTGGGCGAGATCTACGGCTGGCACTGGGGCTTCGCCCTGGCGGGTGTCGGCATGGCGGCGGGCCTGGCCATCTATCTGTTGGGCGGACTCTACCTGCCGGCCGATCCGCCGCGCGCGGCGCGGGGCGAAAAGGTCGAGGGCGGCGGGCTGGACCGTTCGTCGCTGTGGCTATTCGGCGGCGTGATCCTGGCGGTGGTGGTCTTCCGCGTCGCCTATGAGCAGGTGGGCAATACCCTGGCCCTGTGGATCGGCAGCGATGTGGACCGCTCGCTGGGCGACTGGTCCATTCCGATGACCTGGTTCCAATCCCTGAACCCTCTGCTGGTCTTCTTGCTGACGCCGATCCTGGTCACGGCCTGGGACCGCTCGGCCCGGAAGGGGCGGGGGATGTCGTCGTTGGCCCGCATGGCGACGGGCGCGGCCCTGGTGGCGGGCGCCTTCTTCGGTCTGGCTCTCGTTGTGGCGGTTTCGGGGCAGGTCGCCGTCCACTGGCTCTGGCTCGCCGCCTTCTTCCTCCTGCTGACCAGCGGAGAGCTTTTCATTCTTCCCGTCGGCCTGGGCCTGTTCGGTCGCCTTGCGCCGGCGCAGATGACGGCGACCATGATCGCCGCCTGGTTCCTGGCGGCCTTCGCCGGCAACCTGCTGGCGGGCCTCGTCGGCTCGACCTGGAGCGCCATGTCGCCGAGCGCCTATTTCGCTTTGATGGGCGTGGTCGCCAGTGTCGCGGTCATGCTCCTGTGTGGGCTGATCCGACCGTTCAGAAAGCTGGAATCCTAGGCGTTTCCTCGGCGGGTTTAGGTCTCATGCCCGGGCGTAAACTGTATTATTTTCCAATAACCTACGTAGCTTAGCGAAGCTAACCCGTCAGGATTTCTGAGGCTTCGGGAAAGCGCTGGCCAAGGCGTGACGCCCAGGCTGCTGACAGGGGCCGGGGCTGCCGGGCTTCTCGTGGTCGCGCCAGGACAAGGGCGGCCGCTTCCCGATGAGCAGGCCAGTCCATCAGGAACCGCATGGCCGCCTCGAAGTCAGGGTGGGCCGCAGCGTGAGCGAAGGCCAGGTCGAGGGCCTCGACATCGTCGAAGTCGGGAAGGCGTGAGAGGTAGTCCCGAAGAACCGGCGCCGACAGGTCGCGCTCGAACAGGCTCCAGCGCAGCGCTTGGGCTTCGTCGCGGTCGCCTTCGGCGTCGAGCACGTCGATGGAAACCGTTTCCCAGGCGGGCGTCAGTCGAGGCGCGCCATCCTTCTGGTGGCGACCGAAGGTCCAGGGGCGGTTGAACGGCGATGGACTGAGGGCCGCTTCCAGGGCCGAGCGGGCTTCGCTGACGCGGCCGGCGCCGAGGAGGCGGCGGGCGATGTCGGCGGCCGTATCCGGTGATCCGGCCTGCTCGGGCGTGACGAGCGAGAGCCAGAGGTCGAGGTCGTCGGCCCGATCCGCGAGGCGGCGCAGCAGGTTGCGGCCCGCCGGGATCTTCCGGGCTGATGCGTCCAGGCTGTCGAGCAGCCGACGCGCCGTGACTGGACCCAGGGCCTCGCCGGCCGCAGAGATCCAGCGCGCATAGTCCTGCGGACGTCGGTGGAGCGCGTCGACCAGATCGCGCAGGGCCTCGTCTCCGGCGGCTTCAGCGAGGGCAAACAGATCGGGCGCTGCGGCCTCGAAGGCGGCGGGCAGTTCGCCCTTGGTGTCCTTCACGCGGGCGGCGAGGCCGGGGTAGAGGTCGAACCAGCGAACAAGGACGGCCAGCGCTTCGCCGGGCGCTTCGGGCGCCAGCCGCTCGACGATCATCTCGCGGTGCGCGTTCAGGTCATCGATCAACTCGCCGCGCTTGCGCCAGGATACGCGCGTGCCGGCGACAGAGACGGCGGTGATGCGCTTGGCGATCTCAAGGGCGAGAAGGTCGGGGCCGGCCTCAGCCGCCAGTTCGAGGCGAAGGCGGCGCTTGAGATTGGCGTTTCCGGCGCCGGCCTCGATCAGCAGGTCCGCCAACCGGGGCGCGCCGAGGTGGACGAGGCTGGCTGCGGAAAGCCGGGTCGAGATCCGAGATTGTCGCGCCATGAGGTCCTTTTGCCGGGAGTGAAACGCCCTCGGGCGTCTATAGCACGCTCTTGCTGACGCCGATCAAAGTGAGGAGGAGGCGCCGGCGCCTCCGCCGTGTAGAAGACGCCGCAAGAAGGCCGACAGTCGGCTGAGAAGAAGAAGCCCATGCCCAAGGTCAACGACACGGTTCACATCCGCTTTTCCATGCGCGGCATGTCAGGGCCGTTCTGGCAGACCAACGCCACGGTGGCTTCGGTCTCTGGCGGGTCTTTGCTGCTGGATGGTCTGGATCGCCAGGTTCCGGCCGCCGCGTCGGAGCTCAAGCCGGCCGGAGCGGGGCGATGGACGCTCGACTGGGAGGTGCGGCGTCGACCGTGAGGCTTGCTCCGTGGCAAGCTCGTCATCGGCATGGCTCACGGGTTATAGCGACGTCTGCCTGCTAGGTGATTTCTAGACAGGTTTGAAAAATGTCGTAAAAACAAATCTTTGATTGTGCTTTTTGCCGTCGATTGAGAGCGGGCGGTTTGGGGGTTAGGCTCATCGTGTCCGTGTCGTGAACAAGATCTTCAGCATTTTCGGAGGGGCGGCGGCGGCCCTGATCGCGTGTTCGGCCGTGGCTGAAAACGCGGCGGGGCAGGCCTTTGTCATACCCGCTCAGCCGCTGGATCAGGCGCTCGCGGCCTTCTCGGTCTCGACCGGGCTGCAGATGCTCTATGATAGTTCACTGGCGGCTGGTCGGCGGTCGTCGCCGGTTTCGGGGGCGATGCAGCCGCGCGAGGCGCTGGTTCTGATGCTGACGGGGACAGGGCTGACGGCGCGGTTCACCTCGGCGGGGGCGGTGGTGATCTACGCGGGATCGACCTCGGCGGTGACGCTGAATCCCATCACGGCGACGGCGGCGCCGGTCGTCGGCCGGACGGGCGTGAGCCCAGAGGCGCGGGCCTATGCCGAGGCGGTGCAGCGGCAAACGGTCGAAGCTCTGCGTCAGGACGCGGGGCTGTCGGGCGGCGACTATGCCTTGAGCGTGCGCTTGTGGGTGAGCGAGCAGGGCGCGGCGCGGCGCGTTGAGATTTTGCGCGGTTCGGGCGACGCAGGGCGCGACGCCGACTTTATGGCTCTGGCCTCGGGGTTGCGGTTTCCAGTCCCGCCGCCGGACCTGCCGCAGCCGATGCGGATCGAGTTTCGCGTCCGCCAGCGTCACTGACATATCAGCGTCACTGTTCTGTCGCCGGTGACGGTTTAGGGAGGCGGGGTTCCAGCGGCTCTGACGGCTCGACCTCCATCCATGACGCGAAACTGGCTTCTTGGCGCGATGACGTCGGCGGCCCTGCACGGCGGGGCGGCGGCTGTCCTGCTGGCGTCGGCGGCGATCCCGCAAGGCGCGCCGGCGCCCGAGCCCCAGCCGCACGCGATCAACGTGGAACTGATCGACACGTCTCGGCGACAGAGCGGCGACAGCGACCGGACCGAAAGACAGTCCAGCGCCAGCGAGGCGGTCAGCGCGCCGGAGGAATCGCTGGCGCCGTCCGCGACCAGCGTAGCAGCCGCCGACCCAGCGCGGGCGCCCAGTGGAGGCGAAGCGGCCATGCCGGCGGCGGCCCCCGATCCCGGCGCGGTGTCAGACTACTACCGCCGGGTCGAGAGCCATCTGGCGCGCTTTCACGCCTATCCGGCCGCTTTGTCCGGCGCGCGTCCGACCGGCGTGGTGCGGGTCGGCCTAATCGTCCAGCGCGACGGGCGGGTCATGGACTCCTGGATCGAGACCAGCTCGGGCATCGCGCCTCTGGACGAAGCGGCACTGCAGACCTTGCGGCGCGCCGAGCCTCTGCCGGGGCTGCCCGCGACCCTGCCGGGGGCGATCGATCTGATCGTGCCTTTGCGCTACGCCGCCTCGACGAAGGCTGTCGGCGCGCGGACCGGCGAATGAGCGCGCGGTCGTGGTGACGGACGCCGCCGCCCGTTTGCGGGGACATCTGGTCGAGAAGTACGAGACCCTGTTGAGCGGCCTCAGCGCGCGGCTGGGCTCGCGCGAGCAGGCGCGCGATGCGCTTCAGGACGCCTATGTGAAGCTGTCGAGCAGCGGGCCGCAGGACGAGGTGCGCCATCCGACCGCCTATCTGTACCGTATGGCGCTGAACATCGCCGCCAATGCGCGACGGCGCGACCGGCGGCTGTTGGGCTTTGACGAGGTCGCGGCCCTGCTGGACGTGCCGGATGAAAACCCGGACCCGGCGACCGTGGCCGAGGCGCGGTCCGATCTGGCGACGGTCAAGGCGGCGATGGCGCGGATGCCGGCGCGACGTCTGGCCATCTGCACCGACGCCTGGCTGGACGGCCTGTCGACGGTCGAGATCGCCGAGCGCCACGGCGTGGCCCAGCGCACGGTACAGCACGAACTGAAACAGGCGACGGAGGCATTGCAGCGAATTCTCTCTCAACCCAAGGTCATATCCTTGCGCCGTTCCGAAGATGGCGTGTCATGAATTACAGGGGCGGCTCAGAGGCCGGACATGAGCGGCGAGATCAGCAGGTGAGCGACGCAATCGCCGAGCAGGCCCAGGCCTGGGTGCGTCGCCTGATGTCAGGCGAGGCGACGCAGGACGACGCCCTGGATCTGGCCGTTTGGCGTCAGGCCGACGCGCGCCATGAGCGGGCCTTTGTCCAGGCGGTCCGGCTGCACAAGGTGGCGCGACAGGCGGCCTTGGAGCTGCGCGACGAGCGGGCGAAACAGCCGATGAAGGCCGGAATGGGTCTGAGCCGTCGCATGGTCATGGGTGGGGCCATCGCCGCCTCGGCCGCTGGCGTCGCCATTCTCGCGGAACGGTCAGGCGCGACGCGCTTTGCGCCGCCGCCCGCCGACTTCATCACGGCCAAGGGCGAGACGCGGCGCGTCGAACTGGCGGCTGGCGTGTCGGTCGAGATGAACACCCTGACGCGGATCGCCCTGCGGCCTCAGGCGGGAGAGGGCGCGTTTGAACTGCTGACGGGGGAGGCGGTCGTTACTGTCGAACGTCCCGACGCCCCCCTGTCGATCTTCGCCCAGGACGGCGAGACCACGGCCTCGCAGGCGCGGCTGGCGCTGCGCTGCCTGGACGGCCAGGTGCGGGTCTCCTGTCTGGAAGGCGCGGCCCAGGTGCGCTCGGCGGGGCAGGCGGCGGCTCTGCCCGCGCGGCACAGCGTGACCTATGACCAGACCCGGCTGGAGGCGGCGACGGCCATCGACCTCGAGGCTGAAGCAGCCTGGCGGCGCGGTCTTCTGGTCTTCCGAGACCAGCGCCTCGGCGACGTGATCGAGGAGATCAATCGCTATCGCACCGGGCGCATCGTCATCGCCGATCCGCGTCTGAGAAACCGTCGCGTCAACGGCGCCTTCCACACGGATCGGATCGATCAGGTCATCGACCAGATGCGCCTGGCCTATGGGGTTCGGGCCACGCGCCTGCCCGGCGATGTGGTCCTCGTGGCCTGACGAAACAGCACATAAGCGACTGGAAAACGTCGCGAAATCTTCACGCTAAATCTTTGCGCCTGTGTCGGGCGCACGTGTCTCTCCCCTGACGACCAAGTGCGGGGCGTCGGTCGCAGCAGCGGCCGTCGCGTCACGGGGGATTGATGCTGGTTTACATGAGACATTGCGCGCTGAGAGGCGCGGCGAGCGCCCTGGCGCTGGCCGCTGTTCTGGCTGTTCACGCCTCGCCCGCGACGGCGCAGGAGGCGGCGGGCTTCGAGGTTCGCGCCTTTCAGGTGAAAGGCAACACCGTCCTGCCGCCTGAGGTAGTGGAGCGGGCGGTCTATCCCTTCATGGGGCCGGGCCGGACCTCGGACGACGTGGAGGCGGCGCGCGCCGCGCTTCAGGCCGTCTATGAAGAGCGCGGCTTCATCGCCGTGTCGGTCTTCATTCCCGAACAGTCGGTCGAGGGCGGCGTCCTGATGCTGGAGGTGGCCGAACAGGCCATCGGTCAGGTGCTGGTCGAGGGGACGAAGAATCCCGACGCCGTCCGCGCCCAGGCGCCCTCGCTGACGCCGGGTCAGACGCCGAACCTGCCGGCCTTCCAGCGGGACGTGGTGGCGCTGAACCAGAACCCGTCGCGGCGGGTGACGCCTGAACTGCGCGCAGGCGTGGCGCCGGGCACGCTGGACGTGGTGCTGGCGGTCGAGGAAAGCTCGCCCTGGCACGGCTCGCTGGAGCTGAACAACTATTCCAGCGCCTCGACCACCCAGCTGCGGGCGGCGGCGTCGCTGCGTCATGACAATATGTGGGGTCGAGGCGACAGCCTCAGCCTGTCGGCCCAGACGGCGCCCGAACGGACGACGGACGGCACTGTCTATTCCGGCAACTATCTGATGCGCCTCGGCGTCGGCACGCAGCTGCTGGCCTATGCGGTCCATTCCGACAGCGACATCGCCGTGGTCGGCGGCACCAACGTCATCGGCAAGGGCGACCTGGCGGGACTGCGTTTGATCCGCGCACTGGGCGGCGGCGACGGCTTCTATCATTCGCTGACGCTCGGCTTCGACTGGAAGAGCTTCAAGGAAGACGTGATCTTGGGCTCGGACCGGGCCGCCGCGCCCATCGAGTATTTCCCGCTGATGGCTTCGTGGCGCGGCGACTGGAGCGGAGAGGCGCGGCGCAGCGACCTGACCTTCAGCGGCGTCCTGGGCGTGCGCGGTCTCGGCGACGACAAGTGGGCCTTTGACGCCAAGCGCTACAACGCACGCCAGAGCTTCTTCACGGTCAAGGTCGATGCCTCGCACACCGAGGAGATGGTCCACGACCTGCAACTGACGGCCAAGCTGTCAGCCCAGTGGACCGACCGCCCGCTGATCTCCAACGAGCAGTTCGGCATCGGCGGCCAGAACTCGGTCCGCGCCTATCGCGAGAGCGAAGCCATGGGCGACTACGGTCTGGCCACGCAGCTGGAGATGCGTTCGCCGCCGCTGCTGGCCGACTGGCCGGGCGTCGATGAGCTGCGTCTCTATGGCTTCTGGGATGCGGGCTTCGTCGGCATCCACGATCCGCTGCCGGGTCAGAAGGGCGAGAACCTTCTGATGAGCGCCGGCGTCGGCGGGCGGCTGCGCCTCTTCCAATACCTCAACGGGGCCGTCGATGTCGGCACGCCCCTGATTTCCATGCCGGGCCGCGATGCGGGCCTGGTTTCCGTTCGCTTCCGCATCTGGGGGGAATTCTGATGGCTTTGACGATGACCAAGAAGGGGCTGCTCGGCGGCCTCGCCGCCGCCGTGCTGATCGGGGCCGCGGCCCCGGCCGCCGCAGCGGGCTGGTGGCAGGCGGACTATGCCTACCGCACCAAGATCAACCTGAACGCCCAGGCGGCGGGCGTGTCGGGCGAGGTGGCCCGCGCCCCCGTCCTGATCCGCCTGCACACCGGCAATTTCGACTTCGCGGACGTCAAGGCGGACGGCTCGGACCTGCGTTTCGTGGCGGGCGACGACCGCACGCCGCTGGCCTTCCACATCGAGAAGTGGGCGCCGGCTGAACAGCAGGCCCTGGTCTGGGTCGATGTGTCGAACCTGAAGCCGGGCGCCGCCTCGGCCATCTACGCCTACTACGGCAATGAGAAAGCCGAGGCTGGCCAGAACGCCGCCGGGACCTTCGGCGCCGACTATAAGCTGGTCTGGCACTTCGACGGCGCCGGCGCGCCTCAGGACGCCACGTCCAACGGCCTGAACGGCGTCGGCGGCGAGGGCCGCAATACGGGCGGTTTGATCGGCCAGAGCCTGACGCTGGACGGCGCTGCTGCTGTCTCGGTGCCGGCCGAAGCCTTTGCGCAAGGGCCGGTCTCGGTCAGCTTCTGGGTCAAGCCGGGTTCGGACGGTCAGTTGCTGGCCCTGCCGGGTCTGGCCCTCACGTCAGAAGGCGCGACCCTCTTCCTCGACGCCGGCGGCCAGCGTAGCGCTGGCGCGTCGCTTCCGGCCGGAACCTGGGCCCACGTCGCCCTGGTCAACGACGGCCAGAAGTCGACCCTGTTCGTCAACGGCCAACCGGCCGGCGAGGTCGCCGGTGCGCTGGCTTCCGGTCCGGCGGTCCTGGGTCAGGGCTTCGCCGGTGAGATCGACGAGTTCCGCGTGGCGGGCGTGGCCCTGCCGCAGGCCGCCTTCCAGCTGGCGGCCGCCAGCGAAGGGCAGGGCGCCAAGCTGCTGACCTTCGACACGGCTGAGCAGACCGAAAGCGGCGGCCACAACTACTTCGGCATCCTGTTCAAGGCGCTGACGGTCGACGCCTGGGTGGTCATCATCATCCTGGGCTTCATGCTGGCCCTGGCCATCTGGGTCATGATCTCCAAGGGTCTGATGCTGGGCCGCACCAGGCGCGCCAACGAGGCGTTCCTGGACGCCTATCGCCAGTCGGCGCGCGCCTCGAACGGTCATGACGGTCTGGGCGATCTGCCCGCCAGCCTGAACGCGCATTCGCCGCTGGCCCGTCTCTATCAGATCGGTCGGCGCGAACTGGGCCTGCGTCTGGCCGAGGGCAGGGCGTCGGGCAGCCGTTTCGCCATCCGTCCGCAGTCCATCGCCGCCATCCGCTCGGCGCTGGACGCCGGTCAGGTGCGCGAGAGCCAGAAGCTGAACAAGTGGATGGTGCTGCTGACCATCGCCATCTCGGGCGGTCCCTTCATCGGCCTGCTGGGCACGGTGCTGGGCGTCATGATCACCTTCGCCTCGGTGGCGGCGGCGGGCGAGGTCAACATCAACGCCATCGCCCCCGGCATCGCCGCGGCCCTGCTGGCCACCGTCGCCGGCCTGGCCGTCGCGATCCCGGCCCTGTTTGGCTACAACTATCTGCTGAGCCGGGTCGAGGACGTCACCGCCGACAACCAGATCTTCGTCGACGAACTGGAAAAGCGCATCGCCGAAACCTGGCAGGATGTTCCCGCCGCCGCCCTCGCGGCGGAATAGGGGAGCGCTGACCCATGCAGGTTCAGGGCAAGAAACCCTATAACGAGATCAACATCACGCCGCTGGTCGACCTGACCTTCGTGCTGCTGATCATCTTCATCCTGCTGACCACGGCGGCGGTGCAGGGCATCAAGGTCGACCTGCCGTCGGCCTCGGCCTCCCAGGTGCTGGATCAGCCCAAGTCGCGGGTCATCGCGGTCGCCAACGACGGCACGGTGTCGATCGACGCCGTTCCCGTCTCGATGGCCGAGCTGGAGCAGGAACTGCGCGCCTCCATCGCCTCGACGCCGGACCTTCCGGTGATCCTGCGTGGTGATCGGGCGGTGCAGTACGACCAGATCATGCAGGTGCTGGACCTCTGTTCCAAGGTCGGCGTCGGCAGCCTGGGCATGGCCTCGACCCGCCCGCCCGGCGCGGGGGCCTGAGCGCCATGACCTACGCCTATCTGGCGGACGATCCGCCGCCGCCGCCTCGTCGGCGCAGGATCAACTGGCCGGTGGTCGGGGCCGTCGCTGTGCTGGCCGCCGTGCTGGCTGGGACCTTCCTGCGGCCCGCCTCGGTCAGCGAGCGTCAGCGCGAGGACAAGACGGTGCGGGTGGTCCTGCCGCCCCCGCCGCCTCCGCCCCCGCCGCCTGAGGTGGTGCAAGAGAAGCCGCCCGAACCGACGCCGACCCCGATGGATCAGCCGGTCGAGGCTGCGCCTCCGCCGCCGGATGCGCCGTCCGAGCCGACGGTCGGGGACAGCGCCCTGACCGCCCGCGAAGGGGCCGGGCCGTCCAACTACGGTCTGGCGCGCGGCGACGGTTCGGGGACCCGCATCGGCGGGCGTCCCGGCGGCGGCGACGGCGGTTTCGGCGCCTATGGCGAGCTGGCCCGTCGTGAAGTGACCCAGGCCGTCCAGGGCGAACGCGACCTGAGCCGGGGCCGCTACTCCGCCCAGCTGGCGGTCACGGTCGACGCCGAGGGCCGGATCACCTCGGTCCGCCTGCTGCGCGGCACCGGCGACGCCCGTCGCGACGCCGCCCTGCAACGCGCCCTGACCGGCCTGAAGCTATCCCGCCGCCCGCCCGACGGCCTGCCCGTCATGCGTATCGAACTGAACGCCCGAAGCGGCGCCTGACCTCCCTGGGGATTACCGTAATGAACCGTCCTAACCGCCTCAAACCGGCCCTGATGGCCTGCGCCGCAGGTCTCAGCCTGCTGGCCGCCCAGCCGGCCTTCGCCCAGACCGTCGACTCCGCCAAGCTGCTGGAGCTGATGGTCGCCAAGGGCCTGGTCACCCGCGAGGAGGCCGACGGCCTGCTGGCCCAGGCGACCGTGGCGCCGACCCCGGCGCCGGTCCCGGCCGGCGGCGTGGCCAACGGGGTGCAGACCATCCCCTATATCCCGCAGGTCGTCCGCGATCAGATCAAGGAAGAGCTGCGCGCCGAACTGGGAACCCAGGCTCAGGCCCAGGGCTGGTCGGCGCCCGGCCAGACGCCGGAATGGACGCGCGGCATCACCCTGTCGGGCGACATTCGCGTGCGCGGCGAAGGCGTCTTCATGGACGACAATAACGCCGACATCTTCGTCGATTACGGCGCGATCAACGGCGGGCCCGGCCAGAACATCAACAATGAGACGCCGGGCTATGTCGGCCCGCCCTACCTCAACACCCTGGAAGACCGCCAGCGCGCCCGCATCCGCGCCCGCTTCGGCCTGAAGGCCCAGATCGACAGCTGGATCTCGGCCGAGGTGCGCGTGGCCACCGGCAACGACAGCTCGCCCGTCTCGACCAACCAGACGCTCGGCGGCGGCGACGAGTTCGGCAAATACGCCCTGTGGCTGGATCGCGCGGCCATCCGCCTGACCCCGGTTCAGGACGTGGCCCTGGACTTCGGCCGCTTCGGCAATCCCTTCTGGACCGGCGATCTGGTGTTTGACGACGACCTGAACTTCGACGGGGTGGCTGTCTCGGCGCGCCATGCGCTGAACTCGGAGTTCGCCGTCTTCGGCACGGCCGGCGCCTTCCCCATTTTCAACACCGACTTCAACTTCGGCTCGCGCAATGCGCCGGAAGGCAAGGGCGGGCCGTTCGAGAGCCGGGACAAGTACCTGCTGGCGGCCCAGCTGGGTCTGGACTGGACGCCGCGCGACGACGTGCGCGTGCGCGCCGCCGTCGGCTACTTCAACTTCGACGGCGTGGAGGGCGAGGTCTCCAAGCCCTGCCAGTTCTACGAAACTGTCTGCGACACCGACCCGACGCGTCCGCAGTTCCAGCAGTTCGGCAACACCATGTTCCCGATCCGCAACGTGGTCGCCGATCCCCTCAACATCGACACAAGTCCCGAGAACCAGTATTTCGGCCTGGCCTCGGCCTATGAGGTGCTGAACGTCCGCGCCAGCCTGGACTTCAACGCCTTTGACGGCGTCGGCTTCCGGGTCGAGGGCGACTATGTCGAGAACCTGGGTCTCGACGACGCCATGATGCGTCTGCGCGCGGTCAACAACCTCGGCCCGTCGACCACCGTTCCTGATCCGACCAAACCCAACGGGACCGTCACTCTGCCGGGCGCCTGGGACGGCGGTTCGTCGGGCTGGTCGGTCAAGCTGACGGCGGGCAGGCTGGACCTGGCGTCGCGCGGCGACTGGAATGTTCACGCCGGCTATCGCCATCTGGAAACCGACGCGGTTCTGGACGCCTTCACCGACAGCGACTTCCACCTCGGCGGGACCAACTCGCAGGGCTGGACCGTCGGCGGCGCCTATGCCTTCGGCAAGAACACGGCGGTCAGCGCCCGCTGGCTGTCGGCTGAGGAGATCGCCGGCGCGCCCCTGTCGGCGGATCGCCTGCTGATCGACCTGCTGACCCGGTTCTGATCCGCGCCATGACGACGGTTTTCGCCCTTCTGCGCTCGATCCTTCGCCGCGTCGCCTTCGACGGGTCGATCGGTCGCGCCTGTGCGAACGCGGTCGTCATGCGCTCTCCGTTCGTCGTCTCGCCCGGTTCACGCCCGTTCCGGGGCGAGGCGATGCGGGCGGGCCGCCTTGGCATATCCCCTGTCAAAGCGGCCCGTCTTTTTCCACTGCTGGCGCTTGCGCCCGCAACGGCCCTGGCTCAGGAGCCTGCGCCCGCGTCGCCGTCCGCCAATCTTTGCGTTCAGGTCGATGTCGGCGGTGATCGCGCCGGTCATCTGGATTGCGCCGCCGAGGCGTTGCAACGCGCCGCCCGGATCGCACAGAGCCAGGCCCGCGCCGCCTTCGAGGCGCCGACGCCCGACGCGCGCTCGTCCGACCTGACCGTCGGCGTCGTCAGCCAGACCGCTGTGCGTCAGCGGCTGGGCTCGAACTTCGGTCAGTCCGTCCATCCCCAGCGTCCCGTGCGGCCCGCGCCGACGCCGCGACCGGGAGGACGCCCATGAGCCGCTCCGACCTTTCCCTTTCTCAGGCCGAGGGCGCCCCGCGCCCCGTCTGCTCCCTCATTCGCCAGACAGCCGCGCTCGCGGCCTCTGCTCCTCTGGAGATCGCCCGATGATCCGTCTCGACTCGCGTTCGCTGCGCCGCCGTCTGCTGGTCGGCGCCTCGCTCGGCTCCCTGATCGTCGCCGGCGCCGCCGAGGCCCAGAACCGGGGCGCCTTCGGCAGCCGGGGCGGGGCGGGCGCCAATCCGACCGCCGCCGTCAGTCAGGCCATCCAGGCCGAGGCCGGTCGCGCGGCTCAGGCCAGCAGCGCCAGCCAGCGCGCCATCGCCTCCTTCGCCCGCGCCGCCGCCACGCGCAGCGCCATGAGCGCGGCCCAGAACGCCGCTCGCGCCGCCGCGCAGGCGGCTCAGAGCCATATCCCCAACGGCCTGGGGCAGGGCGGGCTTCAGGTCGCCGACGGCGTGACCCTGGACCCTAATCTGTGGGTCGGCGCCAATGGTCCGACCCAGACGACGGGGGCGGACGGCCGCACTACGGTCACTGTCGGCCAGACCGAGCAGAAGGCCATCCTGACCTGGGACAGCTTCAACGTCGGTCGCGAGACCGATCTGGTCTTCAACCAGCAGGGCCGTTCCGACTGGGTCGCCCTGAACCGCGTCACCGACGCCAGCGCCGATCCGACCAAGATCCTCGGCAGCATCAAGGCCGATGGTTCAGTCTACATCATCAACCGCAACGGCATCATTTTCGGCGGCGCTTCGCAGGTCAACGTCCGCAACCTGATCGCCTCTACGGCCAATATCTCGGACATCCAGTTCCGTGAGCGCGGTATCTACGCGACCGAGACGCCCAACCCCAACTGGTGGGAGCCGCCGATCCTGATGCCGGCCTTCACCAACGCCGGCGGCGCGGTGAAGGTCGAGGCGGGCGCGCGGATCACCACGACCAAACCGGCCACGGTCGTCGAGGGCGGCGGCTTTGTCGCCCTGATGGGGTCCGAGGTCGAGAACGCCGGCTCCATCGTCACGGCGCGGGGCCAGACTCTTCTGGCGGCGGGCGACAACTTCATCCTGCGTCCGGGTTACGGTACGGCGGGCAATCCGAGTTCGACCACGCGCGGTCAGGAAGTCGCCATCACCCTGAACGCCGGCAGCGACGCCGGCCGGGTGGTCAACAGCGGCGTGGTCGAAGCGACCGAGGGCGACATCACCCTGGCCGGGCGTCACGTGGTTCAGGACGGCGTGGCCATCGCCACCACCTCGGTCAATACGCGCGGCACCGTTCACCTGCTGACCGACCTGAGCGACGCCGAGTCCAGCGTCACCCTGACCGACAACAGCCTGACCCTGATCCTGCCGGAACTGGACAGCGACGCCACCGCGACCAACGCCCAGCGCGACGCCTTGCTGGCGGAATCGGCCCTTGGCGTCGGCAGCACCATCCTGTTGAACAACCAGGGCATCAACCGGCTCAGCTACATGCTGCCCGACCGCAAGGACATGTCGCGGGTCGAGATCTCCACCGGCGGTTCTGTCGAGTTCCAGGGGGCGTCCCAGACCATCGCCCAGGGCGGCCAGATCGCCGTTGTGGCGATGAAGCGCACCACGGTCCACGACGGCGCCGAACTGAACGTCTCGGGCGTGCGCGACGTGGCCATGGACATGGCTTCCAACAATCTGAAGGTGAACATCCAGCCGTTCGAGCTGCGCGACTCGCCGCTGAACCGCGAGGGCGAGGGTCTCAAGAACAACGACGTCTGGATCGACATCCGCGACCTGATCCTGCTGCCCAGCGGCACGGGCGGTCATGAGGGGGATCGCTACTATACGCCGGGCGGCCTGATCGAGGTCGGCGGCCATCTGGGCAACACCGCTCACGGCATAGGCGAGTGGGCGGCCCAGGGCGGAACCATCGCCATCTCCAGCAAGGAGATCGTGGCTCACAAGGGGGCGGTGTTCGACATCTCCGGCGGGTCTCTGGACTACGCCGCCGGCTATATCCAGTCGACGCGGATGCTGGGCTCGGACGGCAAGCTGTACGACCTCGGCCAGGCGCCTGCGGGCGTGAAGATGCTGGCCGTCGGCAACGCCTTCGTCGTCAATCATGACCGCTGGGGCGCGGCCTTCCAGGAGGTCTATGCCCAGCCGCTGTTCAACTCGGCGCGCAGCGTGCGTTGGGAGGCGGGCTATACCGTCGGGCGCGACGCAGGCGTCCTGTCGCTGTCGGCGCCGACCGTCCTGTTCGACGGCCAGATCGTCGCTGACGTGGTGGTCGGCGACCGCCAGACGGGCGTGCGCCCGACGACCCCGCCGGTCATCAAGGACGGCGTGATCTCAGGTGACTTCCCGCAACGGCTCGACGGCTATGACCTGCCTCAGAACGTCACCCCGCTGGCGGGCGGCCTCTATGTCGGCAACAAGCTGCACCAGACCTATGCGCCCGTCCTGACGCAGGAAGTTCCGTTCGCCAACACGGTGATCGTGGGCGAAGGCGGCGGCGCGGTCGGGGTCGAGGCGGGCGCGGCGCTGACGCCGGATCTGCTGAACACCGTGCTTCTGTCGGCTGAGGCCTTGAGCGAGGCGGGACTGGGTTCGCTGCGCGTCAACGGCGGCGCCATCAAGATCGAGGGCGACCTGACCCTGAGTCCCGGCGGCGACGTCGCCATGCGGGCCCAGACCATCGACGTCGAGGCCGACATCACGGCCCGCAGCGGCTCGATCTCACTGGCCGCGGTTCCGCCTTGCAGCGCGGGCTGCACCGCCGTGACGGACCTGACGGTCGGCGAGGGGGTGACGCTGGACGCCAGCGGCCTGTGGGCCAATGTGAAGACCGGCGGCGACGTTCGCGACCTGGCGCACCTCGAAGGCGGCTCGGTCATGCTGGAAAGCCGCCAGGGCGACCTGACCCTGTCGAAGGACAGCCTGATCGACGTCTCGGCGGGCGGGGCTGTCCTGCTGGACGGCAAGACGGTCGGCGCCAAGGGCGGCTCTGTCGGCCTGGCCGTCGGCGCCGAGCCGCGCGCCGTCATGGGCCAACTGACGCTGGACGGCGCCATTCACGCCTATGGCTCGGGCGAGAAGGCAGGCGGCACGCTGACGGTCTCGGCTGCTGGTCGCCCGATCACCATCGGCGAGGCCGTGCTGGGCGGCGGCGAGGAACTGGCTGCAGGCGAACCTGCGCCCATGGACCTGCAGCTTCTGGAAGAACTGGTGCTGAAGGCCGGCGAGGCCCTGCCGTTCGACTACAGCTATACGGTGGATCGGGTCGCCGCCGGGCAGCCTCTGCCGAGCATGACGAATGTCGAGTTCGCCGGCATCACCCTGACCGGCGAATGGACGATCCCGGATGGGTTGGAGGTCTATGACGTCGACTACAATATGTATTTCGGCGGGACGGTGTTGCCGGCCGGCTTCTATATCGAGCTCGGCTATGGGCAGTTGCCGGGGGGCACGATCGTTCCGGCCGAAATCTGGCCGGACGGCATCAGCATTCCGCCGGTCGCCTACACCTACGCCAAGGGCCAGATTCTCCAGGCCGATCTGATCCTGCCGGCAGGGCGGACCATCGCCGCGGGGACCGTGTTCCAGACCGCGATCAAGGCCGCCAAGCCTCTGCACCTTGAGGCTGACCTCTTCCAGACCGGCTTCTCTCGCTACGACATCCGCGCAGGCGGCGACCTGCATGTCGGCGGCCAACTGGACGTCAGCGCGCCGGTGCGTCGCTTTACGGCCGACAGCGCCAACATCGCCAGCGGCGCCGCGCCGCAGGACGCCATGGAGCTGTGGACGCCGGGCATGCTGCGCGAGGACGCGGCCAACGGCCGGTTCGTCCAGCGTCAGGGCGCCAGCCTCAGCCTGACGGCCCACGGCCTCAGCGAGCGCAACTGGATGACCGGCTATGGCAACCCCATAACCGACCCGCGTCCGATCGGCGAACTGGTCCTGGCCGAGGGCGCGAGCATCCGCGTCGACGACGGTCAGTCGGTCAGCCTGACCGCGATGGAGGGCATGAGGATCGACGGCCGTATCGAGGCGCGCGGCGGCAAGGTGACGCTGCTCGCGGGTCGCGAAGAGAACGAACGGCGCGACTATCAGCCCTCGGAAATCGTCTACAACCCGACCACCGCCCTGTGGCTGGGCGAGAACAGCGTCATCGACGTTTCGGGTCGAGGCGTGAGCGCCCTCGGCGCCGACGGCGCCCGCTACGGCCACGTCTCCAAGGGCGGCGAGATCACCGTCGGCGGCAAGCGCGCGGCCTATGTGGTGGTGCGTCCCGGCGCCGTTCTGGACGCCTCGGGCGCCTCGACCGAGATTGACTATCTGACCTCGGCGCTGACGGGCGACAAGGGGACCCTGACGGTCGCCAGCGACGGCGGCGCGATCCGCTTCCAGTCGCAATACGGGATCTTCCTCGACGGCGACATGCGGGCCCATGCGGGCGGCGCCGGCGCCTCGGGCGGGCTGCTGTCGGTTACTTTGAACACGCCCTATGTGGCACAGCTGGGCCTCGGCTCGCGCGACATGCCCGACTACATGCGCCGTCTGCGCAGCATCATCCTGGGCCAGGAACAGGACAGCGGTCTGACGGCGGACCTGCAATACGGCGACTGCGTCACCGGCTGCTGGACGCCGGGGCAACTGGTCGCCGACGCCATGGCCGCCAATGACGGCATGGCCGATGTGGTCGGTCAGGCGCGGATCGGGGTGGACCAGATCACGGCGGGGGGCTTCGGCAGCCTGACCCTGGACTCGTCGGACGTCGTCCTGCTGGACGGGGCGGTGAACCTGAAGCTGGCGCGCAACCTGACCCTGTCGGGGACCATCGGCGCGATGGGCGAAAGCGCGGACCTCGATTCCAGCCTGAGCGCCGCCTACGTCCGGTTCGTCGCCGCCGGCTCGATGAACGGCAACAACCTGGTCCGCTCTGAAGACGGTCGCCCGGCCCTGTTCAAGATGCCGGAGATCGGCGCGGGCCGGCTGACGATCACGGGCGGTCTGGTCGACATGGGCGGGGCCCGTTTCGGCGTCAACGGCTCGATCGGCCTGTCGGGCGGTCGCCAGCTTGACTACGAATACGCCGCGCACGGCCAGATCGACGTGGTCAGCCGCAGCGACATCCGCATGACCGGCGGCGAGGTCAATGCGATCAGCAATATCTCGCTGACCGCCGCCCAGATCTATCCGACGACCGGCGCGACCGCGGCCATCTATGCGGGCAAGTACGTCTACACCATTCCCGGCACGACCAACTCCTACAACTCCCTGGTGCCCGGAGGCGTCGTCAGCTTCCACAAGCTGGAGGGGGCGACGCCCGCCGCGCCGTTGTCGCTCTATGGTTCGCTGACCGTGGGCGCCGACATCATCAATCAGGGCGGGGTTCTGCGTGCGCCGCTCGGCTCGATCGTTCTGGGCGTCGGCGGCGACAAGTTTGTTCCCGGCCTCGACCAGCTGGAGCCCGGCCAAAACTACTGGACCGAAGTATCGGTCACGACCTCGGAAGTGAACCTGCTGCCCGGCAGCCTGACCTCGGCCAGCGCCAAGGATCTGGTCATTCCCTACGGCGGGACCATCGACGGCCTGATCTGGCGTCTGAACGGCGCCGACCTCAAGTCCACCCTGAACAGCCAGGGCGTCACCGTGGTGGGGTCGCTGCGGGCCGATGAAGGTTCGGTGCTGGACCTGTCGGGCGGCGGCACGCCGGCGGGCGCGGGCTTCGTTCCCGGTCGCGGCGGTTCGGTTGACGTGCTGAAGACGGCGCTGGCCAATCTGAGCCCGGCCTTCGATGGTCTGAGCCACGCCGACAACAAGGTCTACGCCATCGTGCCGTCCTATGGCGGCTCGGTCGCGCCGACGACCATTGACGGTCACGCCCAGCCAGGCGTCGGCCAGCAGATCGTCATTCCGGCCGGAATCGAGGGTCTGGCGGCGGGCGTCTATACCCTGCTGCCCGCCGAATACGCGCTGATGAACGGCGCCTTCCGGGTGGAGCTGGGGTCCAACCTGCCGGCGGGCAGCGGAAACCTGACGCATCTGGCGGATGGATCGACCCACCTGGGCGTGACCACCTCGATCGCCAACACCGACATCCGCAGCGCCCTGAAGGTCGAGGCCATCCTGACCCCGGCCAAGGTGGTCCGCACCTATTCCCAGTACAATGAGACCAGCTTCGGCGAATTCCTGCTCAAGGCGCCGGCGTCGGCCCAGTTCAATAATCCGCTGCCGATCCTGCCCGAGGACGGCAAGACCTTCCTTCTGGCCCTGACCCCGCCCAAGGCCGACAGTGATCGTCCGGCCTTCTCCTTCAAGGGCAAGGGTCTGTTCGATGCAGCCGAGGGCGGCCTGGGCGGCGCGCTCGCCGTTGTCGCCGGCTCCTACTACAGCAGCGGCGACTACACCCTGGAGATCCTGGCCGACGGCGCGACGGGCTCCGAGAAGTCCCTGTCCCTCTATGCGTCCGACCTGAATGCGGTCGGCGCGCGGATCATGACCCTGGGCGGGGTGTCGCACCGGGTCTCGACCAGCCTGTCGAACAGCATCCAGGTGCTGGTCGGCGCCGGCATGCCCAACCAGCCCAACTTCAGCTACAGCGGCTTCGCCGGCGTCGTCGTGCGCGAAGGCGCAGTTCTGGAGGGGCCGCAGGTCCTGCTGGTCGCCGACCGCAACGCCGACATCCTGGTCGAAACCGGCGCACGGATCACGACCCTGGGCAAGGGCGACCCGGCCTTTGACTCGACCATGGGCTACACGCTGATGGCCAACAATGTGAACCTGCTGGCCGTGTCGAACGGCCTGCTGGAGTTCACCAGCAATACGGCCGCCGCCGGCAGCACCGGCGTCATCACCGTTCAGGACGGCGCGTCCCTCTATTCCGACGGCACGCTCAGCTTCGTCACCCCCGGCGCCGTCAGCCTGGGTGAGAACGTCAACTATGGCGCCCGCTACCTGGCCTTCGCCTCGGGCGCTGTGAACATCGGGACCAGCGCGGCCCTGGCCGAGGCGGCGACGGACGGCGTCCTGCCCTCGGGCATCGCCTTGAATCAGTCTGTGCTGGACCGTCTGATGGCGGGCGACCAGAGCGCGGGCGCGCCCAAGCTGGAGCGGCTGATCCTGTCGGCCAGCCAGTCGGTCAACTTCTATGGCTCGGTCAGCCTGGACACCCGCGACGCGGCCACCGGCGTTTCGAAGCTGCAACTGGTGCTGAACACGCCGGCCCTCTACGGCGCAGGCGACGCGGGCGACGTGGCCCAGATCACAACCGGAACCCTGGTGTGGAATGGCGTTCTGGGCGTCCAGGGCGACCAGTGGAACGCGGCCGTCATCACCGGCCTGCCGGGCGCGCCGATCCACGGCGGGCCGGGCGAGGGGCTGGGCACGCTGAACCTGATCGCCGACCGCATCGTCCTGGGCTACCAGGACGGGCTGGCGATCAGCGCCAACCTGCCGCTGAACCGGCTGGCCCTGGGTTTCAGCACCGTCAACCTGACGGCGACGCAGCGCATCGAGGCCAACCACAAGGGCGACCTGGCCGTCTATCAGTCGCAGGCCGTCTATGGTCAGGCGGGGCAGGGCGGCACGCTGAACCTGATCACGCCGCTGCTGACCGGACAGGCCGGGTCCAGCCTGCACTACAAGGCAGGCGGCGCCATCAACCTGAGCGCGCCTGCTGGCGCCACGGCGGCCGAGGCCGCCAAGCCGCAGCTGGGCGCCGAGATCAAGATGACCGCCGCCAGCATCACGGCGGACACCACCATCGCCCTGCCCAGCGGCCGACTGGTCCTGACGGCGACCGAGGGCGATATTGTCCTCGGTCAGAATGCGCGCCTCGACATGGCGGGCAAGGCGACCGACTTCTTCGATGAGACCCGCTACAGCTGGGGCGGCGACGTCGAGCTGGAGAGCGCCAAGGGCGACGTCGTTCTATCCTCGGGGTCCAAGATCGACCTGAGCGCCGACTACAACCATGCCGGCACGTTGAAGGTCACGGCGCTGAACGGCGCGGCGACCCTGGACGGGGTCATCGAGGCCCACGCCCGCAACGGCGACAAGGCGCCTGACGCTTCGCTGCGCAACGGCTCCATCGACATCCGCGCCAACGTGGTCAGCGACTTCAAGGACCTGAACGAGCGCCTGACCGAAAGCGGCGTCACCGAGAGCCGCAGCTTCGTCATCAAGACCGGCGACCTGGTCATCGGCGACGAGGTCAAGGCGCGTCAGGTGACGATCGCGGCGGACGGGGGCGATCTGATCGTCAACGGCCGCATCGACGCCAGCGGCGCACGCCCCGGCGTGATCCGCCTGTCGGCGCGCGACGATCTGACCCTGGCTGCGACGGCGGTGCTGGACGCCAGCGCCGACACTGTGGTGGTCGACGGCTATGGCGCGCCGATCGAGGCGTCCAACCGCGCCAACATAGAACTGGCCAGCGGAGCCGGAACCCTGACCCTGGCGTCGGGGGCGACGCTGGATCTGTCGTCGCCGGACGGTGTGAACCGGGGTCGGGTCGAACTGAACGCCCCGCGTCTGGGCGGCAATGACATCGCCATTCAGGCGGGCGGCGCGCTGACGATCAAGGGCGCCGACAGCCTGTCGGTCAACGGCTTCCGCACCTATCAACCGGCGGGCGGTGTCATCAGTCAGTCCCTGATGGATGACATCCATCTGGACAGCACGGCCTTCATCAACGCCGCCATCGTCAACCAGGCCCTGATGGGGCGTCTGGCTGGACTGCGCGCCTATCAGGACGCCTTCCATCTGCGTCCGGGCGTGGAGCTGGCCAGCGCGCCGGGTCAGAGCCTGAGCGTATCGGGCGACCTGAACCTGGCCGGCTACCGCTACGCCAGCCTGAACGCCGACACGCAGATGACCGGCGTCTATGGCTCGGGCGAGGCCGGCGTCCTGCTGGTTCGCGCCGCTGACGACCTGAACATCTACGGCAGCATCACCGACGGCTTCGGCGAGCCCGCGCGCACGCCGGACGACAACGGCTGGGTCCTTTACGGAACCAGCGAGGCGGGCGGCGTCGGCGTCTGGCCGGCGGACCATCAGCTGTCGGCTCCGGTGAAGCTGGCCGCCGGCGCCAGTTTCCCGACGGGCGTCAAGCTGACCTTCGACGCGCCGGTCGACGGCTTCAGCGTCCTGGGCAACACGGTGATCGGCGCCGAGACGCGTCTGGCCCAGGCCGTGACCCTGCCGCAGGACTGGGTGGCGACCTCGACCATCCATCTGCCGGACGGCAGCGTCATTGCACGCGGGTCGATCCTCGAAGCCGGCACGATCCTGCCCGCCGATGCGCGGTTGGAGCAGGGCGCCATGTTCCCGATGACGGTGGCCTTGCAGGCGACGACCTGGCCCAAGGACACGCCCTTGCCGGCGCAGTTGAAGCTGTCCGAGGCGACGCAGCTTCAGGCCGGCGACATCCTGCCGCGCAACACCAATATCGCCATCGCGGGCCTGTTCGGCCTGATGCGCGATCCGGTGGTGCTGGACGCGGCCTATGTCATGCGCGGCGATCCGATCGCGCCGGGCGTCACCACCTTCCTCGGCGGGCGGGATTCCGACCTGGTGCTGGGTTTCGAGATCGAGGTGCGGGACAACAGCCGCGTTTTCTCGGGGACGACCATTCCCTTCGATTTCGTCAGCAGCGAGTACGACTACATTTTCGCCACGGGGTGGACGGCGACGGCGCCCATCTGGGCCAGCCGCGCAGCCTTCGAAGCGGGGTCGGCGCCCCTCTATGCGGCAGGCGCGACCGTCACCAGCTATATCGAGCCGGGGGCCTATTACGGCTCGGGAACCGTCATTCCGACCGACGTGGGCGACAGCTTCGGCATCCTGGCTTCGCGGGTGCCTGCCGGGACCCCGATCAATGTGTTCGAGGGCGAGGTCGCGCTGAACCGCAACATCACCCTGGCGGCAGGCGTGACCGTGCCGGCGGGCGTCAACCTGCAGCCGCTTGGTCAGACCCTGCACAACACCCGTCCGGTTCAGGCTGACGGCACGCAGGGCCGTATCTGGGCCGTGGCGCCCATGCTGGCGGCGGGGTCGCAGTCCTGGTCGATGCGCTTCGTCGCGGGCGCCGACATCGGTTCGTCGGACGGGCGCACCCTGCGTGCGGCGACCGACCTGGCCCATGCAGGCCATTCGGGCGACCTGACCCTGTCGGACCGTCACTACGTCAATCCGCAGGCCACGACGGCGGACGGCTTCTCCACCAACTGGCTGACCGGCATGAAGCTGATGCAGAACTTCAGCGTCATCCGCACCGGGGTCGGCTCGCTGGACCTGCTGGCGGGCGGCGACTACGAGCAGATGTCGCTGTTCGGCGTCTATACGGCGGGCACGCCCTCGGCGGAGATCGGCGGGCTGACGCTGGACGGTCATAACGTCTACAATCAGCCGCGCGCGACGCTGGCGGGGTCCAGCGGTATGGCCAATCCGTGGATCGGTCAGAACTTCGACGGCTACGCCGCCTCGATCCAGGACTATCAGGCCTGGTATCCCGAGCACGGCGGCGATCTGATGCTGGCGGTTCAGGGGCGACTGACCGGCTACGCTACGGATCGCGACTCTGGCTACCAGCGGGTCGGCAGCGGAAGCGTCGGCAACTGGCTGTGGCGTCAGGGTGGCTATGGCGTCACCGACGGTCAGTCGGCGGAACTGGGGCAGGACGTGCCCACCGCCTGGTGGATCAACTTCGGCGGCTATGTCCCGAACAACGCCGGCAGCCTCAACGACTTCGTCAACTTCAACGCCCCCCTGCTGGAAGGCTTCATGGGTATCGGGGCCCTAGGCGGCGGCAATCTGATCGTGCGCGCAGGCGGCGACGCCGGGGTGCATCAAAACTGGGCCCTGAACTCGGCCGGCTATCCCGACAGCAACCTGGGCCGGATCGCCAGCACGGCGCTGAACTTCGCCGTCGGCGGCACGGGACGGGTGACTTCGGTCATCCGCAACGCCGGCGTCGTCGTGGACGGTACGGTGGTTCAGACCGGCGGCGGCGACATCGACATTCGCCTGGGCGGCACGCTGAACGCCGGAGCGGGCGCGGCCACGCCTTCGCCCCTTGCGGGCGGCGGCGTCGTCAACCTGCGCGGCGATACGGCCGTCATGGCGGGGGGCGTGGGCGCCACTGCCTACGTCGGCGGGCGGGATGAACTGGACCCGCGTCGCTTTGATCCGCTGCGGACGCCGTTCCAGGACGCCTTTGGCGGCGTCACCCTGGTTCTGGGAGACGGGAACGCCAGCCTCAATACGCGGGGCGATCTGGTCCTGACCGGCGTCGGCGATCCCGGCTCGAACGTCACCTCTATCGCGGGCGTCTCGGTTGGCTATGTGGATGCTTCGGGTCAGTTCATCCGCCCCGACGGCCTGATCATGCAGACCAGCTTCTCGCTGTGGCGTGACGACACCCGCATCGACCTGTTCAGCGCCGGCGGCGACGTGACGCCGATCACCGGGGGCGACGGCGATGCGGGCGGTCGTGAAGGCCGTTACTGGTATCCGCCGATCCTTCGGGTCACGGCGGCCCAGGGCAACATCTACTGGAACGCCGGTCGATGCGACGACTACAACTGCAGCGCAGGCATCCTGCCGTTGGAGCTGGCGCCGTCGCCGCTGGGCCAGGTCGAGTTCCTGGCCGGGGTGTCGATCCTGGGCGGCGGCTTCCGGGTCACGGACAGCGCCGGCCCGTTCGCCGCCGGTCGACCGATCGCCCTGTCGGGGATGTCCAACGCCCTGGACCTGCTGCCCAATCCGTTCCGTCCGGTGTGGATCACGGAATGGCGCAACTTCGTGACGGCGGACCCGAACGCGGTGAAGCCTGTCCAGGGCAACGCCATGAGCATCGGCGGACTGACCGCCTTCCAGAAGGACACGGCCACGGGAACCCTGATCGCCGGCCGCAAGGCGCCTGCGCTCTTCTATGCGGCGAACGGCGACATCAGCAACGTGAGCTTCGGCTTCATGACCTATGAGGGGCAGTCGCAGCTCTATGTGAACTCGGGTCCGGTCGATCTGCGGGCCTCGCGCGACATCGTCAACCTCGGCACCGGCACGGGTCTGGGTTGCCCGCCGGGCGGTCCGGCGGAATGCCGCGCCGCCGCCTATCTGTTCGGCGTCTTCAACCAGGGCGGTCTTGTGGTGCACAACGACCCCGCCGACATCTCGCTGATCTCGGCGGGCCGGGACATCATCTACGGCAACATGACGGTGGCCGGTCCGGGCAACCTGGTCGTCGAGGCGGGGCGCAACATCTATCAGGCGGACAACGGTCGCTTCACCAGCGTCGGCCCCCTGTTCGACCTGTCGCCTTCGACCCGCAACGGCGGGGCCGGTATCTCGATCCTGACCGGGGTCGGGGCGGGCGGTCCCAACTATGACGCCTTCACCGATCTGTATCTGGACCCGGCCAATCTGGCCGAGGCCGGGCGGCCCCTGGCCGATCAGGACGGCAAGGTGGTCAAGACCTATGACGTCGAACTAGCCCAGTGGCTGAAGGATCGCTTCGGCTACGAGGCGTCCGGCTCCGAAGACGCCCTGACCTACTTCAACGGTCTGGACCGTCAGCAGCGCGGCGTCTTCGCCCGACGGGTCTATTTCGACGAGTTGAAGGCCGGCGGTCGCGAATACAACGACCCCAATGGTTCCCGTTTCAACAGCTATCTGCGCGGCCGCAACGCCATCGCCGCCCTCTTCCCTGAGAAGGACGCGCAGGGTCAGGCCATCTCCTACGCCGGGGATCTGACCCTGTTCGGCGGCTCGGGCGTGCGCACCCTGTTCGGCGGCGACATCGAGATGCTGGTGGCGGGCGGTCAGGCGGTGGTCGGCGTGGGCGGCGTGGCGCCGCCTTCGACCGCGGGCATCCTGTCCATGGGCTCGGGCGACATCGACATCTACTCGTTAAAATCGGTGCTGCTGGGCCAGAGCCGGGTCTTCACCACCTTCGGCGGCGACCTGCTGATGTGGTCGGCCGAGGGCGACATCAACGCCGGGCGGGGGTCCAAGTCGACCGCCGTCTATCAGCCGCCGCGCCGGGTCTATGACGGCTACGGCAATGTCACCCTGTCGCCGCCGACCCAGAACACCGGCGCCGGCATCGCCACCCTTAACCCGATCCCGGAAATCCCGGCGGGCGACGTGGACCTGATCGCGCCTCTGGGCACGATCGACGCGGGCGAGGCGGGCATCCGGGTCTCGGGCGACGTCAACCTGGCCGCGCTGCAAGTGGTCAACGCCGCCAATATCGAGGTCCAGGGCGACGCCGTGGGCATTCCGGCGGTGGCGGCGGTCAACACCGGCGCCCTGACGGCGGCCTCCTCGGCCAGCAGCTCGGTGGTGGCCGAGGCCGCCCGTCTGGCCGAACGGGCCCGTCCCAAGACCGGCGACATCCCCGCCATCATCACCAGCCGCTTCCTCGGCTTCGGCGAGTAACCGACAGCGGGAGGGAGGCCGACGCGCCTCCCTCCATGCTCCCCATTCTGACTGGAGTATCCCATGTCCCAGGCCATTGCCTTGCCCCTGTTCTATCGCGACCCGCAGCCGCTTTCGGCCGCCCAGCACGACGCCTGGCGTCTGAAGGATGGTGACGTGGCTTTCGCCGCCGAGACCCCCTTCGTGCCCGTCGTGGTCGGCGAGATCGCCGCCGCCGCCCGAAGCTATCCCGTCGTCTTTTCGGCCGGGGAGGGGGCGCAGCCCGTCGCCGTCCTGGGTCTGGAGCAGCGCAACCTGTTCGTCGCCGAGGGCCGCTGGACGGACGAGGCCTATGTGCCCGCCTATGTGCGCCGCTATCCGTTCGGCTTCATCTCGACGATCAATCCCGACGGCTTCGCCCTGGCCATCGACGCCGCGTCGGATCGCGTGATCCGGTCAGGCGAAGAGGGAGCGGCGCTGTTCGACGGCGACCAGCCGAGCCAGCTGACGCAGGACGCCATGGCCTTCTGCAACACCTTCCAGGGCGAGGCCGCCGCCACCCGCGCCTTCGGCGAGGTACTACGCGCCCAGAACCTGCTGATCGACCGCCGCGCCGACGCCACCCTGCCGGACGGGCGCAAGCTCGGCCTCGACGGTTTCCAGGTCATCGACACGGAACGGTTCGCAAACCTTGACGAGGCTGTCGTGCTGGACTGGCACCGTAGAGGCTGGCTGGCGCTGGTTCATTTCCATCTGGCCTCGCTGGAGCGTTTCGGCGCGCTGCTGACCCTGCAAGCCCAGGCGGCTGCGACCGCTGAACCCGCGACCAAGCCGACCAAGTCAAAGAAAGCCTGATCCATGACCACCCGCTCCATTCTCGCCGCCCTGACACAAACCCTGGTCTTGGCCGCCGTCGCCAGCGCCGCTGTGCCGGCCGTCGCGCAACAGGCCCAACCTCTGGGCGGCCCGGTCATTCCGGGCGTCTGCCTGCTGTCGCGCGAGGCGGTCTTCGCCAACGCCGCGGCTGGCAAGGCCGCCAGCGCCCGCCTTCAGGAACTGGCCGCCGCCGCCCAGACCGAGATCGAGGCCCAGCGTCAGCCGCTGGAGGCTGAACTGCGCGCCCTCGAAAGCCAGCCCGACAACGCCGCCCGCCGCCAACGCGCCGAGGCCCTGGCCGGCCAGTGGCAGACCCTGCAACAGAAGGCCGCCCACGCCGGTCAGGAGGTCGAGGCCACGCGCGTCAAGGCGATGGAGCGGATCGCCAACGAGGCCCAGCCCGCCATCGCCCAGGTCTATGCGACCAAGTCGTGCGGCCTGCTGCTGGACCGCAACTCGGCCCTGGGCGGCAACTTCGCCAATGACCTGACCGCCGAGGTGGTGCAGGCGCTGGACAGCCGCCTGTCGACCATCACCTTCGAGCGCGAACGCCTGCCCCAGGCCGCCGCCCAGCCGGCGCGATAGAGCCGTGACCGGCGCTGCAACCCGTCCCAGACGGTCGTCCTGGCGCGCCCTGGCGACCGGGCTGGCCGCCGCGCTCGGGCTTGCGGCGCCGGTTCAGGCCCAAAGCCTGTCGCCCGAGGCTGCGCCCGCTGCGTGGGTCGCCTACGCCGAAGCGGCGACGCACACCTTAAAGACCTGGCTGGAGGAGGACGACGAGGCGGCGTCCAACCTGCGTCTCTACCTGGACCAGACTCGTTCGGGGCCTGATCAGCCGACGCCGTCGCTGGAGTTGAAGCTCTGGATCGCCCCTGACGGCGTGGTGTCGCGCGTCGGCTTCGCCCCCTTGGGCGACCCAGAGGCGGAGGCCGATCTTCAAACGTCCGTGCAGGGACGACGATTGCCGCCGCCGCCGTCTGGAATGCTCCAGCCCCTGCGTCTTGCCGTTCAACTGGAAGCGGCCCTCTAGCTGGAGGCCTTTTCGAGCCGACGCAGGCTCCGGCGACGCTCGGTCAGTAGGTGTAGGTCAGGTCCACGCCCCACATTCGGGGTTCGGTCAGGCCCACGAACGGGGTGCCCAGCGTCGTGGCGGTGATGTTGTTGACGCCGGTCACATACTGATTGTCGAACAGGTTGTTGACGTAGACGCCGAGCTGATAGCGCGCGTTCGCAGTCCGCCAGTAGAGGCGCGCGTCCGTCCGGTTCTGAGCCTCGGACGGGTCGAACCAGCGGGTCTTCAGGCACGAGCCCTGGCCCGTCGAAGTGGTGTTGCACCGACCCTCGCCGCGATAGGCGTGGATCACCTGCATGTCGAGCGAGCCCATATCGCCCAGGTTGTGGCGATAGGAGGCGCCGGCGGCCGCCGACCACAACGGTTCGCCGGTCGGCTGCCCGGCCAGATCGCCGTCGTCGGTGATTTTCCGATTGTAGGTGGCGTCGATGTACTGGGCGTTGGCGAACAGCTTCAGTCCTTCCAGCGGCTCCACGTCCAGTTGCATGTCGAGGCCCCAGGCGGTGTCGTCGCTGGTCTCGATCAGATACTGCGGCACGCTGGACCCCGCCGGCACGACCAGGCGGATCGATTGCTTGCCGTCATAGTCGTACTGGAAGGCCGAGATGTTGAGGCGGGCCTTGGCGCCGAGGTCGCTCTTCAGGCCGATTTCAAAGTTCTGGACGTCTTCGTTGTCGAAACGCGAGGCGACCTCGACGCTGTTGAAGCCTCCGGCCTTGTAGCCCTTGGCGTAGGAGAAGAAGACCATGGCGCTGTCGGTCAGATGGTAGTCTGCGACGAAGCGCGGGCTGAGGTCCTCCCACGAATCCGACAGCTTGCAGGTCACGCCTTCCTGAACGGTGACGCCGTTCTCGCACGGCACGCCGGCCAGACCGGACAGGTCGAAGACATAGTCGGCGTATAGATAGCCGAGGCCCGGCCCCATGTTGTCGCTGAGCACGAAGTTGATCGTCGGGTCATTGAGCACCGCGTCCAGTTCGGGCGCGACGCGGCGATCGTTCAGCCACTGGAACGACTTCTTGTCTTGGGTGTAGCGCAGGCCGAACGTCAGGTTCAGGCGATCCGTGGCGGCCCAGATGACGTCCGCGAAGAGGGCCGTGGCCTCGAAGTCGCCCTCGTTGATCATGTCCTCCTGCCAGCTGTGGCCCAGGGTGCTGGCGGGAATGCCGGCCATGCCCAGGATCATGTCGGCGAGCGAGAACAGCGGCATGCCGGCCGCATTGGTCAGGATGGTGTTGATGCTGTCGGTGGTGGCGTAGGTGTCGCTGCGCTGCTTGGCGTTTTCGGAATAATAGCTGGCGCCGGCGATCCAGTTGAAGGCGCCGCTTTCACCGGCGAGGCGGAATTCCTGATACCAGGATCGGTTCTTTTCCCGGTTGTTGGTGTCGAAATACAGGTCCGGGCGGTTAGTGCCGTCCTCGTCCTCGCGGTTCTCGGTGGTGAAGCGCCGGACCGAGGTCAGGGAGGTGAAATCAATGTCGCCAAAGGCGTGGGTGATGGTCAGCACGCCCTCGTCGAGGCGGCGGGTTTCGTGGTTGTCGATGACGTCGTTGAAGACGCGTCGCTCAAACGGATTGGTGTAGTCGGCGGGATCGGACGGGAAGGCGGGTAGGCCGGGCGCCGCCGGGATGGGCGCGACGCCTATGGCCGGGCGCGCATCCTGATCGATCTCGTCATGGGTCCAGCTCAGGATCGCCTGGGTCTGGGGCGTGACGTCCCAGCGCAGGGCCGCGCGGGCCGCCCAGTTGTCTTCGCGATCATAGTCCTCGCCCGTCGCGCTATCGATCAGCCAGCCGTCGCGGCGGTTCACCAGCGCATTGACCCGCAAGGCCATGCTGTCGTTGATCGGCAGGTTGATCAGGCTTTCGAGGCGGCGCTTGTCGTATTCGCCGAGCCGCAAACCCAGCCGGGCCTCGAACTCGTCACTGGGCTTGTTGGTGGTGATGGAGACGGCGCCTGCGGCGCTATTGCGACCGAACAGGGTGCCCTGCGGCCCCTTCAGCACCTCGACCCGCGCCACGTCGCTGAACGCCAGCAGGGCTGCGCCCGAACGGGCGGCATAGACCCCGTCGATATAGACCCCTACCGCCGGGTCGGTGCCGACGCCGAAGTCCGAGGTCGCGACGCCGCGAATGCTGTAGCGCGCCTGGGTCGGGCTGGTGTTCGAAACCGACAGGCCGGGCACGAAGGCGGCCATGTCGCCCATGTCGTCGGCGGCCAACGCCTCCAAGGTCGCGGCGGTGAGCACGCTGACCGTGATCGGCACCTCCTGGAGACTTTGTTCGCGGCGTTGCGCGGTGACGATGACGTCGTCCAGCGACGTCGCCTCCTGCGGCGTCCTCTCCTGCGCTTGGGCCAATCCTGGCGTTGTCAGCGCGGCCAAGGCCACGCCGGCGGCCAGCGTCGCCTTCAGGCAGAATTCCATCTTGATCATAGTCGCCCTCCCAAATCCCCGTTCCCTGAACTTTACGAAACAGAATATTATTCCGTTTGACAAGGGGCTGTGCGCCTATGCGCCCTTGCAGGGGCGTCAGGTCGTGTTAGACGGCCTGTGGAACCGGATGGAGAGGACGACGTCAGTGGCCCCGCGCACGCCGCAAGAGACCACCGCCACGCTGGCCAAGACTTTGGAACGGCGCACGGCGCCGATGCAGCAACGTGCGCGCGACCGGATCGACAGCGTCCTGGCGGCGACCGAACGTCTGCTGGCGACCACCTCTGTGGACACCATCACCACCAGCAGCATCGCCGCCGAAGCCGATGTGCCGGTCAGCTCGATCTATCGCTACTTCCCAAACGTCTTCGCCATCTACAAGGAGCTGTTCGAGACCCTGGTGTCGCAGATCCACGGCCGAATCGCCGAGATCCTTGAGAACCCGCAGTACACTTCCTGGCGCGAGCGTCACCTTGAGGTGATGCTGGTCCTGAGAAGGACCTTGAACGAGGACCCGGCCTATCGGCCGCTGTTCCACCTGATGCTGACCACCCGCGAGCTGCGGATCGTCAAGGAACACGCCAATGCGCAGATCGCGGCCTATCTGGCGGCGCGCTGGGAGAAGGGGCTGGACGGCTTCCATGGCACTGCGCCGCTGGCGGTCGCACGCATGGCCACCGAGATCTTCACCTCGTTTGAAACCCTGACCAGCGGCGAGGCCCAGTCGGAGTGGACCGACAGCCTGTTCGCCGAGGCCACGCTGGCGCTGGAGCGCTATCTGTCGCTCTATCTGGAAGATCCCGCCTGAGACGCAACCTCAGGTCACGCGCCGCAGCAGGGCCAGCTTGGACTTGGTGAAGGGCGGATAGCGGACGCTGGCGTCCAGGGCGAAACCCCGCCTCAGTATGGCGCGGCGGTGGCTGAAAGTCTCGAAACTGTAGCGTCCGTGATAGGCGCCCATGCCGCTGGCCCCGACGCCGCCGAAGGGCAGGTTGGGGTTGGCCATGAAGACCACGACATCGTTGATCGTCACGGAGCCTGATCGCGTCGAGGCGATGATCCGGTCGGCGGTCGCCTTGTCCCGTGTGAAGGCATAGAGAGCCAGGGCCGGCGACCGGGCGTTGATGGCGGCCAGCGGCGCATCCAGGCTGTCGTAGGGCAGGACCGGCAGGATGGGCCCGAAGATTTCCTCGGCCAGCACCGAAGCATCCGCCGAGACCTCGGTCAGGATGGTGGGCGCGACATAGCAGGCGTCGATATCGGCCACGCCGCCCGTGACAGCGCGACCATCGGCCAACAGGGCCTGCAGCCGTGCGGCATGGCGCGGGTTGATGATGCGCCCGTAGTCCCGGCTCTGTTTCGGATCTGGCCCGAACATGGCCGTCACCTCGCGCTTCAGCGCCTCCAGCAGATGAGCCTCGACCGAGGCGGCGACATAGACGTGATCGGGCGCCACGCAGATCTGGCCGGCGTTGAGGAAGCGGCCCCAGACGATGCGCCGGGCGGCGACCGACAGATCGGCGGTCTCGTCGACGATGCAGGGGTTCTGACCGCCCAGCTCCAGCACGACGGGCGTCAGATGCTTGGCCGCCGCCGCCATCACGACCCGGCCCACCCGTTCGCCGCCGGTATAGAAGATCAGGTCGAACTTCTGGGCCAACAGGGCGGTCGATACGTCCGCATCGCCCTCGATCACGGCGAAGGCGCGCGGGTCCAGGTAGCGCGCCACCAGCTGTTTCAACAGGGCCGACGACTGGGCCGCCATTTCCGAGGGCTTGATAACGGCGCAGTTGCCCGCGGCTATGGCCCCGACCAGCGGCGCCAGCACCAGCTGGAAGGGATAGTTCCACGCCCCGATGATCAGGGTCACGCCATAGGGCGCGGCCTCGATGACGCTCTTGCCGGGCTGGATTGCGATCGGCGACGCGGTCCGTTGCGGCCGGGTCCAGCGACGCAGGTGCTTCTGCGCGTGGGCCGCTTCCTTGCGGACGAAATCGATCTCGGCCGTGCAGGCCTCGCCGAAGGGCTTGCCCAGGTCGGCCTTCAGGGCCTCGGCGATCTCGGCCTCGTTCTCGACCATCATCCGTTCGAGCGCGGCGAGCTGGCTCTTTTGCCAGGCCAGATCGCGCGTCAGGCCGCTGTCGAAGGCTGCGCGCAGGGTCTGGACCACCGCAGCGACATCGGGGGCAGGGGACTGCACAGTCTCTACCGGCATGATCCCTCCATTGAATCGATCCAGAAGCTGACGAGGGCCACGCCCTCGGCGTGGGCGGTCGAACGTCCGATCTCGGGCATCATCACGGCGGGGTTCGTCGAGGCCATGCGGTAGGACAGGATCGACGCCTTGGCGTCTCCGGGCACGATGTCGAAACGAAGGTTGCCGGTGCCGGGGCCGGCGGCGACCGGCAACTTGCAGACGCCGGACGGCCCCGACACCGGCGTGGCGGCGTTCAGGTACAGGCCCGAGGTGTCGGCTGGACCCTTGGGGTTGTGGCAATGGCCGCAGTTGACGTCGAGATAGGTCCGCGCCCGCGCCTCAAGGGATGCGTTCTTGTCGGTCCACGACACATCCGCCGGGGCCGCTTTCGGATCAGAGAGACCGCGCAGATAGCCGATCTTGGTCAGGCGGCTCAGCTGGTTCTCGGACCCGTCCGAATAGGCGAAGTCGCGGTTGAGCAGCCGGGCCTTGGGGCCGATCGGCTGGATGACGCGCGTGGCCACATTGGTCGCGTGACAGGCCGAACACTGGGTCACGTTGGGCACGATGTAGGAGAAGGCCTGGTCCTCTCCGTCCTGCCGCGCCAACTTCAGCGGAACCACCGCGCCGACCCGGTGCAGGACCGCCTCGGTCTGGGCCTCGTTCCACAGATAGGTCAGCGCGGCCCAGCCCTCTGGCCGATGGATCAGCAGCCGGGTCTCGACCATGCGCACCGTCTTCAGGTTCAGCCCTTCCCCGTCATGGATCACGGCTTGGTCGGCCTGTTGCAGCACCCGACCGCCGCGTCCGGTCTGATAGAAGAAGGTCTTGGTGATGACGGTTCCCACCGGGAAGGCCAGGGCGTCGTCCGGCTGATCCGCCTTGTAGTCCGCCGCTGCGCCGGGCAGCATCCAGATCGTCCGCAGCTTCTGCGCATAGTCTGTGAACAGCGGCGTCGTCAGGTCATAGGGCGTGACGCGCTGGCCCAGGACCAGGGCGTCGCCGGACACCTGGACCATGCCCCAGTCCCGCAGGGACTTGGGGTTCTCGGTGGCGAAATAGGTCGGATCGACCAGGGCCTGTGGAGGTTGCGCCCTGGTGCAGGCCGCCGCACCCGCGATGAGCGCCAGGCAAAGGGTAAGCAGAGGAAACCGGGTCATGAGGCCGCGTCAGGCTCCCGGCAGGACGACGGGTGACAGGCGCGGCAGGGTGCATTTGTGCGGCGTCATGTCGGTGTTCGGATTGGCGTACTTGTTCGGTCCGTCCACATTCAGAATACCGGCCTCGCCATTGTCGATGCAGATGCGCAGAGCGGCGGGCAACTGGCCGTTCACCAGGCGCTTGGGATTGACGTAGCCGTCCCAGAGGATGTCGGGGAAGCGGCCTGTGGGACCGAACTTGGCGATGCGCAGCGCTTGGAAATCCATGCCGTCAGGCGCGTTTCCACCGCCGCTGAAGCGGTTGTCCTTGATCAGGATGCTCTCAGGATAGGGGTCGAAATCGGCGCTCATGGCGCTGTCAGAGTAACCGGCCGAGAACAGGGCGGAGATGATGATGTTGCCGGTCTTGTTGTCGGCGATCTCATTGTCGAAAATCTCGACCTGATCATTGGAGTTGACGATCACGCCGGTGCCCGCCGGCACGCTGGCGACCGGGGTGCCGGCGTGTCCGAAGTTGCGCGTGTTGTTGGCGACGGCGCGGTTGTTGAAGACGCGCGTCCGATAGCCCGCCTGCTGCAGCTGGGGCATGTTGAAGACCAGAATGCCGCCGGTGTTGTTGGTGGCCAGGTTTTCATAGACGTCGGCGTCGATGCAGTTCTCGATCTCGATCCCGGCGACGTTGAATTCGGCCCGGTTGCGGCGGACCACGACGTTCTTCGACTGGCCGACATAGATGCCGGCGTCCGATGCGCCGATCGCCACGCTGTCCTCGATCAGGACGTTCTTCGTCTGCACCGGATAGATTCCATAGGCGCCGTTCTCGGTCTTGGGGCCTTGCGTCCATTCCGTGCGGATACGGCGCACGATGATGTTTTCGCCCTCGTTGATCTTCAGGGCGTCGCCCTTGGTGTCCTCAAGCGCCAGGTCCTCGATGGTGAAGTTGCTGGCCGTGACCAGCAGGCCCTGGGCGCCCGCCGCCTGATTGCGGAAGTTCAGGATGGTCTTGTCCATGCCCTGACCACGAATGGTCACGCCGTCGACGGCCAGGCTCAGGCTGGTGTCGATGGTGAAGACGCCCGCCGGGATTTCGATCACCGTGCCGGGCTTGGCGTCGATCAGCTGCTCCATCAGCTCATTCTGGTAGGTGGTGTTCGCCTTCGAGAGGTCCGTGCCCTTCTCGGTCGGCTTCGTCCCGCAGGCGCCCAGCATCAGCACCATTGCGACCGGCAGCCATGTGCGCATCTTCATGATTTCCCCCTCCAGAACGCGTGTGAGTGTTTCCCCAACCGGAGATTTTCATATGGCTGGCGTTCTCGCAAGGAGAAAAGGAAACTGTTTCTGTTTTTGCGTCATCGGACCCGCACCGCATTGCGAGGACGGGGAAGGTGGGTGAGGGGTCTCTTTAGACCCTTCCCTTCACCGGCAGAAGCGCGCCCGTAACCGCCGAGCCGGCGTCGCTGGCGAGGAACAGCATGGCCGCCGCCAGCTCACTCGGCTGGACCCAGGTCGAGAAGTCGGCGTCGGCCATGTCGGCGCGGTTGGCGGGGGTGTCGATGATGGAGGGCAGGACGGCGTTGACAGTCAGGGCGGTCGCCTTGGTCTCTTCGGCCAGGGCTTCGGTCAGCTTATGCACGCCGGCCTTTGAAGCGGCATAGGCGCCCATGCCGGCGCCGGCCTGAAGCGCGCCCAGGGCGCCGACGTTGACGATGCGTCCGGCGGTCGATTGCGACAGATGGGGCAGGGCCGCGCGACAGGCGTTCAGCACCGTCGTCAGGTTCATCCGGTGCATCCGGTCCCAGTTCTCGAATGGGCCGTCGGTCATCTGCCAGACAAAGCCGCCCACGGCGTTTAGAAGGCAGTCGATGCGGCCAAACCGCTGAACCACGGCGTCGATGGCGCTCCCGGCGGCGGCAGGATCGGTCAGGTCGACGCCGCCGAGGCCCATCCAGTCGTCGCCGTCAGCGCGCTCGACGGGACCGAAGTCGATGGCGGCCACCGCGTCGCCGCGCGCCAGGGCGGCGTCCGCGACTGCCCGTCCGAGCACGCCTGATGCGCCGGTGATCACTGTGACTCGCTTGCTCATCGCACTCTCTCGTATTGGGCTTTTGTGCAGCTTCGGGCGGCGGCACGGTCGGGTCAAGGCGGGCGCCGATCCCGGTCTTCGCCTGAAAGCCTCTCCTGCGTAAACAGTGCCCTATCGCAGAGGTTCAGGTGCGTCGCCCGACCGCTGCACGACTATTCCGGTGGAACCTGGGCGTCGCCCTCGATGCGGTCGCGATAGGCGGCGGCGCGGGCCAGCAGGATCAGGGTCACGGGTGTGGTGACGGTCAGGAAGACGCCGATCAGCAGGTCTCTGAGCGCGAAACGCCCCTCTGAAAGCGACCAGAACACCATCGAGGCGAGGACGATCAGGCTCATGCCCAGGGTGGCCCCCAGGGTCGGCGCATGGACGCGCTCATAGAAGCGCTTGAGCACGACCAGGCCGATTGATCCGGTCAATGCCAGCAGGCCGCCGCACAAGGCGAGGGCGACGACCAGCCAGGCCGCCCAGAGCGGGAGTTCGATCAGGGCGGTCATTCAATCACCTCGCCGCGCATCAGGAACTTGGCCAAGGCCACTGTGGCGGTGAAGCCCAGCATGCCGATGATCAGGGCCGCTTCGAAATAGAGGCCGACGCCGCTGCGCATCCCCTGAACCAGGATCAGAAGCATGGCGTTCAAGTAGAGGGTGTCGAGGCCGAGAATACGATCCTGCGCCCGCGGGCCGCGGATCATTCGCCAGGCCGCCAACAGCATGGCCAGCAACAGCAGCGCCTGGGCCACGCCCAGGCCCCAGAACAGGACGGTCGAGGGGGTCACGGGAAGATCTCCAGCAACAGACGTTCATACCGACCCTTGATCAGGTCGATCCATTCGCCTTCCTCGATCAGGTCGAGGACGTGCAGCAGCAGACTGCCGGTCGCGCGGTCGTATTGCACCCACAGGGTTCCGGGCGTGCTGGTCAGGATGATGGCCAGAACGGCCAGTCCATAGCGATTGCGAAGATCAAGCGGCACATGGATGAAGCCCGACCGGCGGATGTGTCGGCGACGCCCCATGATGATGGCCGCGACCGCGTAGTTCGAGCGCACCACGTCCACGACCACATAGCTCGCCAGCCGCACAATAGCGCCGGGAGACCGGACGCCCGATCGGTCGGGCTCCAGCTGACGCATCACCTGCGGGATAATGAGGGCGACCAGGACTGCGACGACCATGTCGCCCGCCGAGAGGGGGCCGTTGAGCAAGAGCCATGTCGCGAACAGGCCAGCGGCGAGCAGGGGGTGAGGAAGGACGGCGCGGATCATGATCCGGCTCCCAGCACTTCACTGATGTAGGTGCGCGGAGAGGCCAGCCATTCCCCCGTCTTTTCGCCATAGGTCAGACCGGCTGCGGCGCCGATGCTCAGCCACAGACAGCACAGAACCAGACCGCCGATGGCGAGGAACTCGGGGCTTCTGACCTTATGCGGAGCGGCGTCTTCCCGGCGCCAGAAACCCGCGACGCCGAACCGGGTCAGCGCGATCAGGGCGGCGAAGCTGGACAGGGTCAGCACCCCGACCAGCGTCCAACTGGCGCCCGACAGGACGCCGTCGCCGGACAGCAGGGCCACGAAGATGCTCAGCTTTCCGGCAAACCCAGCCAGGGGGGGCAGGCTGACCGTCACCAGACCGGCCAGGATAAAGGCGCCGCCCAGGAAGGCGGTCGAGGCGGGCAGAATACGCCCCACCTCGTGCACATCGTCTGCAGCGAAGGGATCATCATACTCGTCGTCAAACACGGCGTCCTCTGGCGATACGGCCTGATCTTCGCCTCTGGCCAGGATCTCGGCGATCAGGAACAGGGCGCCCGCCGCCAGGGTGGACGCCGCCATATAGAAGAGGGCGCCGCCGAGGGCGTCGGGACTGGCGGTCCCCGCAATGGCCAGAACCGTTCCAGATGAAACCATGACGGCATAGCCCGCCGCCTGTTCCAGGCGCCGGGACGCCACCATGCCTGCCGCGCCGAACACGACCGTGGCGACGCCCGCAGACAGAAGCCAGAGGTCGCCGAACCCGGTCGAAACCCCCGCCTCGGCGCCGAACAGCAGCGTCGACAGGCGGATGATCACATAGACCCCGACCTTGCTGAGGATGGCGAACACGGCCGCGACCGGCGCGCTGGCCGCGGCATAGGCGCCGGGCAGCCAGAAGCCGAGCGGCCAGGCCGCCGCCTTGACCAGGAAGGCCACGCCCAGAATGGCGCAGCCGATTTGAAACAGAGCGCGATCCTGGCTCGGGATCGTAGCGATCCGATCGGCGATGTCGGCCATGTTCAGGGCGCCGGTGACGCCGTAGATCAGGCTGACCCCGATCAGGAAGAACAGGGACGCCGTCAGGTTGATGGCGACATAGCCCAGTCCCGCCCGCACCCGCCTCTCACCCGATCCATGCAGCAACAACCCGTATGACGCGGCCAGCATGACTTCGAAGAAGACGAACAGGTTGAACAGGTCGCCGGTCAGGACCGCGCCGTTCACCCCCATGATCAACAGTAGATAGAGGGCGTGGAAGCGTGGCCCGGCTCGGTCCCAGCGGGCGAAGGCGAACAGCAGGCCGCCGGCGGCCAGCGTCGCCGTCAGCGCCAGCATCAGGGTCGACAGCCTGTCCGCCACCAGGGTGATGCCGAACGGCGCCGACCATGAGCCAAGGTTGTAGATGCGCGCCGTGTCGTCGCCCGCAGGCCCGCCCACCGAGGCTTCATGCAACAGGACAAAGGCGACGCCGACCAGGGCGATCAGGCAGCAAAGGCTGATCATGGCCTTCAGGCCATAGCGCTGTTCCTTGAGCAGCAGCATGCTCGCCGCCGCGATCAGCGGCAGGACGACGGGAACGACGATCAGGTGGTCTTGCCAGTCGGTCATTCGCCCGGCTCCCGTCCGTCGATGTGGTCGCTGCCGGTGATGCCGCGGCTGGTCAACAGCACGACCAGAAACAGGGCGGTCAGGGCGAAGCTGATGACGATGGCGGTCAGGACCAGGGCCTGAGGCACGGGATCGGCATAGGCGGCGGGATCAACGGGACCTTCGCCCCGAAGCACCGGCGGAGAGCCGCTGCGCAGCCGCCCCATGGCGAAGATGAAGAGATTGATGGCATAGCCCAGCAAGGACAGGCCGATGATGACCTGGAAGGTGCGGGGGCGCAGCAGCAGCCAGACGCCGGCGGCGGTCAGGACGCCGATGCCGAGAGCGAGAACCAGTTCCATCAGAAGGTCTCCTCTTTTGCCGCGACTTTTGTCGCGACTGGGACGACGGGGCGAGACTTCCGCAACGACTGGTGAGCGATGGCGACCAGCATCAGGACCGTCGCGCCGACCACCAGCAGGGCCACCCCGGCGTCAAACACCACCGCCGACGCCAGCGGCGTCTTGCCGATCAGCGGCAGGTCCACATAGCGGAACCACGAGGTCAGCAGGGGATAGCCGAACAGCCAGGAGGCGACGCCCGACAGCGCCGCGATCAGCAGCCCGCCGCCGATCCAGACCAGGGGCCGGATCTCCAGCCGTTCTTCGACCCAGCGCGCGCCGGACGCCATGTATTGCAGGATGAAGGCGATCGAGAGCGTGACGCCTGCCGCGAAACCGCCGCCGGGCAGGTCGTGCCCTCGCAGGAACAGATGCACGGCCAGCAGGACGATGAAGGGGAACAGCCAGCGCATCACCACGCGCGGGATCAGCATGGTCTCGGGCAGGGTGTCGCCGACGGAGCGATCCTTGTGACGGTCGTCGCTGTCGTCCTGATCCTGCTTCTGCACCGTGTCGCCGAGACTGTCTGCGGCCGGACGGAACCGTCGAAGCAGGGCCCATATCGTCAGACCGACGATGCCCAGGACGGTGATTTCGCCCAGGGTGTCGAAGGCGCGGAAATCGACCAGCAGGACGTTGACGACATTGCGCCCTCCGCCCTCCGAATAGGCATGATCGAGGAAGTAGCGCGCCAAGGGCGAATCCGCAGGCCGCGTCATGACGGCGAAGGCGATCAGCGCGACGCCGGCGCCTGCCGCGACGGCGATCGCCATATCCGCCAAACGCCGCCGCCGCGCCCTGGCTTCCTGTTGAGGCGAGGCGAGATCGGGCAGGCGCTTGGGCAGCCATCGCAGGCCCAGCAGCAACAGGACGGTCGTGACGATTTCGACCAGCATCTGGGTGGTCGCCAGATCCGGCGCCGAGAACCAGACGAAGGTCAGGCAACTGACCAGACCGGCGCCGCCGACCAGCACCACGGCCGCCAGCCGATGATACTTGGCCTGCCAGGCCGCCCCCAGGGCGCAGGACGCGCCAATGATCCAGAGCAGGGTGAAGCCCAGACCGGGGCGCTGGATGGTCATGCCGACTTCGCTGAAGCCCAGTCCCGCCAGGCCGCTGGCCAGGACAGCAGCCAGCATGCAGGTCAGGATGACGGCGCGCAGGCGCGCCTGCTGGCGGCTGGCGCCAAGGCGACGCACGATCCATTCTGCGCCGCCCTTGAACGCCCGCATGACCCGGTCATAGGCGCGCGCGCCGTTGAAGCGGCCGACCAGCCAGGGACGATGGCTGCGATTGATACGCGGGCCGAGCAGTTTGTAGGCCGCCACCCCGCCGATCAGGGCGATGGCGCTCATCAGTAGCGGCAGGTTGAAACCGTGCCAGAGGGCGAGGCTGTAGTAGGGGACGTCTTCACCCAGCACCGAGCGCACCGCGACGGCCAGCACCGGCCCGATGGTGATCGCCGGCAGGACGCCGACAAGGATGCACAGGCCGACCAGCACCTCGATGGGAAAGCGCATCCAGCGCGGAGGCTCATGCGGCTCTTTGGGCAGATCGACCGGAGGCGGGCCGAAGAAGGTCTGGTGGATGAATCGCACGGAATAGAGCACGCTGAGCAGGCTGGCGACCGTGGCCAGGACGGGCAGGGCCAGGTTCAGGTGGCGACCGCCGGTGTGGGCGATCGCTTCGGCCAGGAACATCTCCTTGGACAGGAAGCCGTTGAGCAAGGGCACCCCCGCCATGGCCGCCGCGGCGACGATGGCGAGCGCCGCCGTCACCGGCATCGCCTGTCTGAGGCCGCTCAGCTTGCGCATGTCGCGGGTGCCGGTTTCGTGGTCGATGACCCCGGCGGCCATGAACAGCGAGGCCTTGAAGGTCGCGTGGTTCACCGTGTGGAAGATGGCCGCCACCGCCGCCAGCGGACTGCCCAGGCCCAGCAGCAGGGTGATCAGTCCCAGATGGCTGATGGTGGAATAGGCCAGCAAGCCCTTGAGATCATTCTGGAAGACCGCGCCCCATGCGCCGAACAACAGGGTCGCCATGCCCGCCGTACTGACGATGACGTACCAGGCGTCGGTCCCCGCCAGCACGGGCCACAGACGGATCAGCAGAAAGACGCCCGCCTTCACCATGGTCGCCGAATGCAGATAGGCGCTGACCGGGGTCGGGGCCGCCATCGCGCGCGGCAGCCAGAAATGAAAGGGGAACTGCGCGCTCTTGGTCAAGGCGCCCGCCAGGATCAGGATCAGGGCGGTCAGATACCAGGGGCTGTTCTTGATGACGTCGCCTGAGGCCAGAACCTCGTCCAGGTCGAAGCTGCCGACGATGCGTCCCAGGACAACGACCCCGGCCAGCAGGCACAGGCCGCCCGCCGCCGTGACCGTCAGCGCCATTCGGGCCCCGTCGCGGGCCGCGGCGCTATGGTGCCAGTAGCCGATCAGCAGGAAGGAGAAGAGGCTGGTCAGCTCCCAGAAGGCGGCCAACTGGATCAGGTCGCCGGCCATCACCATCCCGGTCATGGCCCCCATGAAGGCCAGCAGGAAGGCGAAGAAGCGTGGAACGGGATCGTCCGCCGACATGTAGTAGCGGGCGTACAGCACCACGAGCGCGCCTATGCCCTGAACCATGAAGGCGAACAGCCAGGCTAGGCCGTCCAGCCGCAGCGTGAAGTTGACGCCCAACGTCGGCAGCCATGGCACGGACCAGCGCACGGGCTCTCCGGCTGCAACCGCAGGGAAGAGGGCGATGAGACAGATGACCCCCGCCAGCGACGCCGACCACGCCAGACCTGCTGCCGCGTTGCGGGCGCGTGACGGCAGGAAAATCGCCATCAACGCCGCCACAAAGGGCGCTCCAAACGGAATGAGCAGCAGGACCATATGAGGCATGCGTGGCGGGGTTCCTGTTCTGAAAGACTCAGGAAGCTGGCCTGAAGGGCGGATCGTCCTGGAACTGTAGGCTAGACTGTGACGAACCGCAGTGAAACAGCACGCACACGTCCATGAAGTAACATGTGCGTTTCCAGACGCCGTGACTCTGTGCCGCCGCTTTAGCCGCCCGCCATGGGCCGCGCCCTAGCCGCCGCCTGCGCGTACAGAGGCGAGTTCTTTGCGGGCCTCGATGAAATCGCGCTGGAAGGTCGGGTCCGCCTTCAACCTTGCGACCATGGCGGCGCCGACCAGGCGGCCGGCCTCGACGTCGCTGGCGTAGTGGACGCCGCAGATGACGCGGCTTTCGCCATAGGCCAGGCCGCGCGCCAGAATGGCGTCGGCCCGATCAGGCGCCAAATCCGACAGGATCAGGGCCCAGGCCCAGCCCATGGCGGCGTGCCCAGACGGGTATGAACCACTGCGGCCCAGCCAAGGCTCAGGCGGGAAGCAGGTCGCGGCCGGTTCGGCGACGAAGGGGCGTGGACGGAAATAGCCCTGCTTGGCCGGGGTCTGGATGGTCTCCAGATCGCCCAGCATCTTGCCCAGCAACAGGGTCAGGCTCGGCATCCTTGCCGGGTCGAAGGCGACGCCCAGGGCCTCGTCGAAGACGCGCGGGGCCGACGGGGTCTCGATCTCGTTGTCCGACGCCGCCTGACGCCAGCGGTCGCTGCCTTCCAGCGCGCGGGTGGCGCGATAGGTCTCGACGTCCGCCCGCTGGCGCAGCGACCCGGCCTCGGGCGGCGGCGGCAGGAAGGCCGAGGCGTCGGGCGCGTCGCCCTTGGTCAGATAGCCGTGCGGATGGTCGCGGAAGCCTTCCCAGAACACGGGCGCCGGCGCAGTGGCGCAGGCCGAGAGGCTGATCAGGATCGCGACAGCGGCGACGGCTTGGGCGGACTTACGCATAGAGACTCCAGTAGGGCGCGGCTCAGACGAGCTGGGCGCCGGGGCGGCCGTCTTCGACGACCCAGGTGTTGAGGGTGGACAGGGCGGCCTTGGGGTCGCGCACGTCGCTGATGGCTTGATAGCGGGTCGTCATGCGGCCCGGAGTGATGTCGATGGCCATATAGCCGCGCTTGCGGCTGTCGAAGAACCTGATCTGCGGGTTATTCGGCATGGCCGACATCAGGCCGTCGTAGCTGGGACCGCCCGAGGTAATCGAGGTGCCGACGAACTCGGTCGCGACGGTGGCGGACGACGGATCGCTGCTGTCCAGTTTCACGTCATTGGTCCAGAAGGAGTGATAGTCGCCGCTGAGGACGACGGGATTGCGCGGTTTCAGCGTCGCCAGCGCCTGGGTCAGGCGGTCGCGCGCGACCGGATAGCCGTCCCAGGTGTCGGTCCAGTAGCGGGTGTTCGGGCCGCCGTCGCCAAATCGAAGACCCGCCATCACCAGATCCTGACCCAGGATGTTCCAGCGCGCGCCTGCGTTCGCCAGGCCGTCGTACAGCCAGCGCTCCTGCTCGAAGCCGAGGAAGGTGCGCGAGGGATCGAGACGGTCGGGACAGGCGGCGTCGGTGACGATCTGACCCTTGCCGCCGTTAGGACCGTCGCTGCACGCCTGTTTCGAGCGATACTGACGACCGTCCAGCATGAAGAACTCGGCCAGCTGGCCGTAACGGACCCGCCGATGGATGGGCATTTGCAGCCGGGCGTTCAGGCGGGTGCGGCGGATCGGCATGGCCTCGTAGAAGGCCTGATAGCCCGCCGCGCGACGCCGCAGGAAGTCGGTCGGCGTGACGCCGGGCGTCTTGGACCAGACGCCGGAATAGTCGTCCTGAATCTCGTGGTCGTCCCAGACCGCCAGGCAGGGCGCGGCGGCGTGCAGGCGTTGCAGGTCGGCGTCGGTGCGGTGCAGGGCGTAGCGGTTGCGATAACCCGCCAGGGTGGTGGCTTCTTCCAGGCCGTAAGGGCGCACGACCTCGGCCGCGCGCTCCGGCCCGCGTGAGTATTCGTAGATGTAGTCGCCGAGAAACAGGGTCAGGTCCGGCGCCTCGTCCGCCATGTGGCCATAGGCGCTGAAATAGCCCGACTCCCAGTTCGAGCAGGAGGCGACGGCGACGCGCAGAGCGTCGACGGCGGCGTCGGGAGCCGGCGTGGTGCGGGCGCGACCGACGGGGCTTTGCTGGCCCATGGCGCTGAAGCGGTACCAGTAGGGACGACCGGGGATCAGGCCCTCGACCTCGACATGGACGCTGTGAGCGGCGGCGGACTCCGCCGTGACCCGACCTGAGGCGACGATGTTGCGGAAGCTGTCATCGGCGGCGATATCCCATTGCACCGGGACGGCGCCGGCCATGCCGCCTAGGCCATCTGGCGCGACCGGATCGACGGCCAGGCGCGTCCAGATGACGAAGCCGTCCGGGGCCGGATCACCGCTGGCGACGCCCAGAGGAAAGACATAGGCCCCGCCCGCCTGCACCCCGTTCGCCTGGGCCCGGCCGAACTGAAGCACGGCGGGCGCGGCGACCAGGCCGCCCAGCAGGGCGCGGCGATGCAGGCGGGGAGCGGTGATGATCATCGAGCGCGCTTTGAAAGGGAGGGAAGGAAAGGGGGCCGACCGGGCCGGCCCCCAAGATGCTGAGGAAGGCTGGCTCTAGAAATCCATCTTCAGGCTGACGCCGACCGTGCGCCCTTGAGTAGGCGAAGTGGTCGGACGGGCGGAACCGTTGAAGCCGTTGCGGGTCTCTTCATAGTAGGTGTTGAAGAGATTGCGGGCCCACAGGCCCACACGCCAGTTGGCGCCGGACGGACCCATGCTCAGGTTGGCGTTCCACAGCCAGTAGCCGGGCAGGACCGAGCTGGACGAGGCGTTGTAGATAGCGTCGCGCTGGTTGTAGTTGGTCTCGGCCCGCAGATCGAAGCCGGCCATCTGCCAGTCATAGGCGATCGAGCCGCCGTAGTTGAACTTCGGAAACTGCAAAGGCTCGCCAGAGCGGTCATTGGTGATGATGGTGTCCCAGGGGCCGTCTACTGGGTTGGCTGCATCCGTCTTGGCGCCGTCGATGGCGAAATACTCGGTATACTTGCCCTTCTTGTAGCCGAAGTTCTGACTGATCGTCAGGCCGTCGAACGGGACCCACAGCAGCTCGATCTCGCCGCCATAGATCTCGGACTTGGGCACATTGGTGATCTTGCCCAAGCGGCCAGCCTCGCGGTCATACTCCAGACCCTGAACTTGCTGATCCTTGTAATCGTAGAAGAAGACAGCCCCGTTCAGCCGCAGGCGGTTGTCGAACAGGTCCGACTTGACGCCTGCCTCATAGGCTATGACGATTTCCGGTTTGAACGGGGTCGCCGAGGTTGCGTTATAGGTGGTGAACCCGCCCGACTTCACGCCGCGCGCCACGCTGGCGTAGAGCAAGGCGTTCTCGCTCAGATCGTATTCCGCGCCGAAGCGACCGCTGACTTCCGACAGGTCAGTGTCGTATGTGGTTTCCGGCCCCACAGGCGCGCTTAGACGACGCGTGCCCGACGTGGTGAGACTGCGCGTCTCGTTCTCATAGCGCAGGCCCGCAATCAGGTTCAGGCGCTCCGTCAGCTGATAGCTGTTGTGGGTGAAGACGCCGAAGGCCTCAACGCTCTGCTCGTAGGGGGTGTTGATCAGGGTGCGGTCGGCGCCGCGGAACTGGGTGTAGAAGCCGCCGTCGTTGCTCTCGTCAGCGTAATAGGCGCCGACCATCCAGTTCAGGCGGCTGTCGTCGTTCGAGGATAGTCGCAGTTCCTGCGAGAAGGCGTCGATGTCGTTGTAGAAATAGACGTCGGACTCGTTGAAGCGCGTGCCGTCCCAGTCGTTGTATTCTGACCGTTCGAACGACTGATAGGCGGTGATCGAGTTCAGCTGCGCCCAGCCCAGATCGGCGCGAACGCGAGCGTTCAGATCCAGCCCTTCATTGTCGCGGCCCGGCTTGGAGCCGAGCGCACGGCCGGTGACCGCCGCCATTTCCGGCGAAAGCTCCCAGCCCGTGATGCGCCAGGCGGTGTCCGCCGGATAGGTGACGCTGCCGTCAAACACCTTGTAGGGGGCCGTCAGACGGAAGCCGAGTCCGTCAGACTTGTCCACTTGATAGGTGGCGGCCAGATCGACCGTGACGTCGTCCGACGCATCCCAAGTCAGGCGGCCGCGCACGGCGGTCTTATTCTTGTCGCCCAGCTTCTCGCGGGTGTCGCGGTGGTACTGCCAGGCGCCGCCCTGTTCGGTTACGGCGGCCAGGCGACCCAGCAGGTTGGGCGCGATCTGGCCCGAGACATAGCCCTCGACCTTGTAGCGGTCATAGGAGCCGTATTCTGCGCTGACGCCGGCGCGGGTGTCGGCGGTCGGGGCGTTGGTGATGATGTTCACCGCGCCGCCGGTCGTGTTGCGCCCGTAGAGCGTGCCCTGCGGCCCGCGCAGCACCTCCAGGCGGGCGATGTCGAACATCGCGCCCTGTGTGGTGATCGTATAGGGGTGGGCCACCTCATCGACGTAGATGCCGACCGTCGAGGCGTTGTTCGAAGAGTATTCGCGAGCGCCGATGCCGCGGATGCGGAACTGGGGCTGACCGCCGCCGAACTGGCTGTCGACCTCCATGTTGGGCACGACATTCTCGATGTCGTTGATGACCTCAATGCCCTTTTCGTCGAGGGTCTCGCCGCCGATGACGCTGAGCGCCAGGCCGATGTCCTGGCTGGCCTGCTGGCGACGCTGGGCGGTGACGACGACGTCTTGCAACGCCGTGGCCTGGGTTTCAGGGCTGGTCTGGGCCGTTGCAGGCAGGGCCGCCGCCAGCGCCAGGACGGCGCTCGAGGCGCCGAGAAGAAGACGATTCATATGTCGATCCATCGGGCGGCGCGAACGAGCACCCCTCTCGCACGGGCCAAGAATTTGGGGGCTGACACGGCGCAGCGGCCGCGCTCCCGCATGAAGCGGAAGTGCCGAACAGGCATCGTTCCGGGGCGACGGAAAGACGGGTGCAGAAGCGGGGAGGACGACCGACGTCGCCGTTTCGCAGCCTCAGAAAAAACACCTGTTCGACAACGGTTCCGCTGTAGGGTCGGGCTGTAATGCTTTGATGACGCTTATTTGAAGTGTTTCCGTCGCTGTCTCGGACGGCGAGAGGTGCGGCTGCGAAACGTCAGTTCGATTCAAGCGCGTTGCGCCACCAGGGTCGTGGCTGCGACCTGAAGCTGGGACGAATTCGCGGCTTGACCCGTCGCGGCGGCGACAAGGGCCGCGCCCTTGATCCACAGGGCGAAACGGGTCGCTGCACGGCGCGTCAGGTCGAAACGCGCGGGCCAAAGCTCGGCGCGGTTGACATAGGTGCCGCCGCCTTCGGGGCCGCGCAGGATCATGGCCAGTTCCTGGAACGAAGGATCGCGGCGCGCCTCCAGACAGACCTGGGCGATCAGTCGCGCATACTTGACGTAGAAGCCGCGCCCCTGCGCCGCATCGACCGCCAGGGTTTGCGCCATCAATTCGCTCCACCGCAACAGATCTGGCGGTCCCGCGCCGAGCGGATGACGATAGTCGAGATAGCCTGGCATTTCCCGGAACACGGCGTGCCAGATGGCGTCGATCAGAAAGCGCCGCATATCCGACCAGTGATAGGCGATGGTCGAGGTCGAGGTGCCGACCTCAGAGCTGACCGACCGATTGGTGACGACCGCCAGGCCGCCGCTCAGAATCTGATCTGCGGCGACGTCCAGCAGCCGCAGCTTCATGGATTCGGCTTCCAGCCCGTCCCCAGGCGCCTGGGGGATCACCAGTTGGTCGACATAGCTCTCCGTGGCCGCCGCCGGCTCATCACCACGCCCAAAGGCGCGATCCACCAGCCCTCCCAGACCCTCGGCGGCGATCATCTCATAGTCGGCCCGCCCGCCAAGGGCGCCGACATAGAACTGCTCCAGGATGAGGCAGGTCGAAACGGTTTCGCCGAAATCGGCCAAGCCTTGAACCCGGCCAAGGAAGGCGGTCCATGCCCGCCGCCGCATAGTCTCCCATTCCAGCATCAGGGATTGAAGGAGCGGTCCAGGGTCGGGGATGACCAACAACTCTTCCCACACCCGGACAAAACAGGCCGACGCCAGGGAACGCTCGCGCAGATAGCGCGCGATCAGGGCCAGAAGGCCGTCCCGCCCCAGCGCGAGTTTGCTCGCGCTGGTGAAAAAGGCGTCATGGTAGGCCTCATCCTGTTCGAAAGCCGCTTGCGCGATGGCTTCGATCAACTGGGCCTTGGCGCCGAACAGGTTGACGATGACAGTGGTGCTCTTCCCCACCGACAGCGCCAGATCGCGCATGGTCAGGCCGCCCAGGCCGACTTGTCCGACCAAGGTCATGGCCGCAGCCACGATACGGTCCGCTTCAGCGGTGCGAGATGTGGCGATCATCGTCATGCAGGGCTCTGCATGGCGGCCTTGCACACACATGTCGAGAGGGTGGTTCGTTGATGATGGGCTGACGCGTCAACGCGCCGCTTTGATTTCAGGGCGCCTGACCAGTCTCTTGTGACGAGCCAGGTCCGCCCGTCGAACGCTGCGCTTAGGCCTTGTCGCGAATCTTCATTGAGCCGCCGCTGCTGGTCTGGACCTCGAAGCGTCCTGTGGCGCGGATAAGATCCGACAGCTTGGGGTAGCCATAGCTGCGCTGGTCAAAGTCCGGGTAGGCGTTGCGCAGGCGATCACCGAGTCCCCCGACCGCCACCCAGCCGTCGCCGTCCTCATCCATGTCGGCGATGACGGTCGCGACCAGACGGGCGGCTTCTGACGCCGGGCGTCGTGCGGCGGACTTCCTGGGCGCCCTGTCCGCAGGCGCAGGCCCTTCGAGGGCCGCCGCGACGCTGAGGTTTTCGGTGTAGATGAAGCGGCTGCAGGCCTGACGGAAACTCTCGGGGGTCTTCTGCTCGCCAAAGCCATAGACCGCCACGCCCTCCTCGCGGATGCGCGAGGCCAGGCGCGTGAAATCCGCGTCCGAGGACACCAGGCAGAAGCCGTCAAATCGTCCTGAGTGCAGCAGGTCCATGGCGTCGATGACCAAGGCGATGTCCCCGGAGTTCTTGCCCTTGGTATTGGCGAAATTCTGCTGCGGCTGAATGGCGAACCGGGCGAGAACCTTGGTCCATCCGCTCAACTGCGCACTGGAGAAGTCGCCGTAGATCCGGCGGGCCGACGCTTCTCCAAGCGTGGCTATCTCGGAGAAAAGCGCATCGGCTATGCGGGCGGAGGCGTTTTCCGCATCGATCAGCACCGCGAGCCGCGGCGAATTAACCTGAGAAGACATCAAGAACTCAAAACCAAATGCCGGGCGGCCACCATCGCTCAAGCGCCCTGTGGGCGCTAATCAGACCTGCGTTACGCCTGCGACGGGCGCGGGGTTGCGCCGCCCATGAGGGCGTCGGCGATTCGTGTCAGGAAGACAAGGCGGCGATGGGCCGCTTCCTGGGGGTTTGCATCCTTCAACATGACCCGACCCGTGAACTCAGGCGCCGTGTCTCGAATGCGTCGGATCAGGGCCTCCAGATGGCCGGGCCCCTTGCGGTCGTCCATGATGACAGCGTGGGCGCGCGCATCGGCAAGGCGCTTCTCGACCGCGCCCTCTACATCCTGACCCATCTCGGATCGGCCCGCCATTTGCGCGAAGTCATTGGCGTAAAGTCGGACGTAGGCGTCTTCTATCATCTGGAACCTCAGATTTTGTGGGAGCGCCGCGTGTCGGCGAGGCCGGGCGTGAGGTCCTGACAGACCCAATAGGTTTCCTAGATGGGGATGGTCGGGGTCGGACGCAATCTGTTCTCGCATTTTATTAAGATGATCTACAGTTTTATGAATCGTCGCTTTTGTTTTCCTGAGTGATGCGCTAGTGATGTTCTATCGAATATCGCCTTGGCTTTGGTTGCTCTCCAGGTTTTGATCTCCGGATCGAGCTCCGAGTCTGTCTCTGATACCTCTCGAAATTTGATCTCGTCTCCTGTTTCTGGAGTGCGAGAACACATGCACCCGAAAGGTGTTCTTATGACTACCGGCACAGTGAAATGGTTTAATTCCACCAAGGGCTTCGGTTTCATCCAGCCTGACGACGGCGGCGCGGACGTGTTCGTTCACGCTTCGGCCGTTGAACGCTCTACCCTGGGCTCGCTCCAGGAAGGCCAGAAGATTGGCTTTGAACTGGAGCGCGACCAGCGCAGCGGCAAGACGTCCGCCGGCCAGCTCCAGGCTGCCTGATGTTGTCGTCTCCCTGGCTTTTGGGCCGGGGAGACGAAGCTTCTGTGCCAGCATACGACTCTGCGGCCTCGCGCCGCCAAAAAGGCGTCCTCGGTTCGCCTGATAGCGCCGTCGTGCATCACGGCGATTGCGCACCGTTCAACGGTCGATATCTACAAACAGCGAGAGCCTGATTTCCAAACGGAATGAAGATTAGCGACGGCCTATGTCGTCGTCGACGTTGGTTCTTACAGCGAAGGCCAGGCCTGCTGTATCGGCTGAACCTATATTTGCGTGCGTTCGAAATGGCGCGCTCATATTTTCCCGCACCGGGAACTTCAAGCCCCAGCTTTTGTTCTTGTCTGGAAGCGGGGCCAAATGCCGATCTATTCCCAAAATTCTACTCGTCCGGTTGAAATAGAGTCGCCGCGTATTCTCCTCGCGGAGGATGATTTTCTAACGCGAATGCTCGTGTCTGATTGCCTGCGCGAGGATGGATTTATTGTCCTTGAGGCGAGCAACGGGGACGAGGCTGTCGATATCTTGCAGTCAGGTCTATCGGTTGATCTGATCTTCACCGATGTTCACATGCCCGGCCGCACGGACGGGCTGGAGCTCCTGAGTTTCGCGCAGAGCCGGTGGCCGCAGCTTCCGGTTCTTTTGACGTCTGGACATCTGGACCCGGCTGCGGCTTATGAAGGCGGAGCGGCGGCCTTTTTGCCAAAGCCCTGCAATCCTGACGCTGTCGTCGCGGCCGTCAGAATAGCCCTTGAGCGGGCGGAATGAACGAAATTCGACCGGCGCCGGCGTTGGATGACGCCGTGCTGCTGGTCGACGGCGACATCGTCTCGCGCCACGCGATAGCCGGCTATCTGAGACATTGCGGCTATCGGGTCGTCGAGGCGTTCGACACGAATGAAGCGATAAAGGCTCTGGCCTACCCTTCGCTCGTCATAGACGTCATTGTTTGCGATGTCGGTGCAGGCGGCGATATGTCGGGCTTCGAACTGGCCTGTTGGGTCAGGCGACATCGTCCCGGCATCGAAGTCCGGTTGGCGGCCAGTCCCGAAGGGGCCGCCAGGACGGCTGCGGGCCTCTGCGAGGTCGGCCCGCATCTTCACCGACCCTATGAGCCCCAATCCGTGGCTGATGAAATCCGAAGCTTGAGAGCGGCCCGCGACCGCGCCTGATCACTGTGGTCGGGCATGGCCGCCCCATGCGGGGCGGCCATCAGCGTCAGGCCGGCCGGTCAGACCGGAGGCCGGACCCCGTCAGGCGTCATGAGCGGCGGCGCGGCGTGGTCGTCTGCGGCCTCCGCAAGGATCGACATCGGCAGCTTGACGGTCATTGTCGTGCCGTTGGCCCCGGTCGCGCGCGCCATGGTGGCGCCGAGCTGTTTCACGAAAGCTTCGACATAGCGTGACCCCAGCCCGGAGCGCGCTCCGCTGTTGCGGGTCTGGTCATGACCCACGCCGTCGTCCTGCACGGTCAGCAGAACCTCGTCGTCACGACGCTCAAACGACAGGAGGATGCGCCCCGCGCCGTCCGGGAAGGCGTGTTTTACGGCATTGGTCGCCAGTTCATTGACGATCAGGCCTACAGAGACGGCCTTGTCGGCATCGATCAGCAGGGGCTCGGCCTCCACCAGGATTTCAATGTCGGCGGCCTTGCCGATGAGGCTGGAGTGAATGCTGGCCGCTATGCCGCTCAGGTAGGGCTGAACCGGAACGGGGCCCAGGGCGGATGACTGGGAGATGACGTCGTACAGTTCTGCAACAGCGGCGATCCGGGCCTGCATCGCGCGATAGCCGTCGATGCAGGGTTCAGCCGCTCTTCGAATCTCGAAGGATACGAAGGAGGTGATGATCTGCAGGCTGTTCTTGATGCGGTGGGCGAGTTCGGCGGCCAGGATGTCCCGGTGACGTTCCACCAGCCTGGCCTCTGTCACATCTTCAAACACGACCAGAAGGCGGGTGACGTGATTTCCCGGTCGGTGAACCTTACGCGCGTTGATCTTGAAGATACGGCGCCCCAGTGCGGGGAATTCGTCTTCGATCTCGAACCCGTCGAACGCCGTCTCGTCGGGCACGACCTTATCCAGCAGGGCGCCCAGGGCCGGTACATTCCACTGGCCTTCGCCGAGATCCTTGAGCGGACGGGCCATGACCTGCGTCTCCGTGACCTGGAAGAGGTTCAGGAAGGCGCGATTGACGCTCGCGACCGTCATATCCCCTTCGAGGATCACCATCGGGTCGCGCACCGTGTCGACGATGGTCTGGGCCAGACGCCAGGCGCGCTCGCTTTCGCGCGAGGCTTCGCGTTCGGCCGTGATGTCGTCGATCGCCAACAGAAGATAGGCGGGGTGGTCTTCTGTGGGAGGAAGTCTGCGCGCATTCAACGAAAAGACGCGTCGCCCGATGTCGGGAAAATCATGCTCGACTTCAAAGGCGTCCAGCGAATGATCCTGCGTCATGACCCTCTCAAGACGGTCGCGAAGCGAGGGAATGTCCCAGTGACCGTCCCCAAGATCGAACAGAGTGCGGTTTTCAGTCGCGCCGGCTTCGACCTGAAACAGGCGATAGAAGGGCTGGTTCGCGGATGTGATGCGCAGGCTTGAGTCCAGCACCACAAGGGCGCTTCGCAGCGTATCGACCAGATCGTGGAAGGCGATGTTGGGGGAGGAGGTGGTCATTGTGCGGCCTTCTGCTCTGCGCCGTCCAGGGGAGGGGCAGGGCGATGTCGAAATCGGGGATGGGGGATATCTGGCGACGCATGACGGCGTCGCCTTGAGGTCTGACGCGCCTATCTCAAGCGAAACAGAAGACCCGAAGTCTGGGCTTAAGCGGGCAGGAGCGTTCGTGAGGGGGGGCGACCGAGCTAGCTCTGGCTCTGCGGCCTAGAAGCGCGCGCCTAGGGTTCGGGCGTGAAGCCGGGGATCGGCCCGCGCCGGGGGCGCTGGGAGCTTGAACGGCGTGTGTAATCTGCGTAAATTTGCATTCTACATACAAAACGGTGGCGGTTCGGGTTTGTTCCCTTGTCGCCAGAAATATAGCTTCGATTATTAATAATATTAGACGTAAGCATTTCTGATATCTGGTTCAGAATACTTGACCCCAGAGCTTTTGGGTTTCCGTTTTTGTGCCTTGGTCGCCGCAACCTGGCGAAGCTCTGATGCCTGGTGTTGTTTCTTGAGCCGCCATTTAAAATGCCTGCGCGGATTGGCCGGATTGGAGGGGGCGTGCTGCGGGCGCGTGGATCTCACCCTGTTGATCATGCCAAACAAGGACGCCCGCTGAACTGTTCAGAACTTCGGGTTTTGAAGTCGCAATCTGTGTTAGGCTGACCGCCGTGACCCAACTCGACCTGTCGCCGAAGCACTATCCGACGTCTCGCGCCAAATGCGCGGATCTGGTGGTGCATGTGGTCGGCCTGACCCTGGCCCTGTTCGGCGGCGGCGTCCTCCTCGGTCTTTCCGTCGCCAAGGGGAGCCTCGGCCTCGTCCTCGCCGTTAGCGTCTACACGGTTGGCTTGCTGGCGATGCTGGGCTTCTCGACGGCCTATAATTTCGCCGCGGCGCGGTGGCGTCCGCTGCTGCGGCGGCTGGATCACGCAGGCATTTTTCTGATGATCGCCGGGTCCTATACGCCCTTCACCACGCATAATCTCACGGGCGCCTGGGCCTGGGGCATGACGGCGACTGTCTGGGGACTGGCGGTCCTCGGGGCCTTGGGGAAGCTTTTCCTTCCGGGTGTCGGCCGCCGATTCTGGATACTTCTCTATATTGCCTTGAGCTGGCTCGTGGTGATCGCCTTCAAGCCTATGATCGCCCACGGCTCCTTGATCGCCCTGGTTCTGCTGGCGGCGGGAGGCGTGCTCTACATGTCCGGCGCCGTCTTCTACGTGCGCAAGAAGCTCACCTGGTTCAGAGCTGTCTGGCATGGCCACGTGGTGGCCGCCGCGGGGGTGCACTGGGCCGCTGTTCTGGTCGGCGTGGTGCTGACGAACGCCTGATCGCCGACCGAGCTGACGCGGAATAGCTCACCCGGCGCTCGCGCTGCGGCGATGCGTTCTGCGCCAGGCTCGGGTCCACCTCGTGGACTTGAACGCGGATCAAGGCGCTCAACGGGCGCCGGCGATCAGGGCGCCGCAGTCGGCGTCTTCCGCCAGGCCGGGGTCCACGAAGCCCAGCAGCGCGGCGACCGGATTGACCAGGGTCGCTAGGGCGCCGACCATCCCGCCCTGGGTCGCCACGGCCGAAACGTCCACGCCAAGGCTCGGGGAGACGAGCGGACCCTTGACCGTGATCGGGGCCCAGACCCGCAGGAGACGAGGCTTCTTGGTTTCGCCGTCGATCCTGAGATTCATCGTCTCGGCCCCCAGGTTGATGGTCCCCGATCCCTGGGCGAGGACCACGTCCGTGTCGATCACAAGGGTGCGCGAGGTCGCCACGCCGTCGGCGACTGTGAAATCCGCCACGGCGCAGCGGATGCCGGATGTGGACTGATCGCCGGACAGCAGCTTGCGCAAGCCGGCGCCGACATTGATGCCCAGCAGTTCGGCGAAGGCCGACCGCATCCGTCCCTGGGGCACGACCAGGCTGATGGTCCCCTTGGAATTGGCCGCCAAATCATGGATCGAGGCTCCAGGCCCTTCCAGCTTCGCCCGACCCAGGGCGCGGCCCGTCACCGTCGGCGCGCCGCCTCGTGCTGGGATGATCGATTCCAGCGGATAGCCGCTCAGGCGGAAATCGACGGCACTGTAAGGCGTGCTCCGGCGGGCGTCGATGCGCGCTGTCCCGTTCAGTTCGCCGCGATTGAAGGTGAAGGACACCGGGTTGAGCTTCAGTATCCCGTCCTTCAGGTCAGCGCCGAGCCGGACCTGCCGGATGTCGAGGGTGTTGGCCTTCACCGAAGCGGCGCGATAGGACAGCGACCCGTCCATGGCGCGGAGCCTTTCGGTCCGCAGCGGCGCATCGGGCAGAAGCTTGCCCGGCGCGCCAGAGCTGGCGACCGTCCCGCCGCTTGTGACCCTTGGCCGGGCGCCCAGGACGGCCGCGAGATCATCGATGTCGAGCGAGCGAGAGGCCAGTTCCGCATCGACCCGGCGGCGCGCGCCGATCTTGTTCACCTCCAGCGTCCCCGACAGGTCTGACGATCCGACCCGTCCGCTGAAATCGGCGAAGCGGAACAGGGCGCCGTCGCGGCTCAGGCGGCCGCTCAACCTGTAGGGCGGCGTGTTCGGCGTGGTGATGCCCGTCAGCAGATAGAGGTCGGCCAGGTCCCGTCCTTCCAGCTCCAGCACGGCGTTGAAACGCCCCAGGTCGAAGGGGCGGGTGACGGCCCCCTCTGCCTTCAGTCTCGACCCGGCCCCTGCTAGATCGGCGGTGAAGGCATAGGGCCGGTCGCGGCGGATGTTGACGAAGGGGCCGCCCGTGACCCGAAGGGTCAGCGGCGCGCCGTTCATCGTCCCCTTGCCGTCAAGCTGGAAACCGCTTTCACCCTCCTCGGGAGACCGCGCCTCGCGCGCGGCGACTATGGCGTCGAGCTTCATGCCGCGCCGCTGCTCGTCCAGCGTCAGGCGGCCGTCCTTGATGACCAGACGCTGGATCACCGGCAGCTTCGCCCCGCGACCGTCGTCCGGTCGATCCGGTTTCAGGTCCCAGCTGCGCCGGCCCTGCGCGTCCACGATCAGATGAACCGTCGGGCGCGTCATGGTCAGGGACGATACCTCCACCTGGCCCAGGAACAGCCGACGCAACCGAACCGAGACGTCCAGCTGTTCGACCTCGGCCGTATTCCGACCGCGCGCCCAGGCGGGGCCGCCGACAGTGAGTCTGCGCACCGTGGCCGACGGGGTCCAGCTGAACAGCCTGACATCCAGATCGCCGTTCAGCAGGACCTCGCGGCCGGTCGAGGCGGACGCCGCGCGGCTGATCGGTCCGCGCAGCCAGTTCCAGTCGAACAGAACCAGGAACAACAGAAAACCGAGCGCCAACCCCAGGGTTATCCCCGCCGCGACGGCCTCCGGCTTTCCGGGATGTCGAAACGCCCGCCAAACAGGGTCTTCGTCGACGACGTAGGCCCTTAGCCTGTCCGCCCGAGTTTTCGCCACACGCCAGACGGAGGTCGCGCCCGCCCGCAGGGATTGACGGACTGATTTCGGGCCTGGTCTGTTGATCAAGGTCGCCTCCGGTGAAGCTGATCAACGCCCGAGACGGCAAAGGGCGCCACAGGTTTGAAACCGGACCGGAAGGCGCGCCAGAGTGTAGGCGAGAACGGAGAGACCGACGGCGCGAACGGACGGTCGGATCGCGACGCCTGAAAATGGAAAAGACGAGCTTGGGTTGGCCGACTTTCGCAAGATGCTTGGGCGGCTTACGATTTCACGGTTTGCCGTCGTCGATGGCCTGCCGCTCCGTCCTGACGGCGCGACGGTTTGCGCGAGCCACTTTCTTGTACCCGATCACACCGGCAAGGAAGCCGACCGCCGTGGCGACGGCGGTCAGCACCAGATGGTCCTTGGCGTCATGTCCATAGAAGCCTGAAACCACGAAGACGCCGAGCAGGCTCACCGTACCGGCGCAGAGGCCGGCCATGGTCGATCCGCCCGTCGGCGCCGGGGCGTAGAGCTCGGCGCGCTCGCCGGCCAGTTTCTGTTTGCGTTCATCCGTCATGGATCAGGTGTCGCACAGGGATGAGGCTAGGACGAGGGAGGGGAGATCTCCTTATCCCGTCTTGCCGCCTCTTCGCGGTAGCGTAGGGCGATCCGGTTGAATCGGTCGCGATCGGCGGCGAAGGGCGAGAGCCTCGCCATCCTCTCCGCCTCCTGTTCAAGAACACGAAGAGAGGCCGAGGTGTCGGTGGGACGGTTCATGCGTGTCTACTCGGGAACTGAGGTATGTCGCTCGCGCGAGAACGCGCGGCTCTACAGACCTTCAAAGGGGGCGGGAGCCCGGAATGGTTCCGGCCGCCGGCAGCCGCAAGTCCTTAAACCTGTCGCCGCTGATCTTCCCAATGCCCCATCCATCGCTTCAGGCTCAGGCGTGAGCCATCCGGCCACCGACCAGACGCAAGGCTTCGGCTGGCCGCGCGGAGCAGGGCGCTTGCATGTGCGTAAAAATATTCAAGGAAAGTGGTGGACGCGACAGGGATTGAACCTGTGACCCCCTCGGTGTGAACGAGGTGCTCTCCCGCTGAGCTACGCGTCCAGCGCAGTAACGGCCAAATCAGAAAGGCTTGGGCCGTCGGGAGGCGCGATGTAGCCCGCGATTCCGACGACGGCAAGCCTCTTTGATCAAATACCGGCGGCGCGGGCCCCTTCCGGCGTTTCCGCCTCGGGATCGCCCGGCAGCCAGGCGACATGACCGTTATAGATGTCCTCGTTCAGGATGCCTTCCTCCTTGGCCACCAGAACGGGGACCAGCATCTGGCCGGTGACATTGGTGGCCGTGCGCATCATGTCGATGATCCGGTCGATGGCGACGATATAGCCGATGCCTTCCAGCGGCAGGCCCGCCGTCGACAGGGTCAGGGTCAGC
>Ga0265296_1000404_pt1 | contig 69374 bp, 53 predicted proteins | sample MunlanPumphouse1_FD_189073 | JGI IMG/M metagenome (GOLD analysis project Ga0265296, IMG submission 189073) | Groundwater microbial communities from a municipal landfill in Southern Ontario, Canada - Pumphouse #1 | ecosystem: Environmental > Aquatic > Deep subsurface > Groundwater | place...
GAGTTTAGTCAGGTAAACAAAGGGCGTCGGTTCTGGGGCTGCTGCGCAGCCCAGCGCGGGGCAAGCCCGCTCGCCACAAGAAGCCCGCCCGCCACAGCAAGCCCTGCAACTACGCCTGCCGCAACTGCGGGCGTATAAACGATTCCAGCTCTGCCTCAATCGCTTCGATAATGCGTTCCACATCCGTGGCGTTCATCACCGTGGCACAGGGAATGCCAGCAATGGCGATCAGGGTTTCGCCACTCTCTCGGTCAAACAATCGCGCAATCATGCTGCCGGGCGCGTCCATGCTGCCTTCAAAGCCTACCGGGTGAAAATGCCAGCGCATCAACTGGCAGGCATTGGGGAATGTCACTTTGTTCATGTGGCCAACCTTGTTCATTGAGCGCTTCCTTTAGCTCGCGGCAAGGGCGTCAGGTCCATCAATGGTCCTGACCGTGAAGCTTAAAAAATAGCACTCACTCGCAATAGGTATCGGTTTTTTTCGGTCCGTTCGGCAGTTGCTTGCAAGAAGTTTGACGTGGGTCATGTCTTACAACTGCTTAGGCAAAAGGCCATTATTTGAAACTGTCACTTTGCCATTGAAGCACTCGGTAAAGTTGTGCAAGCTCCAGGCTTTAGCCGCTTGCGAGTGTTGTATGCCACAGACCGTCCCGGCCGATAGCCCGCAACAGACGCAAGCGACTGCCGACGTAGTGTTGCGCCATCACCTGTGCTGGAAGCACCGCGATCTGGACGGGGTCATGGCGCACTATCACCCGGATATCCAGTACCACGACTTCTTCCAGAACCGCGTGGTGTGCTTCGACCAACTGCGTGAGTACCTGCAAGCCAGCATGCCCCGCGACCCCGATGAGGCTATCGAGCACACTGATCGTATCCGCACCGATGGCGATACTGCATTTATCCAGTATCGCGTGACCTTGCGTGGCGGCCAGGGCCTGGTGTCGTTTCGTACCAGTGAGGCGATCACCGTGCGCGACGGGCTGATCTGGCGTGTCAACGAATACGCATCCCTGGTACACGAACCCGCCACCAGCCGCTCCCGGTCCCAGGCCACGCGACCGACCGTCAGCCGCCTGGGCTTGTCGCCCCAGCAACTGAGCTACCTGGCCAACGATTTGCAGCAGTACTTCCAGCGCCAGCAACCTTATCTCGACCCTGAACTGGACCTGCAACGGGTAGCCAAGGAGTGTGGCTACAGTCGCAACCAGATTTCCTACCTGCTCAACCAGGTGCTGGGGCAGAGCTTCTACCGCTACGTCAACCAGGCCCGTCTGCAGCATTTGCTCGCGGCACTGGATGGCGCCACGCCGCCGATCCGCATTGATGAGCTGGCATTTGCCGCCGGATTCAACTCGTTATCGGCGTTCTACAGCTGTTTCCGCCAACACACCGGCCTGTCACCCAAGGCCTACGTGAAACAAATTTCTCTGCGTGCACGCGCGCAAGACGACGACTGAAGCCAGGCACTAGGATCACGCCATCGACGTTTGGTGGTGGAGTTTGGGCATGCCGGCATGGCGCAAGATCAGTTTGTGGATGGACCAGCTGCAAGAGCCGCTGGAGGCGCGCGCGTCCCTGGAGCATGACCTGGATGTCGATGTGGCCATTATTGGCGCCGGCTACACCGGGTTGTGGACCGCCTATTACCTCAAGCGCCACGCACCGCAGCTCAAGGTGGTGATCATCGAAGCCCAGACTGCCGGTTTCGGCGCTTCCGGGCGCAATGGTGGTTGGTTGATGGGCAACCTCTTGGGCGAAGACCGCTTGCTCGCCGGTTTACCTGCCGAGCAACGCCGGGCCTCGTTTGACCTGCTGCATGGCATCCCCGATGAAGTCGGGCAGGTGCTGCAGCGCGAAGGCATCGACTGCGACTACCGCAAGGGCGGGGCGCTGCACTGTGCCGCCCGCTACCCCGAGCAAGAAGCCAGCCTGCGCGAATACCTGGCCAAGCTCCACAGCCAAGGCCTGAGCGACACTGACTACCGCTGGCTCAGCCCCGAGCAACTGGCCGGGCAGATCCGTATCGCCTCGGCTTATGGCGCGGTCTATACCCCCCACGTTGCGACGATCCATCCGGCCAAGCTGGTGCGCGGGTTGGCGCGGGTGGTCGAGGCCATGGGCGTGGCGATCTACGAGAACAGTCCGGTCACCCACTGGCAGGTCGCCAGCCTGCGCACCGCCGAGGCCCACGTCCGGGCCTCATGGGTGGTGCCAGCGGTGGAGGGCTATGCCCCGACGCTCAAGCCCCTGGGCCGCTATCAACTGCCGGTGCAAAGCCTGATCGTGGCGACCGAACCCTTGCCTGCCAGCACCTGGGAGGAAATCGGCCTGGATCAGGGCCAGGCTTTTGGTGAAAGCAGCCGCCAGGTCACCTATGGCCAGCGCACCGCGGATAACCGCTTGGTATTCGGGGCCCGCGGTGGTTATCAGTTTGCCGGCAAGTTGCGTCACAACTTCGACCTCACCGAAAGCGAGGTGGAGTTGCGCCGCTACCTGTTCTGCGAGCTGTTCCCGCAACTGCAGCATGTGCGCGTCACCCACTCCTGGGGGGGCAACCTCGGTATGTCGCGGCGCTTTCGGCCGCACATGCTGTGCGACCAACAGAGCGGCATTGCCTTGTCGGGCGGGTACGGCGGAGAGGGCGTCGGCGCCAGCAACCTGGGCGGTCGGACCTTGGCCGACCTGATTCTGGGGCGTGACACACCGCTGGTTCAGCAACCGTGGGTGCTGCGCGACGGCGGCCTGAACGCCCTCAAGGGCTGGGAACCGGAGCCGTGCCGGTGGCTGGGCTACAACGCGATCATCCGCAGCTTTGTCCACGAGGACCAGACCCTGGCGGATCCGAACACCGCGCCCTGGCGGCGCAAGCTGGCCAGCGGCATGGCCGGCTTCATGGAAGGTTTCATGCACTAAGTCGCTTCAATCACCACAGGTATGACCATGAGCATTACCCAGTTCAAAGACACACTTAACCGCCACCTGCCGGACTCAAGCCCGGTCGCTGTGCCCCTCGGCACCCCGATTGCCGTGGCGTCCACCCTCAGCGTGGAGCGCAGCGATGGCGTCGAAACCGGCATCTGGGAATGCACCCCAGGCCGCTGGCGGCGCCAGATCGTGGCCCAGGAGTTCTGCCACTTTATCCAGGGCCGCTGCACCTTCACCCCCGATGACGGTGAAACCCTGCAGATCGAAGCCGGCGATGCGCTGATGTTGCCGGCCAACAGCACGGGGATCTGGGATATCCAGGAGACCGTGCGCAAGACCTATGTGTTGATCCTCTAATCTTTTGATCCTTGATCGCCTGCCATAAAAACAGCCCTATAACCGCCAGGAAATCGAACCATGAGACCCATTGCCCTGTTGCCCTTGATGTTGGTGGCGTCCCTGACCCAGGCCGCCGAAACGGTGAAGATCTACAACTGGTCGAGCTACATCGCACCGGATACCACCAAGAACTTCCAGAAGGAAACCGGGATCGGTTTCAGCTACGACGTGTACGACAGCAACGAGACCCTGGATGGCAAGTTGATGACCGGCAATTCGGGTTACGACGTGGTTTTCCCGTCCAACCACTTCATGGCCCGGCAGATCCAGGGTGGGGCCCTGAAAAAGCTCGACAAGAGCCAGTTGCCGAACTGGAAGAACCTCAACCCGGTGCTGCTCAAGGCCCTGCAAACCAACGATCCGGGCAATGAACACGGCTTCCCGTACCTGTGGGGCAGCACTGGCATCGGCTACAACATCGACAAGGTCAAGGCCGTACTGGGCGACGATGCGCCGGTCGATTCCTGGGACTTGATCTTCAAGCCCGAGTACATGGAAAAACTCAGCAAATGCGGGGTGGCGATCCTCGACAACGGTCCGGAACTGCTGCCGATCGCCCTGAACTACCTGGGCCTGCCGCACCACAGCAAGAACCCCGAGGACTACAAAAAAGCCGAGGCGCTGCTGATCAAGGTGCGGCCCTACATCGCCTACTTCCACTCCTCCAAATACACCGGCGACCTGGCCAACGGCGATATCTGCGTGGCGGTGGGCTTCTCGGGTGACGTGCTGCAGGCCGAAAGCCGGGCCAAGGAAGCCAAGAATGGCGTGAAAATCGGTTACAACATCCCCAAGGAAGGCGCCGCGATCTGGTTCGACATGGTCGCCATGCCCGCCGACGCCCCGGATGAAAAAGCCGGCTATGCCTTCATGAACTACCTGCTGCGCCCGGACGTGATGGCCGGTATCACCAACTTCGTGCACTACGCCAACGGCAACAGCGCTGCCGACAGCCTGGTAGACCCGGTGATCAAGAGCGACACCAAGGTGTACCCGAGCGAAGAGATGATGGGCAAGCTGTTCGCCCTAGAAGCCATGCCGATGAAGATCGACCGCATTCGCACACGGATCTGGAACACCATCCGCACCGGGCGCTAACGTCTGTTGACCTGCTGGGGGTGCTTGTTGTGGCGAGGGGGCTTGTCCCCCGCTGGGCTGCGCAGCAGCCCTAATAAGGTCCACTCAATTCCATCAGGTAAATCGAGGTGGCTGATTTTGGGGCTGCTTCGCAGCCCAGCGGGGGACAAGCCCCCTCGCCACGAAAGCCCACGACAGGCCGTTCGCCGGGGCCTAGGGGTTATCCAGGTCGTGCCCCAGCGATTGGATAAACAACGAGAACAACTCCGGCTGCGACGAGATATCCAGCTTGGCGTAAAGGTGGCGTCGATGCACCTTGACCGTGTCCGGCGAGATGCTCAGGCGTTCGGCCATGGCCTTGGACGAGAACCCGCGCAGGACCAGGCGGGCGATTTCCAGTTCGCGCTCGGACAGCACCCCGCTGCCGAAATGGCTCAACGCATCGCGTATCTGGCTGGCCATTGCCTCGCCGGCCGGCGCGCGCTGGGTACTCTGCTGCCAATGCTGTTGCATCAACGGCAGCACCCACGCCGCCAGCAGCGACAGCAGCCCGATTTCCGTCGCGGTAAATACCCGCTGCATCCCCAATGACAACGACAAGGTGCCCGCCCCAGGCAGTTGCAGGATGAATTGCACTTCATCCTCCAGCACGTTGTCGTGGAAGTAATTGAGGAAGTACTCGCTCTGGCGGAAATGGTCCGGCGCCACTTCTTCCAGGCGGTATACGCCACTGGCGTAGCCTTCGCGGCACGCCTGGAAGAACGGGTCGAGCAAGTACAAGCCATTGAGGTACACCAGCATCGACGCCGGTTTGCTGGTGGGCTGCGCGTCGTACTCTTCCAGCGCCTGGGGCGGGCCATCCACGGGGTAGAAGATCGCCAGGGCGTTATCGAAGGCGAGGTTCTGGTGCAGCAACAGCACCAATTGCCTCCAGAAGCGCTCGGTGCCAATTTGCGACACGGTACGGCCCAGGCCCGCATGCATGCTGATTTCCCTGAACAGGCTCATGTGATGGGTTCCGGTGGCTGAAAGATCGGCCAAGGGTTCGGTTTTTACCCAGCCCCGTCAAGGGGAGTACTCCAATAGGGGAATTGGCCGGTGCAGTGGCAACCCCTACATTCCCTGTAGGAGCGAGCTTGCTCGCGAAAAACCTGGGCGCGCTGCGGTTGCCCAGCCAGCACGCGTTTGCGTTGACGTCTTTCGCGAGCAAGCTCGCTCCTACAATAAAAAAATTGATCGCTCCTTCTTTTTCGTTTCTGCCTCAAACCAGCTTTCCAATAAAAAGAATAAACAAGAGGATAACGATATGAGCACCACCCCCACGCCTGATGGCGTGCTTAAACCAACCTTGAGTGTGTTCGATGTAGTGGCCATTACCGTTTCGGCGGTGACCCCGGCCAGTTCCGTGTTTGTCATTGCGCCGTTTGCCATCCAGCAAGCCGGCAGTGGGGTGTTCCTGGCGTTTGTGATGGCCGGGCTACTGGCGCTGATGTTCGCCTTTTGCTACGCCGAACTGGGGCGTGCCCATAACAGCGCGGGTGGCGAGTATGTGTACGCCAAGCGAGTGTTCGGCGGGATGGCGGGCTATGCCACCTTCCTCACCGTACTGGTAATGCTGCTGTTTATCCCGCCGGTATTGGCCACAGGCGCGGCGACCTACCTCAACAACGCCCTGGGCACGCAATTCGACTCACAAACCGTGGCCCTGGTGATCGTGGTCTGCAGTTACGCCCTGGGCATCCTCAATATCAAGCTCAATGCGTGGATCACCGGTACCTGCCTGCTGCTGGAAGTGGCGGCGTTGCTGGTGATCGTGTTTATCGGCTTTGGCAACCCGGTGCAGCCGGCCAGTGTGCTGTTCCAGCCGCAGATCGTCGAAAACGGCGTATTGCACCTGGCGCCCTGGGCCCTGGTGATCGGCGCCGTGGGCATCGGCCTGTTCTCGTTCAACGGCTACGGCCCGGCGGTGTTGTTGGCCGAAGACATGAAATGCGGCGGCAAGGGCGTGCACAAGGCGGTGCTGTGGTCCCTGGGCCTGGTGGTGGTGATCGAACTGGTGCCAATCACCGCACTGTTGATTGGCGCCCCATCCCTGCGCGAGATGATCAGCAGCCCGGACCCCATCGGTTACCTGCTGACCAGTCATGGCAATGAAACCCTGTCACGCCTGGTCAGTGCCGGGATCTTCCTCTCCGTGTTCAACGCCATCGTCGCCATCGTGATCCAGATCGGCCGGGTCGTGTTCAGCAGTGGCCGCGATGCGCTGTGGACGCCAACCATCAACAAACTCTTCACCCGTATCCACCCGCGTTGGGATTCGCCATGGTTGGCCACGCTGTTCCTGGCGATCCCTTCGGCACTGCTCAGCTTCAGCTCCAACCTGGCGGACCTGACGTCCTTCAGCGTGTTGTTGATCATGCTGGTGTACCTGATCGTCGCCCTCAGCGCGCTGATGAGCCGGGTGCTGCTGCGTGACCGCGAGCACCCGTACCGCATGCCCCTGTGGCCGGTGCCGGCCTTGCTGGCTGTGGCGGGCGCGGGATATCTGTTGTTTACCTTGTTTATCGCCGCGTCCATGCGCGACATCATGATTATCATCGGCCTGCTGGCCTTGTCGGTGATCCTGTATTGCATCAGCGGCCGGTCGAGTCCGGCGTTCCAGAAACTGTAAGGAGTGGTTATGCGTGCACGTCAATTGGGCATTACGTTGGGGTTGGGCACACCCGGCGAATTGAATGCGATTACCGATGTCCCCGGGGTTCGGGTCGGCCACAGCACGCTCAAGGAGCAGATCGATGGCAAGCAGGTTCGCACCGGGGTCACGCTGATCCAGCCGCGGGCCGGTGCTGCGCGGCTGCAGCCGTGTTTTGCCGGGTATCACGTGCTCAACGGCAATGGCGACGCCACCGGCCTGGAATGGATCAGCGAGGCCGGGCTGCTGACCACGCCCCTGGCAATCACCAACACCCACAGTATTGGCATTGTGCGTGACACCCTGATTGCCCTGGAGCGCGACAGCCTGGCTGACCCGGCGGTGTACTGGTGCATGCCGGTGGTGATGGAGACCTATGACGGCCTGCTCAACGATATCTGGGGCCAGCACATCGGGCCGGAGCATGTGCTCCAGGCCATGGCCAATGCCGAATCCGGCCCGGTGCAGGAAGGCGCGGTGGGCGGCGGCACCGGGATGATCTGCCATGAGTTCAAGGGCGGCATTGGCAGCGCTTCGCGCAAGTTGCCGGCGGAGCAGGGCGGCTGGACCGTTGGCGTGCTGGTGCAGGCCAACCACGGCAAGCGCCAGGAACTGCGGGTGGATGGGTATCCGGTGGGGCGCCATTTGATGGAAATTGCCTCGCCGTTTGCCGACCGTGGCACCCCGGGCATGGGCTCCATCGTGGTGATCATCGCCACCGATGCGCCGTTGCTGCCGCACCAATGCCAGCGCCTGGCACAACGCGCCTCCATCGGTATTGCCCGCACCGGCGGCGGCACCGAGGATTCCAGTGGCGATCTGTTCCTGGCGTTCGCCACCGGCAACCATGACCTGCCGCCTGCGGATTACGGGCGCAAGGACTTGCCCCTCAGTACGGCATTGAACATGGTCAACAATGATCATATTTCGCCATTGTTCAGTGCCGCGGCCGAGGCGGTGGAAGAGGCGATCATTAATGCGATCCTCGCCGGGGAAGACATGACCACTGCCGATGGCGTGCTGGTGCCGGGGCTGGATGGGCAGACGCTGCTGGAGGCAATGCGCCAGACGGGATGGCGCTAAAGGGTTGAGGGGGCGCCTGCGTCTGTGGCGAGCGGGCTTGTTGTGGCGAGCGGGCTTGCCCCGCGCTGGGGTGCGCAGCAGCCCCAATAGGACTTCCACCGCAGTGCCTGCTTTTAGGGCTGCTACGCACCCCAAGCGCGGGGCAAGCCCGCTCGCCACAGGATGTATTGTTTTTAATGACACGGTGACACTTTTAAAATGCAACCCAATCAAATAATTGGATCCATTCAATATTAAAACGTGACCTGTCTGGCATTTAATTATTTAGCACTATTTAATATTTAAATAACCAACTTCCCGCCAAGCAGCCCAAAACAAATAATATAAACACTTCCTCCCCAATGTTTGCAGGCGTTATTCCTTTCGAGCACTTTCCCAGCAAAAAAATACTGGACGTGTGATTTAAGTTTGTGTCAGTTTTCTTTCGCCTTCATAAGAGGCGAGTGATAGGACGATCTCGCCAGAGAGCGTCATATCGGACAAAAACTGTTCCACTTGCAAACAAGGAAGTACGTTTATGTCGAAAGTAAAAGACAAAGCTATTGTCTCGGCAGCTCAAGCAAGTAGTGCCTATTCACAAATCGATAGCTTTAGCCATTTGTACGACCGCGGCGGCAACCTCACGGTCAATGGCAAACCTTCGTTCTCTGTCGACCAGGCAGCCGACCATTTGCTGCGCGAAAACGCGGCATACCGGGACGTTGACGGCAACGGCAGGATCGATCTGACCTACACCTTCCTGACGTCGGCCTCTTCGGCGACCATGAACAAGCATGGCATCTCCGGGTTCAGCCAGTTCAGCAACCTGCAAAAAGGCCAGGCCGTACTGGCCATGCAATCCTGGGCCGATGTGGCCAATGTCACCTTCACCGAGAGAGCCTCGGGCGGCGACTTCCACATGACCTTCGGCAACTACAGCGCCGGCCAGGATGGTGCCGCTGCCTTTGCCTACTTGCCCGGCACCAATGAGAAGTACCACACGAGCGGCACGGATGGCACCTCGTGGTACCTGATCAACAACAGCTACACCGCCAACATCAACCCGGGCCTGAACAACTACGGGCGTCAGACCCTGACCCACGAGATCGGCCATACCCTGGGCCTGGATCACCCTGGCGACTACAACGCCGGGACCGGCAACCCGTCTTACCGAGACGCGGACTACGGCCAGGACACCCGTGGCTACAGCGTGATGAGCTACTGGGGCGAAAACAACACCAACCAGAACTTCACCAAAGGCGGGGTAGAGGCTTATGCGTCCGGCCCGCTGATCGACGATATCGCGGCGATCCAGAAGCTCTACGGTGCCAACTACAACACCCGTGCCGGTGACACCACCTACGGGTTCAACTCCAACACCGGGCGTGATCACCTCAGCGCCACTTCCAATGCCGACAAGCTGGTGTTCTCGGTATGGGACGGTGGTGGCAACGACACCCTGGATTTCTCCGGCTTTACCCAGAACCAGAAAATCAACCTCAACGAGACGTCGTTCTCCGATGTGGGCGGCCTGGTGGGTAACGTGTCGATCGCCCAGGGCGTGACCGTGGAAAACGCCTTTGGTGGTTCGGGCAACGACCTGTTGATCGGCAACGCAGTGGCCAACACCCTCAAGGGCGGGGCCGGCAATGACCTGATCTACGGCGGTGGCGGGGCCGACAAACTGTGGGGCGGCGCGGGCTCGGACACCTTTGTGTTCGGTGCCAGCTCCGACTCCCGCCCAGGTGCGGCGGACCAGATCCTTGACTTCACCTCGGGTTCGGACAAGATCGACCTGACCGGCATCACCAAAGGCAGCGGCTTGCATTTCGTCAACGCCTTTACCGGCGCTGCCGGCGATGCCGTGCTGACGTACGCCTCGGGTACCAACCTGGGCACGTTGGCGGTGGACTTCGCCGGGCACGGCGTGGCGGACTTCCTCGTCACCACCGTGGGCCAGGCGGCCTACAGCGACATCGTGGCCTGATCAAGGCGTAGGACCTGTGGTGAGCGGGGCTTGCTTGTTGTGGTAGGGGCTTACTTTGGTAGGAGTTTGCTGTGGTGGTGGAGCTTGTCGTGGCGAGGGGGCTTGTCCCCCGTTGGACTGCGCAGCAGTCCCATTTTTCAGCTCCCGGCCAAGCCCGCTCGCCACAGCAACCCCCCACAACAACAAGTGCTGCTCACCACAAACCGGGTACTGTTGATGACTATTTTTCGTAACGCAATCGCCTGGTTGATCCCGGCGTTGCTCGTGTCGGTAGGAGCCAACGCAATGGCAAGGATTCCTGTTTTACCCAGCACCGCCCAACTGGCTGGGCACTGGCAACTGCGCCAGCAAGAGCAGGTGTGCAAGCTGGATCTGATCGCTCAACCCAACAGCCTGGCCGGTGACATTGATTGTGTGCAGCAGTGGCTGGGGCAAACACCCCTGACCTGGCTGCCCACCCCGGATGGTATCTGGCTGATGAATGCCGAGGGCACCGGAATAACCCATTTGAACCGGCAGAAAGAAGGCGAATATACCGCGCGTTCTGCTACTGGGTTGGAGCTGTTACTGCAACGCACACAATAATAAAGTCATGCGGTTATAGACTTATAACCGCCGGATATAGAGGTATTTACTGGGCGTGACCTATCTCAACCTGTCACTTCCAACGTATTAAACACCTTATAAATAGTTGCCCGCCCCCTTTAGTGGGGCGCTCGGCAGACTATCGCACGTATTTCAGTCCAGGGAAGATCAGGCGACATGGCGAAGACCACTCCCACTGCACCACTGTTTAAAGCCCTCGGCGATTATAAAAGTATCCTGATCAGCGTCGGTTGTTTCACTGCGCTGATCAATTTGCTGATGCTGGTGCCGTCCATTTATATGCTGCAAGTCTATGACCGGGTCCTGTCATCGCAGAACGAAACCACCTTGGTGATGTTGACCCTGATGGTGGTGGGGTTCTTTGCCTTCATCGGCACCCTGGAAGTGGTGCGCAGCTTTATCGTGATCCGCATCGGCAGCCAATTGGAGCGCCGGTTCAACCTGCAGGTGTACAAGGCCGCCTTCGAGCGCAACTTGCAACGGGGCGAAGGCCACGCCGGGCAATCCTTGGGCGACTTGACCCATATCCGCCAGTTCCTCACCGGGCCGGCGTTGTTTGCGTTCTTCGATGCGCCGTGGTTCCCGATCTACTTGCTGGTGATCTTCCTGTTCAACGTGTGGCTTGGGGTGTTGGCCACGGCTGGGGCCGTGCTGTTGATCGCTCTGGCATGCTTGAACGAATACCTGACCAAAAAACCGTTGCGCGAAGCCAGCGGCTACTCGCAACAGTCCACCCAATTGGCCACCAGCCACTTGCACAACGCCGAGACCATCCAGGCCATGGGCATGCTGGGGGCGCTGCGCGCTCGTTGGTTCCAGGTGCATTCGCGGTTTCTCGGCTTGCAGAACCAGGCCAGCGACACCGGTTCGGTGATCAGCTCCCTGAGCAAGTCCTTGCGCCTGCTCCTGCAATCGTTGGTGTTGGGGCTCGGTGCCTTGTTGGTGATCAAGGGCCAGATGACCGCCGGGATGATGATTGCCGGGACCATTCTGATGGGGCGGGTGCTCAGCCCGATCGACCAGTTGATCGCGGTGTGGAAGCAATGGAGCTCGGCCAAGCTGGCCTACCAGCGCCTCGATGAGCTGTTGCAGGAGTTCCCGCCCGGGGCACAGGCCATGGCGCTGCCGGCGCCCAAGGGCCAGGTGAGTTTCGAGCAGGTCAGCGCCGGCCCTCCGGGGCGGCGGGTGGCCACTTTGCACCAGGTCAGTTTCAACCTCGCGGCCGGTGAAGTGTTGGGGGTATTGGGGGCGTCCGGGTCCGGCAAATCGACCTTGGCGCGCGTGCTGGTGGGCGTGTGGCCGACCCTGGCCGGCACGGTGCGCCTGGACGGCGCCGATATCCATCGCTGGGACCGCGACGACCTTGGTCCGCACGTCGGTTACTTGCCCCAGGACATCGAGCTGTTCAGCGGCAGCATCGCCGACAACATTGCGCGTTTTCGCCAGGCAGACCCGGAGCGGGTGGTACAGGCCGCCCAGCAAGCCGGGGTGCACGACCTGATCCTGCGCCTGCCCCAGGGCTACGACACGGTGTTGGGCGACGACGGTAGCGGTTTGTCCGGTGGGCAGAAACAACGGGTGGCCCTGGCGCGCGCGCTGTATGGCGGGCCGCGCCTGATCGTGCTCGACGAGCCCAATTCCAACCTCGACACCGTGGGCGAGGCGGCTTTGGCCAGCGCCATCATGCAGATGAAAGCCCAGGGCAGCAGCGTGATCCTGGTCACCCACCGCTCTTCGGCGCTGGCCCAGGCCGACAAGCTGCTGGTGCTCAACGAAGGTCGCCTGCAAGCATTCGGCCCCAGCCAGGAGGTGCTGCGGGCGCTGTCCGGGCAAGCGGAACCACCCCGTGAAAAGGCCGGCGTCAGCCTCAGCCGTCAATATCCTGCGGCAAGGAATCCTGGCCAATGAGCACCGATAACAGCCTGCCAAACGAACAGATCTTCCCCGAGCGCGATGCGCGCTTTTTCGCCCGCCTGGGTTGGGTAATGACGGTGGTCGGCGCCGGAGGGTTCTTCCTCTGGGCCAGCCTGGCGCCCCTGGACCAGGGCATTCCTGTACAGGGCACGGTGGTGGTGTCTGGCAAGCGCAAGGCCGTGCAAACCCTGAGCCCCGGTGTGGTCAGCCGAATCCTGGTGCGCGAAGGCGAGGTGGTCAAACAGGGCCAGCCGCTGTTTCGCCTCGACCAGACCCAAAGCCAGGCCGACGTGCACTCCCTGCAAGCGCAATACCGCATGGCCTGGGCCAGCGTCGCCCGCTGGCAGAGCGAGCGCGATAACTTACCGGCGGTGGTCTTTCCCGCTGAACTGAGTAGCGCCGCCGATCCTGCGCTGGCCCTGGTACTTGAAGGCCAGCGTCAGCTGTTCAGCAGCCGGCGTGATGCGTTTGCCCGCGAGCAATCGGGGATCCGCGCCAGTATTGAAGGCGCCAGCGCCCAACTCAACGGCATGCGCCGCGCCCGCACTGACTTGAGCGCCCAGGCGCAATCGCTGCGTGATCAACTGGCCAACCTGCAACCCTTGGCCGACAACGGCTATATCCCGCGCAACCGCCTGCTGGAATACCAGCGCCAACTGTCCCAGGTGCAGCAGGACCTGGCGCAGAACACTGGTGAAAGTGGGCGTATCGAGCAAGGCATCCTCGAATCGCGCCTCAAGTTGCAACAGCACAGCGAGGAGTACCAGAAGGAAGTGCGCAGCCAACTGGCCGACGCACAGCTGCGCAGCCTGACCCTGGAGCAGCAGTTGACCTCCGCCGGCTTTGACTTGCAACACAGTGAAATCAACGCGCCGGCCGATGGCATTGCGGTGAACCTCGGGGTGCATACCGAGGGGGCGGTGGTGCGGGCCGGGGAAACCCTGCTGGAAATCGTGCCCCAGGACACGCGCCTGGAAGTGGAGGGGCGTTTGCCGGTGAACCTGGTGGACAAGGTCGGCAGCCATCTGCCGGTAGATATCCTGTTCACCGCCTTCAACCAGAGCCGCACGCCTCGGGTGCCGGGAGAAGTGAGCCTGATCTCCGCCGACCAGTTGCTCGACGAAAAAACCGGCGCGCCGTATTACGTGCTGCGCACCACCGTCAGCGATGCTTCCCTGGAAAAGCTCCAGGGCCTGGTGATCAAGCCGGGCATGCCCGCCGAGATGTTTGTGCGTACCGGCGAGCGCTCGCTGCTCAACTACCTGTTCAAGCCGCTGCTCGACCGGGCCGGCTCGGCGTTGACCGAGGAATGAGCATGAAGCCCGTATTCATCACCATGCTCCTCGCCTGCAGCAGCGCCCAGGCCGCCATGGGCCCGTTCGATGTGTATGAACAGGCCCTGCGTAACGATCCGGTGTTCCTCGGCGCAATCAAGGAGCGTGACGCCGGCCTGGAAAACCGCACCATTGGCCGCGCCGGCCTGTTGCCGCGGCTGTCGTACAACTACAACAAGGGCCGCAACAACTCCCAGGCCAACCTGCCCGATGGCCGTGGCGGCCACTATCACGACGACCGCAACTACAACAGCTTCGGCTCGACCTTCACCCTGCAACAGCCGCTGTTCGACTACGAAGCCTATGCCAACTACCGCAAGGGCGTGGCCCAGGCGCTGTTTGCCGACGAGAGTTTCCGCGACAAGAGCCAGGCGCTGTTGGTGCGGGTGCTGACGTATTACACCCAGGCCCTGTTCGCCCAGGACCAGATCGATATCGCCCGGGCAAAAAAGAAAGCCTACGAGCAACAGTTCCAGCAGAACCAGCATCTGTTCCAGCAGGGCGAGGGCACGCGCACCGACATCCTGGAGGCCGAATCCCGTTATGAACTGGCGACCGCCGAGGAGATCCAGGCGCTCGACGAGCAGGACGCGTCGCTGCGCGAACTGGGGGCGTTGCTCGGCGTACAGAGTGTCGATATTGCCGACCTGGCACCGTTGAATCAGAACTTTGCCGCCTTCACCCTGGCCCCGGCCAACTACGACAGCTGGCACGAACTGGCAATTACTAACAACCCGACCCTGGCTTCCCAGCGCCAGGCCGTGGAAGTGGCGCGTTATGAGGTGGAGCGCAACCGCGCCGGGCACTTGCCGCGGATCACCGCGTACGCCAGCTCGCGCCAGCAAGAGTCCGACAGCGGCAACACCTACAACCAGCGCTACGACACCAACACCATCGGTATTGAAGTCAGCGTGCCGCTGTATGCCGGGGGCGGCGTCTCGGCGTCCACCCGCCAGGCCGCCCGCTCCATGGAGCAGGCCGAGTACGAACTGGAGGGCAAGACCCGCGAAACCCTGATCGAGTTGCGTCGCCAGTTCAGCGCCTGCCTGTCGGGGGTGAGCAAGCTGCGGGCCTATCAAAAGGCCTTGGTCTCCGCCGAGGCGCTGGTGGTGTCGACCAAGCAGAGCATCCTCGGTGGCGAGCGGGTCAACCTGGATGCCCTCAACGCCGAACAGCAGTTGTACAGCACCCGTCGCGACCTGGCCCAGGCCCGCTACGACTACCTGATGGCCTGGACGAAGTTGCACTACTACGCGGGCAATCTGCGTGACACCGACCTGGCCAAGGTCGACGAAGCCTTCGGCCCAGCCCAACGCTGACCCTGCGGGAGCCGGCTCCTACAGGGGATAACCCACACAATAAAAATGAGGAAGGTCACCGTGAATGCAAAACAACGAGGCTATCACTGCGTCATGCTGTGTGGGCTGGCCAGCCTGGGTACCGTCCAGGCCGCGCCCTACGTGGAATTGGGCAAGCCGGGCGACGCCGCCAGTTGGCGCTCGGCAGAGTTCCAGCGCGACTGGGGCCTGGGCCGCCTGCAAGCCGATCAGGCTTACGCCGCGGGGATCAGCGGGGCCGGGGTGAAGATCGGCGCCCTGGACTCGGGCTTCGATGCCAGCCACCCGGAAGCCTCCCCGGCGCGCTTCCACCCGGTGACCGCCAACGGCACCTATGTGGATGGCAGCCCGTTCTCCACTACCGGTGCGCTGAACCCCAACAACGACTCCCACGGCACCCATGTCACCGGCACCATGGCCGCTGCGCGTGACGGCACCGGCATGCACGGCGTGGCCTACAACGCGCAGCTCTATGTGGGCAATACCAACGCCAACGACAGCTTTCTGTTTGGCCCGACGCCTGACCCCAAATACTTCAAGGCGGTGTACAGCGCCATGGTCGATGCCGGGGTGCGCGCGATCAACAACAGCTGGGGCAGCCAGCCCAAGGATGTCAGCTACCAGACCCTGAATGACCTGCACGCAGCCTATGCCCAGCACTTCAACCAAGGCACCTGGCTGGACGCCGCCGCCGATGTGGCGCGAGCCGGGGTGATCAATGTGTTCAGCGCCGGTAACAGCGGCTATGCCAACGCCAGCGTGCGCTCGGCCTTGCCGTACTTTGAGCCAGCGCTGGAAGGCCACTGGCTGGCGGTCTCGGGCCTGGACCAGGCCAATAACCAGAAGTACAACCAGTGCGGCATCGCCAAGTATTGGTGCGTCTCCACCCCCGGCGCGAAGATCGACAGCACCGTTCCCGGCGGCGGTTATGCGGTCAAGTCCGGCACCTCGATGTCGGCGCCCCATGCCACGGGGGCCTTGGCCCTGGTGATGGAACGCTACCCGTACCTGAACAACGAGCAAGCCTTGCAGGTGTTGCTGACAACGGCCACGCAACTGGACGGTTCACTGACCGATGCGCCGAGCGTCAAGATCGGCTGGGGCGTGCCGGACCTTGGCCGGGCGATGCATGGGCCGGGACAGTTGCTGGGCGCCATGGACGTCAATCTGGCGGCCGGGCAGGGCGATGTATGGAGCAATGGCATCTCCGACAAGGCGCTGCTGCAGCGCCAGGCCGAAGACAGCGCCGAGCACCTGGCCTGGCAACAGACCTTGCAGGACAAAGGCTGGGAAAATGGCATCGGCGCCGGCGCCAGCCAGCAGGAACAGACTGACTACGCCGTGGGCATGGCCCGGGATGCGGCCGCGGCCCAGCGCATTTACCAAGGCAGCCTGATCAAGTCCGGCGCCGGTAGCCTGGTGCTCAGCGGCGACAGCACCTATCGCGGCCCGACCACGGTCAATGGTGGGGTGTTGAAGGTCGATGGTTCGCTGGCATCGCAGGTCACGGTCAACAATGGCGGGACCTTGGGTGGTTCCGGGCGCATTGGCGCGTTGCAGGCCAACAGCGGCAGTGTGGTTGCGCCGGGCAATTCCATCGGCACCTTGAATGTGAGCGGGGATGTGAGCTTCGACGCCGGTTCCACCTATGCAGTGGAGCTGTCGAACGCCAGCAGTGACCGCATCGTCGCCGGCGGCAAGGCCAACCTCAACGGCGGCACCGTGACCCTGGCCCTGGAAAACAGCCCGACCTTGCTCAGCCAGCCCCAGGCGCAAAGCCTGATCGGCCGTCAGTACACCATCCTGCAGGCGGCGGGCGGGGTCACCGGCAGTTTTGGTGCGGTATTGCCCAACTACCTGTTCCTCGGTGGCGACCTCGACTACAGCGGCAACGGCGTGCAACTGGCTATCGCGCGCAATGACGCAAGCTTTGCCAGCGTCGCCGCAACCCGTAACCAGCGCGCCGTGGCCGCTGCGGCCGAGCAGCTGGGCGCTGGCAACCCTGTGTATGAAAGCGTGCTGAGCAGCGACTCCAGCGGGGTTGCCCGCCAGGCCTTCCAGCAGTTATCTGGCGAGATCTACCCGGCGGTGGGCGCCATGCTGATCAACGACAGCCGCCATGTACGCGATGCCGTCGGTGAGCGCCTGCGCCATGTGCCTGTGACGGGCGAAAGCAACCTGTGGATCAAGGCCCTCGGTGCCTGGGGCAAGGCCGACAGCCAAAGCGAATATGCCGGTTACACCCGCTCTATCGGCGGGATGTTGCTGGGCGTCGATGGCCAGTGGGACGAGCAGACCCGCGTGGGTGTGATGGCGGGCTATAGCGACAGTTCGCTGAACATGGGCGATGGCACGCATTCGTCGGCCGATGTCGACAGCTATCACCTGGGCACCTACGCCGGGCGTGAACTGGGCAACTGGCGCGTCAGCGTGGGCGGTGCCTATAGCTGGCATCGCGGCGATGTGCAGCGCGACCTGCAATACGGTGACGTCAGCGCCAAGCAAAAAACCAAACTGGATGCGCGCAGCCTTCAGGTGTTCACCGAGGCGGCCTACCGCCTGGACCTGCAAGCCCTGGCCCTGGAACCGTTCGCCAACCTGGCCTACGTGCACCTGGACAGCGAGCGATTGCATGAAAAAGGTGATGGCGCGGCCTTGCAACGCGGCAGTGATCGGCGTGACGCGACCCTCGGCACCCTGGGCCTGCGCGCGCTCAAAACCCTGTCTCTGAATGACCAGCAGCACGTGGAACTCTCCGGTTCCCTGGGCTGGCAGCACAGCCTTACGCCGGTTGAGTCCGAGGAACATCTGGCCTTTGTCGCTGGCGGCCCCTCGTTTGCCGTGCGCAGCACACCGTTGCAGCGCGACGCCGCGCTGGTGGGCTTGAAGGCCAGCCTGGCATTGAGTGACTCCACCCGGGTCAACCTCGATTACAGCGGCCAACTGGGCTCGAAGGAGAGCAACCAAGGGGTGGGCCTGAGCCTCGACTGGCAATTCTAAACTTGCGGCAGGAGCCGGTACGCCGGCTCTTGCTGGCGGGTGAATAAGAACAACAAACGCAACAAAACTAAGGAAGGTCACCGTGAACGCAAAACAACGAGGGTTTCACTCCGCCATCCCAACAGGCCCGGGCTACCCGCTCAAAGCCTTGAGTCGCGTGCCATACGGCGCGTTGCTGTGTTGCCTGGCCAGCCTGGGTACCGCCCAGGCCGCACCCTACGTGGAAGCCGGCAAACTGGGGGATGCCGCCAGTTGGCGCAGCAATGAGTTCAAGGCCGATTGGGGCCTGGGGGCGGTCAATGCCGATGTGGCGTATGCCGCCGGTTACAGTGGCAAGGGCGTGAAGCTGGGGATTTTCGATCAGCCGGTATATGCCCAGCATCCCGAGTTCTCCAGCCCGGGCAAGGTACAGACCCTGGTCACTGAGGGGATCCGCCAATACACCGACCCCTATATCCCGGTGAAGGCCGGTGACCCGTTCCGCTATGACGGTACACCGTCCCAGGGCTCCAACGGCAAGCTGGGCGACCACGGCACCCATGTCGGTGGCATCGCTGCTGGCGACCGCAACGGCGGGCCGATGCACGGCGTGGCCTATAACGCGCAGATCCTCAGTGCCGAGAACGGCGACCCGGGCCCCGAAGACGGCATCATCCTGGGCAACGACGGTGCGGTGTACCAGGCCGGCTGGGACAGCCTGGTGGCCAATGGCGCACGCATCATCAATAACAGCTGGGGGATCGGCATTGGCGAGCAGTTTGCCAAGGGCGGCAAAGACCCTGCGTTCGCGCATTTTGACCTGAGCGACGCGCAGGCCCAGTTCGACCAGATCAAGCCGTTGCTGGGTACCGCGCCAGGTGGCGCCTACACCGGGGCGATCAACGCGGCGCGCAGCGGGGTGCTGACGATCTTCGCGGCCGGCAACGACTACAACCTGAACAACCCCGATGCGATTTCCGGCCTGGCTTACTTCGTACCCGAGATCACGCCCAATTGGCTGTCGGTGGCCGCACTGCAACGCAACCCGGACACCAACAGCCCCAACCCTTATGTGATCAGCACCTTCTCCTCCCGTTGCGGCTATGCCGCCAGTTTCTGTGTGTCGGCACCGGGCACGGCGATCTACAGCTCGGTGATGGTGGGCACCACGGTCGATAACATGACCCTGGGCTGGAACAATAAAAACGGCACCTCCATGGCCGCTCCCCATGTGGCAGGCGCCGCCGCCGTCTTGATGGAGCGTTTCCCGTATATGAGTGGCGAGCAGATCTCCACGCTGCTCAAGACCACCGCCACCGACCTCGGTGCACCGGGCATCGACGCGCTGTACGGCTGGGGCATGATCAACCTGGGCAAGGCGGTCAGCGGGCCGGGCATGTTGGTCACCGCCGAGGACATCCCGGCCGAGTTCCGCGTCGAGGGCGGCTACGGCAGCGGCCAGTTTGTCGCGGACTTGCCGGGGGTAGGGGCGGTGGTCGACGCTGGCAAGCCCACCGAGCGTGTATGCGACGATCTGCACTGCGGGCGGGATGTATGGAGCAACGACATTTCCGGTCACGGCGGCCTGACCAAGCAAGGCATCGGCACGCTGGTGCTGACCGGCAGCAATACCTACAGCGGGCCGACCCTGGTCAATCAGGGCCTGCTGGCGGTCAATGGCTCGCTGGTATCCCAGGTCACGGTGAGCAACAGCGGCGTGTTGGGCGGCTCCGGCAGCATCGGCGCGCTGCACGCGAAAAACGGCGGTACGGTAGCGCCGGGCAACTCCATTGGGACGTTGAACGTGGCCGGGGATGTCAACTTCGACGCCGGGTCCACCTATGCGGTAGAGCTGTCGAACAGCAGCAGTGACCGCATCGTCGCCGGCGGCAAGGCCGCCCTCAACGGCGGCACTGTGACCCTGGCCCTGGAGAACAGCCCGACACTGCTCAGCCAGCCCGAGGCGCAAAGCCTGATCGGCCGCCAGTACACCATCCTGCAGGCGGCAGGGGGCGTCACCGGTAGCTTCGCGCAGGTACTGCCCAACTACCTGTTTGTGGGCGGCAACCTGAACTATGGCGCCAACGGTGTGCAACTGGACGTCGCGCGCACTGCCAACACCTTCGCCAGCGTGGCATTGACCGATAACCAGCGTGCCGTGGCGGGCGCTGCCGAACAACTGGGCGCGGGTAATGGCGTGTATGAAAGCCTGCTGTTGGCGCCGAGTGCGGCTTCGGCGCAAGGGGCGTTCCAACAGTTGTCGGGGGAAATCTACCCGGCCCTGGAAACCGCCCTGGTCAATGACAACCGCTACCTGCGCGAAGCGGTAGGCGAGCGCCTGCAGCAGGGCGAAATGGGCTCCTCGCCACAGACCATCGACACCCGCGGCAATGTCTGGGTCAAGGCGCTTGGTGCCTGGGGTAAAACCGACAGCAGCAGCGACACGGCGGGCTACACCACTTCCATCGGCGGATTGCTCGCGGGTGTGGACGGTGCGCTGGATGAAGACACGCGCCTGGGGCTGGTCGCCGGCTACAGCGATACCTCGCTGAACATGGGCGATGGCACCCACTCGCGGGCATCGGTGGACAGCTACCACTTGGGCGCCTATGCCGGGCACGAAATCGGCGCCTGGCGCCTGAGCGGTGGGGCGACCTACAGCTGGCATCGCGCCGATGTAAAGCGTGAGCTGCAATACGGCGAAGTCGCCGGCAAGCAGAAAGCCAAGGTCGATGCCCGCAGCACCCAGCTCTTCACCGAAGCGGCTTATCGCCTGAACCTGCAACCGCTGGCGCTGGAGCCATTCGCCAACCTGGCCTATGTGCACCTGGACAGCGATGGCTTCAGCGAGAAAGGCGACGCGGCGGCGCTCAAGGGCGGCAATGACACCCGCGACCTGGTGCTGAGCACCCTCGGCGTGCGTGCCTTGAAGACCTTCAACCTCACCGACCATCAGGCTCTGGACGTTTCCGGCACCCTGGGGTGGCAGCACAACCTCAGCGCCACCGATTCCGCGCGCCACCTGGCGTTTGCCTCGGGCAGTAGCGCGTTTGCCGTGCAAAGCGCACCGATGGTGCGCGATGCCGCATTGGTCGGCGCACGGGCCAGCCTGGCGCTGAGCAAGGATGCGCGGTTGAACTTTGACTACAACGGCCTGCTGGCCAGCAAGGAGAAAATCCACGGCGTGGGCTTGAGCCTCGACTGGGCGTTCTGAGTTTTACCCTGTAGGCGCCGGCTTGCCGGCTCCTACAGCGGGCGGTGTGATGTTCAGGATTTTTAGCTTTCTCGACAATTCCAACAAAAGAGAGGCAATACCATGGGTGTCTATGACTACAAAAACCTAACCACTGAGGACTCCAAAGCCCTGTTCGCCGACGCCATGGCGATCACGTTGTATTCCTACCACAACCTGGATAACGGCTTTGCCGTGGGGTATCAGCAAAACGGCTTCGGCCTGGGTTTGCCGGCCACCTTGGTGCAGGCGTTGCTGGGTAGCAGCGACTCCCAGGGGGTGATTCCCGGTATCCCGTGGAACCCGGACTCGGAAAAGGCCGCCCTGGACGCCGTGCAAAAGGCCGGCTGGACGCCCATCAGCGCCAGCACCCTGGACTATGGTGGCAAGGTCGATGCGCGGGGCACCTTCTTCGGCGAAAAAACCGGCTACACCAGTGCCCAGGTCGAGGTCCTGGGCAAATACGATGACGCCGGCAAGCTGCAGGAAATCGGCATCGCCTTCCGTGGCACATCCGGCCCCAGGGAAAATCTGATTGTCGACTCTATTGGCGATGTGATCAGTGATTTACTGGCCGCGTTCGGGCCGGCGGACTATGCAAAAAACTACGCGGGCGAGGCGTTTGGCAGCTTGCTTGGCAAAGTCGCAGCGTATGCCAGCGCGCAGGGGCTGAGCGGCCAGGATGTACTGGTCAGCGGCCATAGCCTCGGTGGCCTGGCGGTCAACAGCATGGCGGACTTGAGCAACCACACCTGGGCGGGGTTCTACCAGGACGCCAACTATGTGGCCTACGCCTCGCCGACCCAGAGCAGTGGCGACAAGGTGCTGAACATCGGCTACGAAAACGACCCGGTCTATCGCGCCCTCGACGGTTCGGCGTTCAATCTGTCGTCCCTGGGCGTGCACGACCAACCGCACGAATCCAGCGCCGATAACATCGTAAGCTTCAACGACCATTACGCCTCGACGCTGTGGAACATCCTGCCGTTTTCCATCCTCAACCTGCCAACGTGGATTTCCCATTTACCCACGGGGTATGGCGATGGCATGAGCCGCATCCTCGAGTCGAAGTTCTATGACCTGACCAGCCGCGATTCGACGATCATCGTCGCCAACCTGTCTGACCCTGCGCGTGCCACTACCTGGGTGCAGGACCTCAATCGCAACGCCGAAGCCCACCAGGGCAGCACGTTCATTATCGGCAGCGACGGCAACGACCTGATCCAGGGCGGGCGCGGCAATGACTACCTGGAAGGACGTGCCGGCAACGATACGTTCCGCGATGGCGGTGGCTACAACATCCTGCTCGGTGGCACGGGGTTCAATACCCTGGACTTGCAGCAGTCGCTGAAAAACGTCGAGGTGGCCAACGATGGCGCAGGTACCCTGTATATCCGCGACGGCCAGGGCGGCATCAGCATGACGCGCGACATGGGCGCGCTAGTGAGCAAGGAAAGCTATCTGTTGTTGTTCAGCAAGAACGTGACCCACAGCGTGACCGACAAGGGGCTGCTGGCGGGCAAGGACCTGACCGCCTACGCCGCGTCGCTCAAGGGCGACGCCGGCGCCAATGTGCTCAAGGCCGGCGATGGCGGGCAGTGGTTGTTTGGGCTGCAGGGCGATGATCACCTGATCGGCGGCAAAGGCAACGATGTGCTGGTAGGGGGCGCGGGCAATGACCTGCTCGAAGCGGGCGGCGGGCGCAATACCTTCCTGTTCGACGGCGACTTCGGCCAGGACCGGATCCTGGGCTACCAGTCGACGGACAAGTTGGTGTTCATGGGGGTGGCGGGGGTGGCGGGGGTGGGCGGGCAGTACAACTACCTCGATCATGCCAAGGCAGTGGGCAGCGATACGTTGCTGACGTTCGGCGATAATTCCGTGACGCTGGTGGGAGTGGGACTTGGCAGCCTGTCGGCAGAGGCCTTCGTCATCACCTGAAACTGTAGGAGCCGGCTTGCCAGCGATGAGGCTCTTGGTTGCTTCCAAGGCCGCCATCGCCGGCAAGCCGGCTCCTACAGTGGCTGGTCATTTTTCCTTGCGGACGGTAGCGACATCCGCCGCCTTGACCCGTACGCGCTTGCCGGCGATGTCGGTGAATTCGTAAAAACCATCAGGCGTATTGGCATTCGGCGCATCGGTGGTCAGGTACTGAGTACCGTTCTGCAAGGTCACGACGGTCGGCGTCGAGCAACCGGCCAATGCCAGAAACGTCAGTACAGCCAGCGGCAGGCCCCAGTTCTTCATGTTCATAACCTTTACTCTCATCCTTCGAAAACCCCGGGCTCAACGGCTGCGGGCAACAAATGTTACGCGGATCCACCCCCATCTGATCACTTTTATGCAAAAAGTTGCGTGTGCCACTGATCTATTAGCGATTGCAAGGCAGGCCTGGCGACGGCACTCTGTATGAATAACCAGTGTTTGCCCAAGTGCCCGTCATGTCCAACCCCCTCGAAGACCCGTTCTACTACCTGCATAACTTCCAGCAAGTGCTCGACTGGCTGGGGCAGCGCTATGCCGACGTGCTGGATGATGAAGAACAGCGCTTCATTGCGCAGTTCAGCCAAGTGCCGCAACCGGCCCAAGCGTTGCTGGTGCGCATGGTGATGCGCAAAGGGGTGCATTTTCGTGCGAGCAAGCTCAACTACCTCGAGATTGGTCCGGCTGACCAGGCCGTGCAGCCATTGCTGGCCCTGGGCTGGGTCAGTGAGCAGGGCCTGCTGCCCCTGGATGAGGTGTGGGGGCAGTTGCAAAAAGGCGAGGCGCTGCAGGCGTTCAAGCCCTGGATCGAGCAGCCCAGGGGCAAGAAATCCGATTGGCTGCCCGGTTTATCGACCCGGTTCACCGAGCCACGTACGTTTGCACAGTGGTGCCCGCAGTTGGACGAGCGTCTTTACAGCCTGGCGGTGATGGACCTGTGTGACCGCCTGCGCCTGATGTTCTTCGGCAACCTGTACCAGGACTGGTCGGAGTTTGTACTGGCGGACCTGGGGATCTACACCTACGAAAAGGTCGAGTTCTGTGCCGAGTCCCGAGGGCTGCGCCATCGTGACGATGTGTATGGCCTGCTGTTCCTGCATCAATGCCAGCAGGCCTTCGAGGCGGGCGAACCGCTGGAAGAGGTGCTGGCGCAGATCGCCACGCTGAGCACCGATAACCCCTGGCTGGAGAAGCGTCGGGCCAAGCTGCTGTTCCAGGTTGGCCAGCATTGCGAGCGGCTCGCCGAACTGGCCCTGGCCGAGGTGATCTACCGCGATTGTGCCTACCCCGGCGCCCGCGCCCGGCTGATTCGGGTGCTGGAGCGCCAGGAGGATTTCGCCCAGGCGATGGCCCTGGCCCAGGCGGCCCAGGCCGCGCCACAAAGCGCGGCCGAGCAGCAACACCTGTTGCGGGTCCTGCCGCGGTTGCGGCGCAAGCTGGGCGAGCCGGCGCTGCCCAAGCCCAAACCCCAGGTGATTCAGCGCCTGGACCTGGAACTGCCGTTCCCGGAACCGGTGGCCAGCGTTGAGTTCTGCGTGCAGGCGCACCTGGGGGATGATGGGGGGCCGGTGCACTACGTCGAGAACACCCTGATCAACTCGCTGTTCGGCCTGCTGTGCTGGCCGGCGATCTTCGCGCCGTTGCCCGGTTCGTTCTTTCACCCATTCCAGCGTGGGCCGGTGGATTTGCACAGTGAAGACTTCCAGCAGCGCCGCGCCGAGCTGTTCGCCGCCTGCCTCGACCAGTTGCACGACCAGCGCTACAAAACCACGATCCGCCAGCGCTACGCCGAAAAGTGGGGGATCCAGTCACCCTTTGTGTTCTGGAATGTATTGAGCGAAACACTGCTCGAGCAGGCGCTCGATTGCCTGCCTGCCGCGCACCTGCGGCACTGGTTCGACCGGCTGTTGCTGGATATCCGCGCCAATCGCGCCGGCATGCCAGACCTGATCCAGTTCTGGCCCGCGCAAAAAACCTACCGCATGATCGAAGTCAAAGGCCCGGGCGACCGCCTGCAGGACAACCAACTGCGCTGGCTGGAGTTCTGCAGCGAGCACCAGATGCCGGTTACCGTGTGTTATGTACGCTGGGCGGAGCAGGGCGCTTGAGCTACACCGTCGCTGTACGGGCATTGTGCGAGTTCACGGCCAAGGTGGGTGACCTCGATCTGCGGTTTACCCCCTCACCCAGTGCCCAGGAAGGCATGCTCGGCCACCGTACCGTGGCGTCCCGCCGCAGCGCGCACTACCAGAGTGAAGTGGCGCTGGAAGGCCTCTACCAGCAGTTGACCGTACGCGGCCGCGCCGATGGCTATGATCCGGATCGCAATGTGCTGGAAGAGGTCAAGACCTACCGTGGCGACCTGGATGCCCAACCGGCCAACCATCGGCAACTGCACTGGGCCCAGGCCAAGGTCTATGGCTGGCTGATGTGCAGCAAGCTGGGGTTGCCTGAGATCGCGCTGGCGCTGGTGTATTTCGATATCGTCAGCGAGCGCGAAACCGTGATCAGCCAGGTGTGTGCGGTTGATGAGCTGGAGGCGTTCTTCAATCGCCAGTGTGCGTTGTTTCTCGGCTGGGCCGAGCAGCAGGCGCAACAGCGACTGGCCCGCGACACTGCCAGCACCGCTCTGGCTTTTCCTCACGCGGCCTTTCGTCTGGGCCAGCGTACCCTCGCCGAGTCGGTGTACAAGGCCGTCAGCACCGGGCGCTGCCTGATGGCACAGGCGCCCACGGGGATCGGCAAGACCATTGGCACGGTGTTTCCGGTGATCAAGGCCATGGCGCCGCAGCAGTTGGACAAGCTGTTCTTTCTGACGGCCAAGACCCCTGGCCGCAAGCTGGCGCTGGACGCGGTGCAGATACTGCACGCCAGTGCCGACCTGCCATTGCACGTACTGGAGTTGGTGGCGCGGGACAAGGCGTGCGAACACCTGGACAAGGCCTGTCACGGCGACTCCTGCCCGTTGGCCAAGGGCTTTTATGATCGCCTGCCGGCCGCGCGCGAGGCGGCAGCCAAGGTCCGGTTGCTGGACCAACGCAATCTGCGCGAGGTCGCGCTCGCCCACGGTGTATGCCCGTATTACCTGAGCCAGGAGATGGCGCGCTGGTGCGACATGGTGGTCGCCGACTACAACTATTACTTCGATTTTGGCGCGATGCTGTTTGGCTTGGCCCAGCTCAACCAATGGCGGGTCGCGGTGCTGGTGGACGAAGCCCATAACCTGGTGGAGCGGGGGCGCGCAATGTACAGCGCCGACCTCGATCAATTTGCCCTCAAGACCTTGCGCGATACCGCCCCCGAGCCGTTGAAAAAGCCGTTGCAGCGGCTCAACCGTGAATGGAATGCGCTGCACAAGGAGCAGGTCACGGTGTATCAGGCTTATGCCAGCAAGCCTGACAAGCTGTTGCAGGCCCTGGCCCTGTGTACCAGCGCCATGGGCGAGTATTTCAATGATCACCCGCAGGCGCTCACGGGCGAGCTGCAAGGCTTTTATTTCGAGGCGTTGCAGTTCGCCAAGGTGGCGGAGCTCTTCAACGAGCAGTTTATTTTTGATATCGCTCAGCGCGACCCCCAGGCCAAGCGTCGCTTCTCGCGCTTGAGCCTGCGGAACGTGGTGCCGGCCGAATTTATCCGCCCACGCTTGACGGCGGCCCGCAGCAGCGTGCTGTTTTCCGCGACCCTGAGCCCCCGGCATTACTATGCCGACCTGCTGGGCCTGCCGGCGGACACCGCGTGGGTGGACGTGGAATCGCCCTTCGATGCCGCGCAGTTGCAGGTGCACATCATCGACCGCATCTCCACGCGCTTTGTACATCGCCAGGCGTCCCTGGCGCCCATCGTGGCGTTGATCGCCGAGCAGTTTGAGCGTACGCCGGGCAACTACCTGGCGTTTTTCAGCAGCTTTGATTACCAGCAGCAAGTGGCGCAGTTGCTGGCCGAACGGTATCCGTCGATTCCAACCTGGCATCAATCACGGGGCATGGCCGAGGCCGAGCGCCAGGCCTTCCTTGACCAGTTCACCCAGCACAGCCGGGGCGTGGGCTTTGCCGTGCTGGGCGGCGCGTTCGGCGAGGGTATCGATTTGCCCGGCGCACGCTTGATCGGGGCCTTTATCGCCACCCTGGGCCTGGCGCAACTCAACCCGGTCAACGAGCAGATGAAACTGCGCATGGGCGCGATGTTCGGTGCCGGTTATGACTACACCTACCTATATCCCGGGATCCAAAAGGTGGTGCAGGCGGCAGGCCGGGTGATTCGCACCCAGCAGGACCAGGGGGTGGTGATGCTGATCGATGACCGTTTTGCCGAACCCAAGGTGCGGCCGCTGCTACCGCGCTGGTGGTCGGTGACCTGAGGTATTTGCCCCGTCAATGATGCTGGCGCGGGGTGCGCCGGTGGGGCAGTCTGCAGCAGTCCCCCCCCATGGAGCTGCGTGATGAGTGCTATCGAACAACAGACGATCCAGGTCAACGGCATTCAATTGAGCCTGCATATCGCCGGCCCCGAGAGCGGCCCGCCTGTGTGGTTGCTCCATGGTTTTCCCGAATGCTGGCACTCCTGGCGCCAACAGATCCCCGTGCTGGCAGCCGCCGGGTATCGCGTATTTGTGCCTGAAATGCGGGGCTATGGGCGCAGTAGCGCGCCCGCCGAGATTGCCGACTACGACCTGTTGACCCTGTGCGCGGATATCCAGGGGGCCATGGACCTGTTCGGCCATCAACGGGTAGCGATGGTCGGCCATGACTGGGGCGCGGTGGTGGCGTGGCACCTGGTCTTGCTGGAGCCTACGCGTATCAACGCGCTGGTCACGATGTCGGTGCCGTTCGCCGGTCGTTTCCGCAGGCCGGTGATCGAGATCATGCGTGAGCTGTATGCCGAACGGTTCAACTACATCCTCTACTTCCAGCAGCCCGGCGTGGCGGAGCAGGAACTGGAAGCCGATATCGAACGCACCTTGCGTCTGTTCATGCAGGACCAGGATGTATTCCTGCAGCAAAAGCCAGCCACGGCCACCTTGCTGGACGGCGTCGCGCTGCCGGGCGCCTTGCCGGCCTGGTGCAGCCAGCACGACCTGGACATCTATGTGCAGACCTTTGCCAATGGCTTTCGCGGGCCGCTGAACTGGTACCGCAACTTCGAGCGCAATTGGCAGCGCACCGAGTTCCTGGCGGGCCGACAGGTGTTGCAACCGACGCTGTTTTTGATCGGCGACCGCGACCCGGTAGGGGTGTTTGAGGCGCATACGCTCAAACGCATGCCCGAGGTGGTGCCGCAGTTGGAGCAGCAGGTGCTGGCCAACTGCGGGCACTGGATCCAGGTGGAGCAGGGCGCGCAGGTCAACACGCTGATGCTGGAGTTCCTGCAGCGTTAGCCCTTGGCCTTGGCCAGGAACGGTGCCAGGCGTCGGCCCATTTCCTCACCGAGGGCCTGGAGGCCGCTCAAGGGGCGGACCATCACTTCGAATTCGATGATTTGCCCCTCTTCGTTGAAGCGGATCAGGTCGATGCCCTTGAGCTGTTTGTCGCCCACTCGCGCGCTGAACTCCAGCACCACACTGTGGCCGTCGGCGCTGGCCAGTTCTCGGTGGTATTGGAAGTCCTCAAACACAGTAAACACGGTGTTGAGGATCATCGATACGACGGGGGCGCCGGGGTAGGGGGTGTGGGCCATCGGCGAGCGAAACACCGCGTCAGGTGCCAGCAGTTCGGGCAGGGCCTTGAGATCGGCTGTGGCCAGCATGGTGTGCCAGCGCTTCAGGGTATGGGCGGCCCCAGGGGATAATTGCAGAGCTTCGGACATGGTCTGTACCTGTTCTTATGGGTGTTGAGCAACCATAAGAGCAGCCGTGAGGTGGGATCAATGATCCAAACTGACAGTTATATGTCTGGAGCAAACACCAGACCTGTGGGAGCGGGCTTGCCCGCGATAGCGGTGGGTCAGATGATCAATTTCCAACTGATCCACCGTTATCGCGGGCAAGCCCGCTCCTACAGGGTGATGCGACGCTTACACCACTTCCAGGTAGGAACTGTGGATCGCCCGCGCCAGCTCGCGCACGGTGTCGATGAATTCGGTCAGCCGGCTGTGCAGGCCTTCCTCCAGGATCTCGTCGATACCGGTATAACGCAGCCGCGCCTCGAATTCGGCAGCCAGGCGCTGGGCCGTGCGGCCGTAGCTGCCTGGCAGGTCGGCGAGGATATGGCTCAACTCCTCGATACACGCATGCAACGAGCGCGGTACGTCACTGCGTAGCAGCAGCAACTCCGACACCGAACGGGCATTCAGCGCATTGGGGTACAGCTCGGTGTAGGCCTCGAATGACGACAAGGCACGGAGCAGGGCGCTCCACTGGTAGTAGCCGCGGGCGGACAGGTCGCTGACTTCCTCGGACTCTTCGCCAAACATTTCGTAGCGCGCATCCAGCAGGCGCAAGGTGTTGTCGGCGCGTTCGACAAAGGTGCCCAGGCGGATAAAACGATAGGCGTCGTTGCGCATGATCGTGCCGGAGGTGGCGCCACGGAACAGGTGCGAGCGCTGCTTGACCCAGTCGCAGAAATGGCTGATGCCATGGCGTGCCAGGCCGGCGGCGGCGATGCTGCGCATTTCCAGCCAGGTGGCGTTGAGGTTTTCCCACATGTCGGCGGTGATCCGCCCACGCACCGCATGGGCATTGCCCCGGGCAGCGCGCAGGCAGTTGTAGATACTGGCCGGATTTTCTTCGTCGAGGGCGAAGAAGTGCAGCATGCGCTCGGCGTCCAGCTGTTGATGGCGTTCCAGATAGCTGTCCAGGGTGCCGCTGCTGAGCAGCGACATCGCCAGTTCGTCCAGGCCATCACTGCGTCCGGCCTGGGGCATCAACGACAGCGAATAGCTGACCTCCAGCATGCGCGCCAGGTTTTCCGCGCGTTCCAGGTAGCGCGACATCCAGTACAGATCTGCGGCGGTTCTACTCAGCATACTCAGCCCTCCACCACCCAGGTGTCCTTGGTTCCGCCGCCTTGCGACGAGTTGACGATCAATGAGCCTTCGCGCAGCGCCACCCGGGTCAGCCCACCCGGCACCAGGCGGGTCTCCTTGCCCGACAGCACAAAGGGCCGCAGGTCGATATGCCGTGGCGCGATGCCGTTTTCGACAAAAGTCGGGCAGGTGGACAGGCTCAAGGTCGGCTGGGCGATATAGGCGTGGGGCCGGGCCTTGATGCGTTGGCGGAAGTCCTCGATCTCGGCGGCCGAGGCGGCCGGGCCCACCAGCATGCCGTAGCCGCCGGAGCCCTGGGTTTCCTTGACCACCAGTTCGGGTAAGTGCGCCAGTACGTGGGACAGCTCAGCGGGGTTGCGGCACTGGAAGGTCGGTACGTTCTGCAGCACCGGTTCTTCATCCAGATAGAAGCGGATCATCGCCGGCACGTAGGGGTAGATGGATTTGTCGTCGGCCACGCCGGTGCCGATGGCATTGGCCAGCACCACGTTGCCAGCGCAGTAGGCCGCTACCAGGCCGGGAACGCCGAGCATGGATTCCGGGTTGAAGGCCAGCGGATCAAGGAAGGCATCGTCGATGCGCCGGTAGATCACATCCACTGCTTTGGGGCCGTCGGTGGTGCGCATGAATACCTTGAGGTCGTGCACGAACAGGTCGGCGCCTTCTACCAGCTCCACCCCCATTTCTCGGGCCAGGAACGCGTGCTCGAAGAACGCACTGTTAAAGCGCCCCGGGGTCAGCACCACGACATTGGGGTTGTCCAGGCGACTGGCGCTTTTCAGGGTCTTGAGCAGCAGGTTGGGGTAGTGATCCACTGGCGCGATGCGCTGCTTGGCAAACACTTCAGGGAACAAGCGCATCATCATTTTGCGGTCTTCGAGCATATAGCTCACACCGCTGGGCGTGCGCAAATTGTCTTCGAGCACGTAGTAGGTGCCGTCGCCATCACGCACCAGGTCGACACCGGAGATGTGCGAATAGATATCGCGATGCAGGTCCAGGCCGACCATCGCTTTTTGATAGCCTTCATTGCCCAGCACCTGCTCGGCCGGAATGATCCCGGCCTTGATAATGCGCTGGTCGTGGTAGATGTCGGCGAGGAACATGTTCAGCGCATTGACCCGCTGGATACAGCCGCGCTCGATCACGCTCCACTCACTTGCGGGGATGCTGCGCGGGATGATATCGAAGGGAATCAGGCGTTCGGTGTCTTGCTCGTCACCGTACAGGGTGAAGGTGATCCCGGCGCGGTGGAACAGCAGGTCGGCCTCGCGACGGCGTTGGGCCAGCAGTTCCGGCGGCGTGTTGGCCAGCCAGCGGGAAAAATCCTGATAGTGCGTACGGCACACGCCATTTGCGTCATTCATTTCATCAAAGAAAGATCGAGCCATTCCAATTACCTTGTCAGTGCCGGGTGAAACGTTGCAGGCACTGCCGCTTTAGAAAACGCATTGTTATGAGCCCGTGGCTTTTGGCGCCAACGGACCTTGTCCTTACTTTCTTTTGGAGTCGGCTCTGAGTCGGGGGGTAACGTTTGCTCCTGTGTTCACCTGGGCAGGCAGGGGATTTAAGGAGTAAAGCAATGGCTGTGCCGAAACTGCGTTTATAGGGCTTACACAGTGTGTAAGCCCGTTATCGGAGCGGCCTGCGCAAGTGCAGTGCGCCCCAGGCATACGTCATGCTCCATAACGGTGCAGGTAATTGACCTGAACTTCGGGCATCACCGGTTCTTCTAACGGGATTACGCACCGTAAGGATCACCGATCGTGCCCCGGATCATTTCCCCCCATAGCCCCGAATCGGCGCTGACTGACCATACCGAACACAATGCCAAGATCTTTGGCTCGCCCAAGGACCGCCTGGATTTCTATCGCCGGGAAATCCAATACGAAACCACCATCCTTGCCAACCGCACCGATGCTTATCTCACCGCGCAGTCGTTCCTGGTGATTGCCTTTGTGTCGTGCATGGGCAACCTCAACCCCGAGTGGGGCAAGCTGTTCACCCTGGTGGTGCCGCTGCTGCTGTCGATGCTCGGCGTGTTCAGCTCGCTCAACGCCTGGCCAGGCATACGTGCGGCCTACGACATCATTGACCACTGGCACTTCAAGCAGAGCGAGTTGTTGCGCAGCGAACCGGTGATGGGCATGGCCTACGATGAGTCGCCGCTGTTCTGCGAGACCGAGTCGTCGCACAAGGGCTATCGCAAGTCATTACTGTTTTCGGTGCGTACACCGTGGTTGTTCACGGTGTTCTGGATGCTGCTGGCGGCGTTTGCGTTTTATATCCAGGTGGATAATCCGGGGTCGTGACCATTGATCAGCGCGGCTCGTTTGAACTGAACTTCACCCACTTCCACGGCGCCTTAACTGTACATCAGCTTGGAAGGAGGTCCCCATGAGCGCGAATCACAGTCAAGACCCGCAAGTCAGTGGCAGGAATGATCCGGCCATCGATGACAACACGCATAAAATACCCGCTCCCGGTACGGCCCCCAAGGACCCACAACCCGCGACTGATGAAGTCGCCAAGGACAACGAGTACAGCCCGGACTTCAAGCCCGAGCGCGAGCCCAAGCCAGAAACCGACGCTGACATTGATACCCCGGGCGGCTAGGGCGATGCATACCCCAACCGAAGAGGAGCCGATCAATGATCCGGGCAATGAAGACCCGGGATCGTTGTTGGATGATGCGCAGGTGCCGCTGATCGAGCAGGACGAGTTGACCGAAGAGGGCGCTGCTGAGCCTTGACGTCAGTTGCGGAACGTCCAGTACGTCTTGCCCTCGGACTGCGAGGAAAAAATCCGCTGGCGCTCGCTGGGAGCCGCGTTACTGCGGATCAGGCTAAAGATATCACTGAGCAGCGCATCGGCCTGGGCGAAATAGCCATGGCCGAGCATGTCTACGTCAAAGTTCGGTACGGCCACGGTGTCGATGTCCGCCGCTACCGTGTAGGGGGCGAAGTAGCCGGCGCGCGGTGAATCGTGGAACTTGGCCGAAAGGTGGACCGCTGTGTCTGCATTCGATGCATACAAGGTGACACGCTCGGCATGCTCGGCGTACAGGGAAGACAAGTCGAGGAACAGGTCGCGATCCACATCGGGGGCGGCCAAAAATATCTGCCCGAACTGCACCGTCGTGCGGGTCTGCGCATTGCCGGCAATGCGCTGCAACGCCCGTAACAGCCCACGATTGCCCATGCTGTGGGCGATGATATGAACCTTGTCGGCGCCACACTCGCGGGAGAATTTGACCAGGAAATCAGTGATCGCCGCTTCACTGGCTTCGATGCTGGCCTCGTCGACGGTGTAGGCCATGGCCGAGCCCCGGGAGGGCCAACTGAAAAACGCCGTCGCCCCACTGATATTCAGGTCGACCCCCAACTGCGCGGCGCGGATGGCGGCTTGCTCGAAGCTGGTGTTGTAGCCATGCAGAAACACCAGGGCATGGGGCGCATCGCCGTTATCCCGGGCGGCTTGCATTTCATCGCGCAATTGGCTGAAGAACGTGCCCTGGTCCAGAGGGTCAGTTGACTGCAAGCGCAAGCGATCGTCACGTAAATCAAAGCGCCGCATACGCTGCCAGAGACTGGAGCCGGTCTCGCCGAAACGGTGGGCTTCGGGCACGTACACCAGCGCTCTGCCGTAGCTCACGTGGGGGTGACGTTGACCACTGAAACCATTGCCCATGGGTTGGCGGTTGGTGCCATACCAGACGGGATAGACCAGATCTGCGGCGCCGCTGCGCTTTTGTTGCAAGTCATAGAGGGTCAGAGCCTTGGGGATCCGGGCAGGCTGCTCCAAGGCGTTGAGCAACGCACGTACCTGGCGCTCGATAGCGGCGCAATCGGCGGTTTCCTGCAACAAGCGTTGCTGAATTTGGCGGGACAGTTCCTGGGCGCGCTCGCTGTTGCCGGATCGAACCGCTTGCTGGAGGGCTGCGAGCAGTTCGGCCACGGGCAAAGCAGGTAAGGTATCAGGCATCAACGGAAGGCTCAGAAGGTGGTTGATTGGATAGTGCCGTGTGTAACGCTTGAACCAGGGCATCTATTCGGGCTTGCAGGTCATCGAAGTCGACCTGGCGTGCATCAAGCCAGAGGCTCAGCGCGGAAAAACCGGGAGCTTGGACTAATTGAGCGACAGTCGGCAGTGGGGTGCTCCTGCCAGCAGCCTTGGCGCGCCGCCAGTCATAGGCATAACTGCGCATGACATCCGATAGATCCTGCCCCATCCCGGCCTCCATGCAGTAAATGATGCTAGCGATGCGATGCAGTGCCTGCATCGTCAGGTCCGCAGAGTTGCCCCGCCGGGAAAGGTAACTGGCCAGATTGGCATGGGACGTCGCACGGATGCGTGGGTCTGGACCTTGTTCATGCAGCACCAATGCTCGCCTTTCAAGGTTGATGGCCTGCTTCAAATCTTTTTGATTGGCAGCCAGGTTGGCGAGTGCGGTCAGGGCCCTGCCTCGCTTCTTTGGTATGTTGTGGAAGATCTGGTTGCAGTGCTCCAGCTCGGCCCGCGCCTCATCCAGGCGCTCAGGGAGATGCATCAGCACGGTGGCCCTGCCGAACCGGGTTTCGGCGATGTCCTCTAGTGAGCGCGACAATGAGGTTTCGATCTCTAGCACCTTATCCGCCTTCAACAAGGCGTTAGGCCAATCCCTGTTTAGCATGTCGATACGCAGGGAAATATGCAGTGCACCAATGATCGCTCGGGCCAGCATCTCGTTGTTCGGCGCCTCAGGCACCGGGAGACCGGCACTGTAGCGGTCCCACCACTGCGTCAGACGCTCAAGTCGTTCTGTCACCTGGGGTTGCGCTTCTTTGACGCCTCCGTTCCTGATGTCAAGGCGCAGCATCTGCAATTCGTTGACCAGCAAGTGGATGGGAGGGCGGTTGCCACGCTTTTCAGCTTCGCTACCTTCGACATAACACTGCCAGGCCCTTGAGGCGTTCCCCTGCGTGGAGTACACAATTGCCCAGTTGCTATAAGCAACGGCGAGCTTGCCCCAGATCTCACTCATGTCTCCTTCGTTGTTCTCGGTGACTGCCCGGCCAAGGGTAACCGCCTGATGGTAGGCCTGCGAACTGGCATCCAAGTGGCCGGCGGCAGACAGGGCATCGCCCAGGCAATTCAGGAAAAACAGGCGCTGGCTATCTTCCTGCACCGATTGCGCAGCGGTTTGCAGATGGGGGATCAACCTCTCAACCATGCCGGGCCTCAGGGCGCTGGTGACAAAGCTACCGACGAAATACTCCATCTGGTCCCACGCCTGCGCCTGAACGCAGTAAACAAGGGCCTGGCTGCCGGCCTGCAGGGCCGAGTCCATGTCCTTGTGACGCAGCACCAGAAAGTCGTCTTTGAGTAAGCGCCCATATGCGCGCCGGATGACATGCTCGTTCAACACGCCGCGATCTTCGACAGCGTGCTCCATCCACGCTTGAATACGTTCGCGAACCACCTCATGGCACGTCAGGTGGGGCAGCGGGGGGATGCTCGTATGGTTGTCCTCGTTGACTAGCCCGACACTGACCAGCGTGCGCAGCAATGCGCCCATGTCAGGCAACTTCAACTCAGCATTGACGGCCTCCAACAACGCCAGGGTAATGACTTCATTGGCCAGGGCCACCACCCAGAGCAATTGGCGTCGATCAACGCTCAGATGCTGGATGAACTGGTCCAGGGATACATTAAGGGCGTTATCAAGGTAAGCCCGTTCGTCCCGGTGGTTGGGGGTGGTCGCAAAGAGGTCAGGAAGCGTCGAGAGGTTTCCGGTTCTCTCCAGCGTTTCCAATGCGCTCAGCAACTGGTCATGGAGTGCGGGATCCGCGGCCAGACGGGTAAAACGATCCATCAACAACGGGTGGAAGCGACTGGCATTAAGCAGTCGCATGGCCAATGAGCTGATGGCCTCATCGCTGCTGTTTGCCATCTTGCTCAGTACCGGGTGAGCGCGCAGGTACAGTGCGGCCTCGCGAGCGGGCAATGGCCCCAACAGCACCGAGAATGCGTTACCGCTTGCCAAGGCCCGCAGCGGCAGGCGTGAGGTGATCAATACCCGAGAGCGTGAGCCTTGCAGGCCGATCGCCAGCGCCGCGAGGCAAGTGTCCCAGCTCGTATCCTGGCTGGACCAGAAGGACTGCCCGTCGACAGGCTCGGATGTCGGCTTGAGGTTCGTTTCGAAGTTATCCAGAACCAGCAGAATCGCCTCGTGTTGCAGGGCCCTGATCAAATTGTGGATCAACCGTTGAATCCGCTCGGCTGCGGTGAATGTCGGCGTTGCCTCGCGATAGATCTTGTCGGCGGGATGTTGCTCGACATGTTCATGGTAGATGCCCAGCTCTGCGTCCAATTTGCAGTGAATATCCAGCAATGTGGCCTCAAACGTCATGGCCGAGGGCTTGGACTGGTACAGCAGGACCCATTTGAAACGATCGGCCCACAATTCGAGAGCTTCGGCCACCAGTGCGGTTTTGCCCATGCCACCCAAGCCCGTGATGATCGCCACGGGTGTGACTTCGGGGCCTTCTCGCGAACCAATAAAGTCGGCGCCCAGGTCTGCCAGTTCCCATGTCCGACCCACAAAATGCTCATGACTGACGCTGGTCAGTTCGGCAATCTGATGCAGGCGGTTACTTTGGGCTCGGGTATCGGGGCTCGGCCCCGCGACCAACGTAAGTCCGGGTTGTTCGGCACCATACAGCACGGCGGTGGCGTGATCACCAATGGCAAAACCCAACGTGCTGGTGAGATTGGCCAGCTCTTTTCGCGCCTGATTGAGCGCCGCTGCCGCGTCCTTGGGGGAGGCGTCGGCCAACAGGCCGCGGTAGAACCTGATTGCCAGTTCACGGGCGTAGTCGTCGTTCACCGCGAATCGCATGGCAACGACCGACGGTATACCGCCATTGAGTAGCGCGTACGCGATGCCTGCGGCTCCCGGCGAATGATCAGCGCCGGTTTTGACTGGCAGATCATGGCCCTGGGCGATGCTAAAAAAGTCACGCCAGCCACGTGGTTGCAAGCTGTCCCCGGACTGGCACGCGCCGAGAAACACGAGCCTGGGCAGGAAGCCTCCAGCGTCGTTGAACAGCCGCACCAGTTCATCGCCACTGATGCTGTGCTTGGCGCCGCCAGGGCTGGCAAGGTCCAACTGGTTCAGCGTGCCGTGTCCGCTCCAGTGAACAATATGGTAGCCACTGTGCTCCTGGATCTGGTCGACCAACCGCTGGCGGGTGACACCGTGGGTCAGGAAGTGCGCGACGACACGCCGCTTTGGATAGATTTTCTGTTTGAACATCCGCAGCAGTTCGCGTCGCTCCATCCGCGCGCCCAGAGGTTGCGAACCACGGGATTGGGCAAAAATAAACAGCACGCGCAAGGCTTCGTCGGCGTGCAATGCAAGGGGTGAAGAGGGCGCGAGTGCCGTGGTGTAGGTGACACGCACCAGCAAGTTACGCTCGCCCAAGGGCTGCGATTGCACATCAGCCCTGGCAATTTCCCAGGCGACACGGGCCATGGCGGCCGCCAGGTTGCCTTGCTCACCGGTGACGGTTGGCAAGTGCACACACAACGTACGTTGATGGTGCCCTTCCTGCAGTTCGTGGAAAATCTGCGGGCCGAGCAAGCGGTGCGCGATTGCCACGCCAATCTCGGCAATCGCCTGGGGTTGCTCGCTGGCAGGCACGTAGTTATCAAAGTAGTCACGCAGGTCAAATATGCCCCGCTTGAGACTGGCGTCCAATGTGCGCAGATCGGCCTGGTGGTAGGCCACATGGGCCGCTTTCGCGTCCTGGAGATGGACGTCAACGATATCCTTGACGGAGGTCGTGCTGATAAAAAGATTAAATTGACTAAGCAAACCGATCATCCGTGAAATGGATTTGAGCGTAATTGCAACATGATGTCACAGCTCGCGCGGCCATCGTAGTGCAAATCAGCGGCGGCCTTTAACAGCCCGTCACTGGCCCGCTAACGGCGGCAGCCGGCGCTTGACCGGGGTTTTCTTGACGATGGCGGTGTTGGTTTCGGCGTAGGCGTTGAGACGGTCGAGCAAGGTATCCAACTGGTCCATGGTGCGTACGTGCAGTCGGGCGATAAAGCAGTCATCGCCGGTGACCTTGTCGCACTCGGTAAACTCCGGGATCGCCTGGATCTGCCGTTCCACCTCCTGCAATTGGCCGGGCAGGGGGCGGATGCGCACGATGGCTTGCAACAGATAGCCAAAGTGCTTGGGGTCGATATCCACGGTGTAGCCCTTGAGGACTCCGCGCTCCTCCAGGCGTCGCAAACGTTCGCCCACGCTGGGCGAGGACAGGCCGGTAATGCCCGCCAGGGTCTTGAGCGAGCAGCGCGAGTCGTCCATCAGGGCGGCGATCAGTTGTTGGTCGATAACATCAATCATCCTGGGCTCCTTAAGCAGATTGGCTGTTTTGCCTAATAAGAATAGGTAAGGACCACCTTTTACCTTCTGCAGGCGCTGGAGCCTGTTTGGCGCAGATTGCCATAATTTAGTCTCATTCGAGGAGCTAAATCATGGACACATCCATACGTCGCGGCTCGTGGGAAATGGTCGGCGCCATGCTGATCTCCGGCACCATTGGCTGGTTTGTGCTGGTGTCGGGCATGCCGGTTATCGAAGTGGTGTTCTGGCGTTGCGTCATCGGCGGCCTGACTCTGCTGCTGGTGTGCTGGCGGCTGGGGTATTTGCGGGGCGGATGGTTGAATTACTCGACACTCGGCTGGGCGATGTTGAGCGGCGTGGCCATTGTCGGTAATTGGCAGTTGCTGTTTGCGTCTTACGCCAAGGCCTCCATTGCGATCAGCACCGCGGTCTATAACGTGCAGCCGTTCATGCTGGTGATGCTCGCGGCGTTGTTTCTTGGCGAAAAGATCACCGCACAGAAGCTCGCCTGGTTGAGTGTGGCTTTCGTGGGCATGCTGGCGATCGTCAGTGCCCATGGCGAGCAGCAGGGCAGTGGTGATCATTACCTGTTGGGCGTGGTGCAGGCGATAGGCGCGGCGTTTTTGTATGCCGTCGCTGCGCTGATCATCAAACGTCTGAAGGCCGTGCCGCCGCACCTACTGGCACTGATTCAAGTGACTACCGGCGCGGTGTTGCTGGTGCCGCTGGTCTCGTGGCAAAGCCTATCGGCGCCCGTCGATGCCTGGGCCGCGCTGTTGACGCTGGGCGTGGTGCATACCGGCCTGATGTACGTGCTGCTGTATGGCGCGATTCAAAAACTGCCGACGGCCTTGACCGGGGCGCTGTCGTTCATCTACCCGGTTGCGGCGATCCTGGTTGACTGGATGGCCTACGGGCATCGCTTGGGCTGGGCACAGTGGTTGGGGGTTGCGGCGATATTGCTGGCGGCGGCGGGGTTGCAGCGAGGCTGGTGGTGGCGTGCTGAACACGAGCTGCCGACATCCAGGCGCCCCTTGTAGGAGCCGGCTTGCCGGCGATGGCGATCTGGAGGGCGCTATCGCTGGCAAGCGGGATCCTACAAGGGCGTGGGTCAGTGTGGCGCGCGGGGGATGGTCTTGAGCAGGTCGGCCGGGCTGATATGCCCCACGACCTGCTGCTGCACACCGCTGCCCGGCAACGGCAGGTCGAGGATATGGCCTTTGATCTTGCCCACCACGTGCATTTCGCAAGGCTTGCAGTCGAACTTCAGGGTCAACACCTCATCGCCGTGAATCAGCTGCATCGGTGCAACCTTGGTGCGTACGCCGGTCACGCCCTTGGCCTGCTTGGGGCACAGGTTGAAGGAGAAGCGCAGGCAATGCTTGGTGATCATCACCGGCACTTCACCGGTTTCTTCGTGGGCCTCGTAGGCCGCGTCGATCAATTTCACGCCATGGCGATGATAGAAATCGCGGGCCTTCTGGTTGTAGACGTTGGCCAGGAACGACAGGTGCGAGTCCGGGTACACCGGTGGTGGCGTGGTTTCAGCTTTGCGGCCCCCACGGGGATGGGCCTCGACACGGGCCACTGTCAGCGCTTCGATCACATCACGGCGCAGGGCCTTGAGCTGTGAGTTGGGGATGAAGTACGCCTGCGGCGCATCCAGTTCGATGGCCGTGGCGTGATACTGGGTGGTACCGAGTTGGCCGAGCAGGTCGCGCAAGGTATCCAGCGCCTGTTCCGGCTTGTTGGCCACGCCGAACGGGCCGGGCAGGGTGGTGCTGGCACTCACCCCCTCCTCACTGGTGGCGGTCAGTTGCAGTTGGTCTTCGCGCAGGCAGGCTTGCCAAGACACACCAATCCGGCGCTCGGCGGAGGTCTTGAGCAGCGCTTGCTGCCAGTTGTGGTCCAGGTTGCGGTTGAGCGGGTGATTGGGCCGCAACTGATGCAGGCCCGCCGGCATCTCGTTGGGCTCGACGCGGTAGCGGTAGCGCTTCTCGCCGTCTTCGTCGAACTCACCCTTGGGCTCGGCGATATTGGCGCGGAAACCCACGACTTCGCGCTTGATCAGCACGTTCAAACCGTCACCGTTGGACAGCGGCTCATGGGTGATGACCTGCAAGTCGCGCTTGCCGGCTTTTTCCACCACGCCGACTGGCAGGCCGGTAAAGGTTGGGGTGTCGAAGGCACCGATATCGATCTTGCGATCACTGACGAAGTAGTCGGTACTGCCACGGTGGAAGGTCTTTTCCGGGTCCGGCAGGAAGAAATGCGCGGTGCGGCCGCTGGAGGCGCGAGCCAGGTCGGGGCGGTCCTCAAGGATCTCGTCCAGGCGCTGGCGGTAATAGGCGGTGATGTTCTTCACATAGCCCATGTCCTTGTAGCGGCCTTCGATCTTGAACGAGCGCACGCCGGCATCTACCAGGGCGCGCAGGTTGGCGCTCTGGTTGTTGTCTTTCATGGACAACAGGTGTTTTTCAAAGGCGACAACACGACCTTGGTCGTCCTTGAGGGTGTAGGGCAGGCGGCAGGCCTGGGAGCAATCGCCACGGTTGGCGCTGCGGCCATTTTGCGCATGGGAAATATTGCACTGCCCGGAGAACGCCACGCACAACGCGCCGTGGATGAAGAACTCGATGGCGGCATCGGTTTCATCGGCGATCGCGCGGATTTCCTGCAGGTTAAGCTCGCGGGCCAGCACCAGTTGGGAGAATCCGGCCTGATCGAGGAACTTGGCCCGGGCCAGGGTGCGGATGTCGGTCTGGGTGCTGGCATGCAGTTCGATGGGCGGGATATCCAGCTCCATCACGCCCAGGTCCTGGACGATCAGTGCATCAACCCCTGCATCGTGCAACTGGTGGATCAGCTTGCGGGCCGGCTCCAGTTCATCGTCATGCAAGATGGTGTTGATGGTGGTGAACACCCGGGCGTGATAACGACGGGCGAATTCCACCAGCTGGGCGATCTCGCTCACGTCGTTGCAGGCGTTGTGGCGGGCACCGAAGCTTGGGCCGCCGATGTACACGGCGTCGGCGCCGTGCAGGATAGCCTCGCGCGCGATGGCGACATCGCGGGCAGGGCTGAGCAATTCCAGATGATGCTTGGGCAAGGACATAGTTTTTTTAGTCAGGCTTGTCACGGTTGAGGTGCGCATTGTAGCCGTGAATCGCCGGGTGGGCACCCGCTGGATGCCCAATGGCGCGCAGGGCTCAGCCTTTGGCTGCCATCGCTGTGACTTCGACGCGCATGCCGTCGACCGCCAATGCGGCCACGCCAACCGCCGCGCGTACTGGCCAGGGTTTAGCGAAGACGCGCTTGTACACCTCGTTGAATGCGGCGCGGTCGGCCATGTCGGTGAGGTAAATGGTCAAGTGCATGACCCGGTCCATGCTGCTGCCGGCACGTTCAAGCGCGACCTTGAGGGCTTGCAGGGTGCATTCGCTTTGCGCGGTGATATCGCCCAGTTCCAGGCTGCCATCGGCGCGCACCGGGATTTGCGTGGAGACCAGGATGCCGTTGAAGCCGATGACATCCGAGGAAATGGAGTCCGGGTCGAGGTCGGGGGTATAGCTGAGGTCTTGCTGGGTCATGGGAGTTCTCTTGTACCAAAAATAATCTGGCGGGCAGTTTAGCCGGCCATTGAAACAGCCACACCTGGTTTAAGGCCGGCGCAGGCAAAATGCGGGGGTTGGCGCGGTGCCGGGCAATCAGGTTAGAGTGCTTGTTTATAACGTGTTGTACGAAGAATGAAACGTGCGCTGTTTGTTTCTCTCGATGGACCCAAGGGCACCGGCAAAACCACACTGTTGGAAGCCGTGACGACCGTGCTGAGGGGCGCGGGCAAAAAGGTGATCCGGCTGTGCGAGAAGAAAAGCGATCCCTACAGGGGTGACACAATGAACCTCGTCAACAGACTCGTCAGAAATCCCAGCCGGGATTTGGAGTGGGCGGTTTGTGAGCGCCTTGCTGATAGTCGAGCCTGGATTTCCCAACAGATTTTGCCTAAGCAGCCCGCAGACAGCATCGTCTTGATGGATCGCTGGTACCCATCCGATGCGGCGTTTCGCCGGATAGTCCCGTTTGCCGAGATTCTGCAGTTGAACATCGATCGACAGGTGCAAGTGCCAGACCTGCACGTGGGGGTTGTCACCAACCCAGAAGTTTCATGGGCAAGGGCCGCGGCAAGACGGCGTGGGTTGAACAGTACTGTGCTCCATACGCTGGCAGAACATGTTGCGTGTACCGAGGCATTCGAGCGCGTGATGACCGAACACGGCTGGATCGTATGCCGCAATGAGGGAACGATCGAAGACGCGACGATGCGGGTGGTTGCCGAGATCGATAGGGTTCTGATGACGAATGGAGGAAGTGGATGGGAGGGAAAGCGCTAGGAGCTTTGTATATACATAATTTAACAAGTGGGCGATGTCATTTGTTCATGGGCGATCCTTACATCAATCAATGCCTGAGTTTTTCTACGAGTTGTGGAGCCTGATGTTCACAGATTTATGTTCATGAGGGCCTCTGGCTTATCTGTAGAAGACTCCTAGGGATTGTCGGCCGCCTCAAGCACCGAGGTGCTGACAGCAGCGCTTTGCACGATGGAATCAAGAAGGTGTTTTGGCTGGACGGATACGATCAATCCGCTGGAACACCTGGCCTTTCTCGATCCCGGCAACTGTTATCCGGTTGATGATGGTGAGTGCAGACGTGTGGAACGTGGTTGCTTCGTGTCTTGATGGTCGATGTTCATTGACCCTCGGTATCAGGCTCACGCATGTTGAAGGTCACCCGATAAAGTATGCGAGCGCTAGCCTTAAATCGCCTGAACAGCGAAAATCTCTTACGTTGCGTACGGAGGGCACTATGGCTGTGTTTACGTTTGGTCATCCACCGCACGTCTTTTGATATTTGAAAATGCGAAAAAACGAATACGTTATCGGTTTATTCTTGCGTAAGCGTAATAAGATATAAATCTATATACAGTCAGGGTAAAGACGCCCGATGCACTTCCCGTTTTCTTCTCAAAAAATTAAAGCAAAAGCCACAGTAACGAGTGGCTTTGTCTTTTCTACGATGTAAAAATAGGCACTTTGGCGGTTTTCTTTGTTTTGCGAGATTTTAATTGCGGCAACACTTGAAAACGCGTTGGCCGGTACGGCCTTCACATCAGTAATCGCTTGGAGCTATTATTTGCACATCGTGAAATGAGCTGCGGTTCCAAATTGGAGGTGCGCGGTTTAAAATTGATAAATACTGATCATGGATTCGCTGTTAGAGTATCGTTAAAGTTTTCGCGATATGGCCGCCTCTGCGCGCCGCGTCAATCATGCCAAGCAGATTGGAAGTATTGAACTTATATAATAATCTGAGTTTGTAAGCGCTCGCAGTCTTATGGCTGATCATTAAAAGCTTAGCTATCTCCTGATTGTTCAATCCCTTTGCCAAAAGTGCCAGGATATCGGTTTCGCGTCTTGTCAGCGTTACTGGCTTTGTTGAGTACGATGAATAGTTGTGATTAATGGCCTGTTGCATTTTTTGTGTGATATATGGGAAGTGACTCTTGCCTCTTAGCAGGTCTTTGATAGCACATTGTATTTCACTCAGTTCAGCAGTTTTTGAGACAAAGCCGGAGGCGCCGGCTTTCAAACAGCGGATTAAATAATTCTCGGCATCATAGGCAGTGAATGCGAGTATTTTGCTTGAGCAATTACCGAAGGTCAGTAAAGAGATTACGTCCAACCCGTGTATTTTTGGCAGGTCGAGTTCCAGGATGAGCAGGTGCGGCTCAAGCCTGTTCACCATGTTCAGAGCTTCCTGCCCATTCTCAGTTTCGGCGACGACAGTGTGGCCACTCTGTTCCAGTAGTCTCTTGATCGAATAACGCATCAACGCATGGCGGTCTGCGACAACAATGGTGCTCATCCGTAAAGTCCTTTTCCGAGTAACGTGCCCGATGCTATAGGGGGGCAAGCCCATCGCAAGTAAGGCCGGCCTCATTCGATGAGGGCAGCACTTAGTTAAATATGGTTTTGGAGGTGCTGGCAAAAAAATTATCGTCAGTGCGAAATATCTTTAGTCATTGTAGGAAATATCTATAAATAAACCGCAAGAAAGTCCTGTATCGTCGTTTCGGTCTTCTGGTAGTTATATTGGAAGGTGTATGTCGAGATAGTTGCGCCTTAATGGGGTGTCTGCTAGTTGCGCGGTGGCAAACTTAATTAATAAGGATGTGGTATGAAAAGTGTTTCTTTGAAAAAACTGATCAATGACGCCGCGGATGGCTCTTTCAGGAGCTGTATCGCGGCGTTGGACGATTTTCCCAGTTAATAAGCTGCGCATGATGCGTTGATAGGACGGGCTCTTACCCAGTGCTTTCTCTTTGATCCGGGCAATGTTGGGGGTGGCCGTTACGTAAGCACGCGCGGCAACCGTGCTGTTGTGTCCGAGCAGTTTTTGATCGTTAAATAAGTCCTGTTATCAAAACCTTTAATTCCTCTGTCGATTGCCCAGCGATAAAATCTGCGAAGCCCAATTAGGTTATGCCTAACTTTTTTAAAGCCTTCTAATTTGGCAATAAAATTTTGCTGATCCCAAGGAAAGCGTCGGGCGAGATTGGTGCTTGATAGGTAGACAATAAACCTAGCAAACATGAATGCTGTTTGGGGAGCATACTTCTCTAATGAATAAGCCATAAAGCCTTTGGCTATTTCAGTGAGCTCTGGAGCTAAGTCCAGCTCGACCCAATCAATTTTCAGCGCGACTCCACCGTCGTACCATGTCCACACCTTTAGCCGGGTATCGACGTAGCGTGGCTGGTCATTAGTGCGAGTTCGAATCGCAACGTAAGCGGGTCCCCTGAACACGTAAGCTGGCAAAGAAGAGGGCGGTAACGCATGTTCTTGATCGGCTGATTTGGTCACGGCGAACCTCCTTAACTGTCAAGTCGGCTCCAGGCTGCCGAGGTGCGCTGGGCATTGTGGAGGTTGGCCGACTCGGCTAGATAACGACCTGCGTAACGGCGTGGCATAGTCGAGGTCTCAGACCAACCGCAGACTCGCCGTAGTTCGTCCGTGGCCCGCTCGAGGTCATGCCCACGCTTTTCGACCAGGTAAGCCAAAAAGTGGTCTGCAAAGGTGTGGCGAAAGTCATGCGCAGAAAGTGTAGGCAACAATCCTGGATGAGCCAGCTCAATGGTCAGAAACAGCCGATCAAGAACGTTAGACAACGCGCGGATCGACAGCGGGCGGCCACGATCCGAGATGAACAAATAGCGATACAGCAATTTCATCGGTTTACCGTCACGCAGAGGGCGCCGGTCGTGCTGGATATAGCGCTCGTAGACCTCATACAACTGTGCGGAGATGCCTACGGTCCGCCCATGTGTTTTGAGCGCAGGCTCTTCAACGCGCGGGTCGCAGGGATCATGTTCGCGGTCATTGATGCTGACATAGGCGTGCTGAGAACCTTTATTGATATCCGTGGTGTAGAGCTTCAGAAGCTCTCCGCGACGGATGCCGGTCTCCAAGAGCAATTCAATCATTAGCCAGTTACGCAGTTGCAAACGTTCCGGGAACGGATTCGCCGCAGCGTCAGGGCGAATCAGCATGCGAACGATCTGTAGTTGCGTATCTGTCAGGCTGCGGTAACGAATGCGATCGGGACGAGCATTGATGATATGGCTCTCAAAGCGCCGCTCAATGACGTCGGCAACATCGGCAAATACCACGTTGATGTCAGCCTGTGTGGCTGAATTCTGACGGACGCGCGGGATGTAACGGGTGACGCACCAAGACAGGTATTTCTTCAGCAGGCGCAGGTACTGGTCACGTGTTCGTGAACTGATCTGCTGAAAAAGTACAGTGCCAGCTTTGCCGATTCGGGCGATCAGATTATCGGCATGACGGCCACTTTGGAGCCAAATAGCGTAACCGTCCAGCAAAGCCAGAATCGCCTCAAAGTGGCAGGCCAAGATGGCCTCATCGATATCCAGATCTCGGCTTTTGGCATAGGCGTAGAAAGCCTGGATCGCGCGCAGGTGCGCCGCAGCCGTGTTGTAAGCGCGGTGCCTGAGTTTGAGCTGGACGTAGATGAACGGAATAAGTATGGGCAACGGCGTCGTATCACCAGCTTGTACAAGCAGCGGTAGTCGGTGACCTGAAGAGAAACGGCACTGAATCAGTTTCATCGACAGCTGCCTCATTCAAGAAATCGTCATGAACACTATGAACATGGCCCGTTGAGAGAGTAGACGTCAAATACGAATTGGTCGAATCAGTGACTTACGTGGCTTATGAACATATCTAACATAGCACATCGTTTAACATAATATACATTATGCGAACCAAGTGGGCTGTCCTTCAGGGGCTCTGTTCGGTGCATTTCACTAAGCGACATAGAACCAACCGCACCCCAGATTCAAAAGCAGCCACCGTCGGCCTCGCTGACCTGCCTTAGTTTGCCCCATGGGCCATCGGACGTTTACGGCGAGTCAGCACACCGTTCACCAACGCTGTGGTGAAATCGATAACGTTGCCCGTCGTAACGCAGTACTGGGAAACAAAAGCCCGGGCCGCCGACTTCGATATCAGGCCAACCATTACTGCCTTTGCTAGCGAGAAACTCAGCGACGCCGTTTTCTTTGAGCATGAGTTTCCAGTGACCGTCAGGTTGCTGGCTGACTAGATAAAATCCAGTACCTGCTTGCCCATAACAGTCAGTGCTGCCTTCGGTAATCAAGGCATCCGGCCGACCGTCACCGTTCAGGTCTTCAACCAACTCCATGGTTGACGGTGTGTAGCTACCTGTTGTTTCGATTTCGCACTCCGACGCCTCTTGGTTAAATCCAGCAGCGCGGAACGCTTTTATCTGCTCGCTACGCGGCAGTTCATCCGCCAGCGCCGTGGCACTGGTCACGAAACATGCCACCCATAGACCTGACGTAAGCATTCCCCGCATATAGACCGTCCCTTTATGATGCTCAAATGTTAAGTATCGTGCATGTGCCCACACTCGCGCGAGGGATGAGCTAGCTTTGTCCTTTTAATATAAGGAATAAATATAACTAAACTAAATATCCATTTAGTTTAGTTATAGTTCAACCGAGTCGGAACCGATTACCTACTCTATTTTTCACGGTGAAAAGCAAATCGAACGCCGGAGGAATCGACCTCAAATTTAGCGGCTAGATCAACAAGGTGTCAGGCAATAAATGCATCCCTCCTCCCCTATTTGCCCTATGAATGTTGCCGTAGGATTGGTCAAGTCCTCGTGCTGATGCGCTGCGGGCATGCCCGCTCCTACGGGTTCTGAATGATTGAGGCAACCTGCCCTCAAATCCTCATCCTCTGGCCCAGCTTGCTGCCTGGCGATGTCACAGCAACCCACACCTCATGTTTGGCGATGGCCACCGATTGGACACGTGCTGCAGGACGCTCATTATTCCCAGAGGCCGCCGCAATACCGATCCAACCAAATCGCCCCAGGTGTTCCGTACGCAAAGAAACCCCGCCCGAATCTTATAAATCACCGGAGGTTTACTCTGCGTACGCAATATTGGCCAAGTTGCCGGATATTGGCGTGAATGCTTCGTGTGGCTCAACGCCGAATAGCGGCACCTTGTCACTCAATGGGTTTAACGGGAGTCGTTGTAACACCAGCCACGCTTGCACTATTCCCCATATCGGGACGCAATTCAGCCTTGCCATTCAAGAAGTCCAACGCGCGTTGCCGCTCAACAGCCGTCATGGCAGCGAGCCTGGTCGAAATAGCCTTCAGTTCATCGTCGTAGATCTTATTCATGTTCGTTCTCCTCATAGGCACCACCAGGTGCTGGAAACCCGATATTCCGGGCATTCCAGGGTTGTGGCTACTGTAGGAACTACTAGTTTTTTAGCGCTTTTGACGATAGTGGTTATTTCCATATTCAACAATCGCATAGCTGGTAATGTGGGTGTGTGCCCTACTCTTTATATCTCAACAGCTTATAACTAAAATTAATAACTATTTAGTTTAGTTATAATGCCCCACTCACATTCCCAAGCTCAAACACTAAACCTTCCTCGCCCCCGGACTCTGCCAAAACGACGGATCCGCACTTTTAAGCCGCTCTACCGCATTATTGATATGCTCCAGCGCCGCTTTCCTTGCGCCTTCTGGATCACGCGCGGCAATGGCCGCGTACACGGCAAAGTGCTCGGCCCGGACGGTCTTGGCCAGGTCTCGGCGCCGCTCTTCGTTGGAGCGTGTGATGCGGATCGCCTCTTTGATGAATTGCGCGATGAACTCGTGCAATGACGGGTACAACGGATTGCCGGTCGCCTTGGAAATGGAGTGATGAAACGCCAAGTCTTCCTCAACCCCATCGCGGCTCCCCTGCTCCGCTGCGTCAATGGCCTTGAGCGCATGGTGGATGGCTTCCAGTTGCGCCGGTGAGTGTCGCTGGGCCGCCAGTGCCGCCGCCTCGCCTTCGATGCCGCGGCGCAGTTCGGTGACTCTCAATACAGCCTCGATCGACCCGCCGACACACAGGTCAATCGTGAATGCCTTGATGTGCGCCCCTTCGCTGACCACCGTACCGCTGCCCTGGCGGACCTCGACCAGGCCGGCCGACTTCAGGCGCGAAATGGCCTCGCGGATGACCGTGCGGCTGACGCCAAAACGCTGCGAAAGTACCGGTTCGGTGGGCAGGCGATGGCCTGGCAGCGCTTCGCCGCTGGCGATATAGGCCTTGAGGGCCGCCGTCACCTGATCGGACAGTGTGCCCTTGGCGGAGTCCTTCAGGGTACCCAGCGTATCGGCACTACAGGAGGATTTGTCAGAAGTGGGCATAGACGACTCTGGCTCAAATCTGTGAAAGGTACTGCATTTTAGACCCGCCGTCCTCTCTGGATTTAGTCGTTGAATTCGTATGACGTATTATGATAAAAAACGCCCCATCATGTAATCCGACACAAACAACGCCACCCACTATAAAAATAAGGATGGGGGAAACACATGACTGAATCAGTGATTCAAACCAGTGCCGTCGTACCCGCAGATCGCTTCGAGAACCTGGCGTATCGCAAAGTGGCGTGGCGGATCATGCCGCTGTTGTTGCTGTGCTACCTGGTCGCCTACCTGGATCGGGTAAACGTCGGTTTCGCCAAGTTGCAGATGTCAGACGATCTGCAATTTTCCGAAGCCGTCTATGGCCTCGGCGCAGGGATTTTCTTCATTGCCTACTTCCTCGTCGAGGTGCCCAGCAACCTGATCCTGCATCGCGTCGGCGCGCGGTTGTGGATCGCACGCATCATGATCACCTGGGGCATCATCTCCTCGGCCATGGCCCTGGTGACGACGCCGACATCCTTCTACATCATGCGTTTCCTGCTCGGGATCGCCGAGGCCGGGTTCTATCCGGGGGTCATCCTCTATCTGTCCTACTGGTTCCCGACCCACCGCCGCGGCAAGATGTACGCGCTGTTCGCCACCGCCGTGCCGCTGTCCGGGCTGATAGGCGCGCCGTTGTCCGGCTGGATCATGAGCGCCTTCAACGGGGTTCATGGATATGCGGGCTGGCAATGGTTGTTTTTCCTCGAAGGGCTACCCTCGATTGCTGTCGGCTTCCTGGTGGTTTTCTGCCTCAGCGACCGGATCTCCAGCGCTGGCTGGCTCACCCGTGAAGAAAAAACCCTGCTGCAGGCACGCATTGACGCGGAAGCCGTCGGCCACCAGAAACACAGCCTCAAAGAGGTGTTCCTGCAGCCGCGTATCTGGCTGTTGACGGCCATCTACTTCTGCATGATCGCCGGTTTCTACACCGTCGGTTTCTGGTTGCCGACCCTTATCCGCCAGGCCGGTGTCAGCGATGTGTTCGAGGTGGGCATGCTCACCGCCATCCCTTACGCCGCCGCTGCACTGACCATGATCCTGGTTTCGCGCAGTGCCGACCGGTTGCGCGAACGGCGCTGGCACCTGGCGTTGACCGCCGTGCTCGGGGGCATCGGCCTGTTCATCTCTGCGACCTGGAGCGACAACTTCACGGTGTCGATGATCGGCCTGACCCTGGGTTCGATGGGCGCCATGAGCACCCTGCCGCTGTTCTGGAGCCTGCCGACTGCGTTCCTTGGCGGTACGGCGGCGGCTGCCGGGATCGCCCTGATCAACTCCTGGGGCAACCTGGCGGGCTTCGTCTCGCCCTACCTGATGGGCTTCCTCAAGGACCTGACCCACAGCACCACAATCGGCATGTATGTGATGGCAAGCGCACTGTTCCTCGGCGCCCTGCTGGTCTTCAGAATTCCCGGAAAACTCGTCAACCGCTGACGTTTGGAGTAACTCATGAATATTCTCGTGACCGGTGCAGCCGGCTTCCTTGGCCGGCGCCTGATCGAAGCGCTGCTGCTGCGTGGTTCGCTCACCGACCGCATGGGCCAGTCCCGGCCCATCGAGCAGATTGTCGCGTTCGACATGGTCGAACTGACGGGGATCAATGACCCCCGGGTAAAAGTGGTGTGTGGCGATATCGCCAACGCCCACGTGCTGGAGCGCCTGATCGATGCCAATACCGACAGCATTTTCCATCTGGCTGCGGTGGTTTCCAGCCAGGCCGAAGCCGATTTTGAACTGGGCATGCGCATCAACTTCAGTGCAACCCAGCACATGTTGGAGCGCGTGCGCCAGCTAGGCACATGCCCAAAATGGGTGATGACCAGCTCCGTCGCGGTGTTCGGCGGGCAGTTGCCGGAACAGGTGCCAGATAACCAGGTATGGGCGCCGCAAAGCTCCTATGGCACACAAAAAGCCATGAACGACCTGCTACTCGCCGATTACAGCCGGCGTGCATTCGTCGACGGTCGCAGCCTGCGCATGCCGACCATCGTCGTGCGCCCGGGCAAGCCAAACCTTGCGGCCTCCAGCTTCGCCAGCGGTATCATCCGCGAACCGCTCAACGGCCAGACCAGCGTCTGCCCGGTACCACTGGACACCCGGCTCTGGCTGATGTCGCCTGCACAGGCCATTCGCAACCTGATCCATGGCCATGAACTGGGTAGCGAGCAGTTGACGGAGGGCCGAGTGATCAACATGCCGGGCCTGTCGATCACGGTAGAGCGCATGATCGACGCCCTGCGCCAGACAGCCGGCGCGCAAGTGGCCGAACGCATTCGCCTGGAACCCAATCAGGCGATCGAGCGCATCGTCGGTTCCTGGCCGGGCGCGTTTTGTGCCACCTACTCCCGAGACCTGGGCTTCACCGCGGATGAGCGTTTCACCGATGTGATCGAGCAGTTCATCCATGAATACCAGCCCGGCTAAACCCGCTTGAGGAGTTCGACATGTTGAATGCCCCTGCCCGGCCGCTGCTGGGTTGCATCGCCGACGACTTCACCGGTGCCACCGACCTTGCCAACATGCTGGTACGTGGCGGCATGCGCACGGTGCAAAGCATCGGCATTCCCGCTGCCGATGTTGCCAACCAACTCGATGCCGACGCGATTGTCATCGCCCTGAAATCGCGCACGGTGCCGGCCGCCGATGCCGTCGAGGAATCACTCCAAGCGCTGCACTGGCTGCGTGAACGTGGCTGTGAACAGATATTCTTCAAATACTGTTCAACCTTCGACTCAACGGCGGCCGGCAATATCGGCCAGGTCAGCGAAGCCTTGCTGCAGGCCCTTGGCAGCGATTTCACCCTTGCCTGCCCCGCCTTCCCGGAAAACGGCCGCACGGTTTTTCGTGGGCATTTGTTCGTTCAAGACCAATTGCTCAGCGAGTCGGGCATGCAGCATCACCCATTGACGCCCATGACAGACGCAAACCTGGTTCGCGTGCTGCAAGCGCAGACCCAAGGCAAGGTCGGCCTGTTGCGCCACGACAGCGTGTCCGCCGGCGTGGAGAGCATACGCGCGCGCATTGCTCAACTGCGCGCCGACGGTGTCAGCATGGCTGTCGCCGACGCCCTGTGTGATACCGATCTCTATCTACTGGGCGAAGCCTGTGCGGACTTGCCGCTGCTCACCGGCGGTTCCGGGTTGGCGCTGGGCCTGCCGGGCAACTTCCGGCGTGCCGGCAAGCTGCGCGACCTGGACGCCGCGCACGTGCCCGTGGTCCAAGGCGCGGCGGTGGTACTTGCGGGGAGCGCTTCCCAGGCCACCCTGGGCCAGATCGCGAACTGGCTGCAGGCAGGTCGTCCGGCGATGCGGATCGACCCGCTAGCGTTGGCGGCGGGAAAGCCGGTGGTTGAGGACGCACTGGCCTTCGCTGCCGACCATGCGCAAACTGTGCTGATCTACGCCACCAACACGGCCGACGAGGTCAAGGCGGTCCAGCGCGAGTTGGGCGCCGAGCGTGCGGGGCATTTGGTCGAGCAAGCCATGGGGCGGATCGCCAGCGGTCTGCGCGAGGCCGGCGTACGGCGCTTTGTGGTCGCCGGCGGGGAAACCTCGGGCGCCGTGGTCCAGGCGCTGAATATCCAGCTATTGCAGATTGGCGCGCAAATCGACCCTGGAGTACCCGCCTGCGTCAGCACGCCCGGGGAACCGCTGGCGCTGGCACTCAAGTCGGGCAATTTCGGTGGTGTGGACTTCTTCGACAAGGCTCTCAAGCAACTGGCAGGAGTTCCGGCATGAGCAACGAAAACACCCTGCGTGAAGAGATCTGTGACGTTGGCGCTTCGTTGTATACCCGTGGCTACACGGTGGGCAGCGCCGGCAACATCAGCGCGCGGTTGGAGGATGGCTGGCTGATCACCCCCACGGACGCGTGCCTGGGGCGCCTCGACCCGGCGGCGATAGCCAAGGTCAGCCTGGCCGGGGACTGGGTCAGCGGTGACAAGCCTTCCAAGACGCTGGCGCTGCACCGTCAAGTCTACGATCGCAACCCCGGGGTTGGCGGCGTGGTCCACACCCACTCCACTCACCTGGTGGCGCTGACCCTGGCCGGCGTCTGGCAGGACGATATGATCCTGCCGCCGTTGACGCCTTATCAAGTGATGAAAGTCGGGCGCATTCCGCAGATCGCCTATGAACGTCCCGGCTCCCCCAAGGTCGCCGAGCGCGTGGCGCAGTTGGCTAACCTGGTGCGCGGTGTAATGCTTGAACGCCTGGGGCCGGTGATCTGGGAAAGCTCAGTGTCCAAGGCCAGCTACGCCCTGGAAGAGCTGGAAGAAACCGCACGCCTGTGGTTGATGAACCAGCCACGACCGACTCCCCTGCCTCAGTCGGCACTGGATGAGTTGCACGAGGTCTTTGGGGTTCAGTGGTAACCCAGGCCATACGATTGATTTTTCACCGCAGGAGTCTTCATGCCTCGTTTCGCTGCCAACCTCAGTATGCTTTACCCCGAACATGATTTTCTCGACCGTTTTGCCGCCGCCGCTAGTGATGGTTTCCGGGCCGTGGAATACATGTTCCCCTACGCTTATCCCGCGCAGCAGTTGAAGCAGCGGCTTGACGACAATGGCTTGGTCCAGGCCCTGTTCAACGCGCCGCCCGGCGATATCGCGGCAGGGGAAAAAGGCACCGCATCCTTGCCCGGCCGCGAATCGGAGTTTCGCGCAGGTTTCGATCAGGCCCTGGAATATGCCGCCGTCCTGGGCAACGACCGCATTCACGTAATGGCCGGGCTGCTGGCAGACGAGGCCGATCGCGCCAGGCACCAGCAGACCTACCTGGAGAACCTCGACTACGCAGCGACCCAGGCCGCCAAAATCGGCGTCACCGTACTGCTGGAACCGATCAATACCCGGGACATCCCGGGCTTTTTCCTCAACCACCAGCATCAGGCGCACGCCATCTGCAAAGCGGTCGGCCACGCCAACCTGAAAGTCCAATTCGATATCTACCATTGCCAGATCGTCGAAGGCGATGTGGCGACGACGCTGCGCCGGGATTTCGCCGGCATCGGCCATATCCAGATTGCGGGCGTGCCGGATCGCCACGAACCGGACCTGCACAACGAGTTGAACTACCCCTATTTGTTCGAGCTGATTGACCAACTGGGCTACACCGGCTGGGTGGGTTGCGAATACCGGCCACGGGGCAACACATCCCAAGGTTTGCAATGGCTGCGCGATTGGCAGGCGCGTTCGACTCAAGGCCGCCCAGGCTGACAGCGGTTCGTTAACCTGGCCCATGAACCTGATTGGCGCTTTTAAGAATCGCCTGAGAGAATCCCCGGCCCCCACCTCCTACCATGCACCCCGAAGCCACTGCGAACATACCCAGGAAAGCTACGGGCCCTCATGTCACCACTCAACCACTGGCCATTGTGCCGTCCCTTGCTCTGGATCAGCGCGCTGGTTGCAGCGCTGCTGGCCCTGGCGCCCTGCGCGCAGGCGGCGGTCAAGATTGAAGGCACGCGCCTGATCTACTTTGGCCAATTCAAAGAAGCCAGCATCAATATCGTCAATCAGTCCCCCAGCGAATTGGTGGTGCAAAGCTGGGTCACTGGGGACAACGATGATGCAACCCAGGCGGTGCCTTTTGCCGTGGTCCAGCCGCTGGTTCGCCTGGATGCTCAACAGCATCACCTGCTGCGCATTCTGTACGCCGGCGAAGGCTTGCCCGGCGACGTGGAGTCGATGTTCCTGCTCAACGTCATGGAAATCCCGCTGAAACCGGAAACCGCCGACAGTGTGCAATTTGCCGTGCGCCAGCGTCTCAAGCTGTTCTATCGCCCGCCAGGGCTTGCAGGAAGTTCGTCCGAGGCCGTGCAGCAATTGGTGTGGAGCCGCACCGATGCGCAATCGGTAACCGTCACCAATCCCAGTGCGTTTCATCTGTCCCTGGTGGATGTGCAGAGCGATTCCGGCGGCCAGGTTCAGGCGTTGGAGGACTACGTATTGCTCAAGCCCGGGGAACGCAAGGTCTTCAGCACCAAGGCACCCATCAGCGCCGGGAGCCAAATCAACTTTACCGAAATCACCGATATCGGCTTGCAGGCCCGCCATCGCGCGGCCCTCAAGTGATGGATCGCGGGGAATACCGACCTATGTCACCTCTTAAATACCTGCTCGTGGCCACCCTGTTTGCCTGCGCCGCCCTCCCCGCTACCAGCTACGCGCTGGCCTGCCGGGTGGACGGTAGCGGCTCGATCGCCGACACCGCTCCCCTGGGCACCGCATTGGCCGTGGCGGCCGATGCGCCAGATGGCACGATTATCTGGGAGTCCGGCCCTCGCTCGGTCAATGTGATCTGCGCAGACGACTACTTGCATGGGCGCGAGGAAGTGTATTTCTACTTGAACCCCGCAAGCGTCAGCATCGGCCAGGGTATTCGCGCCGGGATTCGCTATAACTCGGTGCCCATCACCCAAAGCAGCGGCAAGTACGGTACTGGGTTCTACTCCGACCGCGGTTGCACCCTGTCAAGTTGCGTGGGTTGGGACAAGGCCCGGTTCACCCTCAACTTCAGCGTATTTATCGAGAAGTTTGGTACCACCCCACAAAACGGCCAGGCCAGTACCCTGTCGCAATACCGGGTGTTTCAACTGGACGGTATTACCGGTCTCAACAACCGCCCCAACAGCAACCTCAACTACATCGTCACCGGCGTGAACGACATACGCTTTGTGCCCTGCACGCCCGACCTGACGATCACGCCCAATGTGGTGAGCTTCCCCAAGCCCTCGCGCAAGGCGCAGATCGGCGAAGTGGCCAGCACCGCAGCCTTCAGCTTGAGCCTGCGCAAAGCCTGCGATACCCCGTATACGGTGAGCGCGCGCTTCGCCACCACCCCGGGCGGCGGGAACGTGGTAAATGGCTTGTTGGTGCCCACCAACAACAGTTCCGTGGGCATCGCGTTGTCCTGGGACTATACGAACCAGAACCTGCCCTTCAATGAGTGGTTCCCCCTGGCCCAGATGAAGGGGGCCAACCAGACCACCCGCCAGGACTTCAGGGCGGACCTGAAGTGGCGCACCCTGCCCGTTCCCGGCGCGTTCGATGCGGCGGTCGTGGTCGATATGTTCTACAAGTAGATACGTGGCTGCTTTTAAGGATCGTCTTATGCCCAGGCGCTGGGTGGCCGATTAAAATCCGCCGATGCGATTTAAAAGTTATCTGCTGCAGATCAATCCCGTCCTTTCCCGCCCCGAAGCAGCCAGAAGGCTGCTTCGTCTTTTCGCCGCCGTGTTATTGGTCGGCATCTTGAGCGGTGTCTACACGTTCCTGCTGTCCACCTTCAACAATGACATCTCCCAGCGGCGTGGCTATATGAGTAGCGCCATTGCCGAGGCTCATACCTTCTTCACCACCCGTGAAGCACTGCTCGAAAGCCTGAGCCTGTCAGCGGTACGCAAATCCACCCAGGCCAAGGCCCAGGTTTACCCAGCCTCCAGCGAAGAGCAGCGCCTGCAACTGGGCAATGCCCCAGGCCATCAGTGGAGCATCTGGCTGACCTCGCGCATGCGCAGTTACCTGAAGACCAAGCAGGTCAACCTGCTCTATGTGACCGCCGGCCCCGATCCGCAACTGACCCGGCTCTATGACTCGACGCCGCAGGTACTGCCGTTTTCCAAGTGCATGCTCAACCGCCTCCGGGCGTTGAAGCAACACAACCCACTGGACCCCGGCGAACTCTGGCTCAGCGACCAAACCGAGGGGCACTCCCACCTCTACCTGTTCATTTTGCTGGATGAACGCGATCCCGACTCCGGCTGGCTGGGCCTGGAGATGGAAAGCCAGGAAGTTTCCACGACGCTCAATGACCAGAGCGCGGGCGAGTTCATGATGCTCAACTCCCAGGGCATGCTGGTATTTACCAATAGCCATGACCCACGGCTGGACCAGTCCCTGCTCAAGCCCAAGGGCGAGAATTTTTTCGGCTTTGTCGGCGATGGTCTGGTGCCGGATCACCTGGTGATTCGCAAGCAACTGAAATCGTCGGACTGGCAACTGATGTACACGATCAACCTGCGCGATGTGGTGCGGGGGTTGTGGCGCGAGCTGCTCGGGTCGCTGGTGTTTTGCCTGTTCAGCGTCACGCTGATCTGGCTGGTGATGCGCCGGGTCAATCAACGCTTCATCATCCCGTCAATCAATGGCATCCAGGCGTTGATTGAAAGCGAAGCCTTCGGGCGCGATGTGATCCAGACCGCGCCGGTGGCCCTGTGTGTGCTGCGGCGCACCGACGGCCAGGTGGTACTGGAAAACACCCTGGCCCAGCAGTGGCTGGGCACCGGCCTGGAGCGTGAAACCCTCTGCGCCGGCTGGATCCGCCAGGCATTCGATGGTGAGCCCTCCGGGCACTGTGACTACTTCGAGACCCTCGACGGCCGCCACCTTTACCTCAGCAGTGCACCCACCCGTTATAGAGGCGAGGATGTGCTGTTTTGTGCATTCAGCGACATCAGCGCGCGCAAGCAGGTGGAAGCGGCCCTGGAAGAAGCCCGGCAATCGGCCGACGCTGCGAATGCCGCGAAAACCCTGTTCCTGGCGACCATGAGTCACGAAATCCGCACACCGCTGTACGGCGTGCTGGGCACCCTGGAACTGTTGGCCCGCACCCAGCTCGATGCCCAGCAAAAAGACTATCTGCATGCCATAGAGGGGTCTTCGGCCACCTTGCTGCAACTGATCTGCGATGTGCTGGATGTATCGAAGATCGAGGCCGGGCAATTGGCATTGGAACTGAGCGAGTTCTCACCCCTGGACCTGGTCAATGAAATCATCCAGGGCTACGCCGCGGCCGCAATGGGCAAGGGGTTGCAGCTGTACGCCTGCTTTGACCCCAAGTTACCCGAACGGCTGATGGGCGATGTTACCCGCCTGCGGCAGATCCTCAACAACCTGTTGAGCAACGCGGTGAAGTTCACCGACTACGGGCGCGTGGTGCTGCGGGTCAAGTTGCTTGACCGCGACGACGAGCGCTCCAGTGTGTTGTGGCAAGTGTCCGACACCGGCAAAGGCATTGCCCAGGAAGACCAGGCGATGATTTTCGAGCCGTTCTATCAAAGCGAAGGCAATACCAACGTCGTCGCCGGTACCGGGCTCGGCTTGCCGATTTGCCAGCGCCTGACGCAATTGATGAATGGGCATATCCGCATGGTCAGCGAACTGGGCCTGGGCAGCAGTTTCAGCCTCACCCTGCCCCTCGAAGTGGCGCCCTGCGCGCCCATGAGCAGCTTGCTCGCCGAGACTGTCTACGTGGTTTCGCCCATTCCCGAACTCGCTCAATCGATCAGCGGTTGGCTGCGTCGCTGGGGCGCCCGGGCCCAGACCGGCCAGCCCACCCACCCCGACGGGCAACTGCTGCTGGAGCTGCATCCCGGCACTATCGAACAGCCCCTGGTGCCCGACTGGCCGGGGCCGGTGATCCTGGTCAGTGGCAACAGCAGCAATGGCCAGCATGCCGAGACCGGCGTGTGGCATGCCAACCTCAACCAGTTGAGCGCCATTCACCAGGCGGTCAGCCAGGCCCAGGGATTGTGGGTCGCCCGGGTCGACGAGCAGGTGCAAAAGCGTGAGTTGCGCAAGCTCGACCTGCATGTGCTGGTGGCTGAGGACAACGTTATCAATCAACTGATTTTGCGTGACCAGCTTGAGGAACTTGGGTGCACCGTGGAGTTGGCCTGCGATGGTCATGAAGCGCTGCAGTTGTGCAAGGCCTCACACTTCGACGTGGTACTGACGGATGTGAATATGCCCAGAGTCAACGGCTATGAATTAGCCAGGGAGTTGCGCAGCCAAGGTTGCGCGCTGCCCATCATCGGCGCAACCGCCAACGCCATGCGCGGCGAGGCAGACCTGTGCCTGGCCGCCGGAATGAACCATTGCCTGGTCAAACCCTTTGCGTTGCGGGCCCTCTTCAACTACCTGGAGCCCTACACACGGATCCCCCATGAAGCCCTATAGTATTTTGATCGTCGAGGACCATCCCCTGCAGCACCTGTACCTGCAGAACCTGCTCAATGAATTGGGCGACTTCATGCTGGAGTCCGCCCAGGATGGAAACGAAGCACTGGAGCGCTTGCGCCAGCGTGATTTCGACCTGGTGCTGACCGATCTGCTGATGCCGGGCATGGACGGTGTGCAATTTATCCAGAGCCTGGCGACCCTGCGTTGCAAGCCTGCCCTGGCCATCATGAGTGCCGCCTCCCGGCGTATGTTGATGGCGGCCAGCCTGGTGGCGAAAAATCTCGATGTGAAAGTCATCGGCCTGATTTCCAAGCCGGTCGCAGCCGACGCCTTGCGCAGCCTGGTCAGCCAGCTCAACCACAAGGACCGCAGCCCCTCCCCCGCGCCTGCCACGCCGCCAGCGATTGACCGGCACACACTCCTCCAGGCCATGGGCAACGGGCAGATCCAGGCCTGGTTCCAACCGAAAAAATCCTTGGCCAACGGCCGGATTGTCGCCGCTGAAGCGCTGGTGCGGTGGATGAACCCCGAGCAAGGGGTGATGTTGCCCGCCGCGTTTCTGCCGGCGATCAAGACCTTCGACCTGGAAGAACGCCTGCTATGGCTGGTGCTCAAACAGGCGATCCTGGCCCAGGAACGCTGGCGCCAGCGCGGGTATGAGATTCCAGTGTCGATCAATTTGCCGACCCACCTGCTCAATAGCCATGACTTGGCAGACCGCCTGCTGGCGTTCGTCCTCGACCACCAAGGCATCCCGGGGATGATCTGCTTCGAGCTGATGGAATGCTCGGTGCCCCAGGACATCAGCAACTTCTACGCCGGCGCCTGCCGCCTGCGCATCAAGGGTTTCGGCCTGTCCCAGGACGATTTCGGCAAGGGCTACAGCTCTTACCTGAACCTGGTCTCGACCCCGTTTACCGAGCTCAAGATCGACCAGGCGCTGGTACAGGGCTGCCATGACAACGAAGGCATGACCTCGGCCCTGGCGAGTATCATCGCACTGGGCCGCAAGCTCGGGCTGACGGTGGTGGCCGAAGGTGTGGAGACGCCCCAGCAACTGGCGTTGCTACGCAAAATCGACTGCACCCAGGTGCAGGGTTTTCTGATCTCCCACGCGGTCTCCTCAGAACAATTTCAGCAACTGTTGAACAATGATGGCCCAGCGACATCTCATTAGCCCCCGGCTCGGATTTGTCTAACCTGTATAAGGAGTAAACTCCATCCAGCGCCGATTTCTCAGCCGCCTGCGAAAACCATCAATGAAGCACAACAACGCGATCCTGGAAGCATTCACCCGCAGCTCACTGCGCTTGAACAAAGGGCTGATGGGCGTGCTCGGCGTCGCGTTGTTGCTGGCAGGCACCAGTTACTGGGCGTTGCAGCGGATCATCGATGAGCAGCACGCCGCGGTGGGGTTTCATTTTGCCCGGCTGATGGAAAATATCCAGGAACAGGAAACCTTCCTCCGGACCCTGGCGCAGCCGGCGATCCAACGGGACTTGATCAGCGACAAGAACACCCAGGCCAGCCTCCAGAGCCATCGCCTGGACATGCACAACACCCGCTATGAAGGTCGTGAGTTCGCCTTTTCGGTGCCCTTCAGTGCACAGTTCGAGGCGCAACGGGTCACGCCTGGCGAGCAGCAGAAGATCTTTGCCCTGGGGGTGCATCTGGCCAGTTACTACAGCGCGTACTGGTCATCGTCGCCCTACGCATCGCCCCACGTCTTTATCCTCAACCGCCTAGTCAACTACCACATTGCGGTGCCTGCGGTCGGCTACCAACGCGGCGGCACAACCCCGTTCAACGGCCCCACGGCCGAACAGGCCGACGCGGTGCAGCAAAGGCTCGAGCAACTGCCCCGGGTAGACGACAGACTTTACTGGGAAACCTATACCCCAACCGGGAAGGCCTCCGGGGCTCCGCAGTTGTTGGCTTATATCGGCATCACCCTAAACCCTCAGGTTTTGCGCGCGGGTCAAGGCACTAACCAGGTGATGGTTGCCACGCTGCTGGATATGGCACACGTCAACGATGTGGAACGCACCATGGAGTCGTCCATCTACGATCGATTCACCCTGATCTCCCCCGCCGGGCAGACACTGACGGGGCCCCAGGTCCACGCCTCTGCCTTGGGTGAAGGGCTGAATATTCGCGCCGATGGGCTGGAGTTCAAAATCACCCAAGACGCCCAGTCGCAGTGGACTGCAATCTACGGGATCAGCTACAAGCATTTTTTCCGCTATGCCCTGTGGCCACTGACCAGCCTGGTACTGTTTCTGTGTGCCGTACTGGCGATTGTCTGGGCCGGCAGCCGCTGGTACCGCAAGCAAGTGATCCGTCCGGCGCGCCAGGCCCATGAGCGGATTGCCGAAAGCGTGGCATTCAGTCGGGTGATTATCGACACCGCGCCTACCGGCCTGTGTGTGGTGGGCCGCGCGGACGGCCAGGTGCTGATCGAGAACCAGCGCGCCCAACAATGGCCGGGCACCGCCAGGTTGGTGGCGGCCCTCAGCCGCTTCCAGGACAGCGCCGACAGTGGCGAAACCCACCTGGAAATCGAAGGCCGGCACCTGCAGGTCGGTTTCGTGTCGACCCGTTATCAAGGCCAGGATGTGCGGCTTTATGCGTTCAACGACGTGACCCGGCATATTGAAGACGCCCTGGCCCTGGAAGATGCCCGGCGCGCCGCCGATGCGGCCAATGAAGCCAAGACGCTGTTCCTGGCAACCATGAGCCATGAAATCCGCACACCTTTGTACGGCGTGCTCGGCACCTTGGAATTGCTCGGGTTGACGACCCTGGACCCGCGCCAGAAAACCTACCTGCACACCATCCAACGCTCGTCTGCCACGTTGTTCCAACTGATCAGTGATGTGCTCGACGTGTCGAAAATCGAGTCCGGGCAGATGGCAATCGAGTCCATCGAGTTTTGCCCCCTGGACATGCTCGAAGACACCTTGCACACCTACGCCGCCTTCGCCCAGCGCAAGGGCCTGCAACTGTATGGCTGCATTGATGCGCAGTTGCCCGACTGTGTGGTCGGCGACCCGATGCGGATCCGCCAGATCCTCAACAACCTGGTGAGCAATGCGCTCAAATTTACTGACATAGGACGCGTGGTGATTCGGGCCCGGGCGCTTCGCCGGGGGGCCGATAAGGTGGACCTGGAGTGGCAAGTGACCGACTCTGGCGTGGGCATCAGCCAGGCGCAGCAAGCCAAGCTGTTCGACTTGTTCTACCAGGCACCAGACACCGCTGGCCAAGGCGGTGCCGGGCTGGGCCTGCCGATATGCCGCTGGCTCGCCGAAATGATGGATGGCCAGATCAAGGTCGTCAGCGAGCCCGGCCTGGGTAGCAGTTTCACCTTGAAAATGAGCTTGCCGATAGGCCGTGGCGAGTTGCCCGGACTTCCCCTTCTTGAGCCGAGCGCGACGCCGGTCTATGTACAGGCGCCGGTGCGCGAGTTGGCCGAATCCCTGTGCGACTGGCTCGGCCGCCTGGGTATCCAGGCCTCGGTGGCAACGCTGCCCCTGGCCTCACAGAATGCGCAGGCCGTACTGGTCGACATGTTGCCCGCCGGGCCACGATTGTCCTGGGCCGGGCCGCGCGTCTTGTGTGTGCCGGGTGCACACAGCCCACCGCTGTATACGGCCCAGGGCTGGGAAGTGGATATGCATGATGTGCGTGCCATTGCGTCGGTGGTCTCGCTGGCGCAGCAGGGTAAGCAGGAAGCCGTGCAGCACGCCGAACAACAGAGCGCCGGGCAGTTGCAACTGCGCATTCTGGTGGCCGAGGACAACCCGGTAAACCAGGCCATCATCCAGGAGCAACTGGAAGCGCTGGGCTGTACGGTTACCTTGGCAGACAATGGCGAGCAGGCCATGCACCTGTGGCAACCCCAGGCCTTCGACCTGGTGCTGACCGACGTCAACATGCCCTTGATGAATGGCTACGAACTGGCCCGCACCCTTAGGGAACATGACCCGCAATTACCGATCATCGGTGTCACCGCCAATGCCATGCGCGAAGAAGGCATGCGTTGCCTGGCAGTCGGGATGAATGCGTGGCTGGTCAAGCCCTTGAGCCTGCAAACCCTGCGCGCGCAACTGATCAAGCTGTGCCGGCCGACGGTACGCGTCTTGCCGGCGGTGATCGACACGGTGCAGATGTCAGAAAAAATGCGCCCGCTGTTTGTCAGCAGCGTACAGCACGATCTGCAGCGCATCAGCGCCGCACTTGAGCAACGCGATTGCCGGCGCCTGGCCGAAACCTTGCACTCGGTGGCCGGGGCCTTGGGCGCGGTGCAGGCGCTGGACCTGGCCCAGGCGTGTGTCGAACTGGAAAGCCAGTTGGCCAGCGGCCGGCTCAATCCCGCGCTGGAAATGCGCATAAACCAGGTCAGCAGTAGGCTTTCAGCCTTGCTCAGCGTGCAGCCATGAGCCCTCCTCACTCACTGAACCAGCATTACGGGCAACCCTTATGAAAACCTTCACTGTGGTTATTGCGGATGATCACCCCATCGTGCTTTTGGGCGTGCGAGAACTCGTCGAGCGAGACGCGCGCTTTCAAGTAGTGGGCGAAGCGATCTGTTCGGCAGGCCTCATCGGGCTGCTTGAACAGCAGCCCATCGACATCGTGATTACCGATTACAACATGCCCGGCGATTCACCCTACGGCGATGGTTTGAAACTGGTGGAATACCTTAAGCGGCATTTCCCCCAGGTGCAGATTCTGATCCTGACCATGATCTCCAATCATCTGATCCTGACCCGTCTGCAAGAGATGGGCGTGGTGGGCGTCATCCAGAAAAGCCAATTGCACACCGAAATCCAGGTGGCCCTCAAGTCTATTGTGCAGCAGGCGTTGTATCGCAGCCTGGAGCCCGCCAAGACTTCGGTGGTCGAGTCGATGACGGCTATCGATGCGCGTTTCTCGACCCTGTCGCCGAAGGAATTCGAGATACTGCGTTTGTTTATTTCAGGCAAAAGTGTCAGTGATATAGCGCGCAGTCAGAATAGAAGTTCAAAGACTATCAGTGCGCAAAAAATTTCGGCCATGCGCAAACTTGAAGTCAGTAGTGATCAAGACTTGTTGGCTTATTGCCTGGCGCAAAATATCTTCAACTAATCCGTGCCTTATCAACTAATCTCCTTCTTAACTAACTTGCCTTGCAGTGCTTTATAAGAATCGTCTTATTCTCTCTAAGGCCTAAAATCACTATTGTTCGTTGGCAGTTTCAACCCTCTCTACAACCAACACTAACGGACATCATCATGAAGAAGTTTTCCCTGGCCCTTATCGCTGTGTCAGTTATTGCCGCCAGCAGCAGTGCATTTGCCGAAGATCCCGTTGCGCCGACCCCGACCCTGGGTGGCAGCGGCAAAATCACTTTCACCGGCGTGATCAACAACGACGCATGCTCGGTCGACGGCGCCAACTCCGATCGCGTGATCTCGGTGGACATGGGCTCGGTATCGATCAAAGACATGGGCACCGCTGAAAACCCGGCCTCGGGCCGTGTGACAGCCAAAGACTTCAACCTCAACGTGAACTGCAACCTGGGCACCAAAGTGGCCATGATCTTTGACGCCAACAGCGGCGGTTCGGGCCTGGTCACCGGCAAGAAAGTCCTCGCCCTGACCCCGGGCAACGGCAGCGCAAGCAACGTCGGCATCGCCCTGCTCGACAGCAAAGGCGCACTGATCGACCTCAGCTCCCCGGCCAGCGCCCGCATCGAAAGCAGCATGCACGGCCAAGGCACCGAAGGCGGCGATGCAACCTTGAGCTTTGCCGCAGCCTACGTCACCACCGGTGCAGCCGGCGCCTCCACCGCGGGTCGTGGTGACGCCACCCTGCCGTTCATCCTGCAATACGAATAACCCCCCAGGCTGTAAATGCCACGCGCGAGGCCCCAGGGCCTCGCCATTTATCCGACCCATACACGGTAGACATCATGTTGCCTCGTTCCATTGCCGCAGGCCTGGGGTTGTTGACCCTGCTGATGGCGACCCAGGCTGGCGCCAGCATTTCATTGAGTGCCACGCGTATCGTCTTCGATGGCGAGCACAAAGAAGCCAATATCACCGTGCGCAACGGTAACCAGGATGTATTGATTCAATCCTGGGTCGATACCAGCGATGCGCAAGCCAGTGCTGCACCGTTCGCCGTGACCCCGCCACTGGCACGGATATTTGCCAAGGAGCAGCAATTGCTGCGCATTCTTTACCAGGGCAGCGGTATGCCGGCGGATCGTGAATCCGTGATCTGGCTCAATGTGCAAGAGATCCCGCAGGCCGCCGCCTCCGACAACACGTTGCAACTGGCGGTGCGCCAGCGCATCAAGATATTTTTCCGGCCAGCCGGTTTGCCAGGTAGCGCCCTGTCGGCGCCGGCGCAACTGGAATGGCAACTGCAAAAGCGTGGCGCCGAGTCGTGGCTGAGCGTAAAAAACCCGACGCTGTATCACGTGTCCATGGCCGATATAAAACTTCAGGCCGGGCAACAAACGGAACTGGCTGCCGATTCGACAATGATTGCCCCGGGCGCCGAAAAACAGTTCAGCGTTAAACAACTCGGTGGTTACGAAACAGTGCAGTTGTCTTTTTCCAGCATTAACGACTATGGCGCACAAGATAAATACACCGCACAACTTTCCACGCGCCTGACGGCCAAGGCCACTGAGGCGCGCACCCGGCAATAAGCGTTCCCCTTAAACCCTCCAGGTTCGATTCGAGTGCGTACTCGCGTGCCTCGCCTGTCCGATAAACAGGGATGATATAGGTTCTTTGCATGTTTTTTATTTTAGGCAGCAGGCCCAATCATTACATATCAAGCGAGCGCACTTCACGCGTGTCTACAACGTGCACATCTCTGAAGTTGAGTACGCTGTCATTGGCCATTCTTGCCGGCTCGCCCGTTTGGGCCGTTGCCGATGAGCCGTCCCTGGAAGTGTTCAACACCACCTTTTTGCAGGGCGCTCAATCGTCGGTAGACCTGCAGCAACTGCTGTCGGCCAACAGCGTGCTGCCCGGTAACTACCGCGTCGACCTGTATAGCAATGAGGTCCTGGTGGGCCGTCGCGACATCGACTTCAAGCGCAACCCGCAGACCGGCCGGGTCGATCCGTGCCTGACCCTGGACTTGCTCAAGCAACTGGGGATCGACCTGAGCCTCTTGCAAGCCCAAGGCAAGCTCGACGCCAGCCAACCCCAGGCCTGTTACGACCTACCGACGCTGATCGACCAGGCCACCCTGCGCTATGACGCCAGTCGCCTGCGCCTGGCGGCGAGCATTCCACAGGTTGCGATGCAACGGGGCATGCGCGGTTATGTCGACCCCCAGTTATGGGACGATGGCGTGCCCGCAGCGTTTATCAACTATCAACTCAATAGCAGCCGCACCGCCGGCGACTATGAAACCCGCATCAACAACAACTTGGGGCTGCGCAACGGCATCAACCTGGGCGCATGGCGTTTGCGTAACGAATCGAACCTGAGCAATGGCACGGGGCGGCCGAGCAACTTCACCAGCAACCGCAGCTATGTGCAGCATGACGTGACGACGCTCAAGGGCCAGTTCAGTGCCGGGGAGATTTTTTCCGATACCGACCTGTTCGACAGCGTGCGTTACCGCGGCGTGAAACTGGCGTCCGACGAAGGCATGCGCGCCGACAGCGAGCGCGGTTATGCGCCGGTGATTCGTGGCGTGGCACAGACCAACGCCACGGTAGAGATCCGCCAGAACGACTACATCCTCTACACCGCCAACGTCGCGCCCGGGCCTTTCGAGATCAACGATATCTACCCCAGCGGCTCGAACGGCGACTTGGAAATCACCATCATCGAGGCCGACGGCCGTCGGCGCGTGACCACCCAGGCGTTCTCCAGCCTGCCGATCATGGTGCGTGAAGGCCAGGTCAAATACAGCGTTTCAGCCGGTAAATTCAGCAGCAATGCTGACGGCTTGGCGAGCCCGCAATTTGTCAGCAGCACCCTTGCCTACGGCCTCACCAGCAACCTCAGCGCGATTGTCGGCCTGCAAGTGAGCGAAGACTACAAGGCACTCTCCCTGGGGGTTGGCAAAAACACATCGCTGGGCGCGGTGTCGATGGACGTCACTCACTCCTCAAGCGCCGCCCAAGGGCAAACGACCCAGGGCAACAGCGTGCGTGCGTTGTATGCCAAGACCTTTGCCGGCACCGACACCAACTTCACCCTGGCTGCCTATCGTTACTCGACCGAGGGCTACCGCACCCTGACCGACCACGTCGAGGACACCAGTGAAGGTGCCGTCAAGCGTACGGGCAACTCGAAAACCCGCACCGACCTGACGATCAACCAAAGCATCGGGCGCAACCGCGAGTTCGGCAGCCTTTACTTGAACGCCACCGACCAGCGCTATTGGAACCGTGGCGGCTCCCAGAGCTTTTCGGCGGGGTACAACAACAACTGGGGCGACCTGAGCTACAACCTGGGGGTGACACGCACCAAACAGATTGCCAGTTGGGGCGCACCGGACTCCGACACGCAGTTCAACCTGTCCTTTTCGTTCCCCTTGGGCAGCCAGCCCCGGGCGCCGCGTGCATTCGTCACCACCAGCACCCAGCAAGGCGATACCAGCACCCAGGCGGGTATCAACGGTTATGTGGCCGATACCAGCGATGTGTTCTATTCGGTCCAGGCCGGGCATAGCCGAACGGGTGGCCAATCGGGATCGGCCAACATCAATAGCCGCACATCCATGGCCGATATCAGCCTGGGGTATAGCCAGGGCCGTGGGTACGACGCACAAAACCTTAACGTTGCCGGCTCAGTGGTGGCGCACGCCGGTGGCATCAACCTGGGGCAGACCGTCAGCGAAACCTTTGCCTTGGTTCAGGTGCCGGGTATCAGCGGGGCTAAAGTCAGCAGCTACAGCGGGGTTGAAACCGGGCGCAACGGCTATGCCGTGGTGCCCTCGGCACAGCCTTATCGGGTGAACTGGATCAGCCTCGACACCCGCGACCTGGGCGGCGATGTTGAAATCACCCAGGCCACGCAGCAGTTAGTACCGCGCCGCGGTGCGGTGGTATTGGCCCGCTACAGCGGCAAAACCGGGCGGCGCGTGCTGTTTGAGCTGTTTGATGCGCAGCACCAGCGCATGGCGTTCGGCGCCTCACTGGAAGACGCCAGCGGCAAGCAGCTGGCCATCGCCGATCCCAGCGGCAATGCCTTGGTACTGGTCGAAGAGGACCAAGGCAGCCTGACGATCAAGTGGGGTGACCAGCAATGCACTGCGCCGTATGCGCTGCCTGCACAAAACAAGGCGCTGAACTACGAGCGCCAGGCATTGGTGTGTCACAGCGGTCAAGGTCTTTAAAAAGCAGCTTTTGGCTCATGGTTAAATGGGAACGCTGTGGCAGAACTGGGTGAAGCTGTTGGGGCGGCTTCGCCACCCAGCGCGGGGCAAGCCCGCTCGCCACAAAAAGCTAGCGGTCTACAACTGGTTTCAGACTGCTAAAGCTCCCCCTTGTGGCGAGGGGGCTTGTCCCCCGATGGGCTGCGCAGCAGCCCTAAAACCAGCCACCTCGGTGTACCTGGCAGAACGGGGTGAGGCTATTGGGGCGGCTTCGCCACCCAGCG
>Ga0265296_1000405_pt1 | contig 69173 bp, 84 predicted proteins | sample MunlanPumphouse1_FD_189073 | JGI IMG/M metagenome (GOLD analysis project Ga0265296, IMG submission 189073) | Groundwater microbial communities from a municipal landfill in Southern Ontario, Canada - Pumphouse #1 | ecosystem: Environmental > Aquatic > Deep subsurface > Groundwater | place...
GTTGAGCAAGTCATCCATCAGCAGGTTCGCAAGGTTCGAGGCCTTGCGAATGTCCCGACGGTGGCTGCGAACCACCCGAGCCCCTTCTTCTGCGGCCTCTTCGATGATCTCGGCATCAAGTTCGCAGTTCGCGCCTTGGTCGTTGCGAACCTCTCCGCGAACCAGCTTGCTGCGAACCTCCTTGCGTACCTGGTCAGAAAGGTCTCTCGCCCATCCTTGGACCTTGGCTTTCTTCCTGATTGCGGTGTCGCTCACGCCTTGGCGCTCTGCGATAGTCCTGATGGAAAGCGAACCAGCCCGGTAGGCGCGTTCGATTGCCTCCCAGTCGGGTTGCTTGGTCGTCATAAATTGTCTCAGGTACGCCTAAGGGCGGGATTGAAATAGTGGCGCGTTGCCGGTATTGGTAAGGATCAACTCAACAGCAAGGAATGCAACATGGCTCTTTTGGATCACGTTAAGTATGAGAACGGTTCGGCGGCAGATAAACGCGGCCTGGCTGTAAATGCTGCACTGGAACTCATCTCAGTACGCATTGGGGCAACCTCCCCCAACGGAAACCACCTAGACCAGGAGCTTGGAAAGCTCTCTAGCTACGCGGACAAGATCCAAGAGGCTCTGAAAGCGCAGTGATCCATCCGTGCCGCACTCCCCTGCGGCACACCTACCCTTCCGCATTATCGAGCAGCACATCGATCAGCTTCTGCTCTCCCAGGCGCATCGCACCCAGGCATTGCAAGTCATCGCACTTGGGCCCGAGACCAAACACGGTTACTTCTCCCTTCGCGCCGATCAGCGTCAAGGCGCCTACAGTGCACTCGGGATGCTCACCTGCGTCCAGGTCATCGGCGATCTTGCGCAGGGTCTTGGCAGCATCGCGCCAGTCTTCCCGCTTGAACTCCAGAACCTTCACGGTCATGCGATCACCTGCTGAAGCCACTCTTCAATGATTCGCTGCACAACTGGCTCGGTCAGTATGGACGAAGGCTTATCGCCATCAATCACCGACTGCACTAGAGCGTGAGGGAGTACGTGCACCCCGTCGCTGGCTACCACCGTAAGGTGCGGGCGCTGGTCGGCGACTTCGTGGATGGTTGCACTCATGCCCTACTCCAATGTCGCGCCACGATTTAGCGCATTCGAAAACGTGGCGCGGGTTACAGTTCATCCGCCTTGCGTTCAGCCCAGCGATTGCCCAGCTTACGGGCTTGCTCGACACCCAGGATGCCGACGAACCCAGCAGCAAAGAACGACCAGGCAATGCTAAAACCGAACTCTTTAACCGTCAGGCCAACCACCATCACGATCAGCGCGCCGAGGGTTGCCTCAATGAACTGGCGCCAGGGCGTTGTTTCCTTGGCGTCGTACTGGATGCGAAGCCAGGTCAAAGCAAAAGTCAGCACCATGGCCAGACCGTTCTCTCGGAGCGCGGTAAGGACCAGAGCCCAGAAGGAAGCGTCTTTATCAGGCATCGGTTTCATCTCAATATCCTCCCGATTAGGGAGTGAGGGAATAAAAAAGCCCGCTCAGTGGCGGGCATATGGCTCCGTGACTATCGTCATTGCCACTACAGCAAAACTACGGACGGAACCATGGCAAACTTTATTGTTACATTCAGATTGAAATCGGACGCCACATACGCATCTCGATATGAATCATTTATTGAACGGATTCATCACATCGCACCGGAGTGGCTATGGGAGGAAACCTCTTCGTTCTATGCCTTCGAGGCAGAGGGAACTGCTGAGTCAATATGTAATGAAATTTACTACAACTCAAGCTTCGACGAGCTTACAGACTCACTGTTAGTGATTGACCTGGGTGAAAGGAAAAGCTTTGCACGGGGAGTGATTAAAAGTCCGGCAAGACTCAGTTTCTGCCTAGGATTTTATTAGTAACAAGGACTCAATTTGCTCTACACGCCCCACGTACTCTTTAAGGGTCTTCTCGTTGAGGGCGACCCACTCGGTCGTCTTCTCGACTTGCGCCAAAGCCTCCGCGTGCAGATTGGCCACTTCTGCAAGCTTTGCCTCCTGCGCAATGACAGCCTCGACGGCCTGACGGTATTCGCTCTTCATACTCGACTCCAGAATCTGCGAATCTGAATCAGCCCCAGCAGCACCCCCGGCTCGGAGCGATGGGTGAGGTGGGACCGAAAACGAAAAAGCCCCAACGAATGCTGAGGCCAGAATTACTTGCAGATGCCCAGCTTAATGCCAGGCACCTTTGTTGCTTTTAAAGGATGTCGTAAGTGATAAACACATCCAAGGCGGTTGAGCCGTTAGAAAAACCCCAGAGGCCATAGCCTGGCGGAAGAAGGATTGGATACTGCAACTGATGCCTGTTTTCAGGTCCCGTGAGAAACATTACTACCGGCGTGGTGGTGTCCGAAGAATTAGTCGGGGCTACCGTCCCCGTCGTAACAATAGATCGGTAGGAGCCGTTAAATTCGCCAGTCCGAAGAATAATCCCTGCTACGTTATCTGCTGGATTGATGATCATCGCTGGGAAGCGGTTTATTCTGCCGCTGTAGAATTTAGCGCCTACTTTTACTGGTTCCATTTTTTCACCTATTGAGTCGAATGATTGTTCGCGGAAAATTCCGCTTTCATGTCGCTCAAAGGCGATTGCTCGAGGCTCTTGGCCTTCACATGATTCAACGTCCCGCATCGGGAACATTTGATCTGGAGCTCTGTAAACCCACCCGTACGGGCGAGAAGTCTTTTGCAGCTACCGCATCTGAATTCTTTCAACATATGCAAATTCCTTTTGCTGAGTTGCCCTTTCCGTGGGCAATAAAAAGCCCCGCACTTGGCGAGGCTTAGAAAAACACGTAGCGATTATGTCGATCGAGCGAACGAGTTCCACTCTTCAATGGCGTCATCGGCCGCCGACTTATGCTTACGAATTGCGTCCTGCTGCTCCTCTACGAAGTCAGTTATGCACGTTTCATATTCCTCAACATCAGCCTGAAATTGGTCACGCTCGTACTGGTCTTGAAACTCGTACGGCACGTCAGGCTGGTTGCAGTCATGCGAGGGCTCGGTTAGGTCGGCGAACGCCAATGGCGAGAGCAACATTCCGAGAAGTAAGAGAGTTCGCATCGTCCTGTGCCTCTCATGAAAAAGCCCGACTTCATGCCGGGCTTTACTGTACAACCTCAACGCGCAAGATCGACAGGATGGGTAAATACTCTCTCACTTTCTCATTCGGTGCAACCACACTTTGCAAAAAGATATGTTTTTTCGTCAACCTAACGAATTAGGCCTTCAAAACCCCGAGGTGGAATTTGGGCTACGTAGCGCAAAATACCGGGTGCATCACTTCGCACAGCACCAGTGGGCTCGAAACACTTAATGCTATAGCTTCCATAGATAAATGCAGTCGTAGCAGGCTAGGGCATCTGATACCTTTCGAGTATTTAGACGTTCCACGCGAGGGAGACCATGGACGCTAACGACTCAATCCCAGAATACGAAACGATGCGCCTGAAGCGCGTGACAGAATTTTGCTCGCGCGACGATCAACAAGATGAAGTATTCGAAAAAATGATCGCGATGACTTCGGAGTACTTCAATGCACCGATCGCGCTGATTTCAATCGTGGATGAGCATGAGCAATGGTTCAAGGCGCGGATTGGTATTGAAGATAATTCAACTCCGCGAGATGTTTCTTTCTGCGCTCATTCGCTGCATGACAAAGAACCATTGGAAATCTTAGACGCACGCAAGGATGAGCGCTTCAAAGATAACCCTATGGTGACCGGACCACCATATATCAACTATTACGCTAGCGCCCCGCTCCTTACAAAGGATGGTTTTTCATTAGGTAGCCTTTGTATAATCGATACTAAACCTAGAGATCCAATGAGTGAGCGAGATGCAGGAATGCTCGTTTACTTCTCGCAACTCGTGATAATGCGAATCATGGGGCTACGTTCCCGCAACTACATTGATCAACCTACAGGTCTATTCAATCGACTTCGGTTGGAGGAAGACATCCGACAAGTGAGTTCTAGCGGCAAACGACACAAACTTTACGCAGTAGATGTAATTTCTCCAAAGTTTCTAAACGATGTCGTGAAGGCCCTAGGATATAGCTTCTCGCAAGATTTAATGCTTAACGTAAAGGCTCGACTTCAATCAGTGCTGCCCAAAAATTGCACCTTATATAAAATTAGCCCCACACGATTTGGTTTCCTCCTAAGTGCAGACGAGCCCATCGAAGCTATTTGTTTGAAAATCCTATCAGATTTTAACGACCCAGTTGACTGTCAAGGAATTCCAATACTAATGCAGACAGGCATCGGAGTGTTGCCTATCATCGATTCAGAAGAGAAAGATTGGCTTCGTTTAGTAGTTGGAGCTGCCGATGACGCTAGAGTCCGCAATATCGGCTGGACAATGTATCAGCCTAAACTAGATGCTGCGCAGAAACGGGTATTCGCAGTGCTAAGCTCACTGTCAGATGCCGTCCGATCGACAGGCCAACTAAATTTAGTATTTCACCCAAAAATAAAACTACCAAGCTTTGAATGTGAAAGCGTCGAGGCATTAATACGCTGGAACCACCCCACTCTTGGCCCCGTAAGTCCGGCCGAGTTCATACCCCTGGCCGAAAAAACAGCATTGATGCATAGTTTAACTATATGGGTACTTGAAGCCGTTACAGCCCAAGCTAACCAATGGAAGAGCCAAGGAATAAAACTGCGCATCGCTATGAATGTGACTGTTAGCGATCTTGAAAACTCAAAATTTGTCGACGCAATTGTTGCCCTCATAGAAAAAGGCGAACTCGATCCAAAAGCTTTAGAGCTCGAATTCACCGAGAGCATGCTTATGACTGACCCCAATACAGTTATAGCCCAGCTAGAGCGAGCTCAAGGATTGGGAATTGAGGTTTCAGTAGATGACTTCGGCACCGGATATAGTAACTGGTCGTACCTGAGACAACTCCCAGTTAACACGGTTAAAATCGACCAATCACTGATCAGCAACCTCCACGCAAATGAAAAAGATAAACGCCTAGTTAGAACTTTAATTGAACTTGCTAAAGGATTGGGATATCGGGTGGTAGCAGAGGGCGTAGAAACCGAAAAGACCCTTTCTCTGATTAGCCGATGGGGCTGCACAGAAGCCCAGGGTTACTTGATCACTAAACCACTGAGCGCAGCGCTACTGACTCAGTGGTTGGAAAAGGGAGGGTTTCACCCTTGATTTTGGCACGGCAAGAGAACCGAATATTGGCAACGGCGAGACACGGGCTTGCGATTTCTAAACCTGCTCTACGCAGCAACGGTGTCAATTAAACCTTCTGCGTCGAGCAGCTCCTGGACGGCAGTCAACGCCTCGTTGACCTGGTCGTCCAGTGCCCTACGAATACATGAGCGCCACCGGTACCGTGTCGACTCCGGCTTACCGTCGTTGCCCCAATTGGTGATGTCATACCAGGCTGCAGGTAGGACGGCCGCGGAACGCTTACCCTCGGCCCCGACAACCTGAGGAATGGCCCAAGTCAACACAGCACATTCACGAAAACGTTTCGGCGCGGGCGTCTTCACCGAATTCAACAGTTCCAGTATGGCGCCGTGCTTGCGCTCTTCGTGGGTAGAGTACTTTGCCACCAGGGCGCGCCAATGCGCAGGGGTCAAAGCTTTGTGCAGCCGCCCAAACACCCAGCAATCCTGAAGAAACGCAGCCTCCTTGCCAACGATCCCCCCCTTCTGCTTCGCACACTGCACCTTGGGCTCAAAGTCGCAGCCGCCGACGGAAGTGATGGTCTCGGCCGCAAGGGCTCGAACTACTGCTGAAACAACGTTGCGATAGGTCATGCCGCCCTCTCCTTTAGCTTTCTGGTCTTCGCTCGATATTCTGCCTTGACGGCCTTTATCTCTTCCACGGTGTACTTGCAGGCCGGGTGCAGCCTCTCCAGCCAGGCCACCTTCTCGGCGCCGATGCGCTGCACCAGGCGGATGCGGTACTCCACAGCGTTGCCGGATAGGTTGCGATTGCACTTCACACACTGGCGGTGGATGTTCAGCGGCTCGAAGCGCAGCTCTGGGCAGGCACCCACGGATCGGTAATGCCCAGCGTCCCACCGGCTGCCGGTCATGAGGTCGTTGTCGTTCGGAGTGGAGTCACAGCTAATGCAGGGCAGGTGCGCGTCACGCAGGCGCACGTACTCATTCACCGCAGCCTGAGCTTCGCGCAGGTGGTCTGCCCTGCTCTTCAGCTTCTCCTTGCGCACCTTGATGTCCCGGCGCCCTAATTCTGCCAAGGCCTTCCCGGCGATCGCCCGCCCCTTTTCTGACTTACCGTAGGCGATGGCACACTCGATCTCGCCGCATACCGTCTGCGAATCGCGCGCTTTCGTGAACATCACTCGGCACACTGGGCAGCGCTTGCGGCGTGGCCCACCGGACGTGAGCGGGGTTTTGCGTTGTAATGGGGTGCGCTTCATGCGGCCTCCTTGAATGCTTCGAACTCTGCCATTTCGGTCAGGCGCTCTTCCGTGAGCGTCGGCCAGTCATGCAGCACCAGGTAAGCACAGCACTGGCGCCAGAAGTCTTGGAACGTCTCCTCCCCCATCGAATCGTAGGAAAGGCTGCGGGGTGTCTTGCGGGTGAGTTGGCCCAGGCCAGGGATATCGAACTGCTCCTCGTCGCAGTACACGCCCGACTCAAGTTGCAGTGCCTTGATTGCGTCGTGGGACTGCTTTCCAGCGAACCGATCGATGTTCTGGCTCAGTACTCGGCCTAGGCCGTGGACCAATCCGTTGAACCGTGGATTGCGCGGCTGCTTGAGTTCGGCACGGATCTTGGTATTGATCCGGAAATCACGCTCACGAAGGATCGATCGGTCAGCGTCGGAGGACGGCACGAACGCGGCCACCTCCCTGCCGGTGGCAGGATCAATCAGGCGGCGCAGCACCAGGTACACGGGCATCGGGCGAGGCTTCGCTGGCTTGGTCATTGCGTCGCCCTCTTCTCTTCCAATTCCTGGACCTGCTTGATCAGCAACGCCCGGCGATCCGCCAACTCGTTGGCCGCTGCAATCCGTATCTCATCCTTTCGCTCTGCGCTGGTCTTGCGCATTTCCAGCATCGAGCTCTTAACGATCTCAAGCTTTGCGCGAATAGCGGGTTCCGGCCGGGTGACGGTACCGGTGAGCAAGCCAGCGATCGCGCGACCGTCTTCGGTGACCGGCTCGACGCTCAGGTCTGCCAGGTACTTTTGGCCGTGCTCGCGGGGAATACGCTTCAGCTCCATGGCCTTGGTTACGGCCTGGATTCGACGGTTGGCGTCGAAACCCACGGACACATGCCAGTTGACCGGCTTCGCATCCTCACGGGCCTGACTCACGAACCGCTGGTAGGCGTCGATGAACGCCATGCGAGCACCGATCTTGTCGCCACCATCCAAGATGGGTTTCGCGGCAGCCAGGGCCAGTTGGATCTCATCGGTCAGCACCACAGTTTCGAATTCATCGTTGGTGGTCATGGCGATTGCCCAGGCCTCGTCCTTGCCCGGGCGCCCGTCAGAGGACTGGACGCGTTGCAGGATGTCAGCCATAGCCAGCTTGCCCTTAACCTCGAAACGGCAGGCCTTCAAGGCGGCTTTGACGACGGGTACCGGGTACGCGCAGAGGTCTTCGGCCATCATCGCGGCAGTGCCTGGGTTCATTTCCTGGCCCATGGCCTCGGCTGTGGCGCAGATGGCGGCGGCCAGCCCGGCAACCTGCTGGTCATTCATTTCAGAGGTATTCATTGCGGTCACCTGCTTGGCGTTTGGCCAGAACCATCTGAGCGGCCTGCTCCGCTGCGGACAGGTTGGCCTCGGTTCGTTCCATCTGGCGGGCGGTAGTGCCGTTGACGCGCTGCCCGGTCACCCACTGGGTGTGGTAGCTCTCGGCGTTGGCCAGCAGCTCGTTGAGGCTGTGGCACTTGCGCAAAACGGCGGCATCGTTGGTTTTCAGGTAATGCGCGGCGACGTGGTGAGCGACATCGGCGCCGAGTCGGTCGACCAATTGGCCGAGCTGACCACCAACCTTGGCGTTCCAAACAGGCCATGCGCCGAGGTAGCGTTTGCGGTAGGCCATTGCGTAGTTCGCCCAGACCTTGAACGTTTTGCAGGTCTGGTCTTTGGGGCCCGGCATGTCGGCAGGGATCTCAACCCGTGGGGCGTCGATACGATCAACCACGAGAACCAAGCCGCGGGATTGAGCCGGCTTGCCGGTGGCGTCCTGCAAGGACTGACTGGTGTCCTGATCTGTATCCTGATGATTGGTATCCTGATTTGTCGGAGATTTTTCCGACCCTTGCCCGGATTTTTTTCCGACCTTGCTCGGAGATTTATCCGAGGTAGATCGGATATTTTTCCGACCCTTGTTATTTGGCGGGGTCGGATATTTTTCCGACCCGTCGAGCTTCTGGTTCCACTCGATGGCCTTCTCTGTCAGCCTGAAAAGCGTGATGTTCGAAGTACTGGAAAGCTCAATCAAACCGGCTTCTTCCAGGGCCTTCAGCATGCGGTAAGCGGTGTCGGGCTTATCAGTGAGTAGCGGCAGCTCCTCAGTGATCTTGGCCTTGCTCAGCGCGAAGAAGATCCCGTCATCGGTCTTGATTGGCTTGGTCCAGCTCGGACAGCCGTAGACGAAAGCGAACAGTAGGGCCTGCTGAGCATTCAGCCCCCACTCCAGCGCCTTCACCTGGTTAATCGTGACGGTGTATTGCATGTCAGACCGCCAAGGGGTCTGAATGTGAGCTAATACGCGCCACGTTTTCAGATTGCGGAAAACGTGGCGCGAGATCTGTAGCGCTATTGATATTTGGTTGGATTTGCATATAATCGGCCTCACAAAGTGTTATCGAATTAGCCGACCTCGACCGTCGGCTTTTTTGTGCGTGTAATTCAGCGCCGAAGCACCAACCTCCCCACCCTGCTCCCCGCTTCGCCTCTCTTAAAACCCACTGGATAAAACTCCAGCGACTTCAGGTTTCTTACTTCGCAGGCCGTCTGAGCCGATACTGGCAACATGGATTGGCGAATACGGATCTCACTAGCTCGCGAGTCGCTGAACCTGGCCTGGAAATGGCTTGATCTCTTCAGCCTTGTATTTCCCATTCCCTTGCTCGATCACATAAACCTCGCGACCAGCTCGCAGTGCTTTGCTGATTCCGCCTTGGGTCATGCCGAGCTCTTCGGCAGCCTTGATCTGCCCGACCCTTGTCACAAACTCTTTAAGTGGTGTGCGCTGCATACGTTTTCTCCTGCGCGATGCATACGCAAGTATTACTTGCGGTCTTTATTAAGTCAATATCGGCGGTCTTAGAATGTTAATACCTGAAGTCATACAGTTGCTCGATGAAAACAACTGACAAAAAGCCAGGCAAAAAGCGCCCCCTCACAGAAGTAGAGGCGGCGGAGTGCGCGGCGCTGAACGCTATTTACAAGGCAAAGAAGAAGGCCCTTGGCATCAGCCAAGAAAAAATCGCAATGGAAGGATTGAAGGCAAACAGCCAAAGCGCTGCGAGCCACTACCTAACCGGCAGAAACGCATTAAATATCGAGGCAGCAGCAGTCTTCGCCCGCTATTTACAAGTTCCAGTTTCTGATTTCAGTGAGCGCCTGGCGGCGGAAATAAAGGGGATCAGCAGTTCGTCTGACTCCAATGTCCGCGATGCACAACAGCCGACAAAATCATTCCGCTACCCAGTAATCAGCTGGGTTGCCGCCGGCGCCTGGGCGGAGGCCGTTGAGCCCTACCCGGCCGGCTTTTCTGATAGCTATGAGTTCTCGGAGTACGACTCAAAGGGGATGGCGTTCTGGTTGAAGGTGAAAGGCGACTCAATGACGGCGCCCGCCGGCCAGAGCATCACCGAGGGCACGCTGATCCTGGTGGACACAGAGGCTGAGGTTGCACCAGGTAAGCTGGTGGTGGCCAAGCTGCCTGATAGCAATGAGGCGACGTTCAAGAAGCTGGTCAGCGATGGCGGCAGGCTGTTCCTGAAACCACTGAACCCGAGCTACCCAATTGAGGCGGTAGACGAGAACTGCCGGATCGTGGGTGTGGTTGTGCAGGCGCTGCAGAAGTTTTACTAATCAAGGGATTTGATTCAATTTTGCAGAACATCTGAAAAGGAAATCGAGATGCGAATGCCCGCAGTTCTAATCCTGATAGCAGCGCTTTCTGGCTGCGCCGACTCCCATCAATGGCTACCAAGTCAGTTTGGCTCTACTCAGCAGCTCAATCGATCGGACAAGATAATCATCGCTACTCCGGCAGATGGTGAATACGGCGACAAGGTCTACAAAGGCTCCGGTCGTAACACAGCGCAAATCCTCTACGCGGCTTTTGCGAGGCGATCGGCAGCAGTAACGGTGGATTCAGAAGCCTCGAGCTATGATCTGGCCTTAGAAAAAGCGAAGCGCAGCGGGCAAGACATCCTAATTATTCCGACCATCTTGCATTGGGAAGATCGCGCAACTGAATGGTCGATGATCCCTGACCAGGTAGAGGTCAAAATAAGCGTAATTCAGGTTTCTTCAGGGGCTGTAATCAGCTCCGGGATCGCGTCCGGTGAAAGCGGTATTGCAACATTTGGCGGGGATCACCCACAGGATTTACTGCCCGAGCCGATTGAGGCCTTCGTCTCATCGTTATACTGAGCAGGCGCCAATATCCAGCGTCTATCACCTCGGAGGCCACCATGTCCCTCAAGAAGCCAAACCAGCAACTGCGCCGCGACCTGAAGGCGATCGCCTCAAACCTTGAGGAGTCCTGTATCGACCTGGGTAAGCTCTCAGAAAAACTCAGCGATGCAGACGCCATAGCCCTGATGGGACTGGTGGGTACGCTCTATGAGGAAGCTGACAGGCTGGTGGGTTATGCGGATGAGGTGAAGGCGGGGCAAATAAATCGAAACAAGCCCGAATAGACACCTGGTCGGGCGCGACAACCTAAATCGAACTACCGCGGGCTGAGCAAGGCTCGTATGCGCAAGGGAATGTAGTGATGAATGCCTTACGGATAGCCGCTCTCATAGCTGCGCCGCTTCTTTTCGCCGGCTGCTGCAGCATGCCAAAAGAAAAAACCGAGTACGAAAAACAGATCGACGCAGTACCAATGCCCGTTACGGATGCTGAGCGTTTAGAACAATGTCGTAACTTTAAGCGAGTTGCAGAAAGCCAGGAGCTTGGCGACATCTTGCAATACGCACAGAGCCCCAATCTCCGCACCCCAGATTATGACTATACGAAAACTTTAGCGCTTAAACGTCGCCTCAGAGCCATGAAGTGCCCTGGGTATGGCTGGTTTTCCTGATGCTGCTGCCCTAGGTGAACCAATGACTGCATGGCGAGAGCAGAGCTTCTGGAGTAAGGCTGGGGTCATTGCTTGCCTGGCTTTCCTTATGATGCTCCCCGGGTATTCCGACGTAGCTGGACTGGGCGGAGGCTCATCCGGCCGCAAGCGGGTGTTCAGCCCTAATTTCATTGCTCTGTGCGTTTTCGTGGCTGTGTTTGAGCTGATAGCGCTGAACCACTTCTATAGTGCGCGAGGATGAGGGAGACTGAGAAGGACGGCACGCAGTCGGTGAGGGGTTGCAGGGTACGTAAAGCAGTATCCGAAAACCCATATATTTTTTAACTAAAATTTCAGGGATTAGAAAACTCATGAGTTACTTTTTAAGTACAGCTGTCAATATTGAAGGCAACAATAAGCTAAGAACCCCACAAATTGAAGCCTACTTAAAAATCAAGTCTTTTTTTTCATCCACAGATAACACCGAAGCGTTAGTAGTACTTCCAACAGGCACGGGAAAAAGCGGTTTAATTTCAATAGCACCCTTTGGCACATCGTCCGGACGCGTACTTATAGTAACCCCCGGACTAGTAACCAAAGACAGCATAAGAAAGACCCAAGAAGCGTTATATGATAACTTCTGGATAAACTACGACATCCTCTTCAGCCATAAAGACCTACCAATAACAGTTGAGTATTCTGCGGGACTGCTCCGACAGCATTTAGATGACAGCAATATTGTATATTCAAACATTCAGCAACTATCAAACAACAGAGGCAATGCATTAATAAACACCGTCCCCAATGACTACTTTGATGTAATCATAATAGACGAAGCACATCATGCACCAGCAGATAGTTGGGTACAGCTCCTAGGGTACTTTGCCAAAGCAAAAAAATTATATGTTACGGGAACCCCGTACCGTGGGGACGGACAAAAGCTCCCAGGCACTCTGATACACGAAACACAGCTCTCGGAAGTCATGCGAGATAGATACGTAAAATGGCTCAGAAAAGAGACTGTCAACGCGCATTCTTTATTTTTTACAGTTGCAGACCACCCCGGAAAAAAGTTCACTATTGATGAGGTTATAGACCTCAAAGATAAAGAATGGGTCGAGCGAAGTGTCGCGCTATCCGAAGAGTGTTCCAAAGACGTAATCGAACATAGCATTGGAAGACTAGCAGAACTAAAACAGCAATCCCCTAAGGTTCCGCATAAAATTCTAGCAATCGGATGCAGCATATCGCACGCGGAAGATCTCAAAGCCTGGTATCTGGAAAGGGGTTTATCAGTTGCCTTAGTCCACAGCATGATGGATGCTGACGACGTACTAGCAGAGTTTAGAAGAATAGATGGACATGAGGTCGAAGTAGTAGTCTCCGTTAATATGCTAATGGAAGGTTACGATCATAAATATTTGACTATTCTTGCTCTGTTCCGGCCTTATCGCAGCATCAATGCCTTCGCTCAAATCGTTGGTCGAGTCTTACGAGCAATACCTCCGGAAGAGATCAGTGCGTTTGAAATAGATAACAACGCACTAATTATCTACCATCAAGAAACCGGACTTGATGAAATGTGGCGTATATTTCAAACAGAAGTAGACAGGGCTAAGCACCAGCGTACACGAGAGTACGAATTCTTGGAGCGCGACTATGTAGAGCGCGACAATTCTCTAGGGGGAGTTGTTACCGTAGAGACGTTTTCAGGAAATGCAGAATCCTACTTAGCAGATCTTGACTTCAATGAACTTTTTAAACAAAAAAGAAAGGAAATAAATGAAGCTGCCGAAGCGCAACTTAGTGAAATCCAAAAATCCGGAAACTTCGACGAAGAAACACTAAAACGCTTTAAGGAAGTGCTAGTCGAAACAAAAACCAAGGAAGCCTCACAATATATAGATCCAAACCTAGTCGAAAAGCGACCAGCGCTAGCTCGTCAAGAACTACGCAAAATATTAGCTAAAAAAATTCAAGATGAAACTGCAAGTTTATTAAGCGACCGAGGGCTAAGCGACAAAGGAACGGAGCTGTGCGGTTCATTTAAAAGAATTATTAGTTACATCAAGCTCGACGCTCCAAATGATGGAGTGCTTGTAATTTACATAAATCACAAGCTATACTCCCGCTTTGGCAAGCGTGAAGCCTTAGAAAACAAGACTTTGATGCAAGCATTAGAATATGTTCCGGCAATTGTTGAAGAGTTGAGAGGTATGCTCCGATGAAAAATATTATGGATGAAGCGATTCAGGGCCTGCTTAACCTCCACCTCACGAAAGGGGTTCAGCCCTCCGATCTTTCGAACAATTTGTTTGATCAGGAATACGTAGACTTCAATATCAAGAAAAAAAATGGTGCGCTGATTTTAGATCTGTCCTATATGGAAGAAACAGATGAACTCCCCCAGAAAATCAGTATGAGATACACTTACAACTCAGATCGCTACTTAGTACTGATAGAGCAGAAAATCGGTACTAGAAAGTTCAACGTTCAGTGGTGCAGAATTAGTGCAGTAGCAATCGCAACACGAAATGTTACTGATGTACTTGCTAGCGCAGGAATTTCGCCAACGGTAATTGGTGCAATTTTAGAAACGCTGCCAAATGATTTAAAAGAATCCATAGTCGTACGATTGCGATCGGTTGCCTGATTAGGAAGAGCCCGGCCCAGCGCCGGGCTTCTTGTATCTGCCATTTCGCATCTGGGCTTCTCTGGCCGTCCCAATTCCTAGTGAACCCGCTTAAGCCCCCCCCCCTCCCCAGCCGAATTCATCCTGGCATACCTTGTTACAACCATTCGCCCGTAGGCAGCCCCCGTAGAGAACTTCAAACTTTCACCCTAGTCCTAATGCTAGGCGTGCTTTAAACCGTGAGCGCCTGCTGACAACCCATAGAGGTTCACAAAATGAAAATGACACTACCCGCCCTAGCTTTGGGTGTCCTAATTTCGCAAGGAGCGATGGCAGCCGGAGATGGCACAGCCGCTCTTGGAGGCGGCGTTGGTGGTGCTCTAGGCAACATCGTAGGCCAGCAACTCGGAGGCTCGACAGGCGCAGCGGTAGGTGCAGGCGTAGGTGGTGCGGCCGGTAGTGCTGTAGGTGCTCAAAAAGGCAATAGAGCCGAAGCTGCATTAGGTGGCGGTATCGGCTCGGCCGGTGGCTCACTCATTGGTAATCGCCTGGGGGGCACAACTGGCTCGACTATCGGTGCAGGTCTCGGCGGCGCTGCGGGTGGTGCTCTAGGAAACAACCTGGCGGACGATGAGGGCAATCATCGATCTGATGGTAAGAAGCACAAAGGCAACAACAAGCATAAGCACAAGAACAAACATCGTTAGTTTCTTACGCTATTACATCGAGCCCGGCCCAGCGCCGGGCTTCTTGTTTCTGGCGAGCCTCTACCCTGCTATTGTGGCGCCTTAGATCGCAATGGAAGCAATGAAGCATGGAGTCATGGAAGACACTGGCGATAGCCCTACTGGCATCGGTCAGCACGCAGGCCGTATCAGGTGATGGCGCCAACCCTATCGCTGCCGCGATATTTCTCACAATTTCCGCGCCAACCATTTTAATTGGGGCGACCACATCCCTCACGACCGAGCCGCCTGAGATTTTCAAGTCAGCCAAGACTGACGCCCTGGCGTTCATAGGTTCGGACGGCGAAATTCGCGGCGCCCAGTTTGAGCAAGCCTCCAAGTACTACCGCTCGACCAGCCCGCCGCCGCTGATGTCAGACACGCAACTGGCCCGGGCAATCGCGACGTCCTACTGAGCGCAACATTTCACATCCCTTTCACAGTCGGGTGCTTATGGTTACCCCAGCTCCTAGAGAACATCCCTTTAAGCCCGCTACTCCCCATCGCGGGCTTTTCTTTGCCTGCGATTTGGATCTAGATTGCGCTCGCCGATCGGGCTAGATCGCCTTCCACCTTTTTGCTTTGAGAAAGCTCAGGCAATTCCTCGCGTGCAGCAATACATGCCCAGCTTTTCCTAGCTCCGGATTTCCTTAGCAAATGGCTTATGCATTTATGCATAAAATCTGTTGCCGTCCTATTGCCAATGCATGCCAGCAGGAATACTGTTTATTTATACAGTTTTCGCAAGGAGCGAAGCATGAGCCAGGCACCCTACCCCGCATCGAAACCACGAAATTCCTACGAGCTTGTTGGCCGCCGCCTGCAAGGCTTGATCGCCTCTCCCCGGGTACAGCGGATTCAATTGGTCGAGGTATCCAGGCGCGACGATGAAAGCCCTGAAGCCTGGCACCAGGTCATCCAGGATATCGGCGACACAGCCGGTATCAGGATCGATCATTTGGATGACGGTGCCGTCAGAATCGGCTGGCGTGAGTACTGCGATTCATAAATGAGCCCGCCAGTGAGCGGGATTTTTATTACCTGTGAATATTTTTATTACCTGCGGTCTTGACTGGTAATATTATCGCTAGTAATGTTTATCTCAAGCCAGCAACGAACGTTGCCGGCCAGCAGCGAGAGCTGCGCCGCTCTTTAACAGTCAGCGCAATACAGAAATACCAACAGACCGCATTGCCTCTACCGGCGACCGGCGATCAGACGGGTCAGATAGCCCGCCCACGACAGGAGAACCCTGTACGGCTGATCGAGAGCGAAACGCTCGAACCGTGCGAATGACCTGGCAAGCAATGCGCCCCGCGAATCCCAGCGGAAGAAGGGAGATTCAACTGAACAGAATTAGCGGTCCCGATAGCCTCGGCTGGGAACGCCGGACCTCATGCACCCTGCCCCACTCAACCAGGGCATTCAGAGCTGTAGCGTGCATGTTGTAAGGACCTGTGATCCACGGCGAACAGATGCTGTTTGACGCCGTGAGTAGGAAGCTCGAAGCCCACCCACAGATAGCCAGCCCTGCAATCAGCAGCGGGCAACCGGCGCACATCACCGCTGACGCAACAACCCCGGCCTGTCGCCAGTAGCGAGGCCGGGGGTTTCACCGATAGGCCTTGGCAACAGGGCCTAACGGGAAACCAACCCGGGAGTCACGACGATGGAAGCAACAATCATCAACGGTTCATGGAAGGGTCACCTCGGACGTGGCCTGGCGCCGCGAGAACTTCAGTTCCTGCTTTGGATTGCCCAGGGCTTCACCTCGAAAGAGATCGCCCGCGAAGCAGGGATTGAGGCAGGCACCGTCAAGAAGCGCCTGACCAATGCGATGTTCAAGCTGGGCGTGACGAAGCGTACGGCGTTAGTGGCTGAGGCCATGAAGCGCCAGATCATCACGCCGGTTTGCTTTGTACTGGCGGCGCTGCTTGCCATGCACTCAATGATCAGTGACGACTCAATGCGTCGTGATCGCAGGGCACCGGAGAGGCGAATGGCTCAGGTTCGGATGGTGCGCCGGACGGAATGTCCTAGGTTGACCGCTTAACAGAGGCCACCAGGACAGCCTGTCGTTAACTGTCTGGTCAGCTGCGTGCGGGCCAGTTCCGGCACCTGCGGCCTTTCAAACATCAATGATGACAAGTGTCCCGTAGCTCCCAGACAAAACTGCATGCGGAACACCAGCTTCAGCCAGATAGATTTGTCCTTCTCCCACTCGCACGGATTCACCATCGACTCCCAGCAATAACTGCCCGGAGATGACTAACAATCCCTCAGTGTAGTCATGCACCTCTGCTTCAACGGACATTTCATCCATGCGCAGAACTTTGATATTGGAGCCGCCTACCCGTCCTAGAACGGTGGACTTCCAAGCTTGAGGCAAGGCCTTCGAGATCAAATCAAGATCCACCAGGGACATAGAAAACTCCTTATTTCGAACTTCCCTACTTATACCCCTCCCCACCTCTACCCGTCAGCACTTACCCCGCGCCCATCGGCAACCAGCGGAAGGCATGAGTGTTGACGAATACAGGTGAACAACCCGCCACTTTGGAGGCGACCATGTCAGCACTACGCAAGGCTCAGTTTGAGCACGACGAACAACTGCCGCCTCCGGTGAGCGAAACCTCTCAGCAATTGGCTCGCAGCGAATGGCTATACAACGCAGCCGAAGAGCTGGCCAGAGGTGGCAGCGTGGTGTTCAAGCGCCACCTGCACCCGCAGCAAGGCGTCACGGCCTACCAGTTCGCACTGGCTGTCGATGAGTACGCCAACAACCTTCTGGCCGACTGCGGCGTCGACGCTCCAGCCCTGGGCTACTTGCTGATCGCTGGGATGGCGGGCTCAAGGGTGAAGTCGGAAGCACTGGAGCTACTCGGCCGAAGCGACCACCCACTTGGGAAGCTCGGCGAGATTGCCGAACGCCTCCTTCAACCTCTGGCTGATGACGCTCTGATCGCCCATGCCGAGGACAACGAACTGTGAGCCCCTACGTTGAGATCGATAAAGCGCTGTTTGCGCTTGAAGATCCAGATAAGCCCGCCATCGACGAGATCTTGGCCGAAGGTTTGATCGTGCGCCACTTCACCTCAGGCGCCATCAACGCAGAAGAATTTCATTGGTATAGCGCACGCCTCCTGGATGTCAGCCGGCGGCGTAAGGAGAAGGTATGACTACCGCACCGGTTAAATCACTGATCGACGAGCAGCTCGAAGATATCAGCGCTCATAACCTTCGCGAGGCCTACAGCCTGGCCGAACGCCGCGGCTTCTTCGGTGCGCCAGTTGAGCAGTACGCAGAGCCTGGTTATGGCGGTCGAGTGCTTCAGGTGCTCCGCTATAGAGTTCAACAGCAGAGCTAAACCTACGTCCGGCCCGCCCTTCAATATCCCCCAAGCACCCAATAATTTTGAACGCTGCGAGCATCGCGGCAAGGAATCCCCATGTCCGCAGAGAGAAAGCCCAGCCCTATTGTGGAAGATGCTGAGTCGAGTGTGGTTACCACTATCGATCCCCGTCGCTCGCAAAGTGTGTCGACTGATATTTCAGCTCAAAGCAGTGATGCCGCCAGCATCATGTCCGTGATCATCCAGGTCGCCACCAATCCAAATGTCGATGTCGGAAACATGGAGCGGCTGATGCAAATGCACGAGCGTCACGTCGATCGACAGGCGTCAGTTGCATTCAGTATTGCGATGGTCAGCGCCCAGAAACGAATCAAGCCGGTGACACGTAATGCTCTCAACAAGCACACGGCCAGCACCTACGCCAGACTTGAAGATATCGACCGGGAGATCAGCCCAATTTTCACGGAGGAAGGCTTTTCGCTTTCCTTCGGAACTGCTGATTCTCGCCTGCCCGGCCATCTTCGCGTCACCTGTGAATGCATGCACGCAGGTGGCCATACGAAGCTATATCAGCTCGACCTTCCAATTGACGCCGCAGGATCAGGCGGAAAGACAAACAAGACCGGAGTGCAGGCGAACGGCTCAACGATCAGCTATGGCCGGCGATACCTGACCCAGATGATTTTCAACGTCACCACAACCGATGACGACGATGACGGGAACTCGGGCCCCCCCCTTCCCAAGGATTCGCCACCAGAGCCTGAGGCCCTTCCACCGTATCCAGCTGAAAAGTTCGCTGAAAACTTCCCTAAGTGGGTTGCCATGATTCTGGGCGGGCAAAAGACAGCGGAGCACATCGTCGTGATGCTTGGACTGAAAGCAACCCTGACCGAACACCAGAAAAAAACCATTCTCGCAATCATCGCCCCATCACAAGAAGGAGACGCGACATGAAAATTCATAACGTAGTTCAAGGCTCTGCCGAGTGGCACGCTCTGCGCGCGCAGCATTTCACAGCCTCTGAAGCTCCCGCCATGATGGGCGCATCGAAGTATCAAACGCGGACCGATCTGCTGGCGATTAAGAAGACCGGCATCACGCCCGATGTCACGTCGTCTCAGCAGTTCATCTTCGACAAGGGCCACGCTACTGAAGCCCTGGCCCGCCCACTGACTGAGGCGTTGATCGGCGAAGAGCTGTATCCGATTGTTGCGACCGAGGGCAACCTGCTGGCCTCCATGGACGGCGCCACGATGCTCGGCGAGACCCTGTTCGAGCACAAACTGTGGAATGAGTCGGTCGTGGCCCAGGTGAAAGCCGGCGAACTGGCTCCGCATTACTACTGGCAGCTTGAGCAGCAACTGCTGGTGAGCGGCGCCGAGCGGGTAATCTTTGTTTGTTCGGATGGCACCCCGGAGAACTTCGTGCACATGGAATACCGGCCCGTCGCCGGTCGCGCGGCCCAGTTGATCGAGGGGTGGAAACAGTTCGAGGCAGACTTGGCCAACTTCGAAATGGCCGACGCGCCTTCAATCTTAGTCGGCAAGGCACCGGACGAGCTGCCTGCGCTGCGCATAGAACTGACCGGCATGGTCACCGCTAGCAACCTGAAGGTGTTTGAAGACTCGGCCCTCGCTGTCATCGACTCGGTGAAAACCACTCTTTCTACGGACCAGGACTTCGCCGATGCGAAGAAGGCGGTCAAGTGGTGCGGTGATGTCGAAGAGGCCGTGTCGGTCGCCAAGAAACAGGCCCTGTCGCAGACCCAAAGCATCGACGAGCTGTTTTCGTCGCTGGATCGCATCAGTGCCCATGCTCGCGAGACTCGCCTGAAAGTCGACAAGCTGGTGAAGGCTCAAGAGCTGCTGGTGAAGACCAACATCAAGCAAAAAGCCGAGCTGGCGCTGGCGGATTACATCGCCGCCATCAACAAGACGCTGGGCAAAGTCACGCTGACGCCTGTCGTTAATGACTTCGCTGGCGCCATGAAGAACAAGCGCACCATCGCCAGCCTTCAGGACGCAGTTGATACCGAGCTGGCCCGGGCAAAGATCGATGCAAGCCAGGCAGCGGACAGCATTCGCTTGAACCTGACCAGCCTGGCGGAGCTCGCTGTTGATTACGCCTTCCTGTTCAACGACGTGCAGCAGTTGGTGACCAAGGCCAACGATGACCTGGTGACGTTGATCAAATTCCGAATCGCGGAACACCAGAAGGCGGAGAAGGAAAAGGCCGACGCGAAGCGCATCGCTGAAGAACAAGAGACCCAGCGCTTGGCTTCCATCAAACCAGAGCCAGTCGTGGAGAAGGCGGCGACACCAGAACCTGTCCGCACCGCTCCGGTCCAGGCGGCGCCCGTCGGCCAGGCCGTAAAGCCTGTGGCGAGCCACACGGTGGAGCAGGTAGCGCTTCAGGCCAGCGTGACGGACTTCGAGGCACTGATCAAAGCAGTGGCATATGGTCAGGCGCCGATCACGCTGCTTTTGGTCAACTGGGAAGCCCTCGACGCGATGGTCGCAGCGCAGGGTGCAAACTTCAGCATGGCCGGGGTGACACTCGGCAAGGCGGCAGCATGATCAGCAACCTCAGATCTGATATCGAGTTCCGGCGCGAGAAAGCGCTGGAGCTTTCCAGCCAGGTACATCAGCACCTGGCCGCAGGCGGAAAGCTCACAATCGGCAAGAGCCCGGCGATCAATCCCCCCCCGGCGAAGCGTTCGGAATTCATCGACCCGGCAACCATTCTCAAGCGCCGCAAGCCGCCCATCACCCGGGCCGAGCGTAACGCGCTGCGCAAAATCGCGGAGGCATTATGAGCAAGCGCAAACCCCATAACCTCAAAGCCCGCATTGACCGGTCGTGCTGCTCGCTGCTGGCATCCAACCACGTCGCCGTGGTCAACATCGACCCCAGCGGCCGCCAGGGCATGATCAATTACAAGTCGCTGAAGAGCATCGCGCCGGGGAGGATCGGCCAGGCCGTCTGCGGTATTCCCCACCGGTGGACGATCTACCTCAGCGCGCTTTGCACCGACGCCCACGGCGACCGCTACAGCAAGTCGGTGGAGGTGGCGCCCGATGGCGTTTACCTCTCCGACCACCTGGAAGACGTGATCGAGCATTGCTACAAGGAACTACGCGACTCAGCCAATCAAAGCCAGATGGTGGCTTCGGGTTGGATCGCCATTCCCGCGGCCCTGTCGCTGGACGAGGCGCACGCCGCACGGATATTCGAAGCGGTCGGCGCCTGGCAACAGGTGAAGGTCGATTCATGCGCCGCATAGCCCGCACCCAGCAACGCAAACGTCAAACCTGGCTCGCACTGCCGGCCAACGGAATAGAAGAGGTAGGCCATGGCAGCCGAACAGAAGGAGCGCACGGCCAAGCTTGCCGAGAAGCGGCAGGAGCTGGGCGAGCAGGAGTTGCGGCACACGGTCCCGTACGGCACCCGGCAGATGCTTGACGAGTTGATGCGCTGGCATGAGATCGAGGAAGCAAGCGAGGCCGTTCAGCTTCTGGTGCTGAATGGCCGGGCCGAGGATCTACCGCCGGCGCCGCCGAAGGTCAAGGGGCCGTCCGACATCATCCGCCACTACTTCAGACAGGGTATGCGTGACCGATTGGCAGCGCTCACAGCCGAGCTGGGCGAGAGGAAGGGCCGGGCGACCATCTGGCGACTGATCACCCATGCCCACTCGCTGGGCGCCGAGAACTCAGCTGAACTCTTCGAAATTCCGCGCCACGATTTGACTGTATCTGAAAATGTGGAGCGCAAATTGCGCCAAGCGGGCCTTGCTGAATCGCTCCAAATGTACGGAGAAGAGGACGGTGCTGTGGACGGCCAAAACGTTCTTTTTTGAATACAGCGGCAACCATTTCACGCGTTCAAGTAACTTCAGATAATTACCCGAAGCATCCTCCCAGCAATTTTTTTCAACTAGACTTCCGTGGCGGAGAAATAATTCCGCACTTAAAATGGGAGCAGCATGGAATGGATGAGGCCACAAAGAAATACATTGAAAGTCTGCCTAAAGCTGACGCACCGCCTGTAGGCACAACTGCAGTGGATAGCAGCACCTTAGGGTTCGACCTCTACAGCCGCACAGACTATATCGTTCGCAGCCAAGGAAAAATCATTGGGAACTGGGTTAGATCATTTTCTGGTGCTTGCATTGAGTCTTTCCCTAACAACTCTATAGAGGAGACTGCAGTCTTAGATATGAAAGACGACGGTGTATGCGCAAATGGCAAAGGAGTGACGTACGCAAAAGTAAAATAACAATATGCCCAGACTTGTCTGGGCAGCTACCATTTTTGAAAAGCATTCTCCCCGCTAACTCACCAATTAAAAAAACCCTTACCTCGCGCGACTCAAATAAGCTTCATTTTTTCGATGAGGATCTTATCCAATTCTGCCCCAATGCGGAGCACATTACTGACCGCACCAAGAACATCTAACTCAGATTTCTCCGCTTTATTATTTGCCTTCTCCGACAAGGCTTGAGCAAATCTGTCCGAAGCCCCACTCTCAAGATAGCGCTTAGAAGCATCTGCGCTTTCCTCATAATCGCGCTTCAGTTGGCATGCTCCATCGTAGAGTTTCTCGTAGGCATCAGCAAAATCATGCAACTTGTCAGAGATTTGGGCGCCTACATATAGCCTGGACGTTTTGATGTGTACACCAAGCCTGGCGAATTCACTTGGCGAAGTATGCTGCCCTTCCAGCTGTAGATGAAGAAATGTATCTGCAAAGGCTTCATATAGTGCCCGCTGATACTCATGAATACTTATCCTGTTGGCTAAATTTGCTTCTTTCGCAGATTTCCACGCAAAAGCAGCGGAAACAACCGCGACTACAAAAGCGATACCCGCTATCAAGTTTGCCCATAGTGCTGCATCCATAAGCTAATCCCTCTCGGCCTTTTATTCGGCCAGACACCAATACCCCATATCAACGAATCACGCCAGCCGGCGAGGCAGGCGCCTGACTGGAGATAATCCATGAGCAACATTCCTCCACGCCCGAAGGCTAATAAAGCAATGATCCTCGAGGCCTGCACCGTTGTTGCTGAAAAGATCAATGGAGACGCCGACACCATCGCCCAGCACTACCGCCGCCACATGGACGGTTTTGAGCTGGCAAAGGAACTCGATAAGTATGCGTCCTGGGACACTACGCGGGATGACATGGAAGCGCTGGACGAGGTCGACTATCTCGTAGATCGGGCAGAGGACCTGGCGGTTAAAGCGTGGGCTGAAGAGTTCAAGCCCGAGCCGCCGCTGCCTATCGGCACCAGGGTACAGCAAGGCGTGATCACGCGAATCTATGAACACACCCCGGCCACGTACTGCGTCAAAGAAGACGGCTGCACCAACGAAACCCGCAGCCTGCTGATCAAGTTCGAAGACGCTGTAGCCGCCTGATCCGGCGCCATGCCTGTCACCCGTGATAGCCCGCCCTCATCCATTCTGATGAGGGTGGCCATTATCTCACGGTTGAATGTCAGCCCTTCTTGCCTGGTGCGGACGGAGCGTTACCTCTATTGTCTCCAGATACTCCACCAGTTGTGCTGGGCCAGTTACCACCCGGCCCCGGATGACTTGATGGCCCTCGGGATGAGCCGCTCGAGCCCTTGCCTGAGCCGCCAGAGCTACCTGCTCCTTTACCACTGCCACTTTTCGACATGTTGACCTCCTTGGATATGGGAACCGCCCTTGAAGGGTAGGACACTCCACGAATACGCCAAGTCCACTTGTCTGCTTGCAATATCCCATATCAACGAATCTCGCTAGCCGGTTGGTCATCAACGCACTGCCAGCCAGCGCCCTATCGCTTTTTGTTCGTATCGGGAATAAAGCTGCCCACTAAAAAAATGCTCGCAGGCCCTACAAGCCAAGTGACGGTCGTTCCTGGGCTGAGAATTGGCACGACGATAGCTGATGCAAACATGCCTATTGCTGTCCAAAGCTTCCTACGCGGCGTGAACCATTCGCGGAACGCTTCAAGCTTTTTACTGGCCATTGCCACTCTCCCCGACAACTAACTCTAAAAGATTATCACTTCTATCAACGAATCACGCTAGCTGACGAGGATCCCCTATGCCCGATATCACCTACGGCTCTGTGTGCAGCGGCATCGAGGCCGCGACACAGGCCTGGCACCCGCTGGCCATGCGCGCCGCCTGGTTCGCCGAGATTGAGCCGTTCCCCTCGGCGGTCCTGGCCCACCACTACCCGGACGTGCCGAACCACGGCGACATGACCAAGCTGGCCGCCCAGGTGCTGGCCGGCAAGATCCCGGCGCCGGACGTGCTGGTCGGCGGCACCCCATGCCAGGCCTTTTCGGTTGCAGGTATGCGCGAAGGCCTCACCGACCCGCGCGGCGCCCTCACCATCAAATACGTGGAGCTTGCAGATGCAGTTGACTATGTTCGCGCCGGCCAGCGAAAGCCCGCCAGCGTTATCGTCTGGGAGAACGTCCCCGGCGTCCTCAGTGACAAAGGGAACGCCTTCGGATGCTTTCTTGGCGCGCTTGCTGGGGAAGACTGCGAGCTGCAGCCTCCAGGGAAAAAATGGCAGGACGCTGGTTGTGTGTATGGACCCAAAAGAACAATCGCGTGGCGGGTCCTGGACGCCCAATATTTCGGCCTGGCCCAACGACGCCGTCGTGTGTTCGTTGTCGCAAGTGCTAGAGACGGGTTCGATCCCACCGAGGTACTTTTTGAGCGCGAAGGCTTGCGCCGGGATACTGCGCCGAGCCGAGGCGAGAAAGCGGACTCTCCCGCCGGCACTCTTAGAAGCACTGACGGTGGCAGCGATGTCGACCACGCAGTAGCCGGTCATCTTCAATCAACCGCATTCGGCGGCGGTGCCAACTGCGAACAGACCGAAGTAGCAACGGCTCTCAGCGCGCACCCTGGCGGTACAAGGATGGATGCTGAAACCGAAACGTTCGTTGTGACCGCACCGCTCACAACAAACCAGTACGGCGACCATGAAAGTCGGGAAAGCCTCCTGGTCGTGGCCGGCACACTTCAGGCCAGCGGTAAGGCGGCGGGCAGCGCAACCCAACAGGATGCCGAATCAGGCTTGCTGGTGGTGCATGGCACGCAAGACCCTGGTGTCAGCGAAAGGCTTGCCTTTGCCCTGGGCAGGAACAACGGACAGGAGAACGCGGTATTGGCTTTCTCCTGCAAGGATCACGGCGCCGATGCCGGGGAGATCGCCCCTACCCTGCGTGCAATGAATCACTCAGGCAGCCATGCAAATGCCGGCGGCCAGTTAGCTGTGTGCATCACTGGCGATATCACCCACACGCTGAAAGCCGAAGGTTTTGACGGTAGTGAGGACGGCACGGGGCGGGGACAGCCAATCGTTACTGCCTACACCACCAAACTGCACCACACCTCCGCGTGCGGCGCAGGAAAGCTCTACGAGGAATATACCGCATCGCTCGATGCATGCAGCCCTCCGCCAGCGCTACTTTTACCTTCTCAGGTTCGGCGCCTCACGCCGCGAGAGTGCGAACGCCTTCAGGGCTTCCCCGACGACTACACGTGCATCCCTTGGCGCGGGAGAGTTTTGGGTTTGTGCCCGGACGGCCCCCGCTACAAGGCGATCGGCAACAGCAAGGCAGTCACCGTCGTTCGTTGGATTGGACGTCGCCTCATACGTCAGCTTGGCGTTACGTAGAGAACAACTGATAGGCCGCCACCTCCGCGCGGGAAATTACGGCGGGCTTACCGGCAGCGACAAATCCATTGATGCAAGCCCTAGTGATAGGGATGTTGAAGTGGCTGCCTCTTGCCTTCATGTCATCTAACACCGTTTGTGACATCAGATACTTGCCGCAATCGGGGCACTCAACATCTCTGAACTCCCCTACCGCAAATGCTTCCTTGCCTTTCCCGCCGCATACAACACACACGTAATTGTCCATAACCACCTCCGTTTGGCTGTTCGTCGAACTGTAGCTGACCCCGTCCAAAACTCCACCGCCCGGGCTTGGCCCGGCAAGGACACCCCATGTACGCAACGAAACTCACCCTGCTCATGACGGCCATCGTGTTGTACGTGGCCGGGCCCACGTTCTGGTTTTTCTGGCAGGTGCCGGATCTGCTCTACACCGGTACCGACCAAACCCTGGTCGCAGCATTCGCCGGCACAGTCGCCTGGATGCTGCTCACCTTCGGTTTCATCATCCACATCATCAAGACAGCGCGGCCCACAGCGGGCGGCGGGAGGTAGACATGGGCGACATTCAGTTTCTGTCGCATGAAGATGTCTGTGAGCTTACAGGCGCCAAGACAAAAGCCGGGCAGATCCTTGTCCTGTCCCGAAATGGCATTCGCCATACCATCAAGCGCAATGGCTGGCCCTGCGTGATCTCTGCATCACTACTAGTTGGAAAACATGACCGGCAGCCTGAGAAAGTCGAATGGCAGCCTCGGATGGGAATTCAATAAATGGCAAGACGACCCACAAACCCCGGCAGCATTCCCCGGCTGAGAAAGCGACTGCGCCCTGGGGGAAGGGTTTATTACTACTACGACGCAGGTGATAAGCCGCGCAGGGAGCTCGCTCTCGGGTCTGACTACGGTGCCGCAATTGTTGAGTATGCCCGGCTTGAAAAGAGCCGGGCCGCCAATGCAATCGTCGCTCAGGTGCTGACATTTGAGTACGTAGCGAACAAATACATGGATGAAGTGGTGCCCACAAAGTCCATGGCCACCCAGAAAGACAACATTCGCGAGTTGAAACAACTGCTGATCTTCTTCAATGACCCACCTGGGCCATTAGAAGCAATCGAGCCGAAGCATGTTGTTCAGTACCTCCGCTATCGGTCGAAAACGGCAAAGGTGCGAGCCAATCGGGAAAAGGCTCTACTCAGCGCAATATGGAACTTCGCGCGCCAGAGCGGCTATACGTCACTCGCAAACCCTTGTGCTGGCATCAAAGGGAACAAGGAGACCGGCCGGGACACCTACGTCGAAGACGAGATGCTCGCTGCGGTGTACCTGCATGCGGACCAGCCACTCAAGGATGCACTAGATCTGTTCTACCTCACCGCCCAGCGCATTGGTGACACACTGAAGATGGACGAGCGCGACTTACTCGATGGTCAGCTGCTCATCAAACAGGGAAAGACCAGTGCGAAGCGCAGGATAGAGGTTGTTGGTGAGCTGAAGGTGGTCATTGACCGTATTCTTGAAAGGAAAAAGGGGCACAAGATTCGATCAACCAAGCTCGTTGTAATGGACAACGGCCAGGCGATGACGGCGAGCATGCTCAGGGGAAGATTTGACGCGGCCAGGTTGAAGGCCGGGATTGAAAAGTCTGCGTTTCAGATGCGCGACCTGCGCGCAAAAGCTGCAACGGACAAGGAGGAATCGACAGGCAGCATCCGTGATGCGCGAGACCAACTGGGGCATACAACTGTCGGAATGACAGAGCAATATATTCGGCGCCGTAAGGGCCTGAAAGTGCTTCCAACCAAGTGAAAATCCGTTCCGCAATTAATTTGGCACCCTTGAAAACAAAGGCCTTCAAGGCCTCGTTTTCAAAACAATTGCGGGCCGGATACGACGATAACTTATTGTTTTATATACCTTTGAATGCGGACTTAAAATCCCCCGCTCGTAAGGGCGTCCCGGTTCGATTCCGGGTTCGGGCACCATAGATATCAAGGGCTTGCATGATGAACTTCATGCAGGCCCTTATCTTTTCTGCTGCGCAATTACCCCTCCCCCGAGCGAACGCAAACTACCGGACAGGCCACGAGCCCTGAGACTCATCGTATGGTCGCGCTCATCCAGAGTTTGTCGATCGACTGATTAGAGTGGGACGGTTACGCTGGCGTTTTTCGCAAGCGAGCAAAAGCGTATGACAGAGATGTACCAAGGAAGCTGCTTATGCGCAGCCGTCAGTTACGAGCTATCCGTCACACCGAAACTGGGCACGCTCGACACGCCCCTCATGCCTGAAAAGCTACTGTCGACCCAAGGCAATCAGTTAATAGTGGCTGTTGGCGAGAATTGACTTTCATCACTAGGAATATTTCTGATCCGAAGAACATCTTCGAGAACTTCCTTAAAAATGGGTGCTGCAATAGCCCCCCCGAAATAGCCTCCTGCAGTTGGTTCATCTACGATGACAGCCATGATGAATTCTGGCGCGTTGGCCGGAGCGATACCTACGAACATCGCTCTATATTTGTTGCTTTCATATCCGCCGCTTGATGCCTTGCGTGACGTCCCGCTTTTGCCCGCAATTACATAGCCGTCGATGGCTGCGCGCTTTCCACCTGCGCCAGGGCCATCCACTGCCTGCACCATCATGTCTAGAACACTGTTGGCAACTTCCGGGCTTATGACATTGCGTGGCAGGTTTGGCTCGCCTTTGATTATTGACAATGGAACTAGATCGCCCTCATTCGCGAAGACGGTATATGCTTGAACCAGTTGCGCTAAGTTGACAGATAAACTATATCCGTATGAGAGGCTCGCTGTAGCAATATCTGACCACACCCTATTGACTGGAACGGTCCCAACGCTTTCCCCCGGAAAGTGGATAGACGTGTTGATTCCAAATCCCAACTCAGTAAGTAATTGCGAAATTACTTCTCCCCCTGTGGGAATGGCGACCTTGCTCATCCCAACATTTGAAGATCGGCGGATAATCCCCGCCAAATCCAACTGATTGTCCCTGCCTACATCTCTAATGGTATATCCATTTATTTTTACGAAGCCTGGTGCTATTTGGATAATCGCGTTTTTGTCAATTATTTTTGCGGTTAGCACAGCGGCCATACTGAATGGCTTTATCACTGAGCCAGGCTCATAAACATCAGTAAAAACCCGGTTTCGAATGAGGTCCGCGTTGAAGCTTTTACGAGCATTGGGATTGAATGAGGGCATTGTCGACAATGCCAATATCTCACCTGTCTTAGCGTGTATGAGTATCGCGCTTGCAGACTTGGCGGCGTTGTTTATGAGTGCTTTGCGTAATGCTTTTTCAACGTAATGCTGCAGCGTCGAGTCAATTGTTAAATACAGATTGTCCCCTGGAGTAATGGGCTTGTGCACAAGAACTTCACGGGTGACTCGCCTGTGCAGGTTCAAGGTGCGCTCTTCTACGCCAGGCTTACCAGAAAGTTTATGGTTGTACATTAATTCGATGCCCTCGATACCTTTCTGGTCAATATTAGTAAAGCCTATTGACTGAGCAAGCATCGAAGACTGAGGGTAATATCGTTTGTATTCTTGACGCTCATAAACCCCAGGAATGGATAATTTTATTACCTTGTTCGCGAGTTCGGGATCAATTTTTCTGGCCAAATAGGCAAAGGATTTATCTTGAGTGTTCAGCATTAGACTTCTGGCCAGCGACTCATCAACATCAAGATGTTTTTTCAATATTGCTTGTTGCTGATTTGTTGGCGCAAATTGCTTAGGGTTTACCCATAAGGTGCTGACCGGCGTGGAAACTGCCAAGGGTTGATTGAATCTATCGAATATAGTCCCGCGAACGGGGACTGTTTCAGTCACGCGCGTTGACCGTTTACGACCCTCGCTACTCAGAAACTCATGAGAAAAAATCATCAAATAAGTTATCTTGACCGCAAGAACCATTGACAGCGTATAAAAAATAGCTAAGACAATGGTAAATCTTGGGTTTGTCGCTGGGCGCTTCACACGGCACATCCTGTTATATACGCTAAAAACAAGACCACCTTAACTAAATTATTCGCACCTCGCTTTGTAATATAAAGACACGTCTTTCCCAGGACTATTTGCTTATTGCCTATAGGGTGGTCAAATATAGTTATGAAGTTTAACGATACCGATGGTTTTTCATATCTGTGAAAACTTACTTTTTGTGCTGGCTGGCAAGTCAAAAACTACAGTCACGCCAGCCTTCAGCACATCGATGCAATCTAAAGCATTGGTTTGGGCATGGGGGGCGCCCTTGTCTTGTGTGCGCCGCAACGCTCTAGCTGTTGCGCAATTCCCCCGCCCCCAGACTCTCGGCGTCCCGCAAACTCGTAAACTCCAGAACCACCGTAAAACGCTGCTGCTCAAGAATCACGTCAATCTGCCAGCCCAATTTCGCGCATAACTGGCGCATCAACTGCAGCCCCAGGCCGTAGCCAAAATCGCTGGAGTCCTCCCGCGGCTTGGCTTCCCTGATGTGGTTGGCAATCAGTAGCCGGGGATATTTGAAGCTGATTTCCACCTGGCCTTCTTCGGCATATTGCAGCGCGTTGCGCAGGAAGTTGCCGATCACGATGCGGCACGCGGTGGGGGGCAGTCGGCAAGGTTGGTTGTGGATGTCGACAAGCAGTTCGATATCCCGGTTGCCGATCAGGTAGCGATGTTTGTCAATCAGCTCGCCCACCAGTTCGCTCAGGTCAATGTCTTCCTCAGGCAACGGTTCGGGACGCTCGCGGCTCATCCACAGCAAGGTCTCGGCGATAAGCTGCATGTTCAGCACCGAACGTTCGATGCGCTGCAGGGAGGACGGCAGGACACCGCCGGCCTGCAGGGTCAGCAGTTCGATATTGGCCTTGAGCACTGCCAGCGGGGTGCGCAGCTCATGACTGGTGTAGCGCAACAGGCGACCTTCACGCTGGCTGGCGGCCTGCACCTGCTCCACACTCTGGGCCAGGGCATCGGCCAGCATGTTGAACTCCTTGAAGCTGAAATCAGGCCGCTCACTGGCCATGGCATCCGGGTTCTGCAGGGTGCTGGACCATTGCGCCAGGCGCCCCAATGGCCGCACCAACCACCAGACCAACAGGGCGATGATGATCAGCGCCGGCACGAACACCGCCAGGCTGATGAACGCAACGCCCTGCAGCACCCGGTCAAAGTAGGCATCGGACAGCGGCGTCTCGACCTCGCCGCCCTCTTCGTGGTCATGGTCGATGTCATACATGTAAAGGGTCTTGCCGTCGCCCAGCGGCTGGGAGAGGACCGCCCGGACTTCAGCGTCTTCGTCATCGGAGTCTGTATCACCGAACACCTGAACGGCACCGAAGGACATGCTCGGCGGGGCCTCCAGCATCTGTCGCACGCTTGGCGGCAGGGCTTCCTTGCCGATGACCGCTTCGAAGAAGTAGTTATGAGGGGGTGGCGTGGTCGGATCCTTCTTGTAGTGCCTGACGAAGTACTGGGCCTCTTCTTCCATCATCGCGCTGGCGGTGTAGAGCAGGCCGCGTACGGTGTACACCGGCAGCAGCTGGCTGTAGATCAGTAACACCATGGCAATCAGCAACAGGAAGCTGCCGCTGATCACCCACTTCAGGCTCAGGCCATTACGCATGCGACTTCACCTGTATACCGACCCCGGGCAGGGTGTGGATCAGCGGCCGGCTGAAGGGTTTGTCTACGGCCTTGCGCAGCCGGTGCATGTGGACTTTGAGGGTATTGCTGTCTGGTGGCTCGTCGCCCCAGATGGTGGTTTCCAGGCGCTCCCGAGGGACGGGTTCAGGGCTGGCGCGCATCAGGTATTCCAACAGGGTCCAGCAGATCGGCGACAGGTGCAGCTCCTGCCCGGCACGGCTGACTTTGCGGGTGGTCAGTTCCATCATCAGGTCGTCCACCTGCAGGCGGCTGCTCTGGCTGCTGCGACGCATGCTCAGGGCACGAATTCTGGCCACCAGTTCGGCCAGTTCGAATGGCTTGACCAGGTAGTCGTCCGCGCCCGCGGCAAAGCTTGCGAGCTTGTCCGAAAGGGCATCCAGTGAAGTGAGCATCAAGATCGGTGTCTGGCTGCCTTGCTGGCGTAGCCGCGCGCACAATTGCTGGCCGTCGAGGCGCGGCAGCATGATGTCCAGGAGAATGACGTCGTAATGCTGGTCGAGTGCCAGGTTGAGGCCGGCCTGGCCATTGCTGACGTGGTCGCAGACCATGCCGCTGATCTCCAGGTACTCGATGACGGTGGTGGCCAGGTCAAGGTTGTCCTCGACCAGCAGCAGGTGAATATGCACGGAAAAGTCCCCTCGGACAGGTGTTGCGCAGAGGTCTGAAGGATAACGGAAGTCGAGCAATTTCCCGCCGATGTTTACCTGGCGTTAACCCGGCACTCTCTAAGCTGGGGGCTCTCATATCCAGAGGTCATCACCCTCATGAACCTTTACGCGATGGTCAAAAGAGTCCTGCTGGCCTTGATTCTCTTCGGCCTGATGGCCAGCATCCTGCCGTCTCGCGGGCAATTGGTAAACCTGGGCGGCGGCAGTCGGTTCCTGGTGGGCCAGAGTATCGAACAGGCAGCTGCGTGCTGTGTCGCCAGTGCGTTGCGATAACGCGGGCGCCAGTTACACCTGGCAGTTACTGGTGTGCCTGGGCCTGATTATGGGGGTGTCGATTGCCATGGGGACCTATATCGTCCATCTGAATGCGCGCATTGATAAGCAGCGGGAACTGTCGCCGGTGTATCTGCACGAATGTGAAACCGGTCGCGGCGGCTTCATCGTCTACCCAGACGGCAGGCGCAGCAGCGACAACTGCTACCCAATCGATGAAGCTGAATCGACAGCCGCCGACCCGATACCGGCCCTGCCCGGCTCACCCCGAACAGAATGGCTCAAATATGTACTACCCGCAGTGGAGCCAGCCCCAAGAGCGCCGAAGGTGCCGCGTACAGTCTGATCAGTACCTCCAGGCGCCAGCCCTAACCCCGGCATACCAGCCTGCAAGCTGCATCTGATACGCTTTTTTCTTTACCACCTGCATCTGTACCGAACAGACCATAGCCCCGACAATGGCTTATCGGCAGGAACTCTCCCGCCGCCCTTGCGCCTTTTGGAGGTCCCATGGCTAAGATGGCATTTTTTCTTTTAGGGTTTCTGGCACTGACCGTTGGAATCGGCCTGCTGGCCACGATTTCACCGGTCTGATACCGAGAGGTGGGGCAAGGTGCGCGTGATGCACAATGGTACTTCCGATATTGCGTTACCCAGCGCACGGTTTGGCGTCTTTCAAGGCGTTAACGGATCAATTCGAGATGGACGCTCATCAGGCTGTCTGGCTTGTCCTTCATCCCATTGCAACAGACGTAGCCATCATGCAAGTAGAGCCCGGGGTATTTTTTAAAACTCACCGGATCAAGGGTCACGTACCTGGCGTTGCTCCACGCCGAATAGGCATAGAGATAGCTGCGATCGGTAAACGACAGATACTCTGCGGTATCGACGGTCATGATGTACCAATTCCCGTCGCCGTAACTGATAACCAGGAATTTCGAGGCCTGGTTAACATCCTTGGTGGTAATGACGTATCCGTTAGACATCATCAAATATCTGGGCGGGTTAACGGAGTTGTCCTTGAGGTAGGCCAACTGAGAGGGTGCGGCTTTCAACGCCTCAGCAGCACCTCCGACTTCAGGATTGGTTTGCAACGCTTGTGTGCCGGGCGGGTTGATTAATTCCTTTGACATGGGGTGACACTCCATTGACTCACGATTGATGGTTTAGCGATGCCCCGAATAAAACAGCATTTTTTGGAAGGCCCGAAAACCGTGAACAGCGGTTAATAGTGCGCAAGCACTTTACTGTCCGATACTGTCAATTTTCACAGTTCATTAGAGTGTTTCACTATAGGTCCGGGGGTTTATATCCCGAACCTCTCACCCGAGAAAAAACATCGGGTACAACGAAAGCACCAAGAGCGCCGCCATCGACCAGTTGAATAGCTTCAACCAGCGCGGCTCACGCAAGACATTGCGCAAAGCGGTGCCACACCCGGCCCACACGCACACACTTGGCAGGTTGACCACGGCAAACACCACGGCAATGACCAGCACGTTAGTGAAGTAACCTTGCGCCGGTGTGTAGGTGGTGATCGCCCCCAACGCCATGACCCAGGCCTTGGGGTTGACCCACTGGAACACCGCGGCGGCAAAAAACGTCATGGGCTTGCTCTTGCGGTCGGTGTCGTCTGACATCGCGCTGGAAGTCGCAATTTTCCACGCCAGGTACAACAAGTACGCCGCGCCGATGTAACGCAGCGCGGTGTATGCCCAAGGTAACGCCTTGAACACTTCCCCCAGGCCCAGGCCAACCGAAATCACCAACACCATAAAGCCCACGCTAATCCCCAAGGCATGGGGAATCGAGCGGCGAAAACCGAAGTTCACGCCCGATGCCAACAGCATGGTGTTATTGGGGCCTGGGGTAATCGAAGACACGAAGGCAAACAGCGCAAAGGCTGAAAGCAGGCTGGTGGACATAAACATGGTGCGTCATCCGGCGAGTTATTGTCGCCCTGACAGTAGAGGGTTCTGTGACGCGCCGCCCCGTACAGCTAGAGGCAGATCGAGAGATACAATTTACGATCAAAGTCAGCTGTACCTGAAGGGAGGCGCTAAAAGGACTGGCACTTAAACCGGCATCGGCGCCTGACGATAGGTAACGGTCTGCCCCAGGGCCAGGGCACTGGCCTCAAGCCGCAGACGCTCCTTATCCAGAAAGCCATGCAATACCTTGAGATGGCTGATCTTGAGTTCAATCTCAGCCATTTTATCGGCCACCAACGCGGCACCCTGGGCGCAGTCGATCGTACTTTGCCGTTTGGCCTCCAGGATCTCGCCGATTTCGGCCAGGGAAAATCCCATCTTCTGCGCCATCTGAATAAACTCCAGATCCTGTGCCGTCTGTTCGCTGTAAGCGCGATAGTTATTGGCCCCCCGCTGTACAGCGATCAACCCCAGCTCCTCGTAGTAGCGCAAGGTATGGCGTCCGAGGCCGCTCCTACGCTCCAGCTCTGCGACTTTCACGGTAAATTCTCCTTGACTGTAGAGGTAGCTCTACAGTTTAGCCTGCACCCCTTATTCAACCAAGGAGTGCGCTATGAGCGTGGAATGTTTTGTCACCGGCGGCAGCGGATTTATCGGGCAACACTTGCTGGCTCGCCTGACCTTTTCGGGGCACAAGGTCTGGGTGCTGATGCGCCACGTTTCAAACCTTGAGACGCTCAGGGAACAGGTGCGGCAACTGGGGGGAGAACCTTCGCGTATTCATGCCGTTCAGGGCGACCTTAACCAGCAGGAACTGGGGCTCAATGCGGCCGACCGCCAGCGCATCGCCGCGGCCAGCGTGGTATTTCACCTCGCCGCACAATTCGCCTGGGGCCTGCCTTTGGACCAAGCCCGCGCGGTCAACGTGGACGGTGCCCTGGCGGTCGCCCGATTGGCCGCAAGCCAGCGTAGCCGGCTGTTGATGGTCGGCGGCTATATGCTGCAGAACATCGCCCACCTGAACAGTATTGGCATTGACCACCAACGCCCCGAAACCACCGATTGGCCCGCCGTGTACCAGCGCGTGGGTGGCTACGAGGCGAGCAAGCTGGAGGCACACTTTGCGGTCATCCGCGACATGCAGGCGCAGCAGGCCGACTACACCATCGTGCACCCTGCAACGGTGTGCGGGCATAGCGAAAGCGGGCATATCCTCGCGGGCCAGCCCATAGCCGAGCTGATTCGCGGCCTGGCGACAGGCAAGTTGACAGCGATTCCAGGGTCGCCACGCCACTGGCTGCCCTTGGTCAGTGTCGATTACTTGGTTGCGTTGATGGTCGCAGCAGCCTTCGACCCGGCAATGGCAAATCAACAAGCCTTGGCACTGGACGAGCGCACCCCGAACCTGCAAGGCCTGCTCACGCATATCGCCGGCACCCTGCAAGTGCAAGCGCCCCGCCACCATCTGCCCCTGGGCCTGCTCAAATGGCTACTGAAAATACCGGGGGTGGCAACGCACTTGGGCACCAGCCCGGAGTCCCTGAACTTCATCCAGACTGCGCGATTCGATATGTCTCAGAGCCGGGAGCTGGAGAGCCGCTATCAGCTCAAGCATCCCGACCTGGAAATAACCCTGGAGAAAACCGCGCAATTCGTCAGGCGCGCACTGATGGTTTCGCCTGCGCCATAAATGCCATGAGCGCTATCCAGTACTGACGTAGAATCCTGCGAAAAGCCCAGCCATATTCATGGAAATCCGGACAATGCTTTTCGAGAACCTCGCGTTGTTTCTACTGATTGTCGAAAAAGGCGGATTGTCGGCCGCAGGCCGCGAGGTAGGGCTTTCGCCTACGTCTGTGTCGGAACGGCTCGGGGCCTTGGAAAGGCATTACGGGGCAACCTTGCTGACCCGTACCACACGCTCGATCAGTTTGACGGATGAAGGGCGGATGCTGATGGACGGCGCACGGCGCCTGCTGGCAGAAGCGGAAGATATCGAGAGCAATATCAAGCTGGGCACCGAACGCATTTCAGGCCTGATACGCCTGAGCGCCCCCGTAGACCTGGGCCGCAACCGTGTGGTGCCAATCCTTGATGATTTCCTGCAAGAACATCCCAACGTAAGCCTCGACCTGAACCTGACCGATGGCTACCTGGACCTCGCGGGGCAAGGGATTGATTTCGCTATTCGATACGGCGCTTTGTCCGACAGCACCCTGCGCGTCAGAAAACTCAGCGAGGGCCGTAGGGTCGTATGCGCATCCCCCGCCTACATTGCCGCCCACGGGACGCCCCGGCAGCCATCCGACCTGGCACAACAGCAGTGCATCCTGATGCGCTTTGGCAGCAACATCCACCGGGAATGGCAGTTCCGTGCCGAGGGCCGTACGTTCAAGGTTCTGGTATCGGGCAGGCGTATTGCCAATGATGGCGAGCAGGTGCGCCAGTGGTGCCTGGACGGACATGGCATTTGTATCAAGTCCTACATTGATGTACGCGATGATTTGCAGGCAGGTCGGCTGGTCGAGGTGCTGCAAAGCTACTCGTTGCAGGGCGTGGATTTGCAGATTGTCTACCCTTCAGGCCACGCGGTGCCGCGTCGGGTCAAACTGCTGATGGACGAAATCTCCTTGAAGCTGGCGACCTGAGTGCGCTTCAAGGAGATGTTCCTGGCTATGGCTTTTGGGTTTGCGCCCTACTGGGCCCAGGCAGAAAAATCCGAGTAACCGCGCTCGGTACCACCAAACAACTCGGCACCTTCCAGGCCGGCCAATGGATACCCCTTCTCCAGGCGCAACGGCAGATCCGGGTTGGCTACAAACTTACGTCCGAATGCCACGAAGTCGGCGTAGCCTTTTTCCAGGACCCATTCTGCGAGCTCCACGTCGTACTTGCCGGCCACCACAATCGCATTGCGAAAGCGCTCGCGCACGGCTTGGCGGAAATCCTCGGGAAACTTGGGGGCATCATCCCAGTCCGCTTCCACCAGGTGCAGGTAGGCAATGCCCTTGCCCTGCAGATAGCTGGTCGCTTCCAACAAAGTGGGCAGAATGTCCGGGCACGCCATGCCACGCGCTGTGAGAAACGGCGCCACACGGATCGCCGTACGGTCGGCGCCCACTTCATCAATCACCGCGTCCATGACTTCCTTGAGAAAGCGCAGACGGTTCTCACGCGACCCGCCGTACTCATCCGTACGAACGTTAGAGGTGGTACGCAGGAACTGGTCAATCAGATAGCCGTTGGCCCCATGCACTTCAACACCGTCGAAACCCGCCGTCATGGCATTACGCGCAGCCGTCCGGTAGTCGTCGACAATCGCGCGGATTTCGTCGCGCTCCAGTGCCCGTGGTGTCGGGCATGGGGCCATGCTGCCGACACCGGATTGGGCATCCACTTTCCAGATGCTGCCATCGAAAGGGATCGCAGACGGCGCGACAGGTAAATCACCATTGTGGAAGTCAGGGTGCGACATACGCCCTACGTGCCACAGCTGCAGGAAAATTCGCCCTCCCGCGGCATGCACCGCATCGGTCACCAAGCGCCAGCCGGCGACCTGTTCGTCACTGTAAATCCCTGGGGTAAAGGAATAGCCCTTGCCCTGAGGCGAAATCTGCGTGGCTTCAGTAACAATAAAAGCGGCCGAAGCCCGCTGTGCGTAGTAGACCGCGTTCATGGCGTTCGGCACATCGCCAGGTTGGGTACTGCGGGATCGAGTCATGGGCGCCATGACCACGCGGTTGGGCGTGTTCAGTTGGCCAACAATACCTGGGGTGAAAAGTCTGGACATCAGTGTCGCCTCGTAGATAGTCAGTGGTTTCGATGACCACAGGATATCTACCAGGGATTTTTTGATAATCGCCCCGATCCGGGAAACATATTCCGGTGAATCCGGATAATGCGCAGTGCTAACTGACCACAAGAAGCGGCCGGATGAGCTTGCTGTACTTGAATATGAAGTTGCGAGACGCCAAGTAAACGCATAACTCCAAGCTGACCGGGCTCGCCACAGGGAAGTTTGTTAGTGCTGAACGCTGTGGAGATATCTATGGTACGGTCATCTGAAAGTCCGGCTGTTGCACGCTCACAGCCCACAAGGAGTAGGTATGTTCAGCCACGTCACTGTCGGAACCAACGATCTGGACAAAGCCGCCATGTTCTACGACGCCATACTGATCCCACTGGGTCTGTGCCGTCGCCATGTGACCCCGGATGGTGGGCCGTCTTCCGCATGCTGGATCACCCCAGGCAGGCCATTGCCGCGCTTCTACGTCTACGCCCCCTACGACCGCCAGGCCGCCACAGCGGGCAATGGCAGCATGCTGGCTTTCTCCGCACCCTCGCCAGAAGCCGTCGATGTAGCCTATGCCGCGGGTGTTTTAGCTGGAGGAATCGACGACGGTGAGCCCGGCCCTCGTCCACATTATGGCGACGGTTACTACGGCGCTTACCTGCGCGATCCGGACGGCAACAAAGTGCATATCGTGCATCGCGGCGATATCTAGCAGCACAACAACCGGCACTACTACTGCGTAAAACACGATACCAACGCTCACTAGCAACTTCCCGATCATCGGCCACTTCCTTGTCGACGCTTCCCATAAACGCCTGAGCCGCGACTGTAGCGCCAGGCGATCCAGGCACCCAGCGCGGGGGCAATGGCAGACCCGCCAATCCCGTATAGAACCTCAAGCGTCAACTGGCTTCCCCAACGCGCGCGCCTTCAAGCCATTATCAGCAGTACGCCGAAACTCACCAGCAAGGCACCAAAAATCCGGTCGATCCATTGTCGTGCGGCCAATAACCTATCGCGCACTGCCCCAGCGGAGAAACACAGCGCGATAAGGCTGAACCACACTACATGTGCCCCGGCGATAAATAGCCCATAACCGATTTGTACGGACAAACCAGTGTCCGGCCTTACGACGCCCATAAACAGGCTGACGATGAAGATCGATGTCTTAGGGTTCAACGCATTTGTCAGAAACCCCGTACGCAGCGCTTCCAGATCCGACAGGGCAGGAGGTGGCGCGTCCAGCTGTTCAACGGCCGGCTTGGAGCGCAGCATCTTGATCCCCAAGTAGACGAGATAAGCCGCTCCAGCCAGCTTCAACACATTGAACAACCAAGGTGTCTGTTGCAGCACCAACCCCAAGCCAAGCAGCGTGTAGCAGACGTGAACCAGCACCCCTAGGCCAATTCCCACAGCGGTGAGCACGCCAACCCTTCGAGACAGGAGCAAGCCGTTGCGCGACACCATGGCGAAATCCGGCCCTGGGCTGATGCACGCCAGTAGTGTGATGGTGATTACTGCTATCCATTCGCTCATGTTGTACCCTTTGAATTATCGGTCGCATAGGCCATGTTTACAGATCCTTTGCTTGGGTAATAACGATGATTCCTGAAGAAAATAGTGACTATAAATCACTGATTTCTGAGGCTCGCCTGCCATCGCTGCTTGGCTTGCGCTGCTTCGAATCAGCCGCACGCCTGGAAAATTTCGCCCGGGCGGCTGACGAGCTGCATCTGACACCCAGCGCCATTAGCCGCGCAGTGCGTCTGCTTGAAGAGGATTTGGGCGTTGAGCTGTTCGAGCGGCGTAACCGAAAAGTGTTTTTGAACGATGCCGGAAGACGCCTGGCAAAAGCCGTGAGTGACGGGCTGGGGTTGATGAGCCACGCCGTTCGCGAGATACGCAGCGATGCCCGCCGAGCTCGCCAGCTTGTCTTGTCCTGCGAGCCAACGCTGCTGATGCGCTGGCTGATCCCTCGTTGGAGCGACTTCCAAACCCATCACAAAGGGCTGGATATTCACTTGGTTGCCGGCGGTGGCCCGTTCTCATTCAACCAGGGTATCGACCTGGCCATCCGGCGCGACGATTTCCCCTGCCCTCCCGGCTACCATACCGAGACGCTATTCCCAGAGAAGGTCGGCCCCGTTTGCCGGCCAGAAAAGGCCAGTCAGTGGTTTGGCAAAAACGGCAAAAACCTGCTCGCCTCTGCCCCGCTGCTGCAGACAGCCAGCCGGCCTACGGCATGGCAGGAATGGGCTTACGCAAAGGGACTGCCCACTCCCGATAGGGAAATGCAAACGTTCGAACACTTCTATTTCAGCATCCAGGCAGCCGTTGCTGGCCTTGGCGTAGCCATCGGCCCCTGGCACCTGGTACGCGACGATATCCAAAGCGGCGTGCTGGCCGCACCATTGGGCTTTGTTGAAGATGGTTCGCGGTACTGCCTGCTGTCGCCTACAGCGCTCAGGCCGGGTAGTGTGGAAATGGAACTGCTTGAATGGTTACAGGCGGTGGGATGAGTTTTTTGGTGATTCAGTTACACCCCGGCGAACTCGCCAGTTTGCCGAACGCGCAAATCCTCACTAATCAAAGGACATACCGTGCTTATCGTATTCAGCGGCCTCCCCGGCACCGGCAAAACCACTATCGCCAAGGATCTCGTTGCAACAACAGGCGCGGTCTACCTGAGGATCGATACGATTGAGCAAGCGCTGCGAAACTCCAGCGCTCTGGCTCAAGATGTGGGGCGCAGCGGCTACCTAGTCGCCAATGAACTTGCCCTGAGCAATCTTCGCCTTGGGCACACAGTCATCGTTGATGGGGTAAACCCGGTGAGCGAAAGCCGAGTGGCGTGGAGCGAAGTTGCTTCAACAGCGGGTGTACGGTTAGTCAATGTTCAAGTGATCTGCTCTGATAAACACGAACATCAGCGGCGCGTAGAAACCAGGACGGGGGATATTCCGGGGCTGATGCCACCCACCTGGCAGTCTGTGCTGGCGCATGAATATGAAGCGTGGGACGAGGCTGCGCTTTGCATAGACACGGCGTTGATTTCACCCGCGCAAGCCGCCTTGATGATCACCGACCGTTTACTGCCCATGCAAGCCCAAGGTAATTAACGAGATAAATAAGTCTGCCCCTTTGTGCCCGATCATCGCTGACTCACTGCGGCCATTGCTCAAGCAGTATCGAGACGAATTTTTCCGCCGCTGGCGAAAGCGATGAGCCGCGGCGGTAGACCAAGCCCAAAGAGCGGTTCACAACCGGCTCAATCAAAGGGACGCTGACCAAGGTGGGATGATCTTCAGCCGGCATGGCCAAGCTCGGCATCGCCGAAACCCCTAAACCAGCCTCCACCAGGCCCAACGAAGTAGAGAGGTGCTGGACTTCGTAGAACCATTGCGGCCGCCAACTCAAGCCCGACAGGGCGTGGTCGAGCAACATGCGGTTGCCGCTCAGGCGCCCTACCCCGATCAGCCGGTAATCGCTCAATTCAGACCAGGTGACCGAACTGCGCCCTGCCAATTCATGATCACGCCGGCACGCCAATACAAAAGGTTCGCTGACCAATGGCACGAACTCAATGTCCGGGTGCTGCCCACTCATCATGTTGATACCGAAATCGGCTTCCCCCCGCAGTACCGCTTCAAGCCCCTCATTGGCGCTCAAGTCCAGCAGTCGGATGCGGATTTTTGGGTAGCGTTCGTTATACAGGCGAATGACTGAAGGCAAGAAATAGAAGGCGGCAGTGGGGATACATGCCAGCGTTACCCGGCCAATCTGGCGTTCGGCCAGTTCACGGATATTGAGAATCGACTCATCGAAGTCATCCAACAAACGACGCGCCTTGGGAAGAAAGTCACGCCCGACGCTCGTGAGGCTGACCTTACGTGTGGTGCGATCAAGCAAAGAGGTGCCCAACCCCTCTTCCAGTTTTTTTATCCGGCGACTGAGTGCAGGCTGGGACAGATGCAAGGCATCAGCTGCTTCGTGAAAGCTGCCAAGTTCGGCGATTTTAACGAAAGATCGAATATCGTTCAGCTCATAGTCCATGTCTTATCTCATCAGCAGCAGGCGCCAGAAGAAGGCTCAGCGTAAATTCATCATTCGCAAAACGCAATAATCTCTTCAATTTTTGCATTTGATACATTTTTTAAAGCTTGAGACTCTTGCTCCAAGAACATCAATTACGTCGATTGATCAACAAGAGTCAGTATCATGCAAAGAATTCCCTGTGTGCTGATGCGCGGTGGCACCTCCAAAGGCCCAGTCTTTCTCGACTGGGATTTGCCGACAGCCATTGAGGCCCGTGACGAACTGCTGCTCAACCTGATGGGCTCCGGCCACGAACTGGAGATCGACGGAATCGGCGGTGGCAGCCCACAAACCAGTAAGGTTGCGATTGTCAGCCCATCGCTGCACCCGGACGCCGACGTTGACTACCTGTTCGTGCAAGTGATGGTTTCGCAACGTCGGGTCGACAGCGCGCCCAACTGCGGCAACATGCTGTGCGCCGTCGGCCCGTTCGCCATCGAACAGGGCCTGGTCAAAGGCACGCCGGGCCACACCCGGGTCCGCATCCGCAACGTAAACACAGGGACCTTCATCAACTCCGACGTGTACACACCGGATGCCAAGGTCAGTTACGAAGGCGACACCGCGATCGATGGCGTGCCAGGTACCGCCGCGCCGGTACAACTGACATTCCTCGATGCGGCCGGCAGCAAGACCGGCAAACTCTTCCCGACCGGCAATACACAAGACGTGATCGACGGTATTGCGGTGACCTGCATCGATATGGCAATGCCCATGGTGCTGATCGAGGCCAGTCAACTGGGCAAGCGTGGCGATGAAAGCCCGGCCGAACTGGACGCCGACAAAGACTTCCTGCGACGCCTTGAGTCATTGCGACTTCAGGCCGGCCGGGCCATGGGCCTGGGTGACGTCAGCGACAAAGTGATTCCAAAGCCGGTGCTGGTCTCGCCCGCCAAAGCCGGCGGTACGATCCAGGTTCGCTATTTCATGCCACATAACTGCCACCGCGCGCTGGCCATTACCGGCTCGATTGGGTTGGCCACCGCGTGCGTAGTTGAAGGCAGCATCGTCGCGCAGATGCTCGGCGGGATCAGTACGCCGCGCCTTGAAGCGGTGCGTATCGAGCACCCAAGCGGTGGAATTGATGTCGTATTGTCCTACACCGGCGTCAAGGGTGAGACAATTCAGGCCTCGGTCGTTCGCACCGCGCGCAGGCTTTTTTCCGGCTACGTCTATGCCACGGACTCTCAGCGCCTCGCCGGATAATTCCGGCGGTCGTTGGCATTTTTGCATCCGCACAATACTAAAAATGGGTGATGCCATGAAAGTTGTAAAATCGCTCTACTTCCAGATTCTATGCGCCGTGGTGTTGGGCATCGTGGTCGGGCACTTCTGGGCCCAGCAGGCCGTTGCACTCAAGCCGCTGGGCGATGCGTTCATCAAGCTCATCAAGATGATGATTGCTCCCGTGGTGTTCTGCACCATCGTCACCGGCATCGCCGGGATGAGCGACAAACGCTCGCTCGGCCGCCTGCTCAGCAAAACCATGCTGCTGTTTTTCGGCCTCACGGTGATCAGCCTGGTGATTGGCCTGGTGGCGGTGTACGTGTTCCAGCCGGGTGCCGGCATGAACATCGACCCCACCCAACTGAGCACCAAAGGCCTGGCCCAGTACACCGAGTCGGCGGCGAAGCTTGGGGTTGTGGAGTTTTTCATGCACATCATCCCGGACACCTTTATCGGTGCCTTCAGTAAAGGGGAAGTGCTGCCGGTCCTGTTTATCGCGGTGTTGTCCGGCTTCGCCTTGTCATCCCTGGGCGAACGTGGCAAGCCGGTGCTCGATGTACTCGAATCCGCCTCGCACATGGTGTTCAAGATCTTCGCGTACCTGATGCGTTTTGCACCGATCGGCGCTTTCGGGGCCCTGGCGTTCACGGTCGGCCAGTACGGCATCACCTCGCTGGGCTCGCTGGCGAAACTGATCATGACCTTGTACATCGCCTGCGGCTTCTTCGTGTTCGTCGTCTTGGGCAGCATTTGCCGCGCCAACGGTTTCAGCCTGTGGAAACTGCTGCGCTACTTTCGCGAAGAGTTCCTGGTGGTGCTCGGCACCTCCTCCACGGAACCGGTCATGCCACGCATGCTGGAGAAACTCGAAGCGCTGGGCTGCAAAAAAGGCGTCGTGGGCCTGGTCTTGCCCACCGGCTACTCGTTCAACCTGGACGGCACGGCCATCTACCTGTCATTGGCGGCGATTTTCATTGCCCAAGCCTGCAACATTGACCTGAGCCTGACGCAAATCGTCACCATGCTGGCGATCATGCTGCTGTCCTCCAAAGGTGCGGCCGGCGTGACCGGCAGCGGGTTCGTGGCACTGGCCTCGACCCTGACGGTCATTCACGACATCCCGTTGGCCGGCCTCGCGCTGCTGATCGGCGTTGACCGCTTCATGTCGGAAGCGCGGGCGCTGACCAGCCTGGCCAGCAACGCGGTCGCGACGGTGGTGATTTCGATGTCCGAAAATGCCTGCCACCGCGAAACGCTGGCGCGGATGCTCGACGCAAAACCCGGTGCGGCACAGGCACAAGCCTGGGAAGACCAGAAGGTCGCCAGCCGCGTCTAGCGCAAACCACAAACACCTACCCCTGACTTAACTGCCCCCCTTCCCCGCCAGGCGCCATTGTGCCGCCCGGCGGGTCAGGGCTCGTGCGCCTCGGCGTCAGCCATTCTTACGATAACAACAAGAGAATCGTCCTATGCTCGCTTTCCTTGGCTTGGCCATGGTGGTCGTATTCACCTTCCTCATCATGACCAAGCGCTTGTCACCGATCGTCGCACTCACCGTGGTGCCTATCGTCTTCGCGGTTATTGGCGGCTTCGGCGGCACCACCGGCAAAATGATGCTCGACGGCCTGAAAATGGTCGCACCGTCTGCCGCCTTGCTGCTGTTTGCCATCCTGTTCTTTGGCCTGATGATCGACGCGGGGTTGTTCGACCCGCTGATCCGCAAGATCCTCAAGCGCGTCAATGGCGACCCGATGAAAATCGCGGTCGGCACCGCCCTGCTTTCATTGCTGGTCGCCCTCGACGGCGACGGCACCACCACCTACATGATTACCTGCGCCGCAATGTTGCCGTTGTATAAACGCATCGGCATGAACCCGATGATCCTGGCGACCATCTCCATGCTGTCGTTGAGCATCATGAGCGGCATGACCCCTTGGGGCGGCCCCGCGACACGGGCCATCGCCGCACTGGGCCTGGATGCCGGCGAATACTTTGTGCCGTTGCTGCCAACCATGATCGGCGGCGCCCTGTGGGTGGTCTTCACCGCCTTCATACTGGGGCGTGCCGAGCGCAAGCGGATTGGCAACGTGCAACTGCAAAGCGGTGGCGGAGATTGCTACATCAACGCGATTCTTGAAGACACCCCACACAAACGTCCAAAGCTGGCCTACGTCAACCTGGTGCTGGTGATTGCGGTATTGATCGCCCTGGTGATGGGCCTGATGCACTCGGCGGTCCTGTTCCTGATCGGCTTTGTGCTCGCGCTGATGATCAACTACCCGCAATTGGACATTCAGAAAGAACGCATCCTGGCGCACTCGGGCAACGCTATGACGGTCGTGCTGTTGGTGTTCGCCGCAGGGATTTTTGCCGGGATTTTTTCCGGCACCAAGATGGTCGACGCCCTGGCGCAGACCCTGGTCGACTGGATCCCGCCGTCTTGGGGTCATCTGTTCCCACTGGTGGTTGCGGTCACCAGCATGCCGCTGACCTTCGTGCTGTCCAATGACGCCTACTACTTCGGCGTGGTGCCGATCCTGGCCAATGCCGCCGCGGCCTACGGCATTGATCCAGTGGAAATCGCCCGAGCCTCGATCCTCGGGCAACCGGTGCACCTGATGAGCCCACTGGTGGCCTCGACCCTGTTGCTGGTGGGCATGGTCGACCGTGACATCGGCGACTTCCAGAAAGCCACCGTCAAATGGGCGGTGCTGACCTCCCTGGTCGTTACCGCGCTGGCCCTGCTGACCGGGGCTATCAGCCTGTTTACCTGATTCATCTTCCTGCTGCGTTCCAACGCGCCTCGCTCACGGGGCGCGTGCTGCCCTGCACGCCCAATAACAACAACGAGACGTTTGCCATGAACCCTATGTATACCCGTCGGGCCCTTTTTTGCGCGTTCGGCCTGGTACCCATCGCCGGTGCCAATGCCCAAGGCTTTATTGATGACAGCAAACTCAAGCTGCAACTGCGCAATGTGTATTTCAACGAGAACTTTCGCGACGAACACGGCATGAGCGCACGCGCCGCGAGAACGGCAAAAAGCGAGCGCACCGAGTGGGCCCAGGGATTGCTGCTCGACTATCAGTCCGGGTTCACCGCCGGCACTCTTGGCTTCGGCGTAGATGCCCTGGGGCTCTACGGCGTAAAGCTTGACTCAGGACGCGGTCGCAGCGGCACCGGGCTGATGCCGGTGCATGACGACGGCCGCGCAGCCGGCGAATTTGCCAGCGCGGGCGCCACCGCAAAAGCGAGGTTCGCCAACACCACCGTCAAGTACGGCACCCTGCTGCCCAAAACGCCGGTGCTGATTTACAACGACGCACGCTTGTTGCCCCAGACCTACCAGGGCACCCAGATCAGCAGCAACGACATTGAAAACCTGACCATCACTGGCGGGCACCTGGATCGTTTCAAATTACGCGACTCCACCGACAGCGTACCCATCGTGCCTGACGGCTACAGCGGGGGAAAATCGGGAGACTTCAACTATGCCGGGGCCGAGTACAAATGGGGGAAGAACACCCGCTTGAACTACTACTACGGGGAGCTGGAGAACTTTTACCGGCAGAACTTCGCCGGCATCCAGCACGACCTGCCGCTGGCCGGTGGCGTACTGACCGGCGACCTGCGCTACTTCAACAGCGTAGACAGCGGCTCGGCCTACGCAGGCAAAATCGATAACGACATGCTCAGCGGGCAACTGTCCTACGCGATCGCCGGGCATACCGTCGGCGGGGGCTACCAGACCCTGCGCGGCGATGCCGGCTTGCCCTACATCAGCGGCGCCACCGTGTACTCGTTCAGCAACGCCGGCATTGGCAAGTTCATCGAGGAAGACGAAAAGACCTGGATGCTCAACTACGGCTTCAACTTTGCCGCCGTCGGCGTGCCCGGCCTGACCTTCGCTGCGCGCTACCTGAGTGGCAATGACGGCAAGTCCACCAGTACGGTCAAGGAGTGGGAGCGCGATACCGAACTGGCCTACGTGGTGCAGGCCGGCACGCTCAAGGGGCTGGGTGTGCGCATGCGCAACTATGTCTACCGCTCTGACTTTTCCCGCGGGCGCGACAGCAACCGCCTCTACCTCACCTATGATATTGCCCTCTGGTAAGTCGACGATCGCGGCCCTTGCGGCCGCCTTCCCACCGGTTCAGGTAAGGACATCCCCACATGCTGTTCAAGAACAAAGTACTGATCCTGGTGCTGGCCCCCGTGGTGCTGCTGTCCACGGTGCTGGCCCTGACAACAAGCGCCAACCTGCTGGCGAGCGCCGAGCAGGAAGTCACGGTGACCCGCGAGCGTTTGCTCGATGAAAGTCGGGAACGCTTGAAGGACTACGCCTCCCTTGCGCAAACCTCGGTGGCGGACCTTTATGCGCAGGCCCAGACGAGCGAAAAGGCCACACGTGCGCTGGCGATCGCACGACTGTCCAAGATGAAGTACGGCGACGACGGCTATTTTATCGGTTACGACAGCCAGGTCGTGCGCCTGTTTCGTGGCGACAGCAGCGAAGGCGTCGGCACCAACATGAGTGACCGCAAAGACAAGAACGGGGTTTACCTGAACCGGGAAATGGTCGCCGCCGCGAAGAACGGCAGCCACTTCGTCACGTATTCAGGGGCCTTGATCAATACCGACAATGTGGTTGCGAAACTGGCCTACAGTTTTTACCTGCCCGCCTGGGACATGGTGGTAGTCACCGCGATCAACCTCGACAGCATCGAAAGCCAGGTCGCCCAGGTGCGCGCCGAAATCCATCAACGGGTGCGCAGCCTCGTCTATGGGATAACCGTCATCGCCTTGATTGCACTGGGCATCATCGGCGGGCTGGGCTGGGTATTGGTGAAAAACAGCCTGCGCCCCCTGTCACGGATTCGCGAGCACCTCGATGAAATCGCCGCTGGCGAAGGCGATCTGACGCGGCGCCTACCCACCAGCCACGATGAGTTCGGACAGGTAGCCGTGTCGTTCAATGCCTTTTGCGACAAGATTCATGGGCTGGTCAGCCAGATCGTCAGCATGGCCCGTGAGTTGAATGAGTCCGTCACCCAAGTGGCCGAACAGAGCAAATGCATCGACCACGTCATGGAGCAGCAACGCCAGGAAACCGATCAGGTCGCCGCAGCAATCAATCAAATGTCATCCGCTGCGCATGAGGTGGCCGTAAGTGCCCAGAGCGCTTCAGATGCAGCCGCCGAAACCGATCTACAGGCCCAGCATGCCAGGCAGGTCGTCAATGAAAGCATCGCCCGCTTGGACACGCTGACCGCAGACCTGTCCACGGGCGGCGTATCGCTGCAAAGCCTGCAAGGCGATGTAGAAGGCATTGTCAGCGTGCTGGATGTCATCCGCTCGATCGCCGAGCAAACCAACCTGCTGGCACTCAATGCCGCGATCGAAGCGGCACGGGCCGGCGACGCCGGGCGCGGGTTTGCCGTGGTGGCCGATGAAGTGCGCGCATTGGCCAGCCGGACGCAGCTCAGCACCCAGGAGATCCAAGCCATGATCGAGCGGCTCAACCAGGCCACCACTAAGGTCGTGACCGCGATGAGCCACTCCGGCGAAGCGGGCAATGGCGCCAGCCTGCACGCAGAACAGGCTGGCCAGTCGTTGGGCAAAGCGGTCGAACTGATCGTTACCATCAATGCGATGAACGCACACATCGCCAGTGCCGCGCAGGAGCAGACGTCAGTGGCCGAGGAAATCAACCGAAGCGTCCATCAAATAGCCCGCGCGATTGAAAGCGTCGCCGACCAGACCCAGAACGGCGTGCAAACCGTCGATGAGCTATACGCCATAGGTCATCGCCTTGAAGGTCTGTTGAAGCAATTCAAGATTTAACCCCACAGCACCACGGGACTGCAGGACGCAAAAACCCAGTGGGCAGACTGGCTAAAAGTGGTCGAGGCCCTATTTCGCTAGCGCGATTCGTAAACCAAAACGGCTTCAGCCAGCGTCATGTCGCTGGCTGTGGCCGGCTCGTGCCCAATCCGCAAAACCTCGAACGCCGCCTCCAGGCTCGCGCCTCTAATAACCCCATCACTCGCGACGAAAGCGGCAGCATCATTGCGAGCGGCAACTATCTTGGAATCGCCTCCCTTTGAGCTATTGCGGCTACTTCCTTGACTGTCTTCAGTCAGCGTGACGGGGAAAAGAGTCACCGCAAGACTCGACGAAACAACCGCTCCAAAGACCGAGACTTCCACCGCCCTGCCATCACCCGCGATTACCGGAAAACTGCACGGGAACCCGAGCATGAGCACCATAATCAGTTTGCGCAAAATTCTACTCCACGGGGGTGAGTCATCCTTTAGAGGCTGAATCTAACGTGTTCCTGGCCGGGCATCCAGGCTGATCGGCCAGGTGAAATGATTTGAATCCAGCGCGTGCTTTCTAGACAATCCCCGCCTTTGGCTCGAAAGGATGCGTGCGATGAAGTTCGAAGGGACTTTCCAATACATGGGCAATCACGGGATCGTGTTCAACGTCTCGCAGGTCACCCTCACCGACAACGAACGCGGACGCCTGCGCGAGCTGCATTTTGGCGAGGCGAAAAGCGCTCACTACGAGGTCAACCGCAAGGTCGTCGAGGTGTACGACAAGATGCTGGCCAAGAACCTGCCGTGCCTGATGATGATCGGCATCTCCAAGCCACTGACCCGGCAACAGGGCGATGTTCTCAACACCCAACGCACCAAAATCGCCAACCTTGCAGCCTCGGCGTTCGCTGGCGCCACCTCTTATGTTGCCTCCCCCTACGTGGGCGCCCCTGTCGGCGCCGGTGTGCGCATGTACGTGAATGAAACCCTGCCCACCTATCACGCAGGCGACGTACTGGTGAGCATTGAGGCGCAGGTGAATGGCGGCATCGGCCCGCAACGCAGCGCCTCGACACTGATCATCAAGACCTGACGGGAGAAACACATGTCTGACATTACCCAACTGGTCGTTGCGCTGGTGCTGTTCTTCCTGCTCGACCGATTTGTTAAGCCGTACCCCCTTCGCAAATGGTTAGGGGTACTGCTGATAGCGATAGGCGCAGTCGGCTGCGTTGCCGCGAGCCAAACCCGCTTGTTTGGGTTTGACCTGGGGTTATTGTCGATCTTTGCCGTTGCACTGGGGGTTGGGTTGTTCCTGAAGCGGCGGCGGTTCGAGCAGGTGGGTTGAAGGTGGCAGGAGTTTTCGCTGATTGGCGCTCCAGCGCTCTACAGTAAAAAGGGGGCGCGAGGTAAAAGGGGGCGGATTTATTTTGAAAATAGATCCGCCCCCTTTTCCGTTCGTCAACTTTGATAACAAACGCGTCTGGACTTCGGATGAGCCCGCAGATGTTGCGTAATCGGTGGGACGACGCACGAGATAAGGCGGCAATCAAAGCGTCAGCTGACGGTGATCCCGCGCTGGCAACGAGCATTCGTCAGTTTCAGTTCAAGGATATCCGGCCCAAAGCTGCTAGCGAGATCGAGCTGACGCACGCGAGCCGCCTACTAGGTCACTCCACAGAGGAAATGACCAAGAAGGGATATCGGCGAATTGGTGAAATTACAAAATGATCCGTTGCTACTTGTACGATAGGCAGAAAACGGCCAGGAGCGGTCGGTCGTGATCGACTGCTATCGACCCAGCGCTGCCCCTTACGGAGGGCAGAAATCGGCCAAAAGCGAACGTACGAAGCCCGGACTCTCAAGGAGACAAATGAATCTTATCTTGGAAAAGACGAACCAAGTCCGTTGGTTCACTAACATGCTTGAAGTATTTGATGCTGCGAACATTGCGCCGCAAAATTATGATTGGTTCGTCAGCGATATCGAAACTAATTGGACGCCTGCGGGTTTTTCACCGATTGATCAATGGTTTTCTGGCGACGCACTCGCGTCCTTTATACGTGAACATGAAGTGCAGTTCATTTGGGCGGTATTCAGTGCCGTACCTAAAGGGTTTCGTTCATCGCCTTCGTTTCCACCATACGTCGAGGGTAACCCCAGATATTGGGATGGGACAGAGCCAACTCCTCAACTCGATGGTGCCCTATTTGAAATCGTATGCTGGGACAGTAGCGGCACCATCCTGATTAATCTACCTGCGCAAGCCGCTCACTCATTTATGACTAGATATCCCGACACCCGACCATTGGCGACCGCCAAAGCCTGACCCTGCTCTCAATACCTATAAAACTGAACAAAAATAAAGCGGACCAGCATCAGGACAATAGATTCGTTACCGCTACAACGGCTACATGGTTGCAACGAATGGTTCCGCCAACGCCCTAGATCGAGACGATATCCTCCAGAATCGATTAGTCTTCTGATAGCTTCAGGTCAATTGATTCAAGCACGTTTGGTTGATCGAAATCTGTTAGTGCAAGATCGTGGATATCACTGAGTATCAGTTCAACCAGCAAACTTTTCTGGCAAACGTATTCAAGGTCCGCCGTCCCAACGCCAACCGCCTCATGCTCACGGTAGTGAATAATACATACCGATAACGACCTCTCGAACTTCTCGAGAAAAAGGTAGGATTGCGGAAGTAATCGCCAAATCCCAGACAATAAAAAACCCCGTAGATCATTGATCTACGGGGTTTCTAAGAGTGGAGGCCGAGGTCGGAATCGAACCGGCGTAGGTGGATTTGCAATCCACTGCATAACCATTTTGCTACTCGGCCTCAAACGATCAATGCCAAAACCACCGACATTCACCGTATATAAACTTGAGTGGGCTATGTGAAGCTTGCCTCTACTCTATCTCATTGAAAACATTGAAGTTTTTTATGCCTCGGTGCGTTCGATGGCGGCAATTATGTACTGATTTGCCGGGACTGGCAACCCCTTGATTTCAAAAAATATTCTTCTGTGAAGCAGAGCAAGGGCGGCTGGCCCCGGCCCTGCCTGGGGTTAGTAGCCCAATGACAGCCCGGTGTTGCGCCGTGGGTCGTTGGCGCCGTAGAAGCGGTTGTTGCCCACGGGTTTGCCGTCCAGGGATGGGGCGCCGACGAGGATCGCGGCCAGGTGGTTGGCGTCTTGGGGGCCGGCGAATTTGTGGCCCCAGCTTTCGAGGATTTTCTGGGTGTCGGGGCTCAGGGCGAAGGTTTCGAGGTTGGTGCTGTCGGGCATCCACTGTTGGTGGAAGCGCGGGGCGTTGACGGCTTCCTGGATGTTCATCTTGTAGTCGATGACGTTGAGGATGGTCAGTAAGGTGGCGGTGATGATGCGGCTACCGCCCGGTGTGCCGATGACCATCACGGCCTTGCCGTCCTTGGTGACGATGGTCGGGCTCATGGACGACAGTGGCGCCTTGCCTGGGGCGATGGCGTTGGCTTCGCCCTGGACCAGGCCGTACATGTTGGGCACGCCGACCTTGACGGTGAAGTCGTCCATTTCGTCGTTCAAGATCACCCCGGTCTTGCTGGCCATGACGCCGGCGCCGAACCAGTCGTTGAGGGTGTAGGTCACCGAGACTGCGTTGCCCCACTTGTCGACGATGGAGTAATGGGTGGTGTTGCTGCCTTCATGGGGCGCGACGCCGGGCTTGATGGCCATGGAGTCGCCAGCCTTTTGCGGCTCGATGGCGGCGCGCAGTTTGGCGGCGTAGTTCTTGTCCAGCAGGTGCTCCACCGGGTTCTGTACAAAGTCCGGGTCGCCCAGGTAGCTGTTGCGGTCGACGTAGGCGTGGCGCATGGCTTCGATCTGGTAATGGGTACCCTGGGCCGAGCCGTAGCCCAGTTCGGCCATGGGGTAGCCTTCGAGGATGTTCATGATCTGGCAGATCACCAGGCCGCCCGAGCTGGGTGGTGGCGCCGAGACTACGTGGTAGCCGCGATAATCGCACTCGATGGGCGCCAGTTCGCGGGTCTGGTATTTGTCCAGGTCGGCCTGGGCGATGATGCCCTTGCCGGCCTGGCTGGAATCGACAATAGCCTTGGCCACCCAGCCTTTGTAGAAGCCATCGGTGCCCTTGGCGGAGATTTCCCGCAGGGTGCGGGCCAGGTCTTTTTGCACCAGTTTCTGCCCGACCTGCAGTGGCTCACCCTTGTTGAGGAAGATGCCGCGCAGGTCCTGGTCTTTTTTGAACTCTTCGGTGGCGCTGTGCAGCATGTCGATATCGCCCTGGTCGAGGGCGAAGCCGTTTTCTGCGAGCTTGATTGCCGGCGCGATGACTTGGGCGCGCTTGAGGGTGCCGTATTTGCTCAGGGCCAGCTCCATGCCAGAGACGGTGCCGGGTACGCCGACGGCCAGGTGGCCCTTGGCGCTGAGGCCGGGGACGACGTTGCCGTCCTTGTCCAGGTACATGTCGGCGGTGGCCGCCAATGGGGCTTTTTCGCGGAAGTCGAGGAAGGTCTTGCGCCCGTCCGCCAGTTGCACGGTCATGAACCCACCGCCCCCCAGGTTACCCGCCGCCGGATAAACCACCGCCAGGGCGTAACCCACGGCGACAGCCGCATCCACGGCGTTGCCGCCAGCCTTCAACACATCGACGCCCACATGGGTCGCCAAATGCTGGGCCGTCACCACCATGCCGTTTTCACCGGCCACCGGGGCCTGGGAGGCCGCCTGCACACCGCTGAATGTCAGGACCAGGGCCGTCGCGATCAAGGTTCGGGTAAAGGGTTGGTAGTTCATCCGTGGATACTCTGTTTTATTAGAAGCATTAAACGTAGCTGCTTTCGCACGCCAACCCCAGTCAGGTGGCGCGTTTCAGACAGAGCTTGTCGGTGCCGGAATGCTATATTCGCCCCGCCCCACTCCTTGCCATGAGACTCACCGATGCCCACGGTCGCCGACCCGATCCATGCGCTGTACCACAAGATCACCTGGAAGCTGATTCCCTTCCTGTGTTTCTGCTACCTGGCCGCCTATCTGGACCGGATCAACATCGGTTTTGCCAAGCTGCAGATGCAAGACCAGTTGCAGTTCAGCGAAACCGCGTTCGGCCTGGGCGCCGGCCTGTTTTTTGTCGGCTATATCCTGTTTGAAGTGCCGAGCAACCTGATCCTGGAGCGTGTCGGCGCGCGGATCTGGATTGCCCGCATCATGATCACCTGGGGCCTGCTCTCGGCCTGCACGCTGCTGGTCACCTCCACTACCCAGTTCTATGTCCTGCGCTTTTTGCTCGGCGTTGCCGAGGCGGGGTTCCTGCCGGGGGTGTTGTACTACCTGACCACCTGGTTCCCCACCCATCGCCGGGGGCGGGTGATTGCGCTGTTCATGATCGGCCTGCCGCTGTCCAGTGTGATTGGTGGGCCATTGTCTGGCTGGATCATGAGCCACTTCGACCAGCTGGCCGGCCTGCGCGGTTGGCAATGGCTGTTCCTGCTTGAAGCATTGCCCAGCGTGCTGTTGGGAGTGCTGGCGTTCTGGGCGCTGCCCAATACCTATCACCAGGCCAAATGGTTGTCTGCCGAGGAAAAGGCCCTGCTGCAACAGCAGTTGCACGCCGACGCCAGCCAGGCCAGCCACAGCCCGCGGCGCTTTCGTGATGGGTTCTTCAACATTAAGGTGTGGATGCTCGGCGGGATCGATTTTTCGATCCTGCTCAGTGCCTATGCCATGGGTTTCTGGATGCCGACCCTGATCCGTAACGCGGGGATCAGCGACACCTTCCATATCGGCCTGCTCACCGCCCTGCCCAGCGTCGCCGCGCTGGCCGGCATGCTGCTGATCGGCGCCAGCTCCGACAAATACCGTGAGCGCCGCTGGCACATTATCGTGCCCTTTCTGGTGGGCGCCGTGGCCATGGCCAGCAGCACCTTCTTCACCCATAACGTGGTCGCCACCGTGGCCCTGTTTGCCGTGGCTTCGGCGGCGATCCTTGGCGCAGTGCCGGTGTTTTTCAGCCTGCCAGCGACCTTCCTCACCGGCACCGCGGCAGCCACTGGCTTTGCCCTGGCCTGTTCCCTGGCAAATATCGCCGGGCTGGTCAGCAACTCGCTGATGGGTCTGGCCATCGACCTGACCGGCAGCAGCGCCGGGGCGATGTGGTTCTTTGCCGGGAGCCTGGTGCTCAGTTGTTTGCTGGTGATCGCCTTGCCGGCGAAGTTGGTCAACCGCTAGGCTGTGGGAGCTGGCTTGCCTGCGATAACGGTGTGTCAGCTGCCAGAAATGCTGACTGAACTGCCGCTATCGCGGGCAAGCCCGCTCCCACAGGAGAGCAGCCTCAATGACCGCTATGGGCCATGCCACTCGGCTGCTGCAACAGTGCCAGGTCAATCTCCTCAAAGCGCAACACCCGCCCGCCGGTATCCGCCGCGACTTTCTGTGCCACCGCCTGCTCGGCAAACGAGGCCAGCACCACGCCCATGGCGCCCTTGAGCCCGGTGCCCAGCACGTAGTACGCCGTCTTGGCGTCGATCAGATGGGCATCATCCGGGGTGTCCCAATGACTGCGCCCCATGTCATGCACATACAGCTTTGACTGGGCATGATGGTTTTCTGGCTGCAACCACCAGCCGAGCATTTCTGCGGTCGAGCAAAACTTCTTCGCCGCGCCCTGCTCCACCACCTGGCCCTTGGGCCCCGGGAATTCGCTGATCACCATGCCGCACACATGGCACTCATCGGCCGGATGAAACGCCACCGGCCCATCACCCACACCCGCCGCCACCGGTTTGTCACACCCGACCAACAGCAGGCTCAACAGCAATACCAACCCGATTTTCATGCTCATCCGCTCCACTAATAAAAACTCAAGCTGCGCGCCGCCCAAACAGCCAATAGGCCCAGGCCAGCGGCCCTACGACCCATAAAGCCAGGCACAACCACAACACCGCCGTCGGCACTGCCAGGTCGCCCGCCAATGCCATCACGCCCACCGACGCCGGGCCGGTATCGAAGCCCGACAGGTTGATCAGCCGGTACACATCCGCCGGGTTGAACAGCAACAGCCACGGCAGCAGCGTCGGGCTGAACTGGCCCTCGCTGATGACCAGCAGCGCCAGCAACGCCAGGTCGAACACCAGGACAAAAAAGAACCACACGCCCAAGGCCAGCCCGGCCGCCGTGGACTTCTCTGCCGAGACGGCGCTCAACACATACGCCAGCCCCAGAAAGCCCCAGCCGAGCAAAGTCGACGTCAGCATGAATCGACCAAACGCCCACAGCAGAAGGCTGAACTCGACGTCATCCACCAGCAGCGCAATGGCGAGCATGGCGCAGCCAAATCCGATAAAGGTCGCCAGGGCCAAGATCAACCCATGCCCCACGAACTTGCCCAGCAGGATCTGCCCGCGCCCCAGGGGATAAGTGAGCAACAGCAGCAAGGTGCCGCTTTCGTCCTCGCCCACAATCGCGTCATAGGCCAGCAACAGCGCAATCAACGGCATCAGGAAGGTCGCAAGGCTGGCCAGGCTGGCGATGGTCGCCGGGATCGAGGTGAAGCCCAGTTGCCCGGACGCCGCCGCACCGAGCCAGGCAATGCCGATGGCCAGCACCGCGAACAACAGGCTGATCGCTAACAACCAGCGATTGCGCAGGCCATCGCTGAATTCCTTGCGGGCCATGTTCCAGATCGGCGTCATAGGGCACGCTCCGCAGGGCTGTCCATGTAATGGCGGTACAGGTCCTCCAGGGACGGCACGACGATTTCCACATCGCTGGGGTTTTCCTGGTCGAGCAACTGACGCAACAGGTCCAGCTTGTTGCCATTGAACGCAGCCACTTGCAGGCCCTGCGCGCCCCAGCGCCGGGTCACGTGGCCGGCCTCGCTCCAGCGTTTTTGCAAAAGCGCCGCCCGTTGCAAGCCACTGCTGCGGATCAGGGTCGGCAGCCCGGCTTCTTCGCGCAACGCCGCCAGGGTGCCGAGGGCCAGCAAGCGGCCCTGGGTGAGGATCGCGGCGCGGTTGATATGGGCTTCCACCCCCGGCAGCACATGGGAGCAAAGGATGATGCTGGTGCCCTGCCCGCGCAGGCGGTCGAGCAAGCGATACAAATCCTGGGTGGCGATCGGGTCGAGGCCCACGGTGGGCTCGTCGAGCAGCAGCAGGCGCGGTTCGCCAAGCAGGGCCTGGGCCAGGCCGAGGCGCTGGCGCATGCCCTTGGAATAGGTCTTGACCCGCCGCCGCGCTGCCGCGGTCAGGCCGACGTCTTCGAGCAGCGTCGCGACCTGGCTCATCGGCGCGCCCTTGAGCCGGGCAAAATGCTGCAGGGTCTCCAGGCCGCTGAGTTGTGGGTAGAAGGTCACGTTTTCCGGCAGGTACCCGAGCATCTGCCGTACCTGGGGGTCGCTGGGCGCCCGGCCGAACACCCGCACCTGGCCGCTGCTTGCCTGCAACAGACCGAGGATCAGCTTCATGCTGGTGGTCTTGCCCGCGCCGTTATGGCCGAACAGGCCCAGCACCTCCCCGGGCGCCAGGCTCAGGTTCAGGTCATGCAGCACAGTGGCGTGCCCATAACGCTGGGTCACGCCTTGGATTTCGACGACAGGCATCATGCGGGCTCCTTGAGCAGGGAAAGCGTGGGGTCTTTCATCAGCGGATGGCTGTCCATCACCCCCGGCGACTTGATCACCGGAAACGCCCGCTGCACCCAGCGCAGCAACTCGATGCCGGGGCTGTTCATCAACAGGCGCACTTGGGGGTACAGCCACAGCAGGCGGTCGACGTTATCGTTGGGCTCGTAGGCCACATCCCCCAGGCCATCGCTGTTGCGGTCCCAGCCCAGGTAGTCGCTCCAGTAATTGCCCCGGCCATCCGCCGACCACTCCTGCAAACGTGTGGCCACGTACTTGACCTGGCGCTGGTTGCCGACAAAGGCGTTGCCGGCAATCCGGTTGTCTTCGGAGCCGGCCGTGAGGTGAATGCCCACCGCACTGCGCCCGAAGTGGTTGTGTTCGATGCTGTTGAACAGCGAGTTGTAGATAAACAGTGCCTTGCCTTCGGCACCAGTGATCATGGTGTCGCCCGTGGTGCCGTCACGCACATCGTTGACCACGTTGTCGCGCAGGGTGGAATAGGTGATGTAGTTCATCAGGATCCCGTAGTTCTGATCCTCTTCGGAGCGATTACCGATCACCGTCAGCTTGCGGCTTTGCATCAAGGCGTAGCCGGTACGGGTGCGGCGGGTGATGTTGTCGAGCACCTGGTTGTCGTTGGCGAACATGTAGTGGATGCCATAGCGCAGGTCTTCCAGCGTGTTGCCTTGCAGCAGGTTGCCGTTGGAGGTGTCGATGTAGATGCCGTCGCGGGCGTCGCGCACGTGGTTGCCGATCACTCGCGCGCCCTTGACCGCGTACAGGTGGATGCCATTGCCCCGGTCCTGGGAGCGCAGGGTGGGGTCGCCCTGGATCTGGTTGTCGATCACGCTCACGTCCGCCGTGCCATCGACCCACACGCCAAAACCCTGGCCGCGCATGTGGTTGCCCTTGATCAAGGTGCCGTGGGCCTTGGGTTGGATGAAGATCGCCGCGTTCATCGCGGTGAGGTCATGGCCCCAGTCGAGGAAGGTGCAGCCCTCGACGGTGACGTCGGCGGCGCTGATCAGCAAGCCGTTGCCCAAGCCCTGGCTGTGGATCACCGCACCGGGTTCGCAGGTGAGTTGCAGGGGTTGGTCGATGCTGAAGGAGCCCAGGTAGTCGCCGGCGGGCAGGCGCCAGTGCTGCGGGCCTGCGGCTACCAACGGCAAGTCGGTGATGGGCAGTAAAGCGGCGCTGGCGGTGGCCGAAAATAGCAGCCACACACACCCGATCAATAACGTGCGGGGTTGAACCACGGAGCATTCCTTTTGATCAAAACCCAATCTGTGGAGCGACACAGATCTAGTGTGAGAGCTGGCTTGCCTGCGATGGCGGTATACCAGCCGCCAAAAATAGTGGCTGAACCGCCGCTATCGCGGGCAAGCCCGCTCCCACATTGGTTGGTGCTCGCCGTTAAGCGCGCTCGACCAACATGCGCCCTACCATCTCCATATGCAGCGCATGGCAGAACCAGCTGCAGTAGTACCAATGCAGCCCCGGCTTGTCGGCGACGAAGGTAATGGACGACGTTTGCTGCGGGCTGATTTCCATGCTCACGCCATGGTTGGTCATGACAAAGCCGTGGGTCACGTCCTCGATCTGGTCGATGTTGGTAATGGTCACCGTGACCTCATCGCCCTGCTTGACGGTGAACTCGGTCAGGCCATAGGTCGGCGCCATGGAGGTCATGTACACCCGCACTTTCTTGCCGTCGCGGATCACCTTGTTATCGGTCTCCAGCTTGATCCCGTCCTTGGCGGCGATGGCCACGGTTTCGGCAAAGAACGGGTCGTTGCGCTCCCAGATTTTCTTGGTCTTGATCTGGTCACGCCGCGCCATCACGCAGTCATGGGGTTCGGCGAAGGTCGGGCCGTCGTGGACCAGTTTCATTTCATCGCCCGAGATATCGATCAACTGATCGTTTTCCGGGTGCAACGGGCCGGTGGGCAGGAAGCGGTCCTTGGAGAATTTGCTGAGCACCACCAGCCATTGGCCGTCGGCGTCCCGGGTTTCGGTGAGCGAGGCGTGGTTGTGGCCCGGTTGGTAGTGCACATCGAGCTTCTGCTTGATGTAGTTGACCTTCTCGCCGCCATAGGCGCGGATGGCTTCGGCGATGTTCCACTTCACCACCTGGCTGTCGATAAACAGCGTGGTGTAGGCAAAGCCCCGGCCATCGTAGGTGGTGTGCAACGGGCCCAGGCCCAGCTCCGGCTCGCCGACGACCACGCCGCGCGGGTCTTTGATCTTGTCGCTGAACAGGTCGTCGAGCTTGTCGATGGCGATGATGGTGCAGGTCGGCGACAGCTTGCCGTTGGCGATAAAGTACTTGCCGTCCGGCGAGGTGTTGCAGCCATGGGGGTTCTTCGGCACCGGGATATAGCGGGTGAATTCACTGTCCTTGCCATCGTCGCCCTTGCGCCCGTCCACCACCGGCACCTTGACGCCGTCGAGGTTGATGAACTTGCCGGCCTTGATCGCCGCCTCGATGCGCGGGATGTTGAACACCACCACCCAGTCGCGCTCGTTGCGCATCATGCCGCCCAGGTCGGAGGCCTTTTCCGAGTTGTAGCAAGTGGCCGCCGCGTATTTCCCGGTGTAGTCCATGTCGGCGTTGTCGAGGTTGCCATCGACGATGACCTGGAAGGCCATTTCCATTTTTTCCGCGTCGATGGCGTTGAACATGGTGAAGCTGTTTTTGTCTTGCAGGTCGAAGGTGTGGCCGTCATTGGGGTGCGGAATGATGAACTCGGCGTTGCAGAACACGTACTTGGTGTACGGCACCTTTTGCAGGCGCAGGCCGTGGATCGCCTGGGCGTTGGGCACGGTGACGATCTTGTCGCACTTCATGATGTCCAGGCGGATCCGCGCGACGCGGGTGTTGGCCTTGTCGTTGATAAACAGGTATTTGCCGTCGTAGCGGCCATCGGTGGTGGACAAGTGCGGGTGATGGCAATCACCGTTCTGGTACTTGGCGCCCTCGCCGAGGATGCGCTTGCTCTCGTTGGTCAGGCCCCAGCCGGTGGCCGAATCGACGTTGAATACCGGGATGCGCATCAGCTCGCGCATCGACGGCACACCCAGCACCCGCACTTCGCCTTGGTGGCCGCCGCTCCAGAAACCGTAGTACTGGTCCAGCTCACCCGGGCCCACATGGATCTTCGACTTCGCTTCCTTGGCCGCCGCCGCAAAGGACTCGCGGGTAAACACCGTACCGCCGATGGCCGAGGCGCCTGCCAGCACCGCGCCGGTCACGGCGCCGGTGCCGAGGAAGCCACGCCGGCTCATGCCTTCGGGTTGCGGTGTGGCCCCGGTTTTTTTCGATTCGCTGTCGTTCATGATGTGCTCCAGATGGGAAAAGTGGGTGCCCAAGGCCGTCATTCAGGCACCGCCACCTGCACCACCGGGATCAATTGCCCAGGGGTGGGTGCGGCCTTGTTGCGTTTCTTGCGTTTGTTGATCAGTGGCGGGCATTTATGGTCGTTGTGCCAGGTCATCTGGCAATCGAGGCAGTAGTGGCATTCATTGGCGTTGATATGGCCATCGGGGTGGATCGCCTGGATCTCGCATTCCTTGGCGCACAACTGGCACGGATCGCCACATTCCTTGCGCCGCTTGAGCCAGTCGAACAGGCGGAACTTGCTCGGGATTGCCAGCGCCGCGCCCAGCGGGCAGAGATAGCGGCAATAGACCTTGCGCGTGAAAATGTTGATCACCAGTAGCACCAAGGCATAGGCGACGAACCACCACTGGCGGTCGAAATGCAGGGTGATGGCGGTCTTGAACGGTTCCACTTCGGCAAACCGTTCGGCAGTGGCCATCGACTCCAGGGACAGGCCAAACAGCCCCAGCAGGATCAGGTACTTGATCGCCCACAGCCGCTCATGCACAGCAAACGGCAGTTCGAACTGGCGCACCTTGAGCTTGCGCGCCGCCTCGTTGATCAACTCCTGCAACGCCCCGAACGGGCACAACCAGCCACAGAACACCCCACGCCCCCACAGCAGGATGCTGGCGGCGGTGAATACCCAGAGCATGAAGATCAGCGGGTCGGTGAGGAACAGCTCCCAGCGGAACTGCTGGAACAGCGCATGCACGAAGGTCAGCACATTGACCACCGACAACTGGCCCAGGGCGTACCAGCCGATAAACACCACGGTAAACAGCAGATAACCGCGACGCACCCAGTGCAGCAGACGCGGGCGCCGGGCCAGGCTGTCCTGCAAAAACAGAATCACCGTCAACAGCACCAGGGCGGCGCCCAGCACCAGGACCTGCACCTGTTTCTGGTACCAGATCGTCAGCCACATCGGCCGGTTGGCTTCGTCGATGGCGGCCTGTTCCGCGGCGGTCGGCAGGGGTCGTTCCAGGTAGGCCTCGGGCATCTGGTAAGGCAGTTCAAAGCTGGTGAAGGTGCCGCTGACCGGGCCGGTCTGGCGCCGCACCAGCAACTCCAGGGTCCACGCCGAGCCTGGGTCGAACGCGGCCTGGGGGCGCACGATAAACACCGACATTTCCTCGAACTCGGGCATGCCCTCGGCGAATACGTCATACAGGCGCTGGTGGTCCATATCGCGAAAGCTGATGACGTTGCCGAACTGGCGCAACTGCACCCGATCAAAAATCCCGCCGCGCACGTAGCCCGAGCCCTTGAACGAAAAAACCCCGCGCCCCAGCACCGCAATGGCCTGCTCGCCAGGCTTGAGGCCCTGCATCAGCACCCGGTATTGCGCCTCGCCCAACAGGTTGCGGCCGATGGTCGGCGCATTGAGGTCCGCCACATACAAGTCGATAAATGTCTCGTCGGCCTGCCCCGGCCCCGCCACTTCCACACCTTCGGCCTCGGTGCCCTTGAAGGCAGCGTCCACCTGGCCGCGTGTCAGGTGCAGGCGGCGCACTGCGCCATTGCCGGTCAATTGCGCCCAGTTGGCGGGCTCGAACAGATCAGGGCGCACCAGCGCGACTTTCTGCGCGGTGCTGGCCTTGTCCTCGATCAATTTGAGCGACACCGCCACTTCATGGGCGGCACGCATGATCACTTCATTGACCACCATGGCCGTAACGGTGGCACCGGCCACCGCATCCACGGTCACCGCCTGGCTGTCGCTGGAGTGCCCAACCACCACCCGCTGCCTGACGTTGATCCCACTGTAGCGCGCCGTGAAGTCATGCAACTTGGCCTCGGGAATGCCGATCAGCAGGATCGGCTCGTGGTGCTCCAGCACATAGGCATCACGGATCACCCCGGCCGGGTCGAGGATCACTTGGGTGTTGATCGGTTTGCCGGAGTAAGCCGGGATATCCACCACGTCCAGGCTCTGGAACACGTAGCCGATCACCGCGCCTTTGGCCGACAGCGTGCGCACCTTGAACTTGCCTTCAGGGGCGGAAATGGCGTCTGCCTGGGGGAAGATCTTGTCGATGCGCTGCTGTTCAATCGCGCCGTAGGACTTGGCCTGGGCCGGGCCGGCCAGGCTGAACAGTAAAACCAGGACAACCAACCAGGTGACGGGGCTTGCCGCCAAGGTAGCGAGGGTCGAGGGCTTGGTGCGGTTCATGGGCTCACTGACTTCAACGGCCGGAATATGCAGCCGATGGTAGGTGGCAGGTGGCCAGTGAGCCCTTGATTGAAATCAAGTCTGGGGGCGGTGCGGCGTTTGGGCGCTGGGCAGGCAGCCCCGGCTTAACAGTCTTTGACAGTTTCCCGACAAAGCTGTCAAAGACCCGTGCCCACGCCGTCCCTAGGATTCGAGCCTCCCATGGAACGACGAAGGCCATCATGCGTTCAAGAACGATCTACCTCGCTGCCACCTCTGTGTGCCTGCTCACCTGCACCCAACTGTCAGTCGCCACCGACTGGCAATACAGCCTGCAAGCCGGGGCGGCCAACCTGCCGCGCTACAGCGGCAGCAATGAACGGATGACCGCGCCCCTGCTGGGCGTAAACGTCATCAGCCCATGGGGGATTTTTCTCGATACCAACAGGGGGCTGGGCTGGGGTTATGAAGATGACCAGCTGAGCTTCAGCGCCTATGTCGGCGCCAGCACCGCGCGCAAGGACCAGAAGAAAAGCACCCACCTGGGTTCCAACCGGCTCAAGGGCATGGGCGACATCAAGTCGCGGCCACAGTTTGGGGTGAGTGCCAGCTATACCCTGGGCAGCGCGATCCTGGGCGCGACCCTGGAACATGCCTTGGAGCAAGACGATAAAAAAGACAGCGGCAAGGCCTTCACCTCATTGGAGTTGAGCATCGGCACCAACCTGTATGACGGCGACTACGGCACCGTGGACGCCAGCCTCAACAGCCGCTTTGGCGATAGCAACTATGTACAGACGTGGTATGGCGTGACCAGCGGCCAAGCCCAGCGCAGCCGCTTTCGCGCGTATGACGCCAAGGGTGGGATGGTCAGCCGGGGGCTGAACCTCGATTGGAGCGTGCCCCTTGGCGAGCACACCACATTCTCGACCTTGCTGGATGTGCAGTACTTGTCGGGTGATGCGGGTAAAAGCCCGATTGTGGAGCGCAGGATGCAGACTTCGGTGATGGGCGTGCTGAACTACACCTTTTGACGGAGCGGATGGCTGGGGAGAGTGCGCAGTTGTGGCAAGCCCGCTCGCCACAACAGCCCGTTTGCCACAATCGGCCGGTCGGCATCTACAGATCGGTGTAGGCCCAAGTCATGCGAAACGACGCCCCGCCCCACTGCGAGTCCAGCACCTGCACCTGCCCGCCATGCCACTGGCTGACCCGCTGGACCAACGCCAGGCCCAGGCCAAAGCCGCCGGTGCGGCGGTCGCGGCTGGCGTCCAGGCGCGTAAACGGCTGGAAGATTCTCTCGCGGCCGTCCTCGGGTACGCCGGGGCCGTCATCGCAGACGCGTACCTCATAGCCACTGCCGAATTTGACCAACGACACCTCCACCCGATGCTCGGCATAACGAATGGCATTGCGCAGCAGGTTAATCACGGCGCGCGCCATAAACCGTGGCTCGATCTGGATGAACTCCACTTCACAGGTACGCAGTGACAACTGCACGCCTTCCGCTTCCGCTTCCAGGGCGACGCTGCCGATCACACTGTCGAGCCAGCTTTGGGCCTCGATGTTCTCGCGGGTGACTTGGGTGGCACCACGCTCAAGGCTGGCGTAGGTCAACAGCTCGGAAACCATGTCTTCCAGCTCGCCAAGGTCGGCGTACATGTCGCCAATCAGCGCGCGGCTCTGGCGCGGGTCCGCTTCCTGCTTGAGTTGATCGAGCTCAAACGACAAGCGCGCAATCGGTGTGCGCAATTCATGGGACACCGCGTTGGTCAGCTCACGCTGGTTGGCGATCAAGTGCTCGATGCGCTCGGCCATCTGGTTGAAGTGCCCGGCCAACTCACGCACGGTGGAGCGACGCGGCAACAGGATGCGCGAGCCCAGATCATTGTCACCAAAACGCTGGGCCGCCAGGCGGATGTGCTCAAGGTCACGCCAGTGCGGGCGCACCCAGAAATACAGGACGATGGCCAGGCACAAGCCCAACAAGCTGTAGGCCCACAGATACAGCCAGCGTGGCTCCACCGGCAGCTTGACCTCAAGCAACTGCGCGCCGCCGTCGATTTCAGTGATGAACTCCATGAAATCGCCGCGCACCACCAACTTGCCATCAGCCAGCAACTGTTGCTCCCGGGGGTCAAGGCCGGCTGCGTCGCGGTCAATAAACCCCAGGCGCAAGCCATAGTGCTTTTGCAGCTCGGCCAGCCGCGCCTCGCGGGCCGGCCCGGGCGGCAACGGACGCAACTGCTCCACCAGGCCGTAGGCCGGGCCGCGCATGGCTTCACGGTTGTAGGTTTCGTTGGCTTCGGGCAGCAATTCGTCGAAGGTGTAGTTCACCAGCCAGATCGCCCCCGCCAACCCCAGGGCCAGGATGATGTACAGGCGCAGAAACAGGCGCAGCATCTGGCTAGACCTCCCAGGCAAACGGATTGAACAGGTAGCCCTTGCCCCAGATGGTCTTGATGCATACGGGTTCTCGGGGGTTGTCGTTGAGTTTGCTGCGCAGCTTGCTGATATACACATCGACACTGCGGTTGAGCCCATCAAAGGCAATCCCGCGCATACGGTTAAGGATATCGTCGCGCGAGAGGATCTTCCCCGCGCTGCTGGCCAGCAACCACAGCAGCTCGAACTCCATGGTGGTCAGGTCGATCTTCTCATCACCCAGGCTCACGCCCCGGCAACTGCGGTCAATCGCCAGTTGGCCGAACGCCAGCGAGCCGCGCACCGTCGGCTCCGGCAGATGGCGGCGCTGCAAGGCGCGCAGGCGTGCCAGCAGTACGGGTGGTTTGATCGGTTTGATCACGTAGTCATCGGCGCCGGATTCCAGGCCGAGGATATGGTCCAGGTCATCCTCCTTGGCGGTGAGGATCACGATGGGTGTGTCGGACACATTGCGGATCTCGCGGCACACATGCAGGCCGCTCTGGCCCGGCAGCATCAGGTCGAGCACGACGATCTTCGGCTTGAAGGCCAGGAACGCCGCCAAGGCTTCATCGCCCCGGTGCACCACGCGCACGTCAAAGCCATGCTGTGCCAGGAAATGCTCGATCAGCCCTGCCAGCTTCTCATCGTCCTCAACGAGCAAGACCTTGCCCAGACCCAAGTTTTCCATAAGTTTCCACTGCGCGCGCCGATTGAAGTGCGCGCATTATAGTGGGCAACCGCGCTCCACAAGCGCATGCAGAGCCCCTTACTGCGGGGCTTCGACGCAAACTTCATGTTTTTAAGAGTTTTTTACAAATAGCCCGCAGTCTTTCACGATCAGGCCGGTACGCCGCTGTGGAAACGGAACTCGACGTCCGGCGATTCGATCAACTCCTGCTCGGCGGCGCGGACCCGCTCGATCACCTGGGCAACGTCCTTGGCATCACCATACTGATAAGCCAGCTTCAGATAACCCTGGAAATGCCGCGCCTCGCTTTTCAGCAGGCCAAAGTAGAACTTGCCGAGTTCTTCGTCCAAATGTGGCACCAGTGCTTCGAAACGCTCGCAACTGCGCGCTTCGATAAAAGCGCCCACCACCAGGGTGTCCACCAGCTTGACCGGTTCGTGACTGCGCACCACCTTGCGTAGACCCGAGGCATAGCGGCTGGCATGCAACTGGCGCAGCTCGATCTTGCGCTTTTTCATCAGGCGCATGACTTGCTCATGGTGCACCAGTTCTTCGCGGGCCAGGCGCGACATCATGTTGATCAGGTCGAGATGGGAGTGGTACTTGGCAATCAGGCTCAGGGCAGTGCTGGCGGCCTTGAACTCGCAGTTCTTGTGGTCGATCAGCAGGGTTTCCTGGTCGGCCAGTGCGGCCTGGACCCAGGCATCGGGGGTGCGGCAACCGAGGAATTCATGGATTTCGGGCAGGTTCATCGGGCTCACGGGCAAAGGATCACAAAAGGCCGCCGATTATACCGACCCCGCTGCAGACCACCAGTCACGGGCCTTGATGTGCATCAACATGCCGTACGGCGGGCAACAACTATAGTTGTTCCACGCCCTGTCCTTTCCACCCTTGGAGATCCCGCTCATGAACGATATTGGCAGAATCCTCGTGATCATCGAGCCCGAACACTCGGAGAGCCTGGCCCTCAAGCGCGCCAAGCTGATCGCCGGGGTGACCGACGCACACTTGCATTTGCTGGTATGCGATCCAAAACATGAGCATTCGGCATTATTGAGCTTGCTGAAGGAACAACTGTTGGCAGACGGCTATAGCGTCAGCACCGAACTGGCCTGGAAAAACAATCGGCACGAAACCATCATCGCCGTGCAGCAAGCCGAAGGGTGCGCACTGGTGATCAAGCAGCACTACCCCGACAGCCCGCTGAAAAAGGCCCTGCTGACACCCGACGACTGGAAGCTGCTGCGCTTGTGCCCGGCGGCAGTGCTGTTGGTCAAGACCGCGACCCCGTGGACCGACGGGGTGATCCTGGCGGCCATCGACGTGGGCAACCTCGACAACGAGCATAAATCCCTGCACGCCGCCATTGTCGATCATGGTTTTGAAATTGCCAGCCTGGCCAAGGGCCAATTGCATGTGATCAGCGCCCATCCGTCGCCCATGCTGTCGGCCGCTGATCCGGTGTTCCAACTCAAAGAAACCATCGAAGCCCGCTATCGCGAGCAGTGCAAGGCCTTCCAGGCCGAATTCGACATCGATGACAACCGCCTGCACATCGAAGAAGGCCCGGCCGATGTATTGATTCCCCATGCCGCCCATAAATTGCGCGCGGCGGTCACAATCATTGGCACCGTGGCGCGTACCGGGATTTCCGGGGCGCTGATCGGCAACACGGCGGAAGTGGTGCTGGATGCGCTGGAGAGCGATGTGCTGGTGCTCAAGCCCCAGAGCATCATCGATCACCTGGAGGAACTGGCCAACAAGCGCTGATACCCATCCCTCGGCCAATGAAAATCAATTGTAGGGGCTGGCTTGTCGGATCGCCGCACCGCTGCGATGGCGGTGGGTCATCTGATACATCTCTGCCTGAACGGACGCCATCGCGGGCAAGCCAGCTCCCACATTTTGATCGGTGTCGTCAGCCAGAAAGTGCATCCTTGAGGAACCCAGGGGCGATGTAGCGCTGGTAATGCGCTTCGGACAGGATAAAAAATTCCCGATCAATGGCATCGCGCAGTTCCGGCAGGTTCCAGTCGCGAAACTCCGGCATCAGGACCATCCCATAGGCTTCCAGGTTGTTGATCACCCGCGCCCCCCGGGCGATCAACTGGTAGGCCCAGCAGTATTCGGACTGGTGCGGCACAAAGCGGATTTTGCGCTGCTCCAACTGCCAACGCAGCTGTTTGGGATCGAAAACCTCCAGTTTGCCCGCCATCACCTGCACCAGCAGTTGCTCAAGCCGCAGCCATACGGCACGTTTTTCTTCCTCTCCATAGCCGTTCCACTGGATCACTTCGTGGTGGAAACGCTTGCAGCCCCGGCACACGAGATCGCCGTAAACCGTGGAGCACAGGCCGATGCAAGGGGTCTTGATGGTTTGGTTGGACATGGGTGGCAGCGCACAAATCAGCGAAACAGTGGCCCATGTTAGCCCTTTGTCTAAGGTTCATCACCCTGCAAACTTGCTGCGGCAACTTACCTTTAGAAAATTTTTGCCGTAGAATCATCCGGCCTTGTAAGGCGCCAAATAATCCGTTGGAAGCTGTTTTCAAAGCGTCACGAGCACAGTCGTTCCTTCAGAACGGTGTTGGCGCTGGTTGTTTAACCTTTAAATAACCAGCACCAACCCTCATCAGCTCCGTTCTGCAGGCGTAAAACTTTGAAAGCAGCTTCTGTGAGAAATGCCGGCAGCGCTGGCTCTACGGCTCAAAAAGCCCTCGAG